>JAABUX010010962.1_pt1 | contig 10067 bp, 6 predicted proteins | sample 5561851 | NCBI WGS metagenome assembly JAABUX01 (sample SAMN10711883, study PRJNA513361) | rock metagenome | isolation source: Antarctica rocks | place: Antarctica: Victoria Land, Richard Nunatak red sandstone | collected 2016-01-03 | reverse complement strand
GGGGGGAGTACCTTATCGTATGGAGTATGCATTCGTGGAGGGGCGGGTGCGCATCGAGCGGACACCCGAGGAGCAGGAACCGCTGTTGCAGCGCCTGCGTCGCATCGAGGGCCAGGCGCGCGGGTTGCAGCAGATGATCGTGGATAATCGGTATTGTCTGGACGACGTGCAGCAGCTCAACGCCATCACGGCCGCCGCGCGCGAGACGGCGCTGTTAATCATCGACGACCATCTCCAGGCCTGTACCCAGCTCGCGGTGGAGGCGAACGACGGGGCGTTGGTGACCGGCGAGATGGTGACGGTGCTGCGCGCGGCGATGCGGCAGTAGGACGGTCACCAGGCGTTGTCGCGCCGCTTGCGGGACGTGGGCGTGGAGCGCTGCGGCTGCGCAACTGCCCAGCCGAGGGAGGGACAAGCAGACGACCGTAGCGATAGTCGCGCAGCCAGTAGCCGGGGCAATCACGGATATCGTTCACCGCGCGCTCCATCAATCACCTTCCTCGTCGCGGTGTCTCAGGGACCACTCGTCGCCCAGCTCGGGCCAGAGTCTGGCCCCTTTCTCCTCGATATACACGCCAAACAACAGCCGGTCTTGTCCCGGCCCTGGTGCGCCTCCACACGTTGGGCACGTGTCGCCTCCTGTGGCCCCAGCCGCGATCGCTGGCGTCACCTGGGCCGTGTCATCACCCGGCGCCGGTGTCTCCCCCACATGGACACAATGTGCTCCTCTCGTGCCTCGTGCCGTCACTCAGGATGCCTTTGCCGCATCGTGGATCGGTTGGGGCGCGCGCGGCCCCCTCGACGACGTACTCGACGGCTATTTTTGCCCAACGCACCGAAAAGGTAAAAAGCGCCTAACGGATGCGCCTCTTGCCCTTCATCTTGCGCGATCACGGTGCTATGCAAGAAGCCAGCGCCTCTGCAGACTATCCGCATGATGATTTTGGCAACGAGATCTGCACGCATTCCGGGCGAAACCCTGACCAGATGAGGCCACGTTGAGGCGGAGTGCTGGAAGTAGACTTTCTACACACCGCCGCCCCTGTGGTGCCAGACTCGCCACAGGGGACAAGGGGGGGCCAGCAGAGCCTCCTATGCGAAATTTTACCTTTTCGGTGCGTTGGGCAAAAATAGCCGAATAGGAGCATGGGGCTGTGGCACTCTATTATCAGAAGCGAATTTGAGGCGCTAACCGGCGCAAAGAGCAGCATTATCAGAAGTAGACGGCCCTTTCTGCTTCTACTAATGCGTAGCTATCGGACATGATACACTGCGCGTAGTGCTAGCGAATGTGTGGTGTGGTGGTGGTGGTGGTGTGGTGAGGGAGGGTGCAAGAGATTACCGTAGATCACCGTCCCCGATCGTAGACCCGGCGGCACGGCTGACGCGGCGCCTAACGTGCGGGCGGTTAGGCGCCCGGCCCGCACGTTAGGCGTCTGCGCGTGACCGCTGGTGTGACTGCCGCAGGGGGCGGATGGCGTGGGCGGATGGCGTGGGCGCGTCCGCAGGCGGCATGTAACGCCGCAACGCGGGGATGAGGCGGGCAGCGTTGACTGCGGGGGGTGACCGCACGAGTGCGTCGCACGTCGGCCGCCCCAGTCAGGACAACGCTGGCGCGAGCACAGTGCGTACGCGATAGGGGACGAGTCGTTTCCCGTCTGCGGGTGAAGTACTAAAGAGCTATGTGCAGTAGTATGGTAGCGACGTAGAGACAAGGAGGCCGCGATGGACCACCCCCCTACCCCTGACGGATGCACCGTCATCCCCGCCGCGGACGCCCGCGCCCTTTCCTTATATACAGCCGAGGAGCGGGCCCGCCACTATGCCCGTGAGTCCCGCGCGGCCAACACCCACCGCGCCTACCGCTCAGACTGGGCCGACTTTACCGCCTGGTGCCAGGCCCACGGCCACACCGCCCTGCCCGCCACCCCCGCGACCCTTGTGCTCTACCTCTCCGACCGTGCCCAGACCCTCAAGACCCTGACCCTCCAGCGCCGCCTCACCGCGATCGCCCAGGCCCACAAGGCCGCCGACCTCGACACTCCGACGGCGGACCGGGCCGTGCGCCGCATCATGACCGGGATCCGCCGCCAGCACGGGACCGCCCAGGTGGGCAAGGCTCCGGCCATCACGCGCGAGATTCGGGCGATGGTGGAGCATCTGCCCCCCACGCTGCGCGGCCGGCGCGACCGCGCCCTGCTCCTCCTTGGCTTCGCTGGCGCGTTTCGCCGCTCCGAACTCGTCAGCCTCGACGTGGGCGACCTCGCCTGGAGTGACGACGGCCTCACGGTGCGCCTACAGCGGAGCAAGACCGACCAGGAGGGCGTGGGCCGCACCATCGGCATCCCCTACGGCTCGAAGCCGGCCACCTGTCCCGTCCGCGCCGTGCGGGCCTGGCTCACGGCCGCGGGGATCACCGACGGGCCGCTGTTCCGCGGCGTCGATCCCCACCACAACCTGCGGCGCACGCGCCTCTCCGACAAGACGGTGGCGCGCGTCGTGAAGAACGCGGCGGCGGCGGCCGGCCTCGACCCCACGCAGTACGCCGGCCACTCCTTGCGTGCGGGCCTCGCCACGGCCGCCGCGCAGGCCGGTGTCGCCGAGCGCGTCATCATGGCCCAGACCGGCCACAAGAGCTTGCCGATGGTCCGCAAATATATTCGCGAGGGGTCGCTCTTCACGCAGAACGCTGCGGCTGAGGTCGGACTGTAGCCCGCGTCGACCGGCGTCCCCCCGACCGTGCCATCCCTGGGGGTATGCTGGTGTTATGTCAATAAAGAGTCGTGACGGAGAGCCGTGACGGGAGGCGCGCGTGGTGCGGCGCACACCGTGTCCACACCGCGTCCCCCTCGTGCGGCGTATGAGCGGGACAGGCGTGCAGGACTTGCAGGACGAGAGGCGCTGAGGCGGACCGTCACGGGAGGGAGGCAAGGGAGGCAACGGTTCCTGCATTTTGGGGCCATTTCGCATAAGCATGTATTGGGCAGCAACACAGTGCACAAACGCCATGCCGCCTGCTCGCCAGCAAAAGGGACCGGTGCGCGCGTGGGAGGCGCTGCCATGGAGATGCACCGGTTCCGTTGGGTCGTGCTGAGTTGACCTGTTATGGCCGAAAGATCGTCAGGCGCGGCGTGTTTGCCACACCGTGTTGAGCCCCTGTGAGAGCTTTCATGCCTTGAAGCAGCGGTAAAACTGATGCGGCCGACCGCCCAAGACGAATTACTTTCAGGCACCTCAGCAGGACCCAACGGAACCCGAGTACGCCAGTCTGCCGCCGCTCGCCACTAGCCTGGGCAGTCCCGAGGAACGCGCGCGCACCCTGGCCCTGGCGCAAGACTTGCCGGCTGTCTGGCAGGCGCCCACGACGACGCACGCCGCGCGCAAGCAACTGCTGCGCTTCCTCATCAAGGACGTCACGCTGACGCGGGGCGAGACCCGCATCCACTCACGCGCATGTGGTGAGCAAAGTCACCTTCGCGCGCGTGGACCACGCCGTCTTCCAACTCATGTGGCGGTGGGCAAAGAGGAGACACCCGACCAAATCCCCCCGGTGGATCAAGGAGACATACGTCACCACCTTTAAGGGACGCGATTGGGTCTTCTACGGAACGACCGCTGACAAAAGGGTCCACTATAGTCGTGTGCGGTTGACAGAACGGCTCTGACCGTGAGCCGTCCGTATGTGGAGGCGCCAACGCCTATGGACGAGGGTAACGTCCCCGTACAGCCTGGCGATGTCATCCAGCGGCACGCCGCGTCGCCAACAATTCATGACGTCGCTCGTGCCGCCGGGGTCTCCATTGGGACCGTATCCAAGGCGCTCAACGGTCAAGGGAAGCTACGACCGGAAACCCGCGCGCGCGTGCAGGACGCCGCGGACCGCCTACGGTTTCGACCCAACGACCTCGCACACAGCTTGCTGCGTGGGCGCAGTTTTACCGTCGGACTGCTCACGACCGATAGCTACGGACGCTTCAGCATCCCGCTGATGCAGGGCATCGAGGACGCCCTTGGCGCGGCGCGCATCGCCGTCTTTCTGTGCGACGCCCGCGACGACCCTGTCCGCGAGCGCCACTATATCGAGACCTTACTGTCCAAAAGGGTGGACGGTATCATCGTCACCGCGCGGCGCGCCGATCCACGCGCTCCGATTGACGTCGGGATGGCGCGGGTCCCGGTTGTCTATGCCCTGACGCAGGTCACCGAGGGCGACGCGTTATGCTTGCTGCCTGACGACGCGCAAGGTGGTCGTCTTGCCGCCGCGCAACTCGTACGCGCGGGCCGGCGTCACCTCGCCCATATCACAGGTCCGGATCGGTTCGAGTCCGTGCGCTTGCGTCGAGCAGGGATGGATCAGGCGCTCGCCGCGCATGACGTGAGCGTTCCCGCCGAACGGGTCCTCGCGGGCTCATGGCACGAACTATGGGGTCACGAAGCGGTCGCGCGGTTGTTCGCCATCGATCCGGCGATCGATGGCATCTTTTGCGGCAATGATGTGATCGCGCGTGGAGTGGTCGATGCGCTGCGTGAGCGGCGCGTGCGCGTGCCGGACGATGTCGCCATCGTGGGGTTTGACAATTGGGAGATCATCGCGGCGGCGACACGTCCCCCGCTCACCACGGTGGACTTGCGGCTGCACGACCTGGGCCGCGAGACAGGGCTCCGGCTGCGCGCCATGATCGACGGCGCACAGGCGTCTGGTATCGTGCGTCTGCCCTGCAGCCTCGTTGTACGCGACTCCTGCGGCGCGCCCGTGGGAGACATGGCGCTACCAGAGGAGGCGCACGGTGACGCGACCTCGATAGACGTCAGGTAGTGGATAAGGATTGCCCTATGGGCGCTTCGCACGGACACCTGGCACGTCCACCGCCGGCCCACGGCGGTCATACCATGACAACGCACATGGTGGTGGTCCGGCCGTTTGTAGACGATCGAACAGACGCGGTCTATCAAACGGCCAGACGATAGTGCGTCACGATCCCCTGGGGAGTGAGGCAATAAAGGGACATAATTAATAAGGAGTATCGATCATGAAAATGCGAGCTATCCTTGGCGCGGCGGCCCTCGTTGGTGCGGTGGGTACGGCGCTACCACCTGCACAGCAGGCCAGGGCTGCGACAACCATCAGCTTCTGGATTCGCGCCAGCGATCAGAGCTTTACGCAGCCTTTAGCTTATCATTCGCGTAAATGAGCGAGCGGTTGAGGGGCAGGGGAGGCCAGGCGGTCGTAGAGATCGGCGGGAAGATTAAGCAAGGCGATGATGTGCACCTGGACGGGCGTGAGGGGGGTGACATGGGCAAGCGTGGTGCCCGGCAGCGCGAGGGCGGTGCGGGTGATATTTTGGAATACGGCGATCACCCGTTCGGTGGTCGGGCGCAGGGTCGTCTGCGCGCGGGAGGCGGGGTTGAGGCCGGCGAGGGTCTCGCCGCGCTGTCGGAGGGCCGTGCGCAGGCGATACGCGGTCAGGGTCAGGACGCGCAAGGCCAGGCACAAGAGCCAGGTCAGGCCGGCGATACGGCGCTCATCGGAGAGGTAGACGGGGCGGATACGCAGGTTGCGCGTTTTGAGGCGGGCGAAGCCGCGCTCCTGAATGACCTGGTGGCGGTAGGCGTCGACCAGGGCCGGGGCGGTGTACTGATCCGCCGTGGTGTTGGTGACGTAGACATGCCAGCCCAGGCGGTCGACCAGGGAGTGCCAGGCCACCAGGTCCACGGCGTAGGACCCGACCGCCCAGCGCGCGGAGCCATCGCGCCGCGTCTCCTGCGTCAGGGTCACCTGGACGACGCCCTCCAGGTGTGCTGCCGTCAGCAGGCCCGTCACCACGGCGTCCAGGGCCGCACGGGTGCGGTAGACCGTGCGGCCGCGGCCGGGCGGGCGCTGCAACAGGGCCAACTGCTCCGCCACCCGCGCCAGTGCCGCTTCGCGCGTCCGGCGCAGCCCCGCCTGCATCTGCGCCGAGCGGACCACCAGCACGCGCTCCGTCCAGGCGATGCCCCCGTCCTGCTGGTCCCGCTCCCAGGCGTCGATCACGGCCAGCGTCACGATCTCGCCGGTGCGCTCGTCGACCGCGCGCAGGTCCTGCCAGCGCTCCGGGTGCGCCAGCGCGTCCTCGATCCAGCCAGCGATATCGGCGGTCGCGGTGGCTCCCGCCGGGCGGTAGGCGCACAGGTAGGTCCCCGTCTTGGCCGCGATGTGCGCCCGCGTGGCCCGCGCCCCCATCTTGCTGTCGCCTACTGCCAGCACGTCCGTCGTGCCCAGTGTCGCGACGGCGGCGTCGTAGGCCGGGACGTAGAGCCCGTCGTCGGCCGCGTTGCCGGGCACGACCTGCGCGGCCACGGGCAGCCCCAAGGGGTCCAGGCTGGACAGCATGGCCTTGAACTGGGCCAGGTCGGGCCGGTGGTCCTTGCTGTGTCCCAGGCGCAACAAGCCGTCGGCCGGCTGGTCGTCCCGGTCGTGGTACACGCTCACGCTCGTGCTGTCCAGGCGCACCGTTTTCGTCGGCAGAGCGTACACCGTGATCCAATCCGCCAGCAGCGCCCGGTCTACCGCCGCCTGATCCGCCGCGTCGCTGAGCATCGTCAGCGCGTTGGCCAAGCGGTCATCGGTCAGGTCAGTCTCGCGCAACGGCACGCCCAGGAGGGCCGTGAGCGTCTGACGACGGGCCGCCGCCCAGTCGCGCACGCTGACCAGGCGGTGGTCGCGCTCCATCAGGATGTCGCACAGCCAGATGCTCACCAGCGTGCCCACGCTGATCCCCTGCCACCCTCCATGTGGTTGAATCCGCGCATCGATCATCCCGCGTATCCCCATGTCTTCCACTATCCCCAGTATCAAGGGCAAGTCATTGATCTGTGCGGTCGTGATGTCCAGCGTCTCGCTCATGCCTCGACTCTACCGCATCACGCCCTATCTTCAAACTACCACCCAATTCACGCGAACGATAAGCTTTAGTGAATGCCTACAATAAGAGCCACTCTACACAGGTGAAGCTGGCTGTTATCCCAAACACGACCTTCGTGACGAAGTTCGGCACGGCGGTCGCCGGCGGACAGGCTCCGGACGTTATCGGGATCGATCTTGTCTACATGCCGGCCTTCGACGCGGCCAATCAGATGACCGACATCACGGCGATGGCCCACAAGCTACCGTTCTTCAACAAACTGAGTCCGTCGCATATCCGACTCGCCACGTATCAAGGGAAGCTCTACGGCCTGCCCTTCAGCGCGGAAGGCTCCATCCTCCTCTACAACAAGGCGTTGTTCCGCCAGGCGGGGCTAAATCCCAATGAGCCGCCCAAAACATGGGCTCAGATCGAGACGGACGCCAAGAAGGTCACCGCGCTTGGCCACGGTGTCACCGGCTATTACTTCCCCAGGGCCTGTGCCGGTTGTAATGCGTTCACGATGCTGCCGTACGCCTGGGCGGACGGCGGCGATATCCTCAACGCAACCGGGACGAAAGCGACCGTGTCGTCGTGGGGCGCCTTGAAACAGGCGCTGTCCTTCTACCATCGGCTGTGGACGGAGAAACTGGTCTCGCCGGGGGCGAAGTCCGACAATGGGAGCACGTGGTTCAACGGTTTTCAGGCCGGCAAGGTCGGTATGACGGGCGGCGGCGCGTTCGAGATCAGCACCCTGAAGGCCCAATACCCCAAGATTGATTTCGGCGTGACCTACATCCCCGGTCAGAACGGCGGCTACTCCTCGTTCGCCGGCGGTGATGTCATCGGTGTCCCCCGCGGCTCGACCCATGTGACGGAGGCGTTCGACTTCATAAACTGGTGCCTCTCCACCCCCCAGCAGTTGACGTACTTCGCCAAAGTCGGGACCGTGCCCGTCCGCACGGACCTCGCGAACAACCAGTACAGCAAGGCCGATCCCCGGTTCGTGATCGCGGCGACGGCGATGGCGCATGGACGCACCATCTATAGCGTCCACGATAACCAGCTATTCAACGATCAGAACGGGCCCTGGAATACGATGCTCCAGAAAGCGTTCTTCACCGGGCAGATCGATCAGGCCGTCGCCACGGGGCAGCAGCAGTTCACCCAGATTCTCTCGAGTTCTAACGGGTAGCCGGTAGCCCGAATGGACTACCCCCTGGACAATTGGTCAGGTCGTCCAGGGGGTGGCCCACGTCTTTCCACCTGTCGTCGCGCACACGCCCAGGTGGCAAGGGCCGCACAGGACGAGACAACGCACCGGTAAGCGAGTGACCACGCGTACAGCGCGGTCTGGGACCCGTGACCGAGGCGCGGACATGACACGGGTCGCACGCATGATCGTGGGTGTAGAAACGAGAGGAGATTTTGCTATGGCACTGGCAACTGGGGCACGCGCGCGGCCGGCGCGGCCGGCGCGTACGACGAGCGCCCAGGCGCGACGCCAGCGGGCGGGCCTGCTGTTCGTGCTCCCGAGCGTCACCTTTGTGGGGCTGTTCTTCATCGTGCCCCTGCTCATCACGGCGTTCATGTCGCTGCACAACTGGCCCCTGCTCGGCGACCGCCACTTCATCGGACTGGGGAACTACCGCACCCTGATCTCCGACACGATGTTCTGGAACAGCCTGATCTTCACGATCAAATACACCGTCGTCATCACGCCGATTATCGTCGTGGTCGCGTTCGGATTGGCCCTCCTGGTGCGGCAACACATCCCGGGCGTGGCAATCTTTCGCACGGCGTACTTCCTGCCCGTCGTGATCGGCCTCAGCACCGCCAGCATCATGTGGATCTACATGTTCAACGACCAATCGGGCGTGTTCGACGGTATCTTGCAGGGCCTCGGGCTGATCAAGGCGCCGATCGAGTGGCTCGCCGACCCGAACGGGGCGCTCCTCTCTGTCATCTTCATGGTTGTGTGGAAAGCCGTGGGCAGCACCATGCTGTTCTTCGTGATCGGCCTGCAAGCAATCCCCGACGACCTCTATGAGGCGGCCCGGATGGACGGCGCCGGGCGCTGGGCACTCACGCGCTACATCACCCTCCCGCTGCTACGGCGCATCTTCGCGCTCGCGCTCGTCCTGTCGGTCATCGGTTCGTTCCTGGCCTTCGACCAGTTCTACATCATCACGCAGGGTGGCCCGCAGAACAGCACGATCAGCATCGTCTACTGGATCTACAACACGTCCTTCACCTACTTCAAGCTGGGCTACGGCGCGGCGCTCTCGCTCGTGCTGCTCGTCATCCTTGTCGCGGTCAGTGTGGTCCAACTCTATCTGTTGCGCGACGATGCGCACAGCTGACACCGGCGCCCGCGCTATTCCCGGAGGTTCATGACCATGCAGTCCCTCGTTGCTCGTCCGCGGCGTCGTCCCCCATTCCCCCTCGTGCGGATCCTGTACTATCTCGTGTGCAGCGTGCTCGCCGTCGTCTTTCTCTTCCCCCTCGCGTGGTCGGTGCTGACCGCCCTCAAACCGTCCGACGAGGCGCAGGCGATCCCGCCGACGTTCCTGCCCTCGCATATCTCGTGGGACAATTTCACGACTCTCGCCGGCTCCGGCGCGGGGATTCTCCACTACATCTCGAACAGCGCGCTGGTCACGACGGCGACGGTCCTCGGGACGATGGTCCTGAGCATCCTGAGCGGCTATGGCTTCTCCCGGTTCACCTTCCGGGGCAAGAACGTCATGTTCGTGGTCATCCTCTCGACGCTGATGATCCCGTTCCAGTCTATCCTGACGCCGCTGTTCCTGGTCCTCCACTACATCCACCTGCAGAACACGCTGACCGGGCTGGCCCTGGTCTACATCACGTTTCAGCTCCCCTTCGCCATCTTCATGATGCGCAACTCCTTCGACAACGTCCCCCGTGAACTCGAGGAGGCGGCGCTCATCGACGGCTGCTCGTCCCTGGGCCTACTGTACCGCGTGATGCTGCCGATCGTCCGTCCAGGCGTCGTGACGGTGGCGCTCTTCGCCTTCTTCGCGGCGTGGAACGAATTCCTGGCCGCGCTCATTTTCATGACGGATAGCGACAAGTTCACGCTCCCCGTGGTGCTGCTCAACGCGCAGAGCGGCGCTTTCGGGACGATCAACGCGGGGGCCGTGCAGGCGGGGGTCGTAGTCA
>JAABUX010010960.1_pt1 | contig 10068 bp, 7 predicted proteins | sample 5561851 | NCBI WGS metagenome assembly JAABUX01 (sample SAMN10711883, study PRJNA513361) | rock metagenome | isolation source: Antarctica rocks | place: Antarctica: Victoria Land, Richard Nunatak red sandstone | collected 2016-01-03 | reverse complement strand
ACCAGCACCACCCCTGCGAAGATTAGCGTTGTATCAAGGAGTTGCCCCCAATCGGCGCCGAGCGTTTGCAGCATCGTCCCTGCCATTGCCAGCACTAACAACAGCAGCCCGCACAGCACGAGCGTCGCGCTGTGAAAAACCGCTTGGCGGGAAAGATGGACGTCCACCGCCCAGCGCCGGTCGCGCGTGGCGGAGAGCATCAGCAGCGGTGCCACGACTGCCGTCACCCCGGCCCGCCCATTGCTGAGCGAGGCTGAGACGCCGTGAAACAGCACCGCATCGGCGCAAAGGAAGATGTCGAACGCAGCGAGTGCGCCAAGCGCCACGCAGGGCAGCACAACGTGCCAGCGCATCGAGGCGCTCGTGTTCTGGTACAGGTTCTCCACAAGCAGAACTTGGCAGATCGCAAGCCCGAGCCGCCCGGCGATGAGCGGCGATAGGAGGGATGGCACGGGGCCCACGCGCCAAGGGTCGAGTACCCTCAGCATGCCGTCTCCAGCGAACGGTGCTGCCACCAGCACTGTCACGACGCCCGCCGTCCCAAACAGCCACAATAGCCGCCCGCCTGTCACGGAGCGTCGATACAAAAGCAGCAAAAATCCATACCAAGCCGCAGCGCGGGCAAGATCGAGTTGGCCGGCCGCGGCCCGGGTGTCAGCCGAGCCGCTTAGACTAGCGCCCGCCCAAATCGCCGTAAGAAGGCAGCAGGCTGCGAGCGCCCAACCAGTGGCGCTCCGCCGGGCCTGTAGCAGGATCAGGGCGGCAAGACCGAGATAGAGAGCGGCGCAGAGCGTGTCGAAAAGGCCGGCGGCGGTCATGCAGCGTTCCTTGAAACAGGGCGCGCTAAGCCTTCGGCGTCGATTATACTCCTAACGTGCCCCTTCCTGGAACAGGATTACCCGGACCGTCGCAACGATGATCAGCAGATCGAGCAGGAAGGAGCGGTTACGGACGTAGTAGAGATCGTAGGAAAGCTTCATCCGTGCATCCTCGACCGACGCCCCATACGGGTAATTGACCTGCGCCCAGCCGGTGAGCCCGGGCTTGACCTGGGTGCGCGTGTCGTAATGCGGGATTTCCGCGGCGAGCTTTGCCACGAAGTGCGGCCGCTCGGGCCGCGGCCCGATGAAGCTCATCTCGCCACGTAGAATGTTGATAAGTTGCGGTAGTTCGTCGATGCGGGTCTTGCGCAGGATGTGGCCGACACGGGTCACCCGGGGGTCGCGCTTGGTCGCCCATGTTGGGCCAGCCTGTTCAGCATCCGTACGCATGCTGCGGAACTTGAGCAGGGTGAATGAGCGGCCATGCAGGCCCACCCGCTCCTGCCGGTACAGCACTGGCCCGGCACTCTCGAGGCTGACCAGCAGCGCGGTAAGGGCAATAACCGGCAACGTCGTCACGAGCAGCACCGTGCTGGCAACCACATCGAGCAGGCGTGAGGAAGCGACCGGCCCGCTCGTCCGGTTCAGGCAGTCCACCGGCACCCGCTCGATGTCGACCCGGCGAAGGCGGCGATCCCAAAACTCGCCCGTGGAGCGCACAGCGATCCCGGCGCTATTCAGCCGCGCGAGTTGCGGCCCAGATAGCCGAACCGTGTCGCCGACCACCAACTCGCGAACCCGGGCACGGCGTAGCCGGGAAATCGGGGGCAGCCCAGCACTCGCAACCCCGGCGAGCTCGAGTAAGTCGCCGCCATAAGTACGGACGGCAAGGGCCGTCGCCGCGCCCCGCTCCGGATCGAGCACAAGAATGCGCCGGCTCAGCCACCGCATACGCACCAGCATGCGAAAGCCCAGCCGGGTCCCGAGCAGCAGCGCGATCCAGGCGATGAGCATCTTCAACGGCCAGAAGGTGTCGTGGCTGAAAAAGGAGATATTTAGGGTCAAAACGTGACCGGCGAGCAGAACCGCGGGGAACCCAATCAACCCAGCAACGGCCGTGTCGATCAACAAGCGGCGGGTGCGCATCACGACATCAGGACGATAAAGCCCGATACTGAACGCGGTCGCACTCATAGTCAAAACCAGAACCACCGTCTGGGTCACGAGCCGTGCTGCAGATACATAATCCAGCGCATGATCCGCCGACGGCAAATTGCCCGACGCTAATAAGGCGAAGATCAACGCAAACGAGATAGTGGCTTCGATGGCCCACAAGGTGAGCATCTCGACGGATATATGCTTACCTATGAACACGGCCAACATTCCCCACAGCTGCTTCGTTACATGACCGCTCAACGCCGAGCAGCCGTGTTGACGAATAGGACTAACGCCTGTCTCAACAACCATTCTGGTTGACTTGGCCCGTGACGGGGCTACCGGGCGGGCCGGAAAAGCATGTACATCAAATCAGACCTAGCTGTAAACCATTCATTAACGAGAATGTTGCGTTTTTCGGAGTTGGGGTGGATATTAAGGGATCGTACAGAGTTTTGCAAAGCCGCGGTTGATATTTTGGTAACAAATCTAGGCGAAAATCGGCGCGCATCGGAACTCATGGGGCAGTTCTGCGGCACATGCGATGGTATGAGGGAGGCGTTCTGTGGTAACTTCACAAAGCAGCCGCAATCACCCGGCACTGGCACAGCCGGCTGCCTACACCGTGCGGGGACAAGGCCGATGAGCCAGAGCGAATTGCGGAGCGGGCCGATGACGGCGTTGCCTGAACAGGACCATCTAATCGAGCGGGCCGCCGCGCGGTTACAGACGGCAAACGGGGTGCTGTCGCCCGAGCAGCTTAGCCCGCAGAAGGTCTCAATTCCTGCGCCTATTCTCAGCGCACCGCTCGCCAGGGATGAGCGTCCTCCACCTGGGGAGGTCACGTCCGAGCCCGCCAACGGCGCCCCGCGTCTCACGATCGCCCAGCTCATCGCGGCAGGCATGGCCATTGCCGGCACCGACCGCACGCGGATTTCTGAAGAGTATCGCATCATCTCGGACCGGCTGCAGCGGACGGCGACCACTAGCAATCCCGCGGCCCGCAACCTGATCATGGTCACGAGCGCCCGGCCCGGAGAGGGCAAAACCTTTACCGCGCTCAATCTCGCCGCCACCATCGCGCGGACCGGCGGTCGTGCGCTACTGGCCGATCTCGACGTCGGGAGCCGCTCGCTGTCGCTGGCGCTCGGTCTAATCAACGGTCCCGGGCTTCGCGATCTGGTGCGAGAGCCGGCGCTGCGTCCCCAGGCAATCGTCTTTGAGACTGAGCTAGCCGGTTTGCTAGTGCTGCCACGGGGGCAGGGCCAGGCCGACCGCGGCCTGATCGGCGACATTTCAGCTATGATCGCAGCGCTCGGGCGCCTCAGCCGCCGTTTTCCTAACCACACCCTTGTTCTCGATACTCCGCCGGCGCTCGCGACCAGCGACCCGCACGCACTCGCCGCCCATGTCGGCCAGATCGCCCTCGTCATCGAAGCGGAGCGCACCCAGCACGCTGAGGTCGAGGCCGCGCTGGAGCTGCTCCGCGTTTGTCCAACCATCACGGCTGTCTTGAACAAGAGCCGCTTCTCCGGCCGCAACACTTTCGGCTCTTACGATGCCGGCTACTACACCAGCGCGACCTAGCCGCATCCTGCGGGGGCTATCGTTCGGCGGTCATGGCCTGCTTGCCGTGGCGGCCGCAACGGTGGCGCTGCCGGGATCGGGCCATGCTCAACTTGCGCCCGGTTCTGGGGGCGACTCGACCCTGCCCGCTACCGGCACAAACGTCCGCCTCGGCGACCTACGCCAGCAGGTCGAGGCACTCGTTCGCCCGCCGCTCTTGCCCGCAGCGGGCGCTCCGGCTTTCATTATTATTCCGAGCATCGGCGGCTCGCTGGGGTTGACGGACAACGCACGCGGCGTCACCGGGACCAGCCCCGACGTATTTGCACTCCTGACCCCATCGGTGAGCGCCACCGTGGATACGGCTCGGATCAAAGGCACTCTAAACTATACCCCGCAGGCCTCGGTTTACGCTGCAACCAGCGGGCGCAACTACATCGACCAAAACCTTACCGCTAATGCGCTTGGCACGGTCGTCCCAAATGCGGTTTTCGTGGACATGCGAGCATCCATCAGCGAGCAGGCACGAACCGGAGCGCTATCGTCATTTGGCGGCCTCACCACACCCGCCGGGGATCGCACGCAAAATACTGCCGTTGTGATCACCCCTTATGCGGTGCATCGGTTCGGAGGTTTGGGCACTGCGCAGGTCAGCTACGGCCTGAGTTACACCGCCGATAGCGGCAATACCGGCAATGGTGCCAACAATTTCTTCAACAACAATTTTACCAATCTCAACAACACTGCCATAAATACGGCTCCTTTTGGTTCCGGCAACACGTATAATCCTTATTTTGCCAACCAGAACGTCTTTACCAATCATGAGCGGGCCCAATTCACCACTGGCGAGAATCTCGGTCGCATCAACGCCGAGATTGCCGCCGATGCAAAGCAGTTCAGCGGCAATGGCATCTACCAAGGCGCCTACCGCAACCTTGTCACGCTGGACGGAGCCTACGCGCTCGATCGGCAGGTGGCGATTATCGGCCGTGTCGGCTACGAAGCCCTGCACTACGGCGGCGTGCCGCCGTTCAGCGTCAGTGGTCCGGTTTGGTATGCGGGCTTTCGATGGGAGCCGAACGCAGACAGCACGATCGTCGCCCGGTACGGCCGTCGCGACGGCATCGACTCCGCTTATATCGACGCCACCTACGCGCCAACCGCCAATACGAAGTTTTTCGCCACCTACAGTGCCGGACTGACCAGCGAGGCTGAGGAACAGCAAAGTCTGCTGGCGCTCGCCAATTTCGACCCCGGTGGCTTTGCGACAAGCGCCGGGACTGGTGCGCCTCTTGCCGATACCGGCAGCTTCTTCGGCGAGCAAAACACCTTGTACGTGCTCCGCCGCTTTAGCGCGACCGGTGTGCTGCTGCGGCCGCGCGACACCTATAGCGTCACCGTAACCCACGAGACCCAACACGTTGTGGCGGGCAGCTCCGCCCTCGCCGGCGGCAACGCTACCGACGGCACCTTCGGCTCGATCAGCTGGTCGCACGCGCTCTCGCCTAAGCTGTCGAGCCTCGCTTCCCTGCAATACGGGGTCAACCGCCCACTGCAAGTGCTGGGCGTCAGCCAGGACACTCTAATTACCGCAAACGCCGCTCTCAGCTACTCCATCTCGCCCACTCTTACCACGAGCCTTAGTTACATCTTTACCAATCGTTCAGGAAGCGGTGCTAACAATCGCGGTTTCACGGAGGACATCCTACTCGTTGGCTTCCAAAAAGGCTTCTGACCCCGTACCCCGCCATTCAGTTGAGGAAAGAGTGTTCGAAAGATTTTATCGTTTCACCGCGCCGCCGTTTCAGCTTACCCCAGACAGCCGCTTCTTCTACGGCAGTAAGGGGCACAGCCGGGCGATCGCCCACCTCAATTATGGGCTGTCCCAGGGCGAGGGCTTCATCATCATCACCGGGGAGGTCGGCGCCGGCAAAACCACGCTGGTCGAGTGGCTGCGCACCCAAGTCGACCAGGACACCTACACGATCGCGCGCGTCAGCACGACGCAGGTGGCCGAGGATGACCTATTCCGTCTGGCGATGGCGGGGTTTGGGTTTGCCGATGAAGGACTTGGCAAGGCAGCGCTACTCGGTCGCTTCGAGCAGCTTTTGCGGGAAAACAACGCCGCCGGGCGCCGCTGCCTGCTGATCGTAGACGAAGTCCAGAACCTATCGGTAGCCGCCCTTGAGGAATTGCGCATGCTCTCGAACCTGGCTCCCGATGGCCGGGCCACGTTGCAGACGATCCTGCTCGGTCAGCCCCAATTCCGCCGCATGCTGGCGAGCCCGAACCTCGACCAGCTACGCCAGCGCGTACTGACCAGCTATCATTTGGGCCCTCTGACCCCCGAGGAGACGCGCGCCTATGTCGAGCACCGTTTGACCGCAGTCGGCTGGGACGGCGACCCGCATATCGAGGATGAGGCGTTCACTGCAATCTACGCTCAAACCGACGGAGTTCCCCGCCGCATTAACCGTTTGTGCTCGCGAGTGCTGCTGTACGGCGCGCTCGAAGAAGCGCACGAAGTCACCGCGGCGATGGTCGACCAAACGGCGCAGGAGTTGCTCCGCGACCTCGAGGGCTCGCGCGCCGACTGGTCCAACCTGCCTCCTGTGCCGTCCGCTATGAGCAACGGCCATGCCGACTTCGGCAGCTCCGACCTTACCCACCGCATCGAGGCGCTCGAGCAGCAGATGGCGCAACGCGAGCAGGTCTTCCGGCGGCTCACGCAGATGCTGGGCGTGCGATGAGCCCGGTGAACGCCATGACCTGCGACGTGGAGGACTGGTTCCAGGTGCAAGCCTTCGCGGGGGTGATCCGGCGCGAGGACTGGGAAACGCTACCCCGGCGGGTCGAAGCCAACATGGACCGGGTGCTGGCAGCGTTCGCGGCAGCAGGCGTGCACGGCACCTTCTTCACGCTCGGCTGGATCGCCGAGCGGCACCCGGAACTGGTCCGGCGCATCGTGGCCGAAGGGCACGAACTTGCGAGCCATGGCCATGGCCACGAGCGGGTTGACGCGCTCGATCGCGAGGCGTTCCGCGCTGACATCCGTCGCGCCCGTCAGGCGCTCGAGGACACCGGAGGCGTCGCCGTGCGCGGCTATCGCGCCCCCACTTTCTCGATCGGGCCGCGGACGGCCTGGGCCCATTCGGTCCTTGAGGAGGAGGGCTATCGCTACAGCAGCAGCGTATTCCCAGTCCGCCACGACCTCTATGGCGACCCGGCAGCGCCGCGCTTTCCCTACCGCCCTCCCGGCCAAGACGTGCTGCACGAGCTGCCGATGACCACGCTGCGCATCGGCGCGCGCAACCTGCCCTGTGCGGGCGGCGGCTATTTCCGGCTCGTGCCCTACAGCCTGTTCCGCCTCGCGCTGCGCCAATACGGCCGGGCCGAGCAACAGCCGAGCGTATTCTATTTCCACCCCTGGGAGATCGACCCGGGCCAGCCGCGTGTAGCTGGCGCCTCGCGCCTGTCCCGCTTCCGCCACCGGGTCAACCTCAGCGCAATGTCGGGGCGGCTCGACCGCCTTTTGCGCGACTTCCGGTGGGATCGCATGGATCATGCTTTCGCGTCCGTGCTGGCCCAATCATGACAGTCTGCCGCATGCTCGCCGACGCGAGCACCTCCGCCTGGGACAGGTTCGTGGCCAGCCAAGCGACCGCTACGCACTTTCATCAGGCTGCGTGGGGCAAGCTGATCGAGCGGGTCTTCGGCCACAAGCCGTACTATCTCCTGGCCGAGCAGGACGGCGCAATCACCGGCGTCCTTCCGCTCGTCCATATGCGGACACGGCTGTTTGGCGCGAGCCTCGCGAGTTTGCCCTTTTGTGTGTACGGCGGCCCATTAGCCGCGGATGCGGCAACCTCGGAATCGCTGATGAGCCGTGCGGCGCAACTGCAACAGGAACTTCGCGCTCCGGTGCTCGAGTTGCGCCTGCGTGATGCGCCAGCCGGAGCCTGGGAGGGCTGGGCGGTGCGGGACACGCTCTACGTGACCTTTCGCCGCGCAATCACGGCGAGCGACGACGCGAACCTCAAGGCCATCCCGCGCAAGCAGCGCGCCATGGTCCGCAAGGGGATCGAACTCGGCCTTCGCTCCGAACTGTCCCGGGAGGCGTCCGCGGTCTACCCGATCTATGCCGAAAGCGTCCGCAATCTCGGCACGCCAGTATTTCCGAAGCGATGGTTTGAGGCGCTGCTGACCGCGTTCCCAGACTCGGACGTGGTGACCGTCATCGACGGCGAGCGGCCGATTGCGGCCGTGCTAAACCTGTACTGGCGGGGCGAGGTGCTGCCCTATTACGGCGGCGGTACCGCGGCAGCGCGCGGGCGCTACGGCAATGATTTCCTATATTGGGAGGTGATGCGCCGGGCCGCCGCTGCCGGCTGTACCGCCTTCGACTTCGGCCGCAGCAAAGCGGGGACCGGCGCCTACGCCTTCAAGAAGAACTGGGGCTTCACGCCCGACCCCCTACCCTACCATTACCACCTCGCACCCGGCGCCGACATACCGGACCTCAACCCGCTCAATCCCAAATACCGCCTGATGATCGCTGCTTGGCAGCGTCTGCCCCTAAAACTTGCCAACCTGCTCGGCCCGCCAATCGTGCGTGGGCTGGGCTGAGCTGGGCGTATTGCGACTTCGGAGATGGCCATGTCCGTAACGCTCACGAGGCCCTACCCCACCACCCGGTACGCCCTGCCGTTGCTGACGCTGGCTGTCGGGACGGCCCTGCTTGGGCTCGTGTTCTGGCAGGAATGCGCGGCGGCAGTCGAAACCTGGATCGCCTCCACCGCCTATGGCCACTGCTTCCTGGTCGCGCCCATGGCGGCGTACTTGGCGTGGGACCGCCGAGCCGCGCTCCGCGGGATGGCGCCGCAGCCCTGGCCCTGGGCGGCATTGCTAGCACTACCGATCGCGGTCGCTTGGCTGGCCGCAGAGCGGCTTGGAATCATGGAGGGACGGCAACTAATGGCCGTGGCGTCCTTCGAGGTGCTGGCGCTCGCGGTGCTGGGGCGGCGGCTCTACCGGGTGCTCGCCGCCCCGCTACTCTACCTAGTTTTCCTGGTGCCATTCGCTGCGTTTCTCACGCCAGCGCTGCAAAGCTTCACGTCGAAGTTCGTAGGTGTTGGGCTCGACCTGCTCGGTATTCCGAACCTGATCACCCAGTTCACGATCGAGATTCCGGAGGGGACGTTCTACGTCGCCCAGGCCTGTGCCGGGCTGCGCTTTCTCATCGCAGCGGTGGCGTTCGGGGTCTTCTATGCGTTGCTGAATTATCGCAGCCCAGGCCGGCGGATCGTGTTCATTGCCGCATCGATCGTGGTCCCCATCGTAGCAAACGGGTTTCGCGCGCTGGGCATTGTTGTGCTCGGCCACGTGCTAGGCAGCGCCGAAGCGGCAGCCACGGACCACGTGCTGTATGGCTGGCTATTTTTCTCGATCGTGCTGCTGCTCCTCGTCGTGGCAGGGTTGCCGCTCCGTGAGGCGCCGCGGACAGTGCCGGACATCTCGAAGGCGGGTGTTCCGGCCGGCCGGGGGGCGATTTTGGCAGCGGCATGCGCTGTGATGCTTGCGGCCACGGGTCCTGCCGCTGCAACGCTGCTCGATCAAACAGCGCGAGAGGCTCATTTGAGCAATCTGCCGGCAATCGTAGCGCCGCCGGATTGCACCGCCGGGCCAGCCGGGCGCGAGGACCCGGCGCGTTGGACCGGGGTATTCACCTGCAACGGGAGCGCCGTCCTCGTCACGATCCAGGCGGAGCCCTCGCGAGCAACGCCGGACCTGATCCTGCACGCACAACAGACGCTCGCCGGGGAGATTGGCGCGGACGACGCGAGCTATGGCGCGCTACACGTCAACAGTGGGCTAGCGCGCGACTGGCTGCTGGTCGAAACCTCGGAGCCAGCGCGAACCACTGCCCTTGCAGTCTGGATTGACGGCCGGCCATCCCCGGGCGGCCTGCAGATGCGGTTGCGCCAAGCCTGGTCCAGCATCGTCGGCGCGGCCCGGCCGCCGTTCATCATCGCGGTAGCGCTGCCCGCAGCAGAGAAGCGGCTATCTCCCGAAGCGGAGACAGCGGCCCGAGCACTACTCAGCCGATTCCTGGACGCCCAGCCAAACCTATGACGCGACTGCAAGTCTCGCCGCGAGAAGCGCGCAGATGCCTCCCCCGCCAGGGAGAGTCGCGAGCCATGCTCCGCGCGAACCTGCCGCCGGTTTTCGTTGCTTACAAGCGCAAGAGACCCCAGGATGCAACGTAACCTCTGCTGTCGTGAATAGGAGCGGAGACCGCCGTGCATACCGCCAGGCTCGCCGGCGCCATACTGCTGGCCCTCGCCGCCTCCGTCACGGTCGCCGCCGCGTCGCCAAGCTAGATTTTCACCCCCATTGGCGACCCGAACAGAACGATTTCACCATACCCCTAGCCCATCCTATTCAGCGGCATGGCAGGGATTCGGCGGCGGGTGTCGCGTAAGCTGCTGTTTGTGTTTATGGATTGGGTGTCGAAGCCATCCATCCA
>JAABUX010010958.1_pt1 | contig 10068 bp, 9 predicted proteins | sample 5561851 | NCBI WGS metagenome assembly JAABUX01 (sample SAMN10711883, study PRJNA513361) | rock metagenome | isolation source: Antarctica rocks | place: Antarctica: Victoria Land, Richard Nunatak red sandstone | collected 2016-01-03 | reverse complement strand
ATGAGATGCTGTTCCATGCCCCCGCCTCCATGATGCCTCGCAACACCATGATGGCCCGGGCAGGCCACGGGGCCAACCAGCCCCGTGGCTACTCACCCCGCCAAAACTTTGTCCCTAGACCCTAGGCGGGGAGATCGCCCTGACAGGTTGGCACCCAGAGGTCGCTTTGCAGGCCCTTGGTGATTGGGTGAAAGCGGATGGGACGGACACCCGCAACGTTGCACCAAAGTTGCGGAACAGCATTCATGGAGCGCTCAATCACCATGTCGCCGACCATACGCTCGGCTCATGGGCGGACAAGCCAGTCGTCATTGTGGCGCCGCTGGACCGCATGGTCGCGGCGAATGGCCCTCCCAGCATGCTCAACACTGTGGACACGTTCTGGGCCACCGGTCCCGGCACGCCCTTGCGGGTTCCGGACGCGACGGTGGTCCGTCCTGACACCGCAGGTCAGCTTGACCCGTCCGAGATCGCCAGGCGGATCGACAATTCCACGGTCCTCTATGCTGCGACATTGAACGAAGAGCGCGAAAACCAAATCCTGCGGCGCCTCACGCCCCATGATCGGAGCAACCTCGCGCTGAGCATCAACATCCGTGCAGGGATCGAGGGCTCCGCCGAGGATGCCACGCTGTCCATGCCGCGTGCTGCGCGGCAGGACCATGTGTCCAGCGCAGTCGATGTCGAGCTGGTCAGGCTGTCGAAAACATTGGCGACACACGGCGCCGTCGCCGAGCTTGGGCCGGTGCGTCAGGGCAACAACCATGGCTGGCAAGGTTCGGACGTCCAGGACGGCACGGCACGGATGGCCACGTCTCTCGGATCTCCGATAGGCCGGCACCTGGACAGCGCCGAGGACAAGGCCGTTGATCTCATGCAGGCCGGACGCGCTTCCGAAGTCTCCGGGCTGCCAGGGATCGGACGCCAGACCCGGGACCTTGCCCAAGCCCTTGTCGCGGACGGCCGATACGGGGCATTCGCGCAGGCCAAGGCGGTTGACGGGGAGCTTGCTGCTGCCGTCACCAACTTGAGCGGGTCGGAGCTGAGCCGCCCGGCCCGCGAGCGGTTGCTGTCGATGGTCGAGCGTTCGGCGTCAGGCCTCCCGTCGGCCGCCATCCACGCCCTTGACCGGTATGGTAGGCCAACTGGGAAGACCTACTCGGCCACGAGCTTGAGCGATGGTCCCAGCCAGGTCGCGCCCGAGAGCGGCGAGGCGGTCCGGCAGAATGCCCGCCTCACGACCCTCATGAGAACCGCCTTGCCAAACGAGGCTGACCCGACCACGGCCAACCGCCTGGCGGCGGCCATCGATCATCTCTCGTTCACCAGCGCCGCGCTCTTGGCCGGCACCGTGGAGCAGCATCACGCCAGCACCGCGAGACAGGCCCCGCGAACAACGTCGGTGCCCGGCGACGCCCTGACGGCAGCTTTGCCAGGTCCGAAGGCGCCAACACAGCAGCCCGACATCAGAGTGGGCCAGTCCCAACAGGCATTGAGGGCAGACACTCCCATCGATGCCATCTTTGCAAGGCTTCGATCCATTCATGAGGCAGCAGACAATCCGCTGCAGCCTGCACCGACCTCTTTCAAGGAGCGTCTTGCTGCATTCGAGACTGTCATGAAGGGGAGCGCTGATCAGGTTGCAACGCAGACGTTGGAGAAGTCTGGCGCAGCCGCCCCTGCCATCTCCAACCAGGAGGCTTCGATCCGCTCCCCTTCGCCATCGCCACGTCCATAAGGGGCGCCCTGTGACTTGGAGAAGCCAAGATGGGCCTTGAGGACCGGGACTGGTTCAACGCCGGCCTCGGTTAAGGTGGACCATCATCGCGATGCAGCCTACGTCGCGCATGTCGCCCTTGCCGATGTGGTGCCTCAGCATGTCGAGCAGACGATCCTCCGGGCACGCTTCCCAACCGCCTCGGCCCTTCGCGCGGCTGATGGCCATCTTTGCCTTCATGGCTTCGGCGAATGCGTCCACTGCGACATCATCGGAGTGCGCTTCGGTGGTTTCGCTCTGGCTTGTGTCGTTTCGACCGCTACTCATGAGACAGTCCTGTGTTCGAGCAAGCACCAAGGCAAATAAGGCGCCGGACTTCTTGACGTAGATCCCAAGCCCAGCTCTTTGACCAAGCTGCGTAGGCGTCGCGGGCTTTGAGGCCAGCGAAGATGCGAGCAAACCCTGCGAACGCCTCTACGCTTTCGCAATCAGCCGCATACAGGATTGGATGCTCTCGGCGAGCTTGTTCATATGCTACGTCCGGATATTTAGTCATCCCCTCCGCGAACTTGCTGAAATGCCAATAACTGTCCAAAGCTACCACCGACCTTGCCCACATTCTTGGGTCAATGCCGAAGACGGCCGCCTCGCATCGGGTAAGTTCATGAGGCCAATGTCCATCGCTTGGTGCTTTATCAGGTAGACTTCCGGCCTGCCAATCCGGGTGCTCGGCCTCTAGCCTCAAGACGTCAAGTTCGATGCACGCTGCCAAGCTAGAAGGCCAAGGCGTGAGATCAGTGGTCGTTTGTGTCGGGTTTATGCTCATGATACCTTCTTCCAATCAGGAAGAGCTTTGACCACAAACTCTTCAAACGTTCCGTCACTACCGCCGGGCCACAAAGAGGACCACCATGCGACTTCGATGTCGCACGCTTGGCATTCGATGTGCGCCCGTGTCATTAGCGGCCCCTCTCCCGTAGAAGTGTAGTTCCAACCCAAATCACCCCGGTCTAGCCTCCTGCCACAATTAGGGCAGTTCTCTTTGCCCATTTCCTTAAGTTTCTGTGCCAGGTCGCTATCGGCCTGGATCGTTCCGGGTTGCCTGTCGTCACTCATGCGCCTTGCGCCTCCTCGCGCGTCGCCATATCAGCCTGAACAGCAACACGGACGGGCATTCCGCTCGGGTTGCAAAGGGGTTCCCGGTCTAAGATCTTGGCCCTCTCAAAGGTGTGTCGCCGCTCTTGCGGGCGCAGGGCTGTATCTCCTGGCCGGCGCAGGATTGATCTGGGCCAAGTCGATCTGCACGAGGCCATTCGAGTTGGCGAGGTAGGCGAGCAGGCGTTGCGGCGTGTCGAACTGTGCGAACGGTCCGTAGTGGCCCCATCTCTGTGACGCTACTTGGTCCTCGAAGAATGGCAGGGCCATCTTGAAGGCGCGCCGTCCGACGTTGACGTCCGTCCAGTAGCCCACGTAATCCAGCACTAGGCAGTCCCGCAGGGCGTAGATCTGGACCACGAAGCGGGTCGCCGAGGCGTAGCATCGGTCGATGTCGCCCATCACCTCCGACATGCCACCACGGCGGCGGTCCTGCTCGAAGCGGCTGGCGATGGTGAGCATGCGCGTCGTCACGTCGGCATGGTCGTCGATGATGGCGGGGCCGCCGCCTGGGGCAGCACACCCTGCGAGGGTGAGTGCGGTCAGCAGGGCTGCCGGGATAAGACGTGTGATCATGGGAACCTCTTCTGTACGGCTTGGGGTTGAGGGCGAAGCATCATATCCCTGGCCCTGGTGATGGCGAGGGCGACCGGGGCCGGGCTGCGGCGGCGGCCTCGATCCTCTGCTTGTCCACGGCCGCCTCGGCACGCAGCGCCCGCAGGTGGTCCGCAGCTTCTCGGGCCTGGACGGTCTCGCGCAGCAGGGCACCGTTCTCTTGGAGGGCGTGGTCCAAACCGGCCAGGTGCCGTCCCAGGCTTTCGTTCACCGCCTGCGCCCGGTAGTGCTTCACCACCTCGGCGCCGGCATCGGCATCGCGGAGCTGTGCCGCCTCAATGCCATGGTGACTGCCGATGAAGGCGTCCACCGCCCGCTCGCGGTCGCGGCGCGCCTCGTCGAGCAGGTCCATGCCCAGTGCCTTGTAGGGCTTCTGCGACATATCCTCGGCCACGCGCTTCCACAGCGTCGCCTCGGTAATCGGCGTGATGTCGCCCAGCGCCTGCCGCCGGCGCTCCGCCTCCAGCACCGCGCCCTCGGCGACCACCGTCCACGTCGTGCCGCGGCTGCGGCTCTCGGCCACATAGCTGGTGAAGGCCGTAACCCCTGACGTGCCTCGCGGCAGCGCATTGATGTGCTCGTCCGAGGTGATGCCCTGGGCGGCGTCGATGGTGAGCGCGTGCCCAAAGCCCAGCAGCAGCCGGTTCGTGGCTTCGTCCGCCAGCCGCCGCCATTCCACGTCCGCCACCTGGCCTTTCCCTGTCCTGACCCGCAGGCCGTCGCTGGTCCTGCCCAGCACCGTCACGACGTCGCCGTTGTTGCCGACCTGCGCCCGCTCGCCCTCGACGGTGCCCCAGGTGCGCCGGAACAGGCGCAGCCGGTCGCCGGTGGCGATGGCCAGGTCGTAGGTCTGCCCCCGCTGGTCGATCGCGCGGTACACCACTTCGTCGCTGCCGATCTCGCCCCGCTCCTTCAGCCGCTTGCGGATGGCCAGGCTGATCTCGGCCGCGTCGTCGTTGGTGGGCGTGCTGATGCTGATGCCGCGCTTTGAGCCGGAGGCCGCCAGCACGTCCCTGCGCTGGAGATACAAGTCGGCGATGGCGCTGTTCACCTGGTCGCGGTCTCCGCCGACCAGTCGCGCCGTTCCGTCCTCGCGCTTCATCGCCAGTGCCGTCGAGGCGCCCCCGACACGGAACAGCCCGGCGATCTCCCGTCCCCGTTCGGTGGCCTGCCGCATGGTGCTCAGCAGTTCCGGCATGGCCTCAGGCGGGAGCGAGCGGCGCATGATCTCGATGGTGTCGCCGGCCTCGATGGCCTGAGCCTGCTCCCGGTCGCCCAGCATCTTGACCGTCATGCCGGTGCGGGCCTGCAGCTCCAGCAGCTTGAGCATCGGCCGCGGCCCGATCTGGCTCACCTCGTCCAGCACCAGCACGGTGTTGCGGCTGGCCTTGAGCGTGCCGGCCTCGATCATCCCCAGCAGCGGCTGCAAGGCGTAGGTCTGCTTGATCCCGGCGTCCTTTAATGCGTCAGCCTGACGCCACGCCGTCGCCGCGCCGATCACCTCGCGTCCGCCCTTGCTGAACTGGATATCGGCCTCCCATGCCTCCACTAGCGGCTGCAGCAGGGCGGTCTTGCCCGCCCCGGCGACGCCGGTTAGCAACGTCAGCCCGCCACCCCGGCCGAGGGCGTAGATGGCGGCTTTCTGGTCCTCGGTGAAGCTGATCCCGGCGGCGGCGATGGCTTGCCGCAGCGCCTGCACCGGCAGCGCCCCGGACGTCTCCTTTGCAGCCGACTGCGCGAGTCCCGCCAGCTTCGTCTCGATTCTGATCTGCGCGGTGTTGGTCGTCCGCACCTGGCCGTCGGACATGCCGACCACCAGCGTCACGCGCTCACCCCTGAGCGTGATGCCGCGCCGCTCCAGCAGCTCGACGACATGCTCGATGTCAGCCGTGCCGCCTGCGGCGCCCGTCCCGATCAGGCCGCGGGCGGCATACATGCCGAGCTTCTCATGGCTGATCACCGCGGCGGTGTGGAACTCGGCGGCCAGCTCCTTGGCGGCAAAGGCGTAGGCCATGTCGAACCGCTCCGCATCGGTCCGGCGCGGATGGGCCACCTCGCCCATCACCGTCCTGTGGTCCCAGCCCAGCGCCCCGGCCTGCTCGCGCCAGATGCGGCGCTCATCGCTCTTCATCTTGCCCAGGCGCCCCTCGGCGCTGGCCTCCTCGACGATCTCCAGCTTGCGCTCGGCCGAGAGGTCGTCCCAGGCCAGGCCCTGCGTTTCGGCAAAGCGCCGGGCGCTGCGCAGGATCTGCGTGTCGCGCTTGCTGAAGGCCTTGCTGACCTGCTCCGGTATGGAGGTGAGCACGACGGCCTGCTTGCCGGCATCGTAGGCGATGGCCGCCCCCAGCCGTCGCAGCTCGTCGGCCAGGATCATCTGGAAGTAGGCTCCAAACTCCTTCACCCGTGGGTCTGTCAGGGCGCGGGTGTCGAGGGAGCCGATGCGCCCGTCGTCGGTGACGACGACGTTCATCAGGAAGTTGTGGATGTGGGCATGCGGGTCGCCGGCGACCGGGCTGTCCATCAGGTAGGTCTGGCCGCCTGCCCCATCTTGGATCTGCAGCGTGGGCCGGGCGGCATGGTGGCGGAAGCTGATCCATCCGACCACTCCGGGGTCGGCTCCGTCCTCGCCGCCGGCCCCCTTGCGCGCCCATCCGAGCACCTGCGCCACATGCCGCATTGCGCGGTCGTTGGCCCGGTCCATGGCGTTCCAGATCGCGGCACTCTCGGCCGGCGTCTCGGCGAACTCGGCCGCGAGCGTGACCGACTTGTGCGGCGAGAACACCAGGTCGAAGCCGCTCAGCTTGCGCGGGTGCTGCGACCAGGCCTCCCCCGTGTCGGCGCGGCGCCCCTCGAACAACAGCGTCATCTCGGCATCCCGGGGCATCCGGGTCGCGTCGATGCCGACGGCCTGGGCAAGGGCCGCCGGCATGTCGGGGCGCCAAGTCGCCCGGCTGTCGCGGCCGGTGTAGTAGGCGGTCAGGCGCCCGCCCTCGTCGAGCTGGCGTCCGGCGGCATCCACCCCTGGCGGGTGGATCGGCTCGGGTGTGTTCTCGGTGAAGTAGCGCAGCAGCAGCTTCCCCTTGGATGCCGCGGCGATCTTACGGAAGTTCATCATGAGCGGGCGTGCCTGGTGGGGCCGAGCCGCTCCAGGACGGCATCCGCCACGGCTTGCGGCAGCGTGTCGGCCACCCGGATCTGCTCCTCCTGGATTGTCTTGAGGATTCCGATCTGCTCGCGGCCCTGCATGATGATCGTGGTGAGCAGGTCTTCCAGCGATGGCCCTTCCCGGCCGCCCTCCTTCGGGGTGAGCAAGGCCACAAGGGCGCGCAGCAGCTCCAGGGTTTGACGGCCTTGCTCCTCGATGGCCGCCTGGGGGTCGCCCGCGGCGTCGTAGCGTCCGGTGGCCCGGATGGACGGCAGCACCTCGCTTGTAACCCATCGCCGGAAGGCTTTGGCCTGCGGTTTCCTGGACGTGAATATCAGGTTGTACAAGCCGCTCTCGTTGACGACGGTCGTCTCCTGGCCGCCGCCAAGGGTGTAAACACTGCTTACCCCCTTCTCGTCGTCATCCAGTCGGCTCACTGCCACCCTTGAGTTTGTATGTTCCAGGACCGTGCAGACATCGGCAGCGACGAACCAGGTCTCTCCGTCCTTCAGGATGGTTCGGACAGCCTGCCCCTGGAAAGCGAACTGGGCGGTCGCTGTGATCCTGCCGCGCTCCCGGTCGGGAATGTTCACACCATTCTGCTGCGATTGCAGGATGTTATCTGCCGCGCTCCCGGATGCCTCCGGTCCAGCCTTGCCCGTGTCTGCTTCCCGCTTGCCCGCTTCCTGGCTGGTGTTCGTGGTCTGCTCTGCCTGAATTTGCTCGCTCATGTCCGCCTCCGTGGATGGGAGTGAGCCTGCCCCGGGGTTTTGCGAACGGGGCCGGACGGTTTTGCGAACGAGGGTCCGATTCCGACCCTGCTCCGGACGCCCTGCGGAAAGCACCACCGGTGCATTGGTCCATGTACCCATCTTCCACGTCTCCTCCACGTCGCCGGGATGGCGTCGCCATGGCGCCAGCACGTCGCCAATGGCGGGGAACTGCCGTGCAGGCGTTCACACGCGGCCGTGATCGAAGCCGGAGACCGGTCGGGCTGCCCGTTCGCAAAGCCGCCGAGGATCATCGGCGGCATGAGCGACCGACTGCCACGGTCCAACCGGGAGTGCTCCGCCTTGCAGATATCATCCTTGCTTTCCGGCGCCCCCGAGGCGCTCGACGTGCGCTTCGGGCCGCGCCCCTTCGCGGTCATGCGCCAGGTCCTGCGCAGCCTCAGCGATGATGCCCCCCGGTCGGCATGGCGCATTGCCAACGAACGCGGCTTGAACTTGTCCAATGTGCGGTCGGCGTTGCGACGGCTTGCCCTGGCCGGACTGGCACGCCAGGTCGAGCGTGACTGCTTCGTCAGGTGCGGGCCGGCCGGGCGGGTGCTGGCGGACGAGGAGGTGCCGCCTGAGGTAGGCCGTCAGATCCTGAGCTGCTTGACTGAGCCGCGCCGGCCCCGGGAGATCGCGGCCATCGTGAACCGGCCGCCGTCGGTCACGACGGGGCACCTGCGCCACCTGCTCAAGCGTGGCCTGATCGTCCGCATCGACAAGGGGGTGTATGCCCTGGCGTGCCGGGTCCATCCCCCGGCCGCTGACGCGCATGCCGGCGTGACGCGGGCGGGCGCCCCGGCCGGTTGTGCGCCAGCGAACGCCCGGCGCTCGGCCTTGGTGAAGGCCAACGTCATGGTGCCAGCCGGGCGCCAGGACGACATCTACCGGCACCCGGAGACGCTGCGAAAGCACCCCGGGGACCACCTGCCGGGTTCGGCCGTGCAAGCCCTGTCCAAGATGGATGCGGCAGGCCCCAAGACGGAAAGCGCAGCGCGCCGTGCAGGCGGGGCGCGCTGACCATGCTACCCATCACACCGAAGGGCGAGCAGTCGAACGCAGCCCCTCTTTTGCCCGAGGAGGACCGCCTGTTGCGCGGAGCTTCGGGCTTCTGCCGGTGGTGGCGCGCTACCAGCAGCTCCGCAGCGGGCAGTGCTTCCCGTGCGGGTGCCGGCCGGGGGCGGAGTACCCGCCTGCCCTGGTGCATATACCTATCGTCCACGTCTCCGCCACAGCGCCGGGATGATATCGCCACAGCGCCAGCACGTCGTCCACGCTGCCTTGATCGAAGCCGCGGGCCGGTCGGGCTGCCCGTTCGCAAAGCCGGCTAGGATTATCGGCGGCATGAGCGATGTAGAGAGCGCGCGCCTGTTCCGGAAGAAGCGCGTCCGTCCCTACCGGGGACGGGGCGACGTGTACTCCTGGCTACGGACGCACCATGAGAGGGTGGCCGAGCTGGTGCCGACCTGGTCGTGGAGCGATCTTGTCGTCGAGATGCTCCGGGACGGATTACAGGGCCGGGGTGGAGTGGCACCGACCGCGAAGGCAGTGACGAAGGTCTGGCAGCGGGTATGCCGGGACGTTGCGTCCGAGGCTGCATCCGAGTTGCCCAAGCCCAGCAAGCCGCCGTCCCGCATGTCTCCAGACTGGCGGCCCCAAGAGGTCGTGCAGCTACCAGCGCCGCCTTCCAGCCCATCGAGACAGGTCATGGTCACGGGTGGTGCGCCGCCGACCGAACCCGAGTTCGCCACCGTTGACCCGGCGGGAGTGCCGGTCGCGCCTGGCCACGTCTTCTACAACGGCAAGACGATGCTTCGGCACGTCGCCGAGCAGGTGGCGCGCATCATCCGCACTGCCCGTGAGATGGACCGAGGCAAGTGAGGCCCGGCCAGAACCGCCGCATCCGCGGCAACACCAAGAGGAGAAGCACCATGGACGATCTCTCGAAGCCTGCTGTTGAGCCATCGCCCCCTGACCATGTTGAAGCGCCGTCAGCCCAGTCCGTGGGGCATTCCCCGAAGGCGGACGCGGTGGCTGTCGTGGTGAGCGGGCGTGGCCGGGTGGGCAAGACGACGGCGGCCAACACCATCGTGCAGTTTTGCCGCAGCAAGGGTGCGACGCTCAAGGTGTGGAACGCCGACCGGCAGAACGAGACCCACAGCCTGAACACGTTCCACCCGGATGCCCTCCGGCCGCCAACGGGCGATCCCGAGGACAAGCGGCTGTGGCTGGAGGAGCGGTTCGACGAGCAGGCGCGGGGCCGCTTCGATGTGGTCCTGGACATGGCTGGGGGTGATCCGCTGGTGCGGCAACTGGCGAAGGAGGCCCGGCTGGTTCGCACCCTGGCCCGCCGAGGCGTGCAGGTGACGTCGGTTCAGGTGCTTGGCCCTGCCGGCGCATGATGCGACTGCGCCAGGCTCGGAAAATACTCACCCGTCAACACCGGCAGCATGCATCGGGCGCCAGCAGGCCATTATGTTCCAGCAGTGCGGTGGTCGTGCTGCGTCGGGGGAAGGCGCACAGGAGGGTGTATCACTCGTATCCATCCGGCGAGGGCCGCGGCTGAGTGCGATTAGGCTGCGGCGGCGATGTCCTGGCCGGATTTGTGCCAGTTCCAGGGTAGCAGTTCGTGCAGGCGGGCTGCGGGGTGGTCATTGATCCGG
>JAABUX010010957.1_pt1 | contig 10069 bp, 9 predicted proteins | sample 5561851 | NCBI WGS metagenome assembly JAABUX01 (sample SAMN10711883, study PRJNA513361) | rock metagenome | isolation source: Antarctica rocks | place: Antarctica: Victoria Land, Richard Nunatak red sandstone | collected 2016-01-03 | reverse complement strand
TTCACGATACGGCATGACTTGCCTCACCGTGCCGCCAGGATCGTAACGGTCGCATCGGCTCCCATCAGCGTAGGGCGGCGCTCAAAGGCAGAGGCTGAACGGCGTTTCGGCGAGATTACGGAGCACGGCGGTTCTGTCAGGGCTCGCGCCGGAGGCCCTGGTCAGGTCAGGTTTGGCTAGCTACAAGCCCGCCCCTGACTGAGGGCAGGCAGGATGCGGTGCATAGGGTGCGGGTCGGATGCGGTAACGGAGCGGTCCGAGCGCACGGCACAGGGCTACAAGCGCTTCCGCGGCCGGACGTGTGGCAAGCAGTTCAACGAGCGCTCCGGCACGGTGCTGAACCGGACGCGGTATCCCTCCGACGTCATCGCACTCGTGGTGCTGTGGCGGCTGCCCTACAAGCTGGCCCTACGCGACTTGCCCGAGATGTTTGCCGTGCGCAGCATGGTGTTGGGCAATAATGACGGCATGGCGGCGGGCAGCCCGGACCGGGGCAAAGCCGGGCCAGAGGCCTCACCCGGTCGCGCGGATACGGGCAAGCTCCGCGTCGAGCGCCGTGGCGAGCTGCTGGTGGCGGGAGCTTGCGGCACGCCAGGCTTCGACCCCCGGTGCGAAGGCTGCCGCCCAGGCCGTGGCCGCCTCGCCCTCGGGCGTGACCACGTCCTGCCCGGGTTCGGATCGGATGCGGGTTATCACCTTCGCGCGCTGTCCGTCGAAGGCCCGTCCGAACCCCTCCGCAAGCTCGTCGCCCTTGTGCCGGTCGAACACGGCGCGCACCGGGTCCGGCAGGCGCTCGTAGCGGCGCCGGTTCATCACGAACGCGAGCATCACGCCTCCGAGCGGATAATTCAGGTGGTGCTTCGCCGCAGCCAGGGTGCCGAACGTGTCCGACCCAATCCAGTCTGCGACGACGCCGTCGAACTCGCCCGCGCGCAGCGTGGCGGCGGCTTTGGGGGTGACGTAGGTGAGTGACATGCGGGCGCCCAGGCGGCGGAACAACTCGGCTGTCAGCGTCGCGTTCGTGTTGAACCGGCGCCCCTTGAGATCCGCGGGGCGCGCTACAAGGACGGTCGCGTGCACGGCCGACGGGGCCGCAATCAGCACGCCGAGCGGCACCAGCTCGTCGTAGCCGGTCAGCAGGCCCTGCGCTTGCAGCCGGGTTGCGGCCAATGAGGCCTCCCTTGCGTTGCGCAAGCTGCCGGGCTGCATGAACAGGTCCTGCTCCTTGAACCGGTCTCGGAAGATCGCCGGCACGATGAACGCGATATCGGCCTTGCCGGTCAGCACGAGATCGAGGTGCGCCTCCGAATCCGGGTTCATGCGGCCACCGGTGAACTCCTCGATTTGCAGCGCTCCCCTGGCGTCCTCGAGAACGCGCGCCACCCAGGGCTTCCAGGTGCCGGCATAGACGAAGGCGGTGCTGGGCTCGTGCGTCGCGAACTTCAGCATGACCGGGGCATCTGCATGCACGATGGCGGGGGCAGCGAGCGTGGCCGCGGCGGCGGTCAGAAGCCTTCTGCGCTGGATCATTGGTTCCTCTTGTTCAGCCGCCGGGGAGACCGTCACCTTAACCGGGCCGGTGGCTCTCCAGCCCCGGCTTGTACTTCCCCTTCAGGAAGTCCCCGATTCCCTCCCTCTTGAAGGCGTCGCCCTGGCGAAGGACTAGCGCCTGTTCCTTGGCGAAAGAGTAGTCCATCGCTGCGTCCCAACCCATGTCGAGGGATGCGTAATAGGCCTGCTTGGTCGCCTCCATCGCGTGCGTGTCCTTCGCTGCAAGCTCGCGGGCGACCTGCATTGTCTCGCGGCGCAAATCGGCGGCGGGCACGGCGAGGTTCACCAAGCCGATATGCTCTGCGGTCTTGCCGTCGAACGGCCGTCCCGTCATGCCGTACCATAGCGCATCGCGCGGGCGCAGCAGGTTGGCCAAGCTCTTGCTAACGGAGCCGCCTGGGAACAGCTTGAAATTGATCTCCGAAAGGCCAAACGTTGCAGTCTCCGACGCAATGGCAAGGTCGCAGCCCTCGACGATCGAGAAGGCGCCGCCGAAGCAGAACCCGTTGATCATGGCGATCGTCGGCTTGGGCATCCGGCGTAAGGTGTGGCCCCGCCACTCGACGGCCTGCCGCCAAACCCGCTCATATTCCTTCGGGTCGTCCTTCAGCGCGATGAAGAACTCCTTCAAGTCCATGCCGGCGCAGAAGAAGTCGCCCGCGCCGGTAATCACCACGCAGCGGGCTGCATCGTCGTAGCGCAGCGCTTCCAGCACATCGGTCATGTCCTGGTGCAGTTGCGGGTTCATCGCGTTGCGCTTGGCAGGCCGATTGAGCGTGACGACGGCGACGCCGTCCGCCACCTCGGCCAGTAGCGTCTGGTAAGGTTTTGCCGTGGCGTCGCTCTGGTCGGACATTGGAGGCCCCTTGTTCCGCGCATCCTGGGCAGGACGCGGATTAACGGTCGATATAGGCTGGGGCGCCGGAGTTCGGCCAATCAGTGCAGCAGATAGGGGGTATTCATCCAGTGGATGACGGAGGCATCGACCTGAACCTGCTGCGCGTGCTGCAGGCAGTGGACCAGGAAGGCAGCATCACCCGGGCGGCCCGGCGGCTGGGACTGTCGCAGCCGGCGGTGAGCAACGCAGTGGCGCGGCTGCGCCGGGCGGTCGGCGATCCGCTTCTCGTTCGGAGCACGCAGGGGATGGAGGCGACGCCGCGGGCCCGCCGGATGCTGGACGCGCTGGACGCGGCGATGGGGCTGATCCGGCAGGGATTGCGGGACGGCGCCAGCTTCGACCCGGCACGCACGCAGGAGGAGTTCAACCTGCTGGTCTCCGACCTCGGCGAGATCGTCTATCTGCCGCCGCTCATGCGCCACTTGCAGGCGCACGCCCCGCTGGTGCGGATCCAGGTGCGCCAATTGGCCGGCGGCGGCTATGCTGAGGCACTTGAGGCCGGGCTTGCGGACCTTGCCGTGGGCTTTCTCCCGAATCCGCGCAGCAGCTTGCGGTCCCGCCGCCTCTTCTCCGATCGTTTCGTCTGCATGGTAAGGAGCGGCCATCCGGTGCTGGACGGCCCATTAACCTTGGAACGCTATGTCGCACTCTCGCATGTCGTGGTGTCGCGCCGCGGCGTGCGGGAAGGTCTAGTGACCGAAGCGCTGGCCGCGCTGGGGATGGAGCGGCGTATCGCGCTGATCATCCCCCACTTCGCCGCCGCCCCGTCCGTGGTCGGTTCGTCCGACCTGGCGGTGACGGTGCCGGGCCGGATGGTGCGGATCTATGACGGCACGGGCGTGACCGGGGTGCCGTTGCCCTTCGCGGTCCCGCCGATCGAGCTTGCGCTGTACTGGCACGAGCGGCTGCAGGAGGATGCGGCGAGCCGCTGGTTGCGCGGCGTGTTCGTGTCCCTGTTCGCGCGCAGCGATCTTTCGCCTTATGAGCACTATTGATCCTGGTGATGCCGTAATCCAACTCCTGCGTTGAGCCGCCGCGTGGCGGTGAATAGGGTGCCGCCGAACGAACAAGGTTGGGGGGAACGATGTCCAAGGTGACGCGCCGGGCGCTGGTGTCGCTGCCCCTGGCAGCTGCGCTGCCAGTTCGCGGATGGGCGCAGCAGGCTGCAAAGCCGGTACGGATCGGCGTGCTGAACGACCAGTCCAGCGTATTCGCCGACAGCACCGGGCCGGGCTCGGTGCTGTCGGCCCATCTCGCCGCCGAGGAGTTCACAGCGGCCACCGGCATGCCGGTCGAGATCATCGCGGCCGACCACCAGAACAAGGCGGATGTCGGCTCCGCCATCGCGCGGGACTGGTTCGACCGGCAAGGCGTGCACGCGGCGGCAGATCTCGGGAACTCGGCCGTCGCGCTGGCCGTCAGCACCGTGTGCCGGGAAAAGGACAAGGCCTGCCTGGTCTCCGCCGGCGGCACCACGCTGCTGACCGGGGCGCAGTGCTCGCCCGACACGGTGCAATGGACCTACGACACCTACGCACAGACGACGGCGCTGGCGCAGGCGCTGATGGGCGACAGCAAGGCAAGCTGGTTCTTCATCACCGCCGACTACACGTTCGGCCAGAGCCTGCAAGACGAGACCACTCGCGCGCTGGGGCGTCTGGGCGGCAAGGTGGTGGGATCGGTCCGCCATCCGCTGAACACCACCGATTTTTCCTCTTACTTGCTGCAGGCGCAGGCGTCAGGCGCCCAGGTGGTGGCGCTGGCCAATGGCGGCGACGACACCGGCCGCTGCGCCAAGCAGGCGCGCGAGTTCGGGCTGACCGCCAAGCAGACCATCGTCGGCCTGTCTATGCTGATCACCGACGTGCACGCGATCGGGCTGGAAGCGGCGCAGGGCCTGCTGCTGACCGAAACTTTCTACTGGGATCTGAACGACGGCACGCGAGCCTTCGCGAAGCGCTGGTCCGCCCGCAACCGGGGCCGCGAGCCCACGATGATGCAGGCAGGGGTGTACGGCGTCGTGTTGGACTACCTGAAGGCAGTGCACGCAGTGGGCAGTGCCGAGAGCGGCGCGAGGGTCGTGCGCCAGATGAAGGCGACGCCGACCGACGACGCCGCGTTCGGTCGCGGCACGATCCGTGCCGATGGCCGCACGATCCACGACAACTACGTGTTCCAGGTGAAGTCGCCCGGGCAGTCGAAGGGACCATGGGACTGCTATGATCTGGTCCGCACCGTCCCGGGCGACGTCGCGTTCCGCCCAATGGCTCAAGGCGGCTGCCCGCTGCTGGCCGAGATGTCCAAAGGCTAGGTCGGTAGTGCAGACGCTGGGTTTCGCCGGGATTGTGCCGGGTGCGCGCTTCCGCAGCCCGGGCCGGACGCTGACCGAGGCGGACCATGGGCTGTTCATGATGCTGTGCGGCGACTGGCACCCCATCCACGCCGACGAGGAATACGCCCGCACGACGCCGGCCGGGCGCCGCCTGATGCACGGCACGCTCGGGATCGCGCTGGCCATGGGCATGCAGACCGGCGCCGTCGAGTTCGCGGACCCGATCCTGGGCGCACTGGGCCTCAAGGAATGGATTTTCCGCAAGCCGCTGCTGATCGGCGATACCGTACATGCCGAGGTGGAGTTCCTGTCCTGCCGGACCACGCGCGACGGCGCCCGCTACGTGGTGGAGCGTCGGCTGAGCCTGGTGCGGCATGACGGCGAGGTGATCCAGGATGGCATCGCCACGGTGCTGCTGCGGATGCCGGAGGGAACTCCCGGATGAGCGAGATGGTCCTGGCAGACGTGGTGGAGCGCAACGCCCGGCTGCGCGGGCCTGCCCCGGCCTTCGTGTTCGAGGGCCGCAGCCTGACCCATCGCGACTTCGCCGCGCGGTCCTTCGCGCTAGGCAACGCGCTGCTGGGGCTTGGGCTGGCCCGGCAGTCCCGCATAGCGGTGCTGGCGCAGAACCGCACCGAATATTTTGAAGCCTTCGCAGGCATTGGCGCCGCTGGGCTGATCACGGTCACCCTGAACTGGCGGCTGTCCCCGGCGGAGCTGTCCCGCATCGTCGCCGATTGCGAGCCGGACATGTTGCTGTTCGACGGCGCTGCCGAGGCAGTGGCCGACACCCTGCGCCAGGCATCCTCGATCCGGCATTGCGTCGCGTTCGACGCGGCGCCCAGCTGGGCGCGGTCCTACGAAGCCCTGGTTGCCTCCGGCAACCCGGCGCGTCCCGCCGTCCCGGTCTCGCCCGAGGACATCGAAAGCCTGATCTACACCAGCGGCACCACCGGGCAGGCCAAGGGCGTGATGATCAGCCACCGCGCCTTGCTGCGCGCTGCCAGCGTGATCGCCTGGGAGGGCGAGGCTCGCACGGACGACCGCATGCTCATCGTGATGCCGCTGTTCCACGTCGGCGGCAAAATCGAGCAAATGGCGTTCTGGATGGCCGGCGCCACCACCATCCTGCACCGCGCCTTCGACCCGGCCGAGGTGCTGCGCGCGATCGGAGAAGACGGCGTAACCGCTGCGCACTTGGCGCCCACCATGATAGCCCGGCTGCTGGACCATCCGCGCCTTGCCGCGACCGACAGGTCCCGGCTCCGCATCGTGCACTACGCCTCGGCAGCAATGGCCGTGCCGCTTCTGCGCCGGGCGATCCAGGCATTCGGCCCAATGTTTCTGCAGGTGTACGGGATGACGGAGTGCATCACCGTCAGCATCCTAAAGCCAGGCCAGCATGTGCTGGACGGCGAGGCGGCCGAAGTCCGGCGGCTAAGCTCCGCCGGGCAGCCCTGTTTCGGCGTCCAGGTCCGGACGGTCCGCCCGGACGACGCCGCCTGCGGAGTTGATGAACCCGGCGAGGTGCTGGTCAGCGCGCCCGGCCTAATGAGCGGCTATTGGAACCGCAACGCCCTGACGTTGTCCGTGGTGCAGGATGGCTGGTTCCGCACCGGCGATATCGGATTCCTCGATGACCGGGGTTTCCTGTTCATCGCCGACCGGCTGAAGGACATGATCATCTCCGGCGGGGAGAATATCTACTCGCGAGAAGTCGAAGACGCGCTGATGAGCCACCCCGCCGTGCAAGAAGCCGCGGTGACCGGCGTGCCGGATGCCGAGTGGGGTGAGAGCGTGAAGGCGTGGGTCGTGCTGAGGGAGGGGCATCAGCCGGACCCGGTGGTGCTGATCGAACATTGCCGCCGGCTGATCGCCAGCTACAAGAAGCCTCGGTTCATCGAGTTCACGCCGGACTTGCCACGGCTGTTCAACGGCAAGGTGGACAAGAAGGCGCTAAGGCTGCGCGCCTTCCCCCACACGTGAGCTTGGTGCAGGGATTGGTTGGTGCTGAGGGGCTGGGTGGCGTAGGAGAGCGGCCCCTCTCCTGACCCTGGACGCCCACCGTGCCGTTCAAGCTGAACCAGGACCGCCGCCATCATATCCCGCGGCAGGGGGTTAGGGTCAGTGCGCCCATACGCCTGATCCATGCACCACAGCCCACCAAGGCCTACCACCGGCTGACCACTCGCTGCTGTGCGCCCCGGAAGCGGCCGTGACGGCGTTGCTCGACGCTTTGGGTGACGGGACGGCGGAGCCGTGGCTGCCCGCCACGTCGCCAGCTCCGTCGCCCGCTACGCCCACCGATGGACGCCTTGCTGTTGCCAACCTGGCATCCGGCTTGCGGGAAGCCGTAGCCGGGCAAGCGGCGTGCCTAGTGCGCTATTCGCTGTCCTGGTCCGGCGCGTTCTGGACCGTGGACGGTCCGCTTTCCATGCTCGGTTACGAATGGCGGCGGCATCGGCTCCGGGCCCGGCATGCTCGTGGGCGCGGCGCTGGCGTTGCGCGGCACCGGCCGCCTCCCGGTCGCGGTGCTGGGCGACGGCGACACCCTGATGGGCTGCACCGCGTTCTGGACGGCCGCGCGCTACGGCATCCCTCTGCTGGCCGTGATCGCCAACAACCAGAACTTCTTCAACGACGAGGTCCATCAGGAGCGGGTGGCGCAAATGCGCGGCCGCAACCCGGCCAACAAGTGGATCGGCCAGCACGTCGGCGGCCCCGACGTGGACATCGCGGCGATGGCTCGGGCCCAAGGCTGCGCGGCGTGGGGCCCGGTGCACGATGCCGCCGGACTGCGGACGGCCCTGGCGCAGGCGCTCAAGGCGGTCCGCGCGGGCAGCCCGCGCTCGTGGACGTGCGCGTGGCCCAGGGCTATGGCATCGAGATGACGGCGGCGCTGACCCGGGAGTCCGCTGGCTGACCGGCTGAAGCCACAGCCAAAGCACGAACAGGAGGTTCCATGGCAATTGACATGATCGGCGGCGCGTCCGTCACCCTGCCAGACCAGCGTGGGCTTTATTACGGCGGCAATTGGCACGAGGCTGCCGAGGGCGGGGCGGAAGCAATCAGCAGCCCGTCCACGCAGGAGGCGCTGGGCAGCGTGTCCTGGGCCGACGCCGTAGACGTGGACCGGACGGTCGCGGCCGCGGAGGCCGGCTTCCAGGCGTGGCGCCGGGTCAAGCCGCTGGAGCGCGCGCGCGTCCTGCGGGAGGCGGCCACGATCATCCGGGCCAACGGGCGCGAACTGGCGCTGATCGACGCCGCGGATTGCGGCAACCCGGTGGCCGAGATGGTTCGCGACGCCGAGATCGGCGCGGCCAGCCTCGACTACTTCGCGGGCCTCGTGCTCGAGATGAAAGGATCGACGGTCCCGATGGGTGAGGGCGTGCTCAACTACACGCTGCGCGAGCCGCTGGGCGTAGTGGCGCGGATCAACGCCTACAACCACCCGTTCATGTTCGCGGTGATGCGGGCAGGCGCGCCGCTGGCCGCGGGCAACAGCCTGATCATCAAGCCGCCGGAGCAGGCGCCGCTCTCGTCGTTGCATCTGGCTGAGCTGATCGGGCCGCTGTTCCCGTCCGGCGCCTTCAACGTCCTGCCCGGCGGGCGCGCCTGCGGCGAGGCGCTGGTGGCCCATCCGGGGGTGGCCAAGGTGGGGCTGATCGGCTCCGTGCCGACCGGGCGTGCCATCCTGCGCGGGGCGGCAGAGACGATGAAGAAGGTCTCGCTCGAGCTCGGCGGCAAGAACGCGCTGATCGCGTTCCCCGATGCCGACTCGGAGCGCGTCGCCGCCGGCGTTGTCGGCGGCATGAACTTCACCTGGTGCGGCCAGAGCTGCGGCAGCACGTCGCGCGCCTTCCTGCACGAGAGCCTGCACGACGCGGTGCTGGAGCGGGTGGCCGAACGGGTGCGCGCCATCAAGCCCGGCCTGCCAACGCGGTTCGAGACGCAGATGGGCTGCCTCGTCAGCCAGGCGCAGTACGACAAGGTTCTTCGCTACGTGGCCTGGGGAAAGGAGGACGGCGCTCGGCTGGTCTGCGGCGGCGTACCTTCGGCCGACCCGGAACTCGGTCGCGGCCTGTTCATCGAGCCGGCGGTGTTCGCCGACGTCCGCCCCAGCATGCGCATCGCTCAGGAAGAGATCTTCGGCCCCGTGCTGTCGGTGTTTCGCTGGTCCGACGAGGCGGAGATGATGCGTGCCGTTAACGACGTGGAATACGGCCTGACCGCCAGCATCTGGACCCGCGACCTTGCGACCGCGCACCGGGCCGCTGCGGCGGTCGAGGCCGGCTACGTCTGGGTCAACCAGACCAGCACGCATTTCCTCGGCGCACCGTTCGGCGGCTACAAGCAGTCCGGATTGGGACGGGAGGAGAGCATCGACGAGATGCTCGACTGCACCCAGCTCAAGAACGTCAACATCATGATCACTTGATGGCTTTCAGGGCGTTGATGATGCTTGACGGCACCCAGCTCAACAACGTCGCCATCATCATCGGTTCACGGCATGCCAGAGCGGCCTTGTCGTAACCTGCGCGCCAAAAGTGCCGATCTGAAAAGCGTGTAAATTCAATACACTACACCTTGCGTAATGTAACCGGGGCAGATTGCCGGGCGGCGAGGTTGCGCTGCGGGTGCAGGCGTGATTCACTGTACATCGGCGTCGTCTGAGACCCCCCATCGGCACGGGGGTTCCACTAAAAAGCCAAGCGCTTGTAGCAGGTTGATCTCGGGATTCCGGCGCCGATGGGGGGTCCCGGGCCGTGCCGATTTACAGGCGTCTCTCGCCGCACCGTGGCGTCGCGGTAGAATGTGCAAGACGCTGCGCTTATCAGGTAGTGCCTTCGTTTGGCGAGCGCTCGTCCCCGCTTGCGGGGACGAGCGCTCGCCCCGCGTCAGCGGCTTTTTGACTGAGCCAATGCGTCAGCTCCTCTTTTCATGCACTAAGTAATGACTTCGTAATGGTTTGGGCCGGAAATTGCAGCTGTCGATCGGACATTGCCCTAATCTCACTTGAGCGCGGCCGATTCGAGTGCAGCGATATCGCTGCAGATCAGCGCGAGTACATGGACCAACAGCGGGGTACGCCGCTGCGGACGCACCCCCGGGTCTCAACACCTCATAACCGATGGGCGCCGCCTACGCTTCGGCTGCGCCGGTGATCTGGAGTTAACCGCTCCTCAGCAGTATCCATCCGGCGAGTAGCGCCTGGCAGATCTGACCTGGCTTGGTGATTTTAGGGGCGCTCGTACGAGTGCTGTTAAGATCGGAGGCGGTTGGGGATG
>JAABUX010010952.1_pt1 | contig 10071 bp, 16 predicted proteins | sample 5561851 | NCBI WGS metagenome assembly JAABUX01 (sample SAMN10711883, study PRJNA513361) | rock metagenome | isolation source: Antarctica rocks | place: Antarctica: Victoria Land, Richard Nunatak red sandstone | collected 2016-01-03 | reverse complement strand
AGGAGCTGGCTGAGGTCGATCACCAAGCAGGATGGACGGCGGAGCGCGTGCAGGGGAACCGTTTTTGTGCACAAAGGCATGCTCATGTGCTATGTGCCTGATGCAGTATCACATCTCACCGCCATCGCTGCTGGCAGAGGCACCCCCGGCGACAGCACCGTCGTCGTCGTCCTCATGTGCAGGCTCTGCATACGATAGCCATGTCCTGCGCCTGAGCTTCTGCCGGCTGCCCGGCCCCGCATCCGTCGTCTGTCCGGCCGCCGTAGCACCGCTGTGCATCGACCGCCGACCTGCTGCCTGGTCAGCCGCTGCGCCATCGTCGTCTTCCTCCTTGTCGTCGTCTTCATTACCCACCTGTACGGCAGATAGCCAGATTGTCAGCATCGAGGACACCAATATCAGCAATGACCAGCGTCGGCTTGCTGTGAGGCCCTCGCAGGTGTTACACAACACGACTCGAGTTGCTGAACGAGGGCTATCGTGGGTAGCAGTGCACGTTACACTGCTTACTGCAGTCGAGCAGGTCTTGGGATGCCCACCAGCCCAGGTGATCGTGGGTAACCAGGTGCCCTGCGTCATGGCTTCAGTACAGCCTTTTCCATGTGATGTCAGCAGTGATGATGACCTGCTTCACAGCGGGTTGGCGACAACGTAGCTGCGCACCAGATCCTCCGCATCAGTGGGCTCGCTGGCCGGCGTCCCGTCCTCGTCCAATCCGTGGCCTTGCTCGCTGCGTTCCGCGCCGCTGGCGGGTGTCTCTGGGGACGATGACAGCGCTCGCTGCACCTTTCGACTGCCTGGTACCAAGTCCGCAGCAGGGGCTCGTCCGCTGGCGCGACGCGCTGGCGCGGTGAAGTCGTCGTCGTCGTCATCGTCCTGCTCGGCTTTCTCTTCCACCTCGACCTCGGCGTCCTCTACACCTGGCGGCGCCTCTGCGGTCTGCTGTCGCTTGCGCTTTATGCGGCCGCCAGTGCCATTTGCTGCGCTGCCGTCCGGCCTTTGCCCGCGCGTGCTGACAGGCTTCGAGCCCACGGCTGCGTCGACGCGGCGTGCCGTATGCTTCCGTGCTGAGCCACGTCCGTTACGCGGCGCTCGGCGCTCGGCCGGTGCTGCGCCGCTGTGCTCGCTGCTATCAGCGGCACCCTCTTCACTGTTATCATCTTCCTCGTCGTCCTCGCATCAATAGCGTGGCCATGTGAGCTCAGCGGAGTGCATATGAATGCACATGGGCTCAGCCAGGAGGCCTGTATGTCCGACACTGCCCTCAGCTATTGTGCCTCGAAGACACAAGATACCCTGCAATCTCCGCGTTTGCTCATGTGTCACTCTACGCCTGGAGGAACACTTGCGGTCAAGTGTCCCCACCTGCCCCTTCGTCGACTGTTCGCTCTCCGTGGGTCGGTACTCAGCGTCGCCACCGCTGTCCTCCTCCTCATCGTCAGGCTCCAATGACAGGGCCGCTGCCGGTGAGCCCGGTCGCCAGCGCTTGCTGCGCTGTTGTATCTGCGCCGTGCTGCGCGATCCCAGCGGCACGTCGTCTGCACCGTCCTCCTCTGCAGCTGCTGCGCGAAGATCGGTTGAGGACGTCAGTACTGGCGGCTGCATCGGGCCATTGCGGGATTGCCATGGCAACGTCTTCAGCTGTCCTACGCTACCATCTGTGGGTGGCTGTTTGGTCATCACTTGTGCGATCGACCAGATTGACATCAGTGCTGCAAGCTAGCAAGCATCGCAGCAAGAGGAGGCGTCCACCTGCAGGGCGTTTGCTGCATCGAGCTGGCTCGCTTCGCGGAGGAGGGTCCGCGGCTTTGGATGATTTTTTTGGTCGTTTGGCCATTGCTGGCCTGAGCGTGATCTGCTGCCCAGTAGTCACGGACGAGTCCGATTGCTGGGGGGGTCTGAGGGGGAGTGACAGCCTCTTTCCGGTATCAGTCAGTGAAGTGCATCTACGTGAAGTGAGCAGTGACACCTCGCTTGGCAGAATTTCTGCCCCAACCTCGAAGTATCAAGTCCACCCCTCGGCACCGGAATCAAGCAACCCTACGCACGAAATCAAGCAAGCCCGTCTGCACCGCCTAGGCATTTAATCAGACTCGCTGCCTTCCGCAGCACGTGCCGTGATCCTTGAGGGCGTGCTGCCGGCCTCTCATTGGCTTCTGCAGCTACACCATCCGCGACGGCGTGGGCGGCGTTCGCGCGAGGCGGCCAAGCGGTGTCGCGTTGCGCGTGGGCTGAGATGAGGACTGCCTTTTTGCAGAGCAGGCAGCCGGTCGACGCTCAGGTAGTGACCGCCGGCAAGGAGACCAAGGTGAACGATTCCCAGCCCCCTTTTGATTCCCGAGCACGAGGCCGCACGAGCCGACCTCTCCCGGTCGAACATCACACCATGCATGCGCAACCTCTTCACAGTCTCTCATGGCGACATGTCCTGGCGATCCTGGCGCCTGCTCGCTGCGCTGCCGACCCTGTGTTTCCGCCACCCCCCGCAGAGCATCTTCAGGTCCTCTGCAGCAGCACCTCGGCCGGCGGCTGTCGCACGATCAGCTCGGCTGCACGTCAGCGCCGCGTCGCCGCCGCTGCCGAGGGGCCTGTTGAGGGCGCAGCCAGACGGCAGGCTGTCAAGTGTGCGGGCTGCGCGTCTCAGCATGAGCAGCATCCGTCCCGGGCAGGCGAGGCAAGCCATGGTCGTCAGGTCCGCTGCGCGCCAGCGGGTTGAAAATGCGGTTCACACCCCGACCAACCTCGTGCTGTCGGAGGCCCTTGTCACGGCAGCATGCCATGGTCTGAGAGACCAACCCCGGGGGCTATTGTAGTTGAGTGCTGCATGCATGAAGGGAGCCACACATTGCTCACGGTCCCGCATCTTTCCCTGTGAGTCACGAGCCATCCTCAGCCCAGTGCAGCCCATCTCCATCTATGCGGTGTCGGTTAGCAACATCCTTGCAGACGTGTTGTGACGCGGCATGACACTCTCTTTGCCTGTTGCAGCGCGGTCGCGGCGGTGGCGGAGCGGCAGCTGCAGAGCCCGCACGGCGGGGAGCTGGTGGACCTCATGGCGCCGGCCGGCGAGCGCGACGCGCTGAAGGCCGCCTGCACCAAGTCCATCGAGCTGTCCGACCGCAACGCCTGCGACGTGGAGCTGCTGACCGTCGGGTGCGGCTGCACACGTAAGGGTCAGGACGGGTTTGCTTGCCAGTAGGCAGAAAAATGGCATGGCGCTACAGAGCTTGCAAACATCAGCGTGCCAGCTTGACGGTTATAATGTGGTGTTTGCGAGGCGGACGTGAAAGCCTGCTGCTGTTCTCTACCCTCATCAGCACCTCTCACTTGTCAGCCTTGCGGTTTCGGCAGGGGTTTTTCGCCGCTGAAGGGCTTCATGAACGAGGAGCAGTACAACTCCGTGGTCCAGAACATGCGCCTGTCGGTGGGTGGCTCTCCTGTGCACGCCAGTGGAGATCCTGTTGCGGCATGTTGCTGCGTGTCAGTGTTGCTGCAGGTCGCACAAACACCCTCAGCATGGCAGAACGTGGATGCCAATAGCAACAGTCAAGCTGTGGCTGTGCTGTGACTAATAGCCGCCTGTCAGTCCACAGCTGGCGTGACGCTATCGCTTACGGAATGCACCGCTGCATTCCAGGACGATGGTGTGCTGTTCGGTCTCCCTGTGGTCATGGACACACGGGATGACAGCGTGGCGGTCGGCGACAAGATCCTGCTCACGTATCAGGTCTGTAGAATACCTCTTGCACAGCTTCACTCATCTCGTGAATTCCTGTGTTGCAGGCACTTACTGCATGGGGACGCCATCTCTGTTGATGTGTGTTCCCGCGAGATGCGGATTGCCATGACCCTCTGCCGTCCTCTGCTGTGCTCCATCATGGCAGTGCTTACTGTTACAGGGTCAAGACCTGGCGGTGTTCACGGTGGAGAGCAGGTGGACGCCCAACAAGCCGCTGGAGGCGAAGCACTGCTACGGCACCACCAGCATCGAGCACCCGGCGGTCAGCATGATCACCACCGAGCGCGGCAAATACTACCTCGGTGTGCGCCTCTGTGGTGAAAAGCATGTGGGGTCATTGTGGATTGTACTGCACACGACTACCTGAGGCGTCAACTGCAGTGTCGCGCAAGCATGTGTCTGTCATAGTGTCAGAGCAGCTACATACCTTTGATCCAACATTACGACGGCGCTGCTGCATTTCCCGCTGCAAAAGCCTGCGGCAACATGCGCAGGGGGCCCCGTGGTTGGGCTGGAGCTGCCGAAGCGGGTGTTCCCGTGCGCCAGCCCCGCGGACGTGCGCTCGACGCTGCCTGAGGGCAAGGACGTGCTGGCCTTCCAGGTGAGACCCGTACCAGTTCATGTCCCATGGGTGACCTTGCAGCATACTGGACCCAGCCAAGAAGCTCATGCGGCGTCACATGGTAGATACGAGCATCACATGTTCGTGGAGCCTCGCATGGTCCTGCGTCAGCTGCACGTATCACAGTCACATTCGACCTGCCAGACGACGCAGAAGGCGTAAGGATCAGCGGGGAATCGGGATGCTGGGCTTCCGCACTTGCTGACGGGTATTGTTGTCGGTGTCGCCGCAGTGTCGGAACCCGATCCACAAGGCGCACTACGAGCTGTTCATCCGCGCGTTGGACGCGCCCAACGTCGGCGAGGACGCCGTCTGCCTCGTGCACCCCACCTGCGGTCCCACACAGGTGCGCATTGTAGAGGACAGCGTCAAGCATGTGGCGTGCGAAGCCTATGGCATCCTACGGCCTAGTGCAACAGCGTTGCGCGGCGTTGGTGAAGCTTGTTGCGCGAAAAGTCTTCTTGCACAGAACAGCGCGGGTTGTCGCTAGGCCTGGTCGATGTCCTGCAGAGGTTGCGGCAAGCGGGCAGACACAGAGGGGAAAGCGGGGTGCTGCTCTGCACAGCAAGGCAAATCCTTGGAAGATCCGACTGCCGGACGATCAGCGCTTGTGTGCAATGGACATAGCGCTGAGCCTGTTGATATGCTGGTTCGCAGGACGACGACATCCCCGGCATCGTGCGGTACCGCACGTACGAGGTGCTGGCCGCGGAGGTGGACAACCCGCGCCTGCGCTGGGCGTACCTGCCGTACAGCATGCACATGGCGGGCCCGCGGGAGGCCATCCAGCACATGATTATCCGCAGGAACTACGGGTGCTCTGTTCCCGCTGTTTATCCAGTAGCGGTTGCAGGACCCCTTCCCCAGCACTGATGATATCAAACATGCCACATGACCTAGAGAAGCGCACTTGCTGCATCACAACAGACCTCTGCCCAGGCGTAATCACGGCGGTCTGTGCTGTGCCAACATCTGGAGATGCACGGCCGCGGCGAGGGTCACATGCTGTGCTTGCGCCCGGAACAGCATTCGTGAATTTGATCTGCTGTGAGCGCAGGTGCACGCACTTCATCATCGGCCGCGACATGGCCGGCAGCAAGAGCAGCCTCACGGGCGAGGACTTCTACGGCGCCTATGAGGCGCAGGAGACCGCAAACAAGCACGTACCTCCCACTGCTGGCGTATCTGTTGTGGTTGCAGGCTGTCGACGTGGTCAGCTTCCGCTGACACTTTCCCCACCCGTCCAAGCGTATGTCTGCTGGCAGCTGTGGCGCCACGAGGCCGTGCTGGCTGATCGAGCTTTGCGCTCTACGGCAGGCACGCATCGGAGCTGAACATGCAGACGGTGCCGTCCCTCAACATCACGTACACCGAGGAGAAGGGTGAGCGACCTCCTAATGAAAAACTGCCATGGTGCTGCACTGCAGCACGGACATGTCATTTGTTTGCTGCGGGGCACGCGCCAATTTCACACCAGCCACTTGCCAGTGTTCTGTAGCCATGATGGACTTCAAATCTCGCACAGACGCTGTGTGGCCGTCAGGCAGACCACATCGACCTGCACAGACAACGTGCTCCCCTATGCTCGTCTGCAGGGCGATTGTCGTGTCCTGAACCTCGGATGCTGCGCAGGCTACGTGACCGCCGACGTGGCGGACAAGGAGGGCCTGCACAAGCTGAACCTGTCGGGCACCAAGTTTCGCAAGGCCCTGCGCGCCGGCGAGGACATCCCCGACTGGTTCGCCTTCAAGTCGGTGGTGCAGGTGTGATCTTTCACGGTGTCAATGCGTCTCGGCACCAGATGTCAAAGCTTGGCACCGCTGTACAAACTGATCACAACCTGACCCATGTTCACAACGGGGTCTACGCATACTCCGCAAGAGCTTGGAAGCCACCCACGACAGAGATGATCTGGTGTCGATGGTTGTTGCTCTGCCCAGGTGCTGCGCGACGCCGCGGCTGAGACAGCGCCCAGCTCAGGGAACGGCGCCAAGTGAGCGGCGCTGCATGAGCTGAGGCGGCCATAGGAGCCGACGACGCCGCGCCTCAGTTTGCAGATGATGGGCTGCGGCGCAATCAATAGGCAGAGCCTCAGGCTAGGCGCGCGGGGCGCGAGTGCTTAACTGCGTTTACCAGGTTTACGGGTTTTGTGCCCCCACTCGGGCGAAATGCATACCCGAAATGCCGACAGTCTTTCGTTTCAATTGTGAGATGTGACAATTCATTCGGCTTCGCCCATGCGAAGCCCGGCCATGACTTGCCCGCCTCGCCCCAGGCGGCTGCGGCGCCGCCAGCTGCTGGGTTCCGCTCCAACCAGGCACGTAGCAGCGCTCGTCGTCTCTCCATGCATCCTCTGCACCCTGTGGGTCGGCTCACCGTCGCTTGGCTCCGGCGCCATCGCTTATCACCGGTGCTGCGGTGGCTCGCGCGCCGTTGTGATCGTTGTGCTGTGAAGCCTGGCCCCGTGGTCAAGCCGGCGGCCGCACCTGCCGACCTGCCGTGCTCCAACTGTGCTGTCTGCGTGCGATGTCGCAGCAACACGTTCGGCCCTCCTCTCCGACAGAGGCCACCCCCCCTCCTGCGGGCCCTGCCCTGACAATTCATGTCGGCTGTGAAGATACAACGGCTCCCTCTACTGATCACCTTGAGGAAAAAGCTTGGCAAGGAATCGATTATAACGCCACCACCGAGCCGAATGCACAGCAGCAGTCTCGTGCAGATTTGCACTAGCTGCTGACACATCAGGGCCTCTCTCTGAGCAGGTCCGCAGAGTTTCGATCTGCGGATCTGTATGAAAGCGACGCCAGATCGACGTCTGCAGCTCTTAATCCTCTGACCGGTCTTTGCCATGGCCCCGAAGTCTACAGGGAGCTCACACGCGCTGTCTTCTCGCAGGGCATGCTATTGGATGTCTTGCAGCAGAAGCGTGCCCTCTGGCCCTGGCTGCGGCGTGTACCGCGAGCGTGCGGTGCGTTTATGACCTGTCTGCTGCCCGCCCTGATATGCCAGGGATCAGGCAGATGGATCTGCGTAACGTGGTCTTGGCTGCCGCACTCGCGAGAGCAAACCGTTTTGCGCGTCGGTAAGCGATGACTTATCATCTCATGAGTTCCAAGCTACAATATTCCCACATCCCCCGCCTCTCTTTAGGCGTTCCCTTACGCGCTCCCATCCTCGTGCGGGTCAAGGGGCGAAGAGGGGCGCACATCGCAGCAGCCAAACTAAGAAACCAGCGCCTGCGCTCACTTACATGCGCTCTTGCTGACCTGTCTCGTTGGCACATGATACCATGACCTTCACAATTCGCGTCTCATGCCCCTTGCGCTGGCTTCATGCGCCATTGCTGCCTGCACAGGCACTGGCATGACAGACGCAGCCGAGGAGACTTCTGCGGACTCATCTCATGTAGGCCTTCGCCTGCTTTTGATGACACACATGCGATGAGAGGTGTGCACCAGTGTGGCTCCTTCTGCCGTTGCATCCACTGTGATCGCCTCTGCAACATTCAACGCTGGCCGTCACGGCACATAGCAAACCCCGGACGGCTCAGCCAGTCCCGTGCTGCGGATGTCCCTGTTATGTGTGCCAAATCAACTCGCGAGGATCGTGTTGCGACCAGGGACCGTGTTCCCGTGTCGTGTCTTTTCCCCCTCCGATAGCCTGCTCTGTACGACCAAAACTATCCATACCATGCCGTTTTGTATGCGCTCGGGTTCTCAGCCCTTGACATGCAGCGGCATGCGGCAGCAGTGGACACCGGTGTGTTGCTGACCTGCAGGTTGCGGCTTACTACTGTGAACAACTCAAAGTGTGGAGTGCAGCCTGCAACAGGCGCCACAGCGCATGGCACCATCCGAGCAGGTGCAGCTCGATATGGTTTTTCCAGTTGCTCTATGCGTAGTACAGTCTGAGAATTGCAAGGTGTAGCATCAGGGTTCAGCCTTCTTGCCACGGTCGGGGTAGCTCACAAGCGGTGACCCTGGCTGCTCATAGATGCGCTGAGATCGTTCTTCACCCCACGTAGGAAGCTGGCTTGGGCGCCTGGTGGCCCTGTCGGTGCCATTAGGGTGATAATATTCACCTCCCGCCATGTTATCCCGGCTCAGGTTGAAGCTTTAGGTGCGCTGCGAGGCTACTCACATACTGGTTGTGCTTTCACAGCAAGGCGTCATGCGTGCGACGGCCGTGACCTACCATCGTCGTCCACTGCATCGAGTTCAAAGGTGCTTCTCATTGTCCTGCCTCTATGTTGTCGTCGTCGTACTGTATTGCCCAAGCGCTGAGAGCTCGATGACGATACGCACCAACACATAGGAAGTGCCGTCCGAGCCGCGTGAGCGAGAAATGGTTCTCTGAGAGCTGATTGCCGACTGTATATCAAACATCAAAGAAGGCCCTGCTGGTGGAGCTTGCATGAGTTTCGCTGTATGCGTCAACTTCGTGGTTTGCTATAGGAGCTCGGCAATAGCAGCGACTCACCATGGCGCTGCGCGGCGCTGTGCCAACCCTTGGGTCACTGCATCAGCCAGCTCCGTGCCAAGGGCGGCGTCAGTTCTGGCGCACAATGAGGGTGCGCACGGCTGGCTCCATGTAGCAGTGTATTGGGTCGATGTGTGTGCAGCCGCTGATGCCTGGCCAATGACGAAACACGTTTACTGTCAATCCTCAGAACGGGCAGCCGCCCGGGGTGTTGATCAAAAAACTACCCTCTAAGAAGTACAGAGGCCAGCAGAAGCGGCTGCAGCGTTGCAGGTTCAGGGTCGAGCGTATGTCAAGACATGCCATGGTCTGCTGCCCTGCCCCTGCTCCGCCTCCGTGCTTGGCTAGTGAGGATACAAGCAAATTGGAATTACCGTCCGAGCTTCTGCCTGACGAGAAACAAGCTGAAACCTGAAGCCTCGACGGAGGTGTCAGGGTGTGGCAGGGTTTAAACAGGGCTTTTGGAGCACACATGCGCTCTGTAGCCGCGTCGGTGGCGCCGGCAGGGGTGATGCATACCAATTAGATGTGTGAGCTGGGACCCAGCACGGGGTACCCCCGGGCTGGTCCCCTGATCAATCCCACGAGGCAATCCATTCATATTGTCTGACCTGCCGACGTCGGTGTGTTCGGAGTTTGCTGTTGTCTTATAGGAACAGTCTGAGATTACGTAGGGTGCTTCGAGGCTGGCACTGGCCAGGTTCAAGTCGTACAGGGTATAGGGGATGACCCTGCCCAGTGCGAGCCTGGTAATCCCGCGGCGCCTGGCCGGGTGATGCCGGCGTGGCTCCGGGGTCCCCACCGGGCTCAGAGCAAGCTCGCGCCTGTTGAGTCCTCCCCGGGAGCACACCGCACTGATCGCGGAGGAATTGTTGGCCGCAACATTGCTTTTTCTTGCTGCCGCAGGCTTCGGGCTGGAGGATAGAGGGGACGAACGCGAGGCACATGAATGCTCGATCGGCTGCAGCTCCGATCAGCAAGAACTTCTGCCGTGCGACAGGCCGACACAGCTGTCTCATGGTGCGCAATGCCCGGCTACGCGCTGTTGCATCCCCAGCACACAGCAAACAAGTCATGGAGTGCGGAGTGCGAGGCAGGGAATGAGGACACTTTCCCCGAGTGATCGACGCTGAACACAAAAATTGCGAACTTAGCGTCTCCGGACGTCAAGCCAGTGTAGCTGACCCTTCCAACACGCTCCGCGCACCAAGTTGTTTGACTACAGTGCGTG
>JAABUX010010951.1_pt1 | contig 10071 bp, 8 predicted proteins | sample 5561851 | NCBI WGS metagenome assembly JAABUX01 (sample SAMN10711883, study PRJNA513361) | rock metagenome | isolation source: Antarctica rocks | place: Antarctica: Victoria Land, Richard Nunatak red sandstone | collected 2016-01-03 | reverse complement strand
CGAGCGGTCCGTAGTCGTAGAGGGCGTTGATGCCGCCGTAGATCTCGCTCGACCCGAAGAAGAAACCGCGCTGCTTGGCCAGCGACACCAGCTTCTCGACGACGTCGGGCGCGCCGCGCTGCTCGAGGGCCATCGGCGGGCAGTCTACCGGCAGCCGATCGGCGACGGCCTCACCGCCCCTCGATGGCGCGAAGCACGGCCAGTGACCGGAGCTGGCGCTCGAGGTGCTGCGCAAGCTCGCGCTCGGCCACGACCTCGAGCGTGGCCAGTGACGGCTCGTCGAGTCGCAGGCGCCGGTAGAGCTCGGCGTCACCCCCCGCCGCGACGCGCAGGACCTTGATGACCCGCACCGAGCACTCCACCGCCCCAGGGTCGGCGGTTGCGCACCGGTCGCAGAGCAGGCCGCCGGCGATGGCGCTGAACCACGCGCTGGCCATGGGCAGCTGCAGCGAGCACGATGCGCACAGCTGGAGCTGCGGTGCATAGCCGAGCCGGTCGATCATGCGGCGGGTCAGCCACACCAGGGCGGCACGAGGGTCGCGGGACGCGTCGGTACAGTCGATGAGCGCCTCGACCACCAGGTCGAACGTCCCCTCATCGGGGTGGTTGGCCTCCAGGACTCGGTCGGCCAGCTCGGCGCAGACGGAGGCGCAGGCTGCGCGCCGGGCGTCGGCGAGCGGGACCGTCGAGCCCAGCGTCTCCGCCTGGGTGAGGACGTCGAGCTCGCCGCGCCCACGCGCCAGCTGCATCCGGCTGCGCGCGAAGAGGTCGGTGTGGGCAGCCAGCCGGCTGCCCGACCTGCGCACGCCGCGGGCGATGACCCCGATCTTGCCGTGCTCGCGGGTGAGCACGGTGAGGATGCGGTCGGCCTCGCCGTAGTCGACGCGGCGCAGGATGACGCCTTCGGTCAGGTAGGTGGGCACGAGCAGGGTGATGAAAAACGCCGGCGAGGGATGTCGTTCCCAGATCGGCGAGGCGAAGGAGGCGACGAGAAGGCGAGGGAGCATACCCTGAGGTATTCGACTGAGCCCTCGCAGGAGCCGACGCGCGGATCGCCGAATATGGGGGCGGCAGGACCGCCGGCGTCTTTCATCACCCTGCTAGTTCAGCCGGCGCTGGCGGCGTCCTCGTGCGGCGTGGCGCCGTTGCGGTCACGCAGGAATGGCACGGGTGAGGTGATGCGCACCAGCTGGATGCTCTGCCTGCGCACCTGGTCGACGGTGAGGACGGCATCGCCGAGGTGGATGGTCGCCCCCACCGACGGGATCTCGCCGAGGCGTTCGTAGACGAGGCCGCCGATGGAGTCGCTCTCGGTCTCGCCGACGTCGAGGTGTAGCAGGTCCTTGATGTCGTCCACCGGGAAGCGCGCGTTGAGGAGCACCTCGCAGTCGTTCAGGAACTGCACCTCCTCCTGCTCGCCGACGTCGTACTCGTCGCGGATCGGACCGACGATCTCCTCGATGAGGTCCTCGAAGGTGACGATGCCGGCGGTGCCACCGTGCTCCTCCACCACCACCGCCATGTGCACCTTGCGCAGCTGCATCTCCTTGAGGAGCTGCCCGACATGCTTCACCTCCGGGGTGAAGTAGGGCGCGCGCATCAGGGAGGTGACCTTGCGTGCCGCGTCGCCGCCGCGCGCGCCCTCGCGGAGCAGGTCCTTGGCGTAGACGACCCCGATGATGTTGTCCATCGAGTCCTCGAAGACAGGGATGCGCGAGTGCCCGTGCGTGACGACCAGGTCGATCAGCTCGGCGATGGTGCGGTCGGTCTCGATGGCGATGACGTCGATGCGCGGCACCATGACCTCGCGCACCGTCTTGTCGGTCATCTCCAGGATGCCGTGGATCATCTCCTGCTCGCCATACTCCACCACCCCCTGCTGCTGGCCCAGCGAGACCATCAGCTTGAGCTCCTCCTCGGTGACGAACGGTCCCACCACGGGCCGGCCGCGGGTGGTGACGCGCAGCAGCGAGTTGCTGAGCAGGGTGAGCCCGGCCACGGCCGGACGGAGCACCCGGGTCAGGGCCGTGACGGGCGGCGCCAGCACCAGAGCGAAGCGCTCGTTGAACCGCAGCGCCAGCGACTTGGGCGCGATCTCGCAGAACACCAGCACGAACGCGGAGAGGATGGCGGTGCCGGCCACCTGGGGGAGCGAGTGGTATGCCTGGGCGATGATCAGCGTCGCCGCGGTGGAGGCCACGATGACCGCGATGGTGTTGACGCTGAGGATGGTCGACAGGTAGGCGTTGGGGCTGTTGTGCAGGCTGACGACCAGCTGGGCGCGGCGGCCGCCCTCATCGGCGAGAGAGCGCATGCGCAGCCTGCTCACCGACGTCAGCGCCGTCTCTGAGGCCGCCGCGAAGGCCGCCAGCACCAGGGCGAGCACCAGAATCAGCACCAGCAGGGTCATGGCGGCACACTCCGCGGGTCTGAGGGTGTGCTCACCGGAACAACTCGCTGACGCTGCGGCCCTCGTGCACCCTGACGATCGCCTCGGCGATCAGGGGCGCGACGCTGAGGACGCGCAGGCGGGGATGATCGTCGAAGCTGCGCGCGCCGTCGTGCAGGGGGATGGTGTCGGTGATGCAGATCTCGTCGATCGGCGCCTCGTGCAGGCGGGTGAGCGCGCCGTTGGTGAGCACCCCGTGGGTGGCGACGACGTCGACCCCGGTGGCGCCCTTGGCGCACAGCGCGACGGCGGCGTTGGCGAGCGTCGAGCCGGTGCTGATGAGGTCGTCGACGATGATGCAGTGCAGGCCGTCGACATCACCGATGACGTTGATCACCTCCACCGTGTCGTCGCGCGGCCGGCGCTTGTCGACGATGGCGATGGGCGCGTCGAGGATGCGCCCGAGGCGGCGGGCGCGGAGCGCGCCGCCGGTGTCCGGTGAGACCACCACCACGTCGTGCCCGTGGCGCTCACGGACCCGGCGGGCGAGGATCTTGGTGGCCGTGAGCGCGTCGACGGGGATGTCGAAGAACCCCTGGATGGCCTCGGCGTGCAGGTCGACCGCGATCACCCGGTTCGCCCCGGCGAGCTCGATGATGTTGGCCATCAGCTTGGCGCTGATCGGGTCGCGAGGCTGGGTCTTCTTCTCCTTGCGCTGGTACCCGTAGTAGGGGATGACGGCGGTGATGCGGGAGGCCGAGGCGCGGCGCAGCGCATCGAGGATGACGAAGAGCTGGATGAGGTTGTCGCTCACCGGCGAGCACGTCGGCTGGATGAGGAAGAGGTCGCGGCCCCGCACCGACTCCGCGATCTTGACGTCGAACTCCCCGTCCGCGAAGCGGGTGATCTCCATCTGCGCCAGTGGCATGTCGATCTCGCGGGCGATCTTCTCGCTCAGCTCGCGGTTGCCGGTGCCGCTGAGCAGCATCAGGTCGCCGAACTGGTTGGGCTCGGTCATGGCGCTCGCTCCGCGCGTGCCTGGCGGCGCCGTGCGGCCCAGCCCACGATGGTGCGCTGCCGCGCCCGGCCGATCGCGAGGGCACCCTCGGGGACCTCCTGGTTGACCAACGAGCCCGCCGCCACGTAGGCGTCGCCATGGATGCTGAGCGGCGCCACCAGGGTGCTGTTGCTGCCGACGAAGACGCCGTCTTCGATGACCGTGCGCGCCTTGACCTCGCCGTCGAAGTTGCAGGTCACGGTGCCGGCCCCCACGTTGACGCCCGCCCCGAGGTCACTGTCGAGGACGCAGGAGAAGTGGTTGACACGGCTGCCGGGGCCGACGCGGCTGTTCTTGACCTCCGCATGGGTTCCCAACCATACCCCGGCGGCGAGGACGGTGCCCGGCCGGACCCTGTTGAACGCCCCGATGCGCACCCCGTCACCGAGCTCACAGCCCTCCAGGACCGACGCGCCCACGGTCACCCGGCTGCCGGCGCGCACGTCACGGAGCTGGGCCATCGGACCGATGTCGCACCCCTCCCCCAGCACCGTCGCGCCGCGGATCACCGACATCGGACGGATCACCGTGTCGCGCCCCACCCGCACGGTCGCGTCGACATAGGTGGTGGCGGGATCGTCCACCGTCACACCGCCCTCCATGAGCCCGTGGAGCACCCGGGTCCGCAGCACCGCCTCGGCCGTGGCCAGCTGGGAGCGGTCGTTGATCCCCAGCGCCTCCTCCGAATCGTCGACCAGCATCGCCTCCACATGGCCGCCGAGAAGGGGCAGCACGTCCGGCAGGTAGTACTCGCCCTGGGCGTTGGCGTTGCCGATGCGTTCGAGGGCGGCCCACAGGCGGGCGCCGTCGAAGACGTACACGCCCGCGCCCACCTCCGAGGGCGCGTGGGCGCCGGGGGCGAGGTCGCGCTCCTCGACGGTGCGCACCACCCTCCCGGTCTCCGGGTCGCGGTACACCCGGCCGAGACCGCGCGGGTCGGCGGGCATGGCGGTCAGCAACGTTGCCGCGGCTTCCGTCCGCCGGTGGTGGTCGAGGAGACGTCCGAGGGTGCGCGTGCGCACCAGGGGCACGTCGCCGGAGAGGACCAGCACCTCGCCCAAGGGACGGAGGGGCTCAGGGACGGCCCGCAGGGCATCGCCCGTCCCGTGTGGCTCCGCCTGCTCCACGCACTCCGCCCTGTCGCCGATGGCGGCGACGACGTCCTCGCGTCCGGGGCCCACCACCACCAGGGGCGCCCGCCCCGTGGCCGCGATGGCGGAGTCGATGACGTGGTCGATGAGCGGGCGTCCGGCCAACGGATGCAGCACCTTGGGGAGGGCGCTGCGCATTCGCGTGCCCCCTCCGGCGGCGAGGATCACCGCCCGCGGACCGTCGGCCATGTGCGGCGAGTATACGGGCCATCGACGGCGGAGCCCGCCGGCGGCGGCGGCGCCGTGGACAGCGTCAGAGGCGCGCCGGCACGGGCCCGGGAGCGTCGCCTGGCGGAATGACCGATGGGCTCGACCGGTACCGCCAGAAGGCGGGCAGGAGGGCGCACAGAGCGGCGCTCCCCACCACGCAGAGAACGCCCCCGCTGACCACCGAGGCGCGCACTCCTGCGAGGCTTCCGACCACCCCCGACTCCAGGTTGCCCAGCGCCGGGCCGGAAGAGTAGCTGACCATCTCGATGCCGGCCAGGCGGCCGCGAAGGGCGTCGGGGATGGACTGGTTCCACATCGTCATCCGAAACAGCCCGCTGACCATGTCGGCCGCCCCGGCGGCGGCGAGGGCGAGAAGCGCGAGCCAGAGGGCGGGTGCCAGGCCGAAGCCAACGATCGCGACTCCCCACCCGGCGGCGGCCACAGCGATGGCTCGCCCGTGGCGCTGCACCCTGCGCGTCCAGCCACTGGTGAGGCCGACCAGGAGGGCGCCGGTGGAGGGCGCCGCGTACAGGAACCCCAGCACCGCCGGACCGCCGAAGCTGGTGGCGATCTGTGGAAAGAGCGCCATTGGCATGCCGAAGAACATGGCGTTCATGTCGACCAGGTACGAGCCGAGCAGGTCGCGGCGGCGCAGGGCGTAGCGGAGCCCGGCCATGACACCGCGCAGGCTCACCGGCTCGGCGCCCGGAGGCGGCGGGGCTGCGCTCATCAGCCGGAGCACGGTCAACGAGACGAGGAACGTGCCGACATCGACGAGGAAGGTGGCGGGCAGGCCCACCGTGGCGATGAGGACACCGGCGAGCGGAGGCCCGAGCACCTTGCCGAGGCTGCCCCGCAACGACTCCAGCGCCGCGGCAGCCGGCAGTGTCTCGCGACTGACGATCCGCGGCACGAGCGCGTCGAGCGAGGGACGCTGCAGAGCGTCCAGGACCGCGGCCAGCGCCACGACAGCGAAGAGCACCCACAGCTGTGGGTGGGGCAGGGCCGCGTTGACGGCGAGAGCGCCGACGACCACGCACAGGCCCAGCTCGGTGACCCGCACCATGCGGCGGCGGTCGAGCGCGTCCGCCAGCGCCCCGCCGACGAACGACGCCAGCAGGATGGGCACGAGCTCGGTCGCGCTGACCAGGCCGACGACGAGCGAGGAACGGCTCAAGGCATACGCCTGGTAGGGAACCGCGACGAAGGTGATCATGCTGCCGGCGGAGGAGATCCCCTGGCCGATGAACAGGAGACGGAAGTCGCGGGATTGACGCAGCGGTGAGAGGTCGGCGGTGAGCGCAGTCACCCCCGCCGCCCGTGACGGCGGGCCTCGCGCGCGAGGTCGGTGAGGTCCCACAGGAGGGCGTCGGCCTCCCTCGCGTCACGGCACAGCGCGCGCGCCTGCCAGCCCCGACCGGCGGTGTCGATGTGCACCGACGCCAGGCGCAGCCAGCGCTGCAGCGGGCCCCGCCGCACCCGCACGCTCTGCACCTTCTCGAGCGGCACCACCACCACCTGGGGGCGCACCCGCCCCGTCCGTGCCATCGCATAGCGCCCGCCGTCGTGCCAGAAAGCCAGCCAGTGGTAGGAGAAGGGAGCGCGCAACCACGCCCGGCGCGGCGGACGCGTGGCCGGCGGAGGCACCGGCGAGGCGCCCGGCAGCACGCGCTGGAGCAGCCAGGCGGCGTGTTCCCGCGCGCCCACAGGCAGCAGCGTCCGCGACAGCTGGCTGGACCCCTCCTCGCGCTGCTGGCTGCTGCGCTGCCTGGCCACGTCCACCTCCAACCGCACCCAGCCGAACGACCGCCAGAGCAGCGGCTCAACCCACCTCACCGCCTGGATGCGCCCGAAGGGGATGGTCTCGGTCCGCGTCTGAAGCAGCCCCCTGCTCAACCGCAGCCCGTCGGCCGCCTCGGCCAGATGGAAGTCGTACACCGCGTTGAAGCGGCGGAACACCTCAGGCACGACCCCGACCAGGGCGGGCACGGCGATGGATGCCGTCGCCGCGCCGTGGGGAACCACCAGGCTGAGGCCGATCGCCAGGGCCGCGATCACGAGGAGCACGTTGACCGGCGCCGTGAGCACCGTCGCGAGGACCACCCTCACGTTGTCGATGCGCAGCAGTTGCAGCGCCGGCGGCTCCGGGGTCCCCGAGGCGAGCCCATGCGCCAGCGCCAGCAGCGTGGCCCGCACCCGCTGCGCGTCGGCGCTGGACAGGTAGGCGAGCCTCGTGCGCCCCGTGCCGCGCCCGGCGACGACGACGCGCACCTCGGCAAGCCCGAGCACCCGCGCCAGCACCGGGGAGATGATGTCGATCGCCTGGATCCGCGACAGCGGCACGCGGATCGACTGGCGTCGGGCCAGGCCGGTCTCGATCTGCAGGTCTCCCCCGTGCACCCGCCAGCGGGTCACCAGCCAGGAGACGACGCCCGCCGCTGTGGCGAGGACGAGCAGCACGATGCTCGCCCAGGGGAACGCCGCCCGACGCTGGCCGACATCGAACTGGGTGCTGAACAGGGCGAGCACCGCCACCGCGCTCCCGGCGCGCACCACCGGCGAGAGCGGGTGCAGCCGGCTCCAGGCCGTCTCCACCGCGACGGAGGTGGGAGCCTCCGCCAAGGGCGGCGAGGCCGTCACAGACCCGTGGCCTGGGCCTCACCGAGCGAGGCCAGCCGGTCACGCAGCCGCCCGGCCTCCTCCTGGGCGAGCCCGGGGATGCGCGCGTCGCTCGCCGCCGCCGCGGTGTGCAGCTGCACCGTCGCCAGGCCGAAGAGGCGATCGACGGGGCCGGCGCTGACGTCGATGAACTGCATCCGCCCGTACGGCACCACCGTGACCTGGCGAAAGAGCAGGCCACGCCTGACCACCAGGTCGTCGGCGCGTTCGAGGTAGCCCCACGCGCGATAGCGTCCCCGCAGCTGGATCCACGCCCCCAGCAGTACCACGACCACCACAGCCAGGACGGGCACGCCCGCCCCGGAGCCCCCGAAGAGCCACGCCGGCACCGCGGCGGCTGCCCCGGCCGGCAGGCCGGCGAGGCCGAGAGAGACCTGTCGCGCGCTCCACATCCGCGGCGACGGCCGGCGGAAGGTCGCCTGTTCAGGAGGGGCCGATGATGCCTGCGTCACGGAGGAAGTCTCGCATCAGCGACTGGAACAGTCCTGCCTCCTCGAGCTGTGGCGAGTGCCCGGATCGTTCGAAGACCACCAGCCGCGCGCCCCGGATGCGCTCGGCGATCGCCTCGGACTCCGAGACCGGCACGATCCAGTCGTGGCGACCCACGGTCACGAGCACCGGGCAGGCGATCTCCGGCAGCCGAGCGAGGATGTCGTAGCTGGGCATGTTCTGGGTGAAGGCGGCGTTATGGGTGGCGTGGTGGTACACCGTGGTCCTGAGCCGCTCCTCCACCCGCTTCGGGTCGTAGGAATGGTCGTAGAGGGGCAGGATGTGCCGCCAGCAGTCGGCGAGGTCCTCGTCGTCACGGGTGTGGCCATCCATGATCCGGTTGAACCTGTCCATGTCGAGGTCGATGCGGCTGCTCGCCAGCGCGTTGCGCCGGGCCGCCTCGTCGTGGCGGTTGTCGGCGGCGGTGTCGCGCAGGATCACCGCGCTGACCCGGTCCGGGTGGGCCAGCGCGTACTCGAGGGCGATGAAGCCCCCGTAGGAGCCGCCGGCGGCGACGATCCTCTCGGCGCCGACGATCTCGCGCAGGCCCTCGAGGTCGGCGACCCACTGCTCGTGGGAGAAGGGCGCGGTGAGCCCCGATGCGCCCGAGCCCCGCGCGTCGTACACCACGACCTGCATGACGTCCGCGAGGGTGCCGAAGGTCGTACGCGGCTCCGCCCGCGACCCCAGGCCGGGGGCGCCGTGGTGGGCGATCAGCGTGGGGGCGTCGGGGGAACCGAGCACCTCCACCTCGAGCGGGTTGCCGTTGACGTCGAGGCGCACGGGCGCAGGCTAGCGTGGCGGGGCTCGGTGGGGCCGGCCGCGGCGGCGCTCCCGCGGAGATCGATCGTGGCGGCGGGTACCATCGACGCCACCGCTGGGGAGTCGCCAAGTGGTAAGGCACCGGACTTTGGATCCGGCATTCGAAGGTTCGAATCCTTCCTCCCCAGCTTGGCCTGTTCTAAGGTCAGTTCTAAGGTTGGCGATCTCAAGGTCCGATGGCCCGGCATGCGCCCTCCGCAAGATCGTAGGGCGATCAGGATCTCCCGTTTCGTCGGGCTGCCGGCCCGGACGGACGCCGCTCCGACCTCGGCTTGACACGAGGCTCTCACGGAGCAGAGCCTACGCAGTGGTTTGCCCTCGGTGCAGCAGCTCCCGCGTCCTCACTCTGTCCTTCCCATCGGGCTTGGACGACGTCGTGGTGCTCAGCCGGTCGGCGGCAGAGCGATCTCATCCACAGCACAAGTGCGCGGCCTGCGGACATCGCTTCAGCACGCCGTCTTCAGTTCTCTTCGTGACCGACAGTGCGCCCGGGTCCGCGTCCCATCATTGACGGGCAAGAGTCTCCCACTATGCCCGCAAGACAGGAACCAGATGTTATGACGACGACGGAGCGACCGCGGCGCGAGCAACTGTGGCGGTGAGCCACCGGACGGTTCGCCTCGCTGCACTGGCCGGCCTCGCCTTGTCGGCGCGGGCGGCTGTCGGGCTGACCCACGCCCGGGCGAGGCAGCACTGGCGCCCCCCTTCGGGGGCGATCAGCGTGGGAACGCTGATGCCAAGCACCACGTCAGGGCGATGAGCGCGCTGATCCGCGTCATGGCCTTTGACCCACCGGCACAGTTTCTATGCGGCGTCATGTGCGCCCATCGGAGCTGGCCCGGCGATTCGCTCCGCTGATGCGGCCGGACGTGCCCGCCCCGGTCGCCCGCGACGCTGTCGATCACCGCTGGTATTCGTACGCCCAGAGCATGGAGGGCCTGATCCTCTCGGCCGAGACGCCGGGCTGGGTGCTCGGGGCGACACGACCCGTTGACCTGGTGGCCGCTCTCGATGATGCCGTGCCCGACGTTGTGCTTCTCAACGACCTGCGCGCTGCCAACCCGTTGGTCTCGTTGACGCTGCTCGCCGACGGTGGCCATGACCTGCCGCTCCGTCGCACACTGCATTGCATTGAGCTCATCCAGTCACGCCTCGATAAACGACTCCGCAGGGAGAGCCAGGGCATGCCCACCTCAGGTGAGCCTCTGGCTTCGCCGCCGGCGCACTCTGCTGAGACGCCGGCCCGCGAACTGGATCTGCCCACGCCCAAGTCG
>JAABUX010010950.1_pt1 | contig 10072 bp, 15 predicted proteins | sample 5561851 | NCBI WGS metagenome assembly JAABUX01 (sample SAMN10711883, study PRJNA513361) | rock metagenome | isolation source: Antarctica rocks | place: Antarctica: Victoria Land, Richard Nunatak red sandstone | collected 2016-01-03 | reverse complement strand
CCTGGCGGCGAGCGGGGAGGAGGTGGAGGGCCGTGTGCGCCTGCCACAGTACCTGCTTCTGGCGCGCGCGCTGCTGCTGCCGCCGCTGGGTGCGCGCCTGGTGGGTGCCTGAGCAGTGTGCGTGCGTTGGGCGAACGTCCACGTGCAGCACCACAACCACAGTGTGCCACAGCGCGCGCCCCTGTTTAGCTCACCCATGTGTATGTGAGTGCATGGGGCAGAGCAGGGTTGTCGGCATGCGTGCATCCGGTCTCAGTCGGCACACGCGATGTCGAGTCGAGCTGACGCCTCCCACCGCGCTGCGCGGCAGGCCTGCCTGCCAGAGCGGATGCGGGAGCCGCTGGCGGCGCGGCGGGCGCCGGCCAGGCGCCTGCGCCGGCACCAAGCGGCCTGCCGCGCAGCTGGCCGTGGTGGGCGATGCGCGTGGCGGTGCAGCAGCAGCGCCTGCTGGCCGGCCCGGCCGCGGCGCTGCGCGGCGAGCTGCAGGCGCTGGTGCCGCAGGTGCTGGGGCTTGCTCGATAGGTTTAGGGTAGAGCACCTGCCTAAACACCAGCCCGTGACCTGTAGATGCGCTCTGGGCTCCGCGCATTGCTGCAGAGCGTACGGGCACAGCAAAGCCTGATCCGGCTGCTGGCAACTGTTGCTTGGTCTGGCCGCAGGTCTGATGTAACGTCCAAGCACCGCAAACGCCCTTTCACTGCATGTACACGCTGGCGCCCGGAGGCTGCTCTGCAGGCATTACGTGTGCTTGAGCACCGCCGGCAGCTAATGCCTGGCCACACCATGCGACGTGTGCGCCCTCGAGGAACGCACAGCAGCATACGCAGGCCGGTCAGCGTTTGGCTGCAGCCTGGTCCCAACAGCGGCTCCGCTCGTGGCAGGCTCTTGCGCTGGCGGGTAAGCTGGCGACGGGGGAGCCGGAGACGCCGGGCGGCGCGGGGGGCGGCGCGCCCGCGGCGGCGCGCCTGGAGGCGGCACACATGGAGGCCGCATTCCGGGACGTGGCGGCCGCGCGCGCGCACCTGGACGCGGCGCTGGCGGCGCTGGGGCTGACGGTGGAGGTGACAGGTGAGGATAGGGTCAGGGTGGGGATAGGGCTGGGCAAACGCTGGTGCTGCATCATCACAGCCGCCACAGGGTTACTGCAGCCGCGTCTGCACGGCGATGTGTCTCTGGGCAGCGGGCGGCCTGCTTTGCATGCCTCGATGCGGCTGACGCATATTTAGCCGCCTGGTTGCTGTGTTATGCAGCCGGTGCAGGGGGCTGGCATGCTCTGTGCAAGCGCCATGCTAGCGTCGCGTGTGTAGTGGTTTCAGTGGTATGCGCGTCCGGGTGCCGTAGGATGCAGGATGCTGCAGGACGCGGCAGGATGCTCGTACGCCTGGTCAGGGTGGTCGACTCGGTAGCTGAATCGCCCAAGCGCCGCGCGCAGGCGCGATGGGCGTGCGCACCCAGCACCAGCTGGACGCCAAGGCGCAGCTGGTCGTGCGCACCGTGCGGAACCCTACCGCCGCAGGGTTTGGGCCAGGGCGCGCCGACACCGGCGCCGCGGGCGAGCGCGCGGGCGGGCCGGACGAGGGCTCCGGCGACGAGGCCGCGGCGCTGGACGCGGCGGCCGCGGGCGCGCCGGCGGACGGCGAGCTGCGCGGCCTGAGCGCCGACTCGGACGTCCTACTGATGCCGCGGCTGCTTGACGACGGCGGCAGCGGCGGTGCGTCTCGCCCTGCGACGGTCCATGCGCCTGGACAGAGGATGGTGCAATTGCAGCTGGTCCGTAGCCGCATGGGATCACTTGAACAGCAATGCGGTGTTATTACCTTTTAAGGAACGTACGACATGGTGGTGGGGGCACTGTGTAACGCCTTGGAGGAAAATGATTTGTTGTGCTATATGATGTTGCCGTGCCTGCTCCTTCTTAGGAGGAGTTGGACCCACGCCTGCCAGGGCCGGCGGCCCCGGCAGGGCCGCCGGAGGCGCTGCGGCCGCTGGAGCAGGCGGCGCTGCTGGCGGCGGCGGCGCATGCGGCGCGCGCGAGCGCCGCGGACGCGCTGCGGCCGTGGCAGGCGGCGCCGTTCGTGGACGCGGTGCTGCGCCAGCCCCGCTCGCGCTTCCTGCTGCGCGCCGCGGCGCGCCTGCTGCGGTGCGCGCCACGTCGCGCCGCTGGGGTCCTTCAATGGCGACAGCTGTGACCAGCTGTGACCAGATTTGACACGCACCGCGCGCCGCGGCGCGCCTGCTACGGTGCACGACCCGCACAGGCTCCTGCCTTCAACTTTGGCATCCGGTCCAGCTCCCTGTGTTGAGGGTGTTCACCGCTGTAGGCCGCAGAAAGCTTCCCAGCAGCGCCAAGGCTCTGGGGCATGGTTGGCGTTGGTCACGGTTAGGGGTAGGGTATAGGGTACAGGGTTATATATGCGTGGGCAAGGCGGGCGACCAAGGAAGCGAGGGCCTTGCAGATGCGTGCGCACGCCTGCATGCACTTGTGCACTCGGGTGTGCCTGCCGGGGAGCACAGGAGCACAAGCTGCTGGCAGCGGAGCAAGGCGGGTAGGGACGCGCGCCCGCTGCCATGCGGCCGTGTGCCGCGCATGGCAACCGTGAGGCGCGGTGGCGGCGCAGGGCGCGCCACGAGCGCGAGCGGCCGCGCACGCGCGAGCGCGCGCTGCTGGCGCTGCAGCAGCTGGCGGAGGCGCCGCGCGCGCCCTGGCCGCCGCCAGCCTCGCGCCTGATGCGCGCGCCCGGCGCTTGGGCGTAGGGTTTAGGGTTTTGGCGGGTGTGGTATGCCTACAAGTGCCTGCAGGAGCCGGAGGGAGCTGCAGCAGCTGGCGGCGGTTGCTTGCCTGCTGCTGTTGAGGTGCAGAAAGTCAAAAGGCGATGAGCGGCTTTCTGTCCTGCGAGAGCGGCCGCCGTGCGGCAGGCTGGCGTTCGCGGTCGACTTCCCGCTCGGCTCCGCGCTCGCGCGCGAGCTGGGCGAGCAGCTCGTGGCGGCCGGGCTGCCGGGCGCGGCGCTGGCGCTGTTCGAGGCGGAGCGGCTGTGGGAGCCCGCGCTGCTGTGCCTGCGCCTGCTCGGCAAGTCCGCGCAGGCGCTGGCGCTCGTGCGCGCGCGGCTGGCGGTGCGCGCGCTTTCGTGGGCGCGCGCAGTGTGTGGAGTATCACCATGTTGGGCGCAGGCACTGATACCCACCCCATGCTGTTCTGCCTGCATCTGCTGAGCATGCCAGCGTGGTACTTGCGGGCATGCGTGCGTCGCCGACGGCGCCAGACCGCCTTGGCACAGTTGTGTCGTTGGGCTCCATGGCTGAATCTGCCTGCGGGGCATGGAGCTGCTCAGCAGCTAATCGCACTCAGTGGGATCTCCCCACGTGCCAGGCGGCGCCGGACGACGCGCGGCTGCTGTGCGCGCTGGGCGACCTCACCGTGAACGACGCCTGCTACGAGCGCGCGTGGGCCGCGTCCGGCGGCCGCAGCGTGCGCGCGCAGCGCTCGCTCGCGCGCTCCGCGCAGCGCCGCAAGGACTTTGCCGCGGTGCGAGCGCCGCTCCAGGACGTCCCGCACATCCTCATGCAGTCACAGTGTGTCCTTGTCTTTGGTATGACGCATGCGGACGTGTGCACGAGAATATCAAGGCGTTTCTGATAAGAGACTATGTATGGTGGTGCATAGCACGCTGCCAACACCAAGAAGCAGCGCCTCGCAAGCCTGTCTGGTCACCTCCGGCGGCAGCGCGCAGGCGGCCGAGCACTGGGAGGCCGCGCTGCGCGTCAACCCGCTGCACGCGGAGGGCTGGTTTGCGCTGGGCTTCTGCGCGCTCAAGGCGGGCGGCAGCACGCGCGCGGCGCAGGCGTTCACACGCGCCGCGCAGCAGGACCCCGACAACGGCGAGGCCTGGAACAACCTGGCGGCCGTGCACCTGCAGGCGCGCGCCCGGCTGCTGCCGCGCATGCTCCGTTTAATGTGCTGCAAGGCAGGGCTGTGCACCCTGGCGGGCAAGCGCCTGCCAGCGCACGCCCAGCCGCCACAGGGGCCGCGGCTCCACCGCATGCCTGACTCACTGCGCAGCAGGGCCGCGGCCGTCAAGAGACGCCGGCACATAGCGTTTGCTCGCAGACATGCCATGGTGCTGTGGTGCTTGTAAGGTCGTGCCAGGACGAGCGGCTTGGGCATGTGCTTGCCATCCATGGGCGCTTGTGCACACAGCGCGGTGCGCAGGCGGTCGCGCAGAGGTGCCAAGTGAGGCGGTGCGGGCCAAGAGCAAGCGCACGCGCCCCGAGCCGGATGCAGGCGTACGGGCGCCGGCACTGCTGACCCCGCTCAGTGATTGACTGGAGAGTCGTTGTTTGCTGAAGCCGGCAGCGCGGCGCAGGCGGGCCGGCATGCGGAGGCGCTCTCCGCGCTGGGCGAGGCGGTGCGGCTCAAGCGCGACAGCTGGCAGACCTGGTCCAACTACGCGCAGGCCGCCGCGCGCGCCGGCCAGCCGCTGCAGGCCGCGCGCGGCGCCATCCAGGTGCGCGCCTGTGTGATGGCTCCAACGATGCGTGGGCGGCCTGAACGCCTGCTGTTTGTCTCTGCGCTCCTGCTTGATGAGCTGCTGATTTGGACGCCACCTCATTACGCAGGACAGCAACTGCAGACGCAGAGCCGTGCGGGGTCGCCCATGCTGTGCATTGGCCGCCCTGCAGCCAAAATTAGACACGAGCTGCTGTAGAGGGTAGAGGCCCCCACGTGCAAGTGGCGCTCAGGCTGGCTGCATGCATGATATCTGATCGGTGCTCCTGACGCTCTGACGCTGAGGCGGCGGGTTGGGGTGTCCAGGTGATACTGCTGACGGAGGGCCGGAGCGTCGAGCCGGGCGTGCTGGCGGCGCTGGTGGAGGCCGTGCGCGCCGCGCGCGAGGCTGCCGGCACCTATGGCGTCCAGCTGAAGGGCGCGCGCTCCCCTGCGGCCCTGCGAGAGGGCGGAAGCTGCCCTTCCTGGGGAGCTGCTGGGCCGGGACCTCATGGATCTGGGCACTTTGATCGACTGTAAAGAGAGGCATGATCTCATGTAAAGATGCATGTTAGCACATATCACGTGAGCAACAGGTTTGGTTGGACATCTGACATCATGTGCCAAGTCAGTGCGCTGCCCTCACTCCTTGCGCGGCAGAGAGTGGGTGGGCGCCCTGTTGCGTGTGAGTCACACGGCGTGACAGCGACCAAGGTCGAGCGCAGGCGGCGAGCGCAGCGAGGCTGCAGCGCTGGACCGGGCGGCCGCGGACGCGCTCGGGCGCGCGGCGGGCGCGCCGGGCGCGCCCGCCGGCGTCTGGGGCCTGCTGGCCGACTTCCACGCGGCCACCGGCTCGCCGCCCAGCCAGCGCGAGGCGCTGCTGAAGCAGGCGCGCGGCCCTGGCTGCGCGCGTCTCCTTGACGCCCTTGCCCGCTCTAGCTTTCTCAGGGTGCACACGCGCAAGCGCCGGTGTCAGCAGTCTGTGAAAGCTCTTGAACCTGCCTAGTGGCACCTTACCTTGAGGAAAATGGTGCTGTTTCAGGTGCATGCAGCCTGATGCAGGAGAAAAGCCCCGCGCTCCTGCACTTAGAATGGCAGATGATCTGGGTTGTTGCCTGCCTCCAGTGTCTTTACGAGCACGCCCGTGACATGCGCCCACTCGGCAAAGCGCGGCGCGCAGGTGCGCGCGCTGCAGGGCGGCGGGTGGCAGGCAGACGCGGGGCGCTTCCGCACGTACGCCGCTGCAGTGCTGGGGCTGGCAGGCGCTCAGGTGAGGCTGCGCGCTTGGCGCATGGCTGCCCCGCGTCTCGTGTAAACCATACAGGCTGTTTAAAAGTTATGTGTCCAACATGTAGCACTGATAATGAAGCGATCAGACTGCACCGTGGTTCGTCATGTCGCCCTACGAGCCCTACGCTGCAACAGGAAGTCTGTTCTGCCTGCGACAAGACATGCGAAGTTCTGCACCCGCTGTGGTCGCATGGCTGAGCCAAACTTGGCCGGGCAGGCCAGCGGGGTGCGTGCGGGCGAGCTGAAGCCGCGCGAGCTGGCTGCGACGCGCCTGCTGCTGCGCTCACTGCTCAAGCAGGTGCGTGCCAGCTGCTTGCTACACTCACAAGGCTGTTGCGCTAGTGGCTGTGTGCTGTGTCTCACAGTGCTACCGGATTGGCTTGCCATGCAGCCAGAAGTCGCGCCTCGTCGCTGGAACCTTGCTGCGTGTGTGTGTGGCATGGAATGGGAATGCAGCTTGCATGCAATGCCCGCATAGCAGTTAAGCATTAATAAGACCTGATTTGCCCGTCAGGCGGCGGAGCGCTTTGCCGACGCAAGCGAGTACGGCGATGCCGAGCGTGTGCTTGCGGAGGTCGAGCAGCTGGAGAAGGCCGAGGCATCACTTCCCACGCAGGAAGGCAGGCAGCGTGCTTGTGAAAGACCCGAAGCCTGAGCCATGCCTGAGCCATGGCAGACCTTCGCCACATGCACAAGGGCTGGCTGCACAGCCTTGGAGACACACTGACAGGCGACAGGCATCACCTTGTTCATGGGACACAGACATCCACCCAGCCCAGCTTTCCAGAGCACACTGCCATGCATGACAACCCTGGCACTCTCGCGCTGCCACCTCTGAAGCTATCCGTTGCTGAGCATACAGCTATGCCCGCCTCACCAACAGGCCGCCCTGCCTTGCACCTTACCATTGTGCTGGCTATGGGCACCACAACCCGTTGGCGCTGCTTTGGTCTGCGCCTGAGCCACATGGACCTGAAAGGCCATGGGGTCAACGCAGCCCGGGGCCTTGACGAGACACATCATGCACCAAATACAAGCAGCCACCTGGGCTGAGGAGCAGCTCCAGCAGCAAAGATGGCGCTGCGGCAACACACTTCACACGCAAGTCGTTACGCGGGAGCCATTCATCAATGCAGGATGGTCATGCAGAGGCGATGCAGACTGTGCCGCAGCATCACTCCTTTGCGCCCGCGGCCGCCTTCGTTCCCAGCGTTGGTGCGCCGTTCGTGCTGTGCGCGGCGGGCTCCTCGGCTGCCTCGTCCGCGACGCTGACCTTGCCGACCTGCGCCCCTTGCTCTCATTACTATTCTTGTCAGGCACGCTGATCACGCCCTGCAAGGGTTGAAGCTCCAGTGACGGCTTCCCAGCCAGGCCCTTGCTGGGTGCAGCTTTGCAGGTTGGCTCGACCACCATATCCATACAAACGTTGGCAGCCTGACCTGCCGGCTGGTGCCGGCTTTGTGATTAGAAAGCCCTGCACAGGGGTGGACACGGGCTGGACCTGGTCGGCCAGGTCAGCCTCCTCCTGCTTGGCCGCCGACGCCTTATCCGCAGCCGCTGCGGCGGCCTCCTGCGCAGCCCCTTGGTCCCTTCGGTTCCGGCATGCCACGACCTGCTAGCGCTGCATACCCACATACACAGGTGGCACATAGCGGTGCGCATTCGTTGCAGAGCCGAAGAGCAAGGACGCTGAGACCCCAAGCAGAAGACGAAGGAGCAGATTCCTGGTGTCACAGGCTGCCGCATGACTACTTGCGGTAATGATAGTGTGTGATAGAAAGGCAGGCAGCGCGCCTCGCCCTCGCCCCCCTGCTCCTCCTCCTCCAGCACCTTGTCGTTGTGCGCCATCGCCTCCTCAAAGTGCTTCTTAAACTCCTGCGCCTCTGCGCAGGCAGGCGCCCGCGGCGCCTGTCAAGCTCCTGCAGGCCGGTGTGTCGAGCTCTTGCAGGCCGGTATGACACAAAGCCGCAGCGGCGGCAGGGCGCACTCTCCAGACTCCCAAAGCGTAAGCAGAAGAGCTCCATCTTCTGCGCCTCCTCCGCAAAGTCGACGGTCGAGTAGACCCACGCCTTTTCGCTGCCGCTGTGCTCCTGCAGCTTAGTCCCGGGCATCACTGCGAGCCGGCACATATGGCGTGTCAACACCGAGCGAGCAAGGCACAAACGCGCCGAAGCCGCGCATGCAAGCGGACCGCAGCTGAACGCTAGGAGCAAAATCAGCATGGCGCTGCACCCAAGTGGTTGGCGCGGATCTTCAGCGTCTTCTCCTGCCGCATGAGCAGCCTAATCCGCTTGTTCTCTTTGTTCTTCAGCAGCCGCGTCTGCCCGACGCCGCGCTCCTTCCACTCGCCGCTGTCGTTGTCAAAGCGGTAGAGCTTGCTTTTCCTGCGCAGCAGATCACCCGCCGTCGGCCGCCGCTTAGTGCGCCTGTGCGAACGGGTCGCTGTAAGCAGGCTGCGGAGCGCAGGGCAATCCGCGCGCGCACAAGTCCAGGAGCACGTCCTCCGCCTCCTCGCCGGACACCCGCTCCACCTCATCCAGCTGCACCAGCGGCTTGAACTCCGCGGAGCAGTCCTCCTCGCCCTCGCCAGCGGCGCCCTCCTCCGGGGCCTCGGCATCGTGCTCGGCAGGCTTTTCTACGCCCGCAAAGCCGCCAAAGCCGGTGGCCCCGCCAAAGGTCGAGGAGGAGCCGAAGACGGGCGTCTGCGTCTTGGCCTGCGTGAGGAGAGGCCGTCTCAGTTCCAGGCAGCCTGCAGCAGCCTTCAGACCGATGGCCAAACTTTTCCTGGGCAGGAGTCTGTATGTGTCGGCAGCCTGCGCCAGCTATTTCTACTGTGGACATCTGTTGCAGCTGTATGCTGCATCACTCCAAGCAGGCAGCGCACTTTCTGATCATCCTCGCCCGCCATCTAGCGCTGTGCTTGTTCAGCCACTGAGGGACGTAGGAAAGACAACCACCTACTATGCAATAAGCTATGACAGACAGAGTTTCTGGTGCCTGCTTCGCAAGCAAGCTTGCAGGAGAGTACCCTGCTGGGGTACTCTGTTCAAGTGCATCTGGGTGCGCACTGCGGCAGAGGTGCCATTGCCTGAACTTACCACCGTGCAGAGCTAAGAGCGCGGCTCAGAGATGCTGGCGCCGCGCAGCGGTGCCGCGATGCGCGCCGCGAGCTGACTGTGCAGAGGCAGCGCGGCGTGACGCCTCCCGTGTATGGCTCTGGCCTGGCGCTGCTTTGCTGCCGCTCGCAGTCTGGCCGCAGCCGGGCTGCTTCCCCGGACTCCGGCACATTGGCTGGATACCCTTGCTCCAGCAGAGCCTGCGCTGCACGCTGTGACGCTCCTGCCGGCGCTGCTGCAGCTGCCAGCCAGCTCCAGGCGCGCTTCGGACGCCGCAGTGCGCGAGCTGCCCGCGAACGACGTCCAGCCCAGCTTCGCGTCGCGGCCATCCCAGCAGGCGGAGCAGGGCGCCGTGTATGTCGTCGATATCGTCACCGGCGACGTGCGGGGCGCCGGCACAGAGGTGCAGGGCCGCGGCGCTTGTGTGCACGCCTTGCAACGCAAGGCATTGAATGTATATGACAGGACAGCGCGCGTGGGGCAGGCACCAGCAATCATACGCCTCATCGGCTCGGAAGGCCAGTCTGAGGAGTATGTCCTTGGTGCGCGCCTACCTATGGCCCCCCCTCAAAGCGCTGTACTTGCGCTGACATGTTTGCATGTGACGTGCCGCAAATCTCCCTGCTAACTAGTGCTGCTGCTCGCTCCGCGCGCACCCACAGGCAACGACCAGGACGAGTATGGCTTTGAGCGCGGCACGCGGCGGCGCTACGCGCTGGACGTTGGCCACCGCCTGGGCGCCCTCCGCTGCGTGTTTGTACAGCAGGTGCGTCCACACGTCATGCCTGCAGCCAGCCGACGAGCTGTTGGAAAACTCGCAAGAGTCGTGGAGCGGTGTGGCGCAATGCTCTGGCGACTGTATAAAGATCCTTAGGACTTCAGACACATACAGGCGTTGCGAGTGCGGACTGTGATCAACTGGTTGCCGAGGCCAGCCCCCAATTATGCGCGGCACACGCAGCTCAGCTGCTCTGAGCCGAGCGCGTCCGAAGCGTGCCGCGTGGGAGGCACACCCACCAGACTTCTTGCTCGTGAACATGGGTCTGTGCGGACCGGCCTGCGGCAGGTGGAGCCGAGCGTGTCGGAGGTCGGCAGCGGCTGGTACCTCGACCGCATCGAGGTGATGGGCCCGGAGGGCACGCAGTCGAGCTTCCCCTGCCACAACTGGCTCGGCAAGAGCGA
>JAABUX010010949.1_pt1 | contig 10072 bp, 15 predicted proteins | sample 5561851 | NCBI WGS metagenome assembly JAABUX01 (sample SAMN10711883, study PRJNA513361) | rock metagenome | isolation source: Antarctica rocks | place: Antarctica: Victoria Land, Richard Nunatak red sandstone | collected 2016-01-03 | reverse complement strand
TGAAGCAGATGCCAATATCATGTCGTCTGTGGCACCCGTCAGGTCGTCTGTGACACCTGTCATGATACCAATATGGTCGCGGTTTTTGCAACCTTAAATGTTGTGGAAGCCGCATCATCATGGACATTGGAACAGAACGATCTTTGTATGCAGACGTTTGCGCACTGAGCAGTACATATCAATGCGCCGTTTGACGCCAGGGAACTGTGCACCACTGCCGTCGTCATTGACATCCGGCGGCAGGAGCGCAGCCAGGAAGCGCCGCAGCAGCCGGACGGAGGCCGCATCGTCGAGGCGGTGCCGCAGGGTCGCCGTCGCGAAGGCGAGGGCGCCGTCACAGAGGGCACGGTAGGCAGCGGACTCCCTCGCCTCGAGGGGCAGCGCGGCGAGGGCGTCGCCCAGAGTCGTGTTGAGCAGCCTGCGCATTCACAGCGAGGTCTTGAGGCCCGATGTGCCGCTCACGAGAGCAGGACCCTGATGGTAGCATATGGTGACCGTCTTAACTGCTATGCGAAGCGGTGAAAATTGTCGCGGGCCGACGACAGCAGGTGCCAAGCAGGATCAAACCCGGACATGGTTCACCTGCTAAGCTGCGCCTCGAGCTCCTGTGACTGAGCGGCACTGTCGTCCTTGTACAAGGCCGCCAGGTTCGATGTCACTGCCGATGCGAACGCTAGCAGGGCTGCCTGTGTCCCCTCATTTGCTGCTGTGGAGTCCTCCGATAAGAGCGTGGTGAGTATGTGGGCTGCGACGGCAGCCTGCTGGGCGGGCTGCGGGCCCGCCCTACTGCTTGTCTCTGCGATGCCCTGTGTTGGCTTGCTGGCCGGACTCCCTGCAGAGCGACTTGGGGACTTTCAGCTTCAGGTAGCCTGCTAGGGTCATTCCGCAGGCCTGCGCTGCGTCCGCGTCCGAGACGATGCCTGGACCATGCCAAAAGGTTCGGGCCGTGACAAGTAGTAAGTAGAAAAAGGCAGCAAAGCAGCGGCCGCACCTGCAGGGCCCGTCAGCCATCCGGCGGCTGGTGTGAGCTTGCGCAGGGTAGCAGCGGCCCGGGAGGGCTCGAGCGGCGCCAGCCGCAGGCAGAGGATCAGGACCGGCGCTGCGTGCTTGAGCAGCGCAGCCTGTGCGTCTGCGCTGAGCTCCGTGGCGCTGCCTACAGTACCGACGGATGGCGTGGGTCAGGCTCTGCAGATGATGCGAAAACAAATGCTACCGTCATTGTAGTGTATGATGCCGCTGTGAGTAACCATCGCTCTTGCTTTCGAAGCAGAATCCTGACCCTGACCCTGTGCCTAAACCCTAAACCCTAACATCGAACCCTAAAAATGATTCTACTGCCAGTTCTAACTTGCCTGTCCCAGAGTCCGTCTTGGCCGTCATATACGCCAGCAGCGCTCCGCGGAAGGCCGCCACCACCGGATCCTCCTCGGCAACAGTCACCGCGGGCCCTGCTGTCGGCGGATCTGCAGCCAGCGTCGCGTGCAAATGCCTGAGGTACACCTCTGCAGCTGGCAGCAGCGCAGCGATGGCCTGTCGGCGCGCTGCTGCGCCTCGTGTCCCTGCATCAGCCGCATCGACCATGTGAGCGGACCTAGAGACAGTGGTTCATAGCGACAAAGCAGCCAGCCCATGTGAAAAGAGAACCAGACGGGATGGCTACATGCAGCGGGACCATAGCGCAAGGGTAGGCTTTGAGAGACACGGAGTGCTCAGCAGAAACACAGGGCAAAGCTGCCGCACCTGCTGTTGCAAGGCAGCTGTGCACGAGCTTCACCAGCAGCTCCCTAATGGAAGCCATCCGCTCTGCCAACACCGCCATAATCGTGGCCTGTGCGGTGCTCGGCACGCCGGCTAGGCAGTGCTTCGCCAATCGGACTGCCATGTTGTCCAGCGCCCTGCCGACACAGCACAGTTTTTAGGTCTGAGGAAGCTTGCTAATGTTAAACGAAACGAAACAAACCATGTTGCAATCTTGTCTCATCCTGAGCAAATAGTGAAGAGCTCACATCCCTAGTTCTCTCAGCTTGCAACGACATGCCGCATGGGCTCCATATGCACTTATCAGGGCATTGCCAGAAGCAACTATGGAGGTCGCACCCATATTCGGCGAGGGAATCTCGTGCAACAAGGGCCTCCGCAAGGGCTTGCTCAGCGCGTGCATCTCCACGCAAGCTCAGCTGCGCCAGGCCCCGCAGAATGTGGCTGCTGGCTCCCTGACCTCCGCCAGACGTACCAGCTGCACGCTGACTGGTGCCTGCGCCTTCTTCCTCAAATGGCATTGTGATGCCATGCTGTGATGAGTGTTCCGATGATTGGCGGGTTGACGCTTGCAGGTTGAGGGGCAGGCCGAGAGCCGCGCGAGACAACAGCACCGCGAGCCGCGCGAGGCGCTTCTGCGGCGCCGCCGTCGGCCCGGCCTGCATCGCTGTGAGGGCCTGCGCCGACGGCAGAGATGAGGATCAAGATCAGGTTCGGATGATGGCTGAGGTCAAAAGGAAGTCGAGTCTGAGACAGGTCAGGTTCAACTTGCGCGAAGACCCGCCTCATAAGCATGCTCTGATTAAACGGCCAAATGAGTGGTTCGACGCAGGTGTCGATTAGTGCAATCTATTATAAACCGGACAGTGTATCAGCTCCTCACCTGCTCGGCAAGGCGACGGGCGGTCTCTGTACCGACGCAGGGCAGCAGCACAGCTGTGGCATCCACCAGGCCCTTTGTTATCATTTTGGCTCCACCAACAACCGCTTCCGAGATGGCTTCAGTGATCCTGGCAAACGGTCAATGTATGTCAGCGATTGGGACACGCGGTTGCACAACGGTCATCATACTATGCCCTTCCACCCACCACAGCTTGTGTTGGTGCGCACGCTGATGCTTTGCTCAGCAACCACCAGGGCAGGATGGCTTTGCAACACGTGCACTACAGGCATGGGTTCAGTTACTTAGCACGGATCCGATTCCTTGGCAGCAAACCTGCTGATCAGTGGTCCACAGGCTGCCTCATTTGTCCGATGTCGCTGGCTGGTCAGCTGTTGCCTGCTATGGCTGTTCGCTTGCTGGTTATCAAACACAGCCGCAACGCTGTGCGCGACGCCGGTACCCCACGCTGATGAAGCGGACTCGCTCAGCCCACGGCAGCTGTGGGCGTGCTGCAGATGCTGGATCACCGTCACTGTTGCGTCGGGCGCGAGCACCTGCGTCCAGTATCAACAACTGACGCCGGACACCTCCTGTGCGCCTTGGCCCTCCGTTGGTGGTCGCACAACATGCCATTGATGTAGGCACAGCAGCGCGACAGCACAGCAGAGCTTGCCGCAAGACGGGAGACGGCATGTGACGCATGTTGCCCCGCGTGTGAGGACAGCAAGCTTCACCACTGTGAGGGGTGACGCCAACGCATGATGCCGAGACCATACAGCTGACCCTAACCGTAACCTTGACCCTCCCAGGTTCAAAAGCGAGCGCAGGAAGCAGACCTTGATGAGCTCGCAGACAAGCTGCAGGCACGCTGCAATTGCAGCTTCGGTCGGCGCCCGCCTTGCCCAGAACAGCAGCGCGTGCGCCGCTGCCTCCTGCCCGCCGGCTGGAGTCCTAGACAGAGCGCTCTTCAGGGCGCTGGTCACCGCCTGCTCTGCTACCAGGTCAGGATCACCTGCAGACGCAGCGCTTGAACAGCTGGACCTCTCACGTGATTACGATGCCTGGTGCCAGCGGTCTTGAACCAAACCCGAATATTACTCCCAAGCAGATGCTAGAGTGTCTCATCTGCCGCTTGCAAGGCAAGCACGGGTTTGCTGCCCAGCGATGCACATGTGTCACCTCATGATACATCACAGCGTATAGCATAGCAGTGTTGGCAGCATGCCTCTCATGATGCCCAGGAGGAGCGTCCCAAATGGCAGTTGAGCCAGCAGCCGTGCCACTGGCGTGCTCTCGTCGCCCTCCGCTTGCCCTGCAGTGCAGCAGCAGTAAACCACTGCTTAGCGGAGCACACGCTTTGCCTGCTTAGACCCCGGCACAATGGGCTAACGATCGATATAAACTCGCAAAGCTGCACAACAATTGAACAGCTGATGTTCAGGTCAATTTGGCGCAGTTGTCAAGCGCACCGACAGCAGCGAGCTCCTAAACTGACCGACTACTCACATTTATTGCCGGCATTACACTCACCGAGTAGCGCCGCGCGCACTGCAGCGATGTTGCCCAGCCGCAGCCCATGCGCCGAGATGGCATCTATCACAGGCGAGAAGTCGCCACCTAGCCGCTCATCAGCGCATGCAGCAATTCTGGGCAGGAAGAGCTCAATGTCTGCCGGCTCACTCCGCAGCAGCTCGACTGCCAGCCGCGACGCCGCGCTCTCGCTGCACAACGCTGATGGCTTTGTCAGGAGGCTGAGGCATGGCCCCTTGGCGATCAGCACGCCAGCAACACACCACTGGAGTCGGCGAGGAACGAGACGACATTGCACGGCATGATATAGTACCTGGGCAGATCGGCGTGCAGCACACTCTCTAGATCCGCCGCAACGCCGTCTGCCTTCCTGTTCTTCTTCAGCTTTCGCGGGCGCTCCTCGTTCTTGCTGACTGGCCCTGGCACCGCGCCCGCCTGTGCGGCCAATACCTCCGCGGCAAAAGCGGCCAGAGACGCCAACGGACGCGCCTCCGGAGGCGGATGAGCTGCACTACTGCGGGGCTCAATTCCCCCGCCCGCTGACGCCTCGTCCTCTCCAGCCGCGCTGATGAACCCCGGTAAACTACCAGTGTCGTCTGCGTCTGCCCTGCGCCGCTTTCTGCTCCGTGTAGAGCCTGCCTGAGAGCCGCCAGGACTGGCTGCTGCCGACTTGGCCTCAGGGGTAGCGGTCTGCTCGAGGACGTGCGGGCGGTTTGGCTCCGCTGCCATGAGCTGAGTGACGACTGTGCAGAGCGGGCGCGGCTCTGCCTGCGTCTGTATGATCTGCATCACAGCGCCTGCAAGCATACAACATTCCGTGTGACTATTGTTACGAGCGTGAGGTAGCCAGTATATAGCTTTACTTGCGCTGCGGCGCATGGCTTTCTGATCACCATCAGTCAGCTGCGCGCGCATCCAACAAGCTCGCGAAGGGGTCCATCTGTTTGACATGAGGAACGCACCTGACACGAACCCGCAGATGGCTGCACGAGCCTCGGCGGGCATGCGAGCCGAGGCCGCGACCTTGCGCGCGTTGCGCAGGCAGCAGACGGACAGACCGCTGACGCCACGCGATGTGATCGGGCCGCCATGGGGTGCGCTGCCGGCCAGCAGGGTCTGCGCCAGCTCCCAGGGCTCGTGCGGACGGCGGGTCGCCTGGGCTGCGGCCTCTGCCAGAAAGCCGATGACGGCATCCATGCTCCTGCAGACAACAGCAGATGCAGCGCTGAGCAGGATGCCAGGGAGTAAGAGTATCCCATGAGCAGCGTGCTGCTCCGCAACCTCTGACTGGGGCAGAGTAGGCCGCAAAGAGTCAGTAAATGCCGGCATACCAGACGTAGCGCCCAGAAGTGTCCCAACAGTATGGCATCCATCGAAAAGGAGCGCAAGGGCCAGCGCACGTGGTATCATCTTCCGCTGTGCGACCGTGGTCGGCGGGCTGCGACGGCAGGGCGACCAGCCACAGGCCGGACTCCCAGGGGCAGTCCTCGAACATGCCCGTGCCGCGCAGCCGGGCCGCCAGCAGGTCACACGCGCCGGCTCGGACGTCGTCCGCGGCGCCCGCGGTCGCGAGCCGAAGCAGCGGGAGGAGCTGAGCGGCCGGCAGCGAGCTGCGTGATGGCAGCGACAATGAGCTGCTGAAAATGACGTCTTTTCTTAATTGAAATCGTTGCAATACGTGTGCACCGGCATCGGACCTAGGGACATCACTGCATCATTGGGTCACAAATCAGGGTGAGGTTTAGCTGCGTCTCAAGCCTAGATCTCATGCGGCCTCCCATTCGGGCACCTCGTGGTTTGCATAGTGGATGGCGCCGACGCCGAGCGGCCTGCAGACGCCCGCTGCAGCGCCACATGGAGCCACTGCAGCGTAGCTGGCAGCGCGAGGGGGTCCGCGGGCATCAGCTTGGCGGGGTCAACGTTGCCATCGGCCAGCGCGTCCGGCAGCAGGCGCTGGTAGCGCACCAGCACGGCCAGCAGCCGCTGCAGCGTCAGCTGCGAGCAAAGAGACTATCAGTACGCCCACAAAATGTTAGATTCGCAACATGACAAAGCACCCATACAATGACAATTATGCACAGTTTTGTTTTGGCGTTCAAAGACAACTTCGGGGTTGGGACCAGGCAGCTGCAAGCAATACGTGAGGACGGAAGCCACAAGTCCGTCTGTGTGGCTTCCACTTGTGGCGGCACATGCCGGGCAGCTCATCGCGGCTTGCGCCGCCGTCAACAACAACAAAAAGCCCAGGCCAGCAGCAATCGATGGAGTGAAGCTGATGGCACCGTGCCCTGCAGTTGTGGTTGCATCGGTGCGTTGTGGTTGCTAATTCAGGCAGTGTTGAGTCCAGGATGCGCGGAGTGCAGGAGGCACAGCACGGTGCCATGTTTGTCCATGAGTGACTCCTGGGGGAACACACCAGGCATCGGGCAAGCATGAGCTACTCGCACCTGAGTGGCCAACATGTCGCCCTGAGCATAGGCCTTGCTCAGGCTGGCAGGCAGAAGGTCGCTCAGCAGGCCCGCTTCTGAGGATGCCAGGGCGCAAACATCTTCCTCCTCCTGAAGAGAGCAGCAAAGGCTTTTTGACCGTCACAGCAACAATATCTTCACCGCCGTAAAGTATAAATTCGCACAGCCGCTTGCCCAGTCCGGGGAAGCAGCGCGTGTGCAGCACCTCCCTTTCCTCTGTGGACGGACTTGAGCATATTACTTGCGGCTGTGGACGACTTGACTTGACATGCTGTCGGACACGAAAGTGCTGCTTGAATCAAGATGCTCACCTCCTCTTCTGTCGAGACCGCGTCGCCTCCATCCGGCGCCTCAGCCATCTCTTCGTCTTGAGGCTCTGCTACTGGTAGCATAGGAACTGAGCCGCGGCCCACCAGAGCGCTGTGCGCCGCGACGAGGGCCTGCGGGTCCGGCAGCCTGGCGCGGACCTCCGCCCTGAGCCGCGCGGCGAACCCCGCCCAGGCGCCGGGTGGTTTCCCCTCGTCCTCGTCAGCGGAGTCGGACGCCTAGCAAGAAGTATTGCTTCTAATGCATGTGTACTCGCAAAACAGCTGCAAATGAGAATATTCCTATCTGCCATCACCAGTTTTGCTGTGGTGATATCTGTAACTATTCATCAGAACAAGCCGATTTTGCATCTTTATGTTGGAGTGCTATTGCTCTAAGGCATGGTCGGTGTTCGTGTCTCTGCGAGGTTGAGTGATGCAAACGACGCCCTCACCTCAGGACTGCCGCAGTGCTGAAGTAAAAACCAGCGGGCACAAGGGCGAGCTCACGTCTGCAGTTGCTACATACAAAGGGAAGTCACCACTTCGCAGCCGCACCAGCGCCAGCGCTGCGTCGAGGTCGGCCAGCAGCGGCGCCAGCACGCGCAGCACGCGGAGCAGAGTGCCAAGCGCGACCAGCCGCACGAGCAGGCTGCGGTGCTGCAGCGCCCTGGACAGCGCGCTCTGCGGCACACGAGAGCAGTCGAAAGTGCAAGAGGCTGCAGAGCAACTAAGCCTGCAAATGTTTCAAACGCGACGGACAGAACGCACACGCGCAACCCTCGCAAAGGGCCAGCCGGCACAGTAATTGGTCAGGTCGCAATAGCAACGACGTGGTACTGTCTGCACGGGCCGACTTCGCAACTTTCGACACGCAGGCCCAATTACGACACTTCAAATGACCATCTGTTAAGGTGGGGTAAATACACAAAAAACAATAACCCTACAACCAACCCTAAATCTAATTTTACCCTTCATCCTGACCCTGACCCTGACCCTGACCCTGACCCTGACCCTGACCCTGACCCTGACCCTGACCCTGACCCTGACCCTGACCCTGACCCTGACCAGAACTCCTACCCTACCCAAGCAAAAGCTGCAGCTCGCCTTGGACAGCGCCGGCGGGAAGACGCGCCGCATCGTTGACCGGACGGCGCCACTGTCTCCCGTCGGCGGCCCCTGTCCCCGCCGCGCCCTCGCTTCCAGGCCCAGCGTCGCCGAAACAGGTGCTTCGGCTGGAAGCAAGTCCGGTGCGGGCGCTGCATGCCCGACACGAGGCTGTGGTTGTCCGGGGCGCAGGCCGGCAGCATGCTCCACGATCTGGACGGTCGTGCAACATGTACTTCAGTTTGGACCTAGCTAAAGGCTTATCACGACGTCATGTTCCACAGGTGAAGCGAAGAAAACTCAGACTTACAGCACAGAGATGTCCGTAATCCAGTTCGATGGACTGCCGTACCTGGCCGGTCAGGGTCGCCGCCGCAAGCCACTGGGTGGAGGGCTTGGGGTCCAGCGTCCAGGGCAGCGCGGCCAGGAAGGCCGCCGCCAGCGCGGGGTCCCGCGCCGTGGAAGCCGTCAGTACCTGGATGTAAACTGCAGTTTCATCCTTAAAATGCCCTCACATAGACAGGCTCTTGCTAGCTGCAGGCCAGTGCATCCCCAGGAAGCGGTTGGCGAGCGAAGCGAGCCAACAAAGGGGCAAAACTGACCCGTTCCAGGGTTTGGGATGCAGAGGGAAAACTGTACATCCCTAGAATGGCCCATTCAAGTTGCTCCTCAGATCAGTACCTGACCGTGCCGCGGCACCTCCGTTGCCTTCAGGCGGCCCAGCAGGCGCAGCAGACGCCGCCTCCCTGCTCAGGCGCATGCGGGCATGGCGTTACGACAGCATGCAAATGGTCCCTCACCTGGTGCGCATCCCAGAGCCTGCCAGCTGCATTATATCGTTTGAGTGAGAGCATAGCATATAACGATAACACCTCCCGATCCAGGCACGAGTGCTGTTCATATACTGGCAAGTTTGCATGCAGGGTGTAGGCCTGTCAATAAGCAATGTACCGGCTGATGACATGGCAGCTGCTGCACTCCGCACCTGCAGGGTTGCTGCCTGCACCGCTCCCCAGTCCGCCCTCATCCTTGTCATGCTCCTCTGCAGTGCTGGCGCCCGCTAGTCCGTGACCCGGATCCGTACACAACGCCAGCAGCAGGGTGTGCGCGGCATCCGCTGCCTGCTGGTACGCGCTGTCGGCTTCCTCGCTGCTGTCTTCCCCTCCTAGTGACGAGACCTCCGCGATCTGTACAACAGATTGCAGTGCGGAGGTCCAAACTACTCAGCACGACATTGCAACGACAGTGGCTCGAAGCATACATGTGCCTTCATGATCTAAAGTCATGATAAACCACTCTCTGCCGGAGGCCAACACTCAGCAGGTGCAGCAACCCCAGCAAGAGCAAGGCAACACGAGGACATGATGCAGACAGAGTCTACGCGCAGGCACACAGGTAGTCATGTTTGACGCGTGAAGTCTGCACACCTGGGCAAGCGCGGCATCGCCGAACGGTTCAGCCTGTTGGCGGGGCGCGAGCGCCGGCGATGCGTGCAGCACTTTGCCGCTGACGGTCTGCAGGATGTCCATCGCTGTGAGTGGGGGCAGCGCAGCCAGATGGTGCAGCAGTATCGCCCACAGCGGCCTGCGAGTAATAGTGAAGCATCACTGGGCTGAATTTTGCTTGACAGAATGAGACTGCTCGTTATGTGAGCGATAACATACAGAAGCACATGTAGGTGAGCACACTATAATGCTCGAACCTCTCATTCGCTTGCAAGACTCTTCGCTGAGTCATACACATGTGACGAACTGCTGCTGATGCTTTGCAGCAACAGCGCGGACAGGCTAATGCGCCCTCCTTTCTTGCATCACAATGCCGCACCGCACTGCGACCAGGGTGGCCAGCAGAGGCGCGTCCGCGGCGTCGAGCAGCGCGAGGACGAAGCGGGCCACCAGGGCGCAGGACGGGCGCTTGGTGGGGTCCTTCGCGCGCCAGGTCGAGCCGGCGCCCGGTCTTGACCCTTCCCGCTCTCTGCAGGCAGTACCATCGGAGCCTATTGACATGCCGAGTAAAACCTT
>JAABUX010010948.1_pt1 | contig 10073 bp, 9 predicted proteins | sample 5561851 | NCBI WGS metagenome assembly JAABUX01 (sample SAMN10711883, study PRJNA513361) | rock metagenome | isolation source: Antarctica rocks | place: Antarctica: Victoria Land, Richard Nunatak red sandstone | collected 2016-01-03 | reverse complement strand
TTAGGGGCAGCGACCAGAGCTGAACCCAGTTGGACCAATACAAAAACGCTTCTTGATGGCGATGAAAAAGAGCAAATGCGGGAAGCAAGCCGTAGACCATAAAGGCATAGCAAATCCACATGGTCCCAAAAGCTTTGGTAAGCCAAACCGCAACCGGTTCGTTTATTTGGTTTATCTTTGTCAGCATTATCTTGACCTTTATCCGTTTCGAGCAAAAATTCCCTGCACTCAGTATTAAGAGGACAGGGCCTTTCCCAAGAAACAAGTAATTGCCGCTAATTTGCCGACAGAAAATGAACTTGGGTCTGCGCGGGGTCCGGTGCATCAATCTGGATAGCGGCGACGGTTCCGTCGGCCTCGCGGGCGACTTGAATCTGGGTCGGTCCGGGAATGGTGTGCGAGATGGCGTCGTCGGCGCTTTGCCCGGCAATCACGGTGATGCTGCCGGCGTCGCTGCCTTTAGTGTTAAGCTGAATGCCTAAAAGCGGCAGCTCGGTGATGACCGGCGCATGTGACAGGCTATTACCGCTGACCGTGACGCTGACTAGGCCCTGCTCGAACTGGCGGCTGAGTCCGTCCAGAAATCCGCCCCATTCCGCCTGCGGCAATTGCTGTGTGTCCATGTATATCTCCTTGTGGCTTGAACGCAAAAAGGCCGCTCGGCGCTAAAGTAGCACGGAGCGGCCTGTTGATACGTTCTACCCAAAAACTAGGCGGCCTGCACGGCCTGCGGGTTTGCTTTTGTCTCGGCAACCTGGGTCAATTTCTGATCCGCGCTTTTTTCCTCACTCAGTGTCTGGTTGAGGAGCGGCAGAACATCGTTCATGTTCATCTGCTCGGCGTAGGCGACCAGAGTTCCGTAACCGGCGATCTCGTAATGCTCAATTCGCTGGGCGGCGGCAATCGTGGACGCTTCCAGGGATGCGGGATCGTATCCCTCGGACTGGATTTTGCTGTTTTCCTTCAGAATGCCTAAGATGCCGTCCGGCTGAATGTTATTGGGCTTCTCGCCGATCATCTGGAAAATCTGCTCCAGCCGCGTCATCTGCTGCTGGGTTTCCTGGCCGTGCTGCTCCATGATCTGCTTGGTCTGCGGATTCTGGATGCCCTTCATCAGTTCGGGCGCTCCCTGGATAATCAGTTTTTCGGTGTTATACATCGCCGAAAGCCCATTGTTGAAACTGTCTTTCATGTTCGCCATTGTGATCTGTCTTTCTAAATAACTTCGTCAGCGCGTTATGCGGCGCTGACAGGCAGTTCATCCTGCCAGCCCTTTGTTCCCCTGCCTTAATTCACCCAAGCGCGGCAGGCGCATACTTCGGCGCTTTGGCTTTTGGAGAAGTGGCGTGTCCTTGACACCCTCCGTCAATTTACGGTAAACTTCCGTTCTTATGCCCACTGCTGCATTCACGAATTTAGGCTGCAAAGTCAACCAGTATGAAACCGAACGATTGGCGGAAAGCTTTGAAGCGCTGGGCTTCACGCTGACCGACTTCCGTCAGCCCGCCGACGTTTACGTTATCAATACCTGCTCCGTCACTGCCGACGCCGACCGAAAATCCCGGCAGGTCGCCCGCCGCGCAGCCCGGCAGAAAGACGGCGCAAAAGTCGTGCTGACCGGCTGTTTTGCCCAGATGGCTTTGGACACCGGCGAAGCGGTGGACGGCGCGGCGCTCTTGGTGCCGAACTCGGAGAAGATGCGGACTGCCGCGCATACGCTGGCCGCATTTCCTGATCTTATTCAATACTCGTCGTCCCCGGCGTCCGCGCCGCGAAGCAGCACGCTTGCGGTCTTCCCAGAAGCCGCGACGGGCGGGCTGATCGCGCTGGAATCGCTGGTCAGCCGGCCCGCCCATCGGACGCGGGCAACGCTGAAGATTCAAGATGGCTGCACTTATTTCTGCGGCTTCTGCTCTATCCCCTACACGCGCAGCGCCATGGCGAGCCGCCCGTTTGCCGACGTTCTTGCCGAAGCCCGGCAAATGGCGGCGGCAGGCGCGAAAGAGATTGTCGTCACCGGCGTCTGCGTCGGCGCGTATGGCCCCGAAACCGGCAGCGGCGGGCCGGTTTTGACCGATGTTCTGGCCCAGGTCGCGGACATTCCCGGCATCGAGCGGGTTCGCTTGTCGTCGGTGCAGCCCGTCGAAATCCCCGACAACTTGATCGCAGCAATGGCGTCCCATCCGAGCATTGCGCCGCACCTGCATTTATCGCTCCAAAGCGGCGACGACACAGTGCTAAAAGCCATGAACAGGCCTTATGACACGGCCTTCTTTGCCGAGATTGTGACCAAGCTCCGCGCCGTCATGCCGCGCATCGGCCTGACGACGGATTTGATTGTCGGCTACCCCGGCGAGACCCGCACGTTATTCGAAAACACGCTGGCGTTTGCCGAGAAGATGCAGTTCGCCCGGACGCACGTTTTCCGGTACTCGCCCCGGCAGCGGACAGCGGCGGAGCAGATGAAAGACGATGTGTCGTATGAGGAAAAAGAGCGGCGTCACCGTGAGCTGACCGCCGTATGCGTCGCCTCGCAGGAATCGTTCGCGGCAGGCGATCTCGGCCAAACCGTAGACGTTTTGGTAGAAGCCAAAGGCGCACAGGACGGCTGGCTTTCGGGCTACACCGGGAACTACGTTCGCGTCCAATTTGCGGCCCCGGCGAGCTTGCGCGGCCAGATTGTTCCCATGACGCTTGTCGATGTCTTGCCCGGCGGCGATGCGTTCGGCCTGCTGGAGACACGCTGATGGCTGACACAATCTTTGCAAAAATTATTCGCCGCGAAATCGCCGCCGATATTGTCTATGAAGACGACCAAGTGCTGGCGTTTCGAGATGTCACGCCGCAGGCTCCCACGCACATTGTGATCATTCCCAAGAAGCCGATTACAAATTTGCTGGGCGCAGAACCCGATGACACGCTGCTGCTGGGACAGCTGATGCAGGCTGCCGTCCATGTCGCCCGGACGCTTGGCTTGGACGAAAGCGGGTTCCGCGTTGTCGTGAACGTCGGGCCGGATGGCGGGCAGTCGGTAGACCATCTGCATCTGCATCTTCTCGGCGGGCGTCCCTTGAACTGGCCCCCGGATGACCTCGGCGAAAATAACCCCGGAGAAGCCGCGCATATGGCTCCGGCTGTTCGGGTTGCTGCTGGGAACAGTCTTTCTTGCGTTCTGGTCGCTGGGCAGCCTGCCGTTGATTGACGTAGACGAACCCGTCTACGGGCAAGTCGGCAAGGAGATGGCTCATGCGGGCCTCGCGGGCTGGCTGTCGCCCCGCTACGGCGGTCAGCTCTGGTTCGACAAGCCGCCGCTTTTCTACTGGCTGACCGCGCTTTCCATGCGCCTGTTCGGCGTTTCCGATCTTGCCGCCCGCCTACCGTCGGCCCTGCTGTCGGTTGTTTTGGTCGGCGTCACTTACGCGCTGGCCCGCCGCGCCTACCCCGCTATCCCGAAGACCGCGCTCTGGGCCGGGTTCGTGCTGGCAACCAGTTTGCAGTTCTTCACGCTGGCCCGCGCCGCCGTGACCGACATGACGCTGGCAGTGTGTTTGACGCTGGCGCTGTACGGCCTGTATACATGGACGCAGACCAATCAAGGCCGCTGGATCGCGCTTGCCGGACTGATGACAGGCCTCGGAATGCTGACCAAAGGCCCTGTCGCGCTGGTTTTAATCGGCGTCCAGACTTTGGCCTACCTGCTGCTAACTCGTCAGGCCAAGCGCCTCCTGTCCCCTGCCCTCTGGCTCGGTCTCGCGCTGTGTTTGGCTGTCGGCCTGCCCTGGTTCGGGCTGATGATCCACCTGCACGGCCAGTTGTTCATCAACGGCTTTCTGGAAGCCAACAACGTCACCCGATATTTGCAGGCGGAGCATCAGGAAACAAGCCCGCTCTGGTTCTTTCTGCCGGTTCTGCTCGGCGGCTTCTTTCCGTGGTCTCTGCTTCTGCCCGGTGCCTTAATTTCGGCTTGGCGTCAGGGCAAAATCGCCTGGCGAGAACAATCCGCCGACAATCCCACGCTCTTTCTCGGCCTCTGGACTGCGCTCGTGTTTGTGTTCTTCTCGGCGTCACAAAGTAAGCTCGTCACTTATATCTTTCCGCTGTATCCCGCCGCCGCCGTGCTTGCGGGGTACTGGCTGGCAAAACGTCCTGAAACATCGGCGCGTTTCAATCCTCTATGGCTGTATGCCGCGCTGAATATCGCGCTTGTGGTTGCGCTCTCGAAGCTCGGCCCAAAGTACGGCGTGGCCCCGGTGACGCTGACCCTCTGGTTCCTGGTCCTGCTTTCGGCGGCGGTGACAGCGCTTCTCGCCCGGCGTCGGTACTGGGTCTGGCTTGTTCCCGGAACCGCGACCGCCTTGTTTCTGCTCTTGGCCTGGTGTTCGCCGACGTGGCTGGTACGCGAGGCCGACATTTCGGAGCGGCAAACCGCCATTCTCGCCTCGCTGACCACCCCGCCCGACGGCGTTATTCATGCGCTGGGACTAAAGCACCCCAGCCTGCGGTATTATACGACATGGCCCGTCGTCTACACCGACGACCATCCGGCAGCCGCACGGGACATTCAGCAGCACCCCGGCGTCGTGTACGCCCTGCGCCCCAAAGCGCTGGACGAGCTGCGAACAAAATACGGCGTGACGCATTATGAGACGCTTCAGCAGAACGCTCAAACCGTGCTGATCCGTGCGACTGGGCATTGACATGGAAACGACCGGCTTACTCACACAGCGTGCGGAACAAGGTGATGCAGCCGCTATCTTTCGGCTTGGTCACCGTCTTGCCTTCGGGCGCAGCCGCCCGCGCCCAACAGACTGGCCTGCCGTCTTCGCGCTCTGGGAACGAGCCGCCCAAGCGGGCCATGTCAGAGCAATGTTCTACTTCGGCACCTGTTTTGAGCATGGATACGGCACTGAGGTAGATTTGACACAAGCCTTGCGCTGGTATGAGAAAGCCGCATGTCTGGGCCATACAACTTCGATGTATAATCTTGCCTTCAGCTACCGCAACGGTGATGGGCTTCCGCAGGATTATGAGCAGATGATGTTCTGGCTGCTGAAAGCCGCTAAACTCGGTGATGCCGAAGCCCAGCGCGATTTAGGCTGGTGTTATCACGAAGGTGTTGGTGCTGCCACAGATTACACCCGCGCCGTTCGCTGGTATCGGGCGGCAGCACGGCAGGGCGACCGGAAAGCGCAATTCAATTTAGGGCTTTCCTACCTATCAGGTGATGGGGTCAAAACATCTTCAAGATGGGCGCGTTACTGGCTAACGAAGGCGGCTGATCAAGGGCATCGCAAAGCAAAGGCTCAACTGCGTTGCCTGTCAAGCGCAGATTAAAGAAGATTAAGGATTTTGAGCATGGCAGACATAAAGCCAATGGACAACAAAAAGACAACGCTGCCGAGCCTGTCGTTTGTGTTCCCGATGTATAACGAAATCGGCAACGTTGAGACCTGCGTCAGCGAAGCGCTCCGGGTCGGGTACAAAATCACGAGCAATTTGGAAATTGTCGTGGTAGACGACGCTTCTACCGACGGCTGCGGGGCGCTGGCAGACACCCTAGCGCTGAAACACCCGGAGCTGAAAGTCATTCATCATGCCAAAAACCGCAAGCTCGGCGGGTCGCTCAGAACGGGCTTTGCGGCGGCGACAAAAGACTGGGTGCTGTATATTGACAGCGACCTGCCGATCCAAATGGACGATGCGCTGGCTGCGATCCCGCTGACGCAGGCCGACATGGTGATCGGCAACCGGCAGGGACGCGCGGAAGGACCGAGACGCGAGATCATGTCGTGGGTGTATAACCGGCTCATCCGCGTTTTGTTCGGCCTCAGCGTTCGGGATGTCAATTTCGCGTTTAAGCTGTTTCGCCGGGCGATTTTAGAGCAGATTACGCTGCAATCCGAAGGCTCGTTTATTGACGCCGAGCTGCTGATTGAAACACATAACGCCGGGTTCACGATTGCTGAAATCCCGCTGCGCTACTACGAGCGCACGGCTGGCGTTTCCACGCTGGCGTCGGGATCGGTGGTCGTCAAAATCCTGCACGAGATGGCGGATTACCGGCGGGCCGCGAAAAAGCGCCCGGCCCGTGAGTCCGTGTCCCATTCGCGCCCGGCCCGCCCGTGATACAAACAATTCAAGGCAAAAGCGTCATTGTTCACGCCGACGATTTTGGCCTGCACCCGGCAATCAACGCAGGGATTGAAGCCGCTCACCGCGACGAACTGGTTTCGTCGGCAAGCGTGATGCCGCTTGGCCCGGCGTTCGGCGACGCCCTTCGCCGCATTAAGTCCCTGCCGAAACTGGATTTGGGTCTGCATTTTACGCTGGTCGGCGTCCCTTCCCTGCCGCCGACGCTCGGCGCGTTTCTGTCGGCCTATGGACGCGGGCAGATGCCCGCCCGCGCCATCGAATCACATCTGCAATCCCAATTCGATGCGCTTCGCGGCCTCCCCGTCAGCCACATTGACTCCCATCAGCACCTTCACGCCCTGCCCAGTGTAATGCGTATCGTCTGCCGCTTTGCCTCGCATCACGGCATTCCCGCCATTCGCCTGCCGGTAGATGGTCCGCCCTTTGCGCCGGTTCCGCCGGGCCGCCGCGCTCAGGCCGCCGCCCTCGCCGTCATGGCCCGCCTGTCCCGCCGGTACATCACGGCTTACGGCCTGCACACCTCCAACCACTTCTCCGGCATGGCTGTCTCCGGCCACCTGACGGGGCCTATTCTTGCCGCTTATCTGCAAAATGCCCGCCCCGGCTTGACCGAGATCGTCTGCCATCCCGGCGCGGACAACCACGCTTTGTCCCAAAGTTTTGATTGGGGCTACGACTGGCAGGGCGAGCTAGCCGCCCTTTGTTCGGCTGAAGCCCGTGCCGCGTTTATCAATGCCAACGCCGAAATTATCGGCTGGCGCGATTCTGCTTAATGCTCTCTTAACATTGCATTGGTACAATGGGGCGCGTCGCAGAATCACCTGCGGCGATGGAACCGAAAGGACATACCATGAAAGCTTCTTTTTTGACCAGCCGCTTCGTAACCGCGCGGGCGATCATCGCCGGCACGACACTTTTGCTTGCTGCTGCCTCAGCGGGGCAGGCCCAGTCGTTCACGTCTACCATCTTTGCGAAAGGCGCTAATGTCAGCGGCACCGGGCCGGATTCGATCACCATCGGCGGCGGGCATGTCTTTGTCGAGTACGGCAACGGGGCAGACTCTGCCGCGCCAATCGGTACGGCAGGCGCGTCCACCATCGCCGAGTATGATTATTCGGGCAATGCCGTCGCCACGTTCAGCGCCCTCGGCAGCGTGGACGGCCTGCGCTACAATCCGTCCAGCAACCTGCTGTATGTTCTGCAAAACCAGGATGGGAACCCGGCGCTGGAAACCATTGACCCGACGAACGGCATGACGACGAAGTACGCTTATCCCGCCGGGTTCTCGTCCAATCCCGGCCGCGGCTTTGACGATGCCACGTTTACCGGCGGCCAGACGTTCCTCAGCTACACCAACCCAGCTAATACTGGCGACGCCGTGATTTACTCAGCGGCGCTCGGCAACGGAATGGTCAATTTAGGCAGCCCCGTGCTGTCATTCGGCGACAGCGGCTTCAATACCGCGACCGGCAAAACCGGCACGACCGTCCTGAACGATCCCGACTCTTTGGACCAAACCACCAACGGCAGCCTGCTTCAGACCAGCGCCGACGACGGCTCTTTAACGACCGTCATCAACCCTGGTGCCGCCAATCAGTCGGTGCGTTTCGTCAGCCTCACCGACAGCGCCGGTAACAACCTCAGCGGCTTGGATGACACGGTTTTTGCCCCCAGCGCCGCCAGCAGCCTGCTGGTTGCCGACACCAAAAATAACACGATCTATAAAGTTACCGGGCCGTTCCAGGCAGGGGCCGCGTACTCGTCCATCAGCAGCACGAACTCGCTGGACTCGGTGGATTTGACGACCGGCCTTGCCACGTCCATCAGCGGCGGGCTGTTTCAGGATGGCTCCAGCCCGCACGGTCTTGGCTTCCTGCCTGCCGCTGCTGTCCCTGAAGCCTCAACCACTGTTTCCTTCGGCATTCTGCTCACGCTTGGCCTCGGCGGCCTCGCGGCGGCGGCCAGAAAGAAAAAGAACGCGGTGGTCTAACCTCGCTGTCTGTCAAATGCCGGTCTTTGCTTCTCAGAGCGATTGCATATGGATTTAGGAAAGAAGCACGAGCAAGAAAGGGGAGGCATACAGAGAAGAAAGCATACAGAGAAGAAAGCATACAGAGAAGAAAGCATACAGAGAAGAAAGGGCAGGCACGGGGGCCTGCCCCTACGCAAACGCCGCCGAAATCGTAGGGGCGGCCCTCCGTGGCCGCCCTTTCTTCTCCATGGTCGCCCTTTCTTGCTTCGTGCTTCTTTCCGTTGGCCGCCTTTTTCCTCTCACAGTTCGTAGGCAATCGCCCAGCTTTGCTTCTGCCGACACTTGACAAGCAGGCATGGTTTCGTGTTATACTAAGCGCAGAGTAAACTCAATACCAAAATCAATCGCGTCCACGGAAGGATTAACGACATGGAACAACGGAATGTTGCACAAAGATTTGCGGTTAAGCAGCGGCTTGTCTTGGCCGGCAGCCGGCCGGAGCTTTGGTTGGCCGCACTGCTGCTCTGGGTTTTGATTTCGGCAGGCCGCAGCCTCGGCACACCCTGGGCGCAGGCGGCGGGAACCGAAGCCCTGCGCTGGGGAGCCGGAATCTGTCTGGCCTTCCTGCTGGCGCGGCTCGGACGCCGAACTGACACCGCCGCGCAGTTTTTGGTCACGCTGACCGGCGCGATGGCCCTGGTCGGGATTCTCGGCAGCGAGAATGGCGCGGACACGGGCCTGGTCGGTCCGTACCACGATCACCAGCTTTATGGAAGCGTTCTGCTTCTTTTGCTGCCGTTCGCTGCAGCCTCCTCCCTCTCCGCGAAATCTCAGTCCTGGCGCTGGGGAGCGCTGGCGGCGCTGACTGCCGGAACCCTCTGCCTGCTTCTCAGTCAGACCCGCAGCGCCTGGATCGGCCTGGCCGCCGCGTCCGCTGTCTTCGGCTGGCTCTGGCTGAGCCGCCCGGCTAACCGGCCCCGGCAATGGCGGGTTGTTCTCGTTCCCCTCGCGCTTTTGCTGCTTGGCCTGCTGTGCGTGTGGCTGCTGACAGGGCCTGCTCCGCAGCAGGAGGCGATGACCCGCCGCGCGGCGACTTTGACGACGCTGTCCCAGGACGAAAGCTGGCAAAGCCGGCTTGGCCTCTGGCGCGGCACGGCGAAGATGGTCGCCGCCTCCCCCGCGCTCGGCCTCGGACTGGGGCGCTACCCCGGCAGCCAGTGGCGCTGGACCCATTCCGGGGACTTTCTTTCTCCCACAGCCCGCCCTTCGCTTTCCAATGAAGCCCATAGTTTTTATGGACAGACTGCCGCCGAAATCGGGTTGATCGGCCTTGCGTTCTACTTTGCGGCCCTGGCCGCGTTTGCTGTTCAGGGGTTGCGGCGGCTGCGGATGAGCCGCCGCAGATCACGTCTCAGCCGGCAAAATGCGCTGCTGATCGCCGTCCTCAGCGCCCTGGCCGGGCAGGGCGTGGATGCGCTGGCAAGTCCGTCGTGGCAGTTCCCGGAAGTTTCTTTCTTCTTCTGGGCGGTTCTTGGGCTGGGGCTGGCCGCGCTGCGCCGGGACGAAGAACCGGCTCTCGTCACGCTTCCGGTCAAGCCTGCTTTGATGCGGCGTTTCGGTCAATTCGCGCTGTCCGGCAGTCTGGCCGTAATTTTGACCGCTCAAATTTTGCCTATTGGCCTGCTGACCCCTGTAGAAGCGTATGACCATCTCGCCACAAATGTTTATCAGGGCCTATCGCTCAATCCAATTGCATGTGCGTCCGGCAACGGAAGCTGCTTCTCTCTCATTGCGGTATATTCCGATGGAAACCACGATGTTACCTTTGATACCGGCGGGGCGTCTAGGTATCCCTCCAGCTTCATCTGCGTCAACACTTTTGGCACTTCCCATCCTTGTGCTTCTACTTTCGGCAGCGGTCCCACTCGAAACAATTTGACAGTAAGCA
>JAABUX010010946.1_pt1 | contig 10073 bp, 9 predicted proteins | sample 5561851 | NCBI WGS metagenome assembly JAABUX01 (sample SAMN10711883, study PRJNA513361) | rock metagenome | isolation source: Antarctica rocks | place: Antarctica: Victoria Land, Richard Nunatak red sandstone | collected 2016-01-03 | reverse complement strand
AGGACCCCGCCGCCGCTGAGCAGCCCGATCACGACCATGTTGATTGCGACCCCGCGCAAATAGCCGCCGACTTTGCGCCCCATCTCGGCGATGACGTCGGAGGCCATGTCTTGCGCCCCCCGGGGGAAGAGCCCGACCACGAAGCCCTTGAGCCCTCCCGCTGTCGTGAGCCAGAAAAAGGCCAGCAGCAAGACCAGGACGGCGTTGAAGAGTAAGCTTATGAGCGCCAGCGGTCCGCGCAGCAGCAGCGGCGCGAGCCCCTGCGCCACCCCTCCCGCCTGGACCGGCAGGGCGCGCAGGATGCGCTCGGCCTGCGGGTTGCCGCTGACCGCCCGCTGCGCCTGCGCGAGCAGGTCTTGCAGCCGCGACTGATAGCGGGGCAGGTTGTCCACCAGCGCCGCGGCCTGGGCCACCAGCGGGCGCGCTAGCAGCACGCCCAGGGCCGCCAGCGCTGCGAGGATGACAACGTAGATTAGAAGCACGGCGAGGGTGCGCGGGACGCGGCGGCGGCCCAGCCAATCCACGAGCGGGCGGATGCCCTCGGCGAAGACGAGGGCGATGAACAAGAGCGCCAGGACGTCGAGCGCCTTGCTCACGACGACCCACCCGGCGGCAAGCCCCGCCGCGACCGACGCCGCCAGCCAGATCGTGCGCGGCTCGATCACGATGGCGCGGCGTCGATCCTCGACCGGCCCCACCGGCCCCACCGGCCCCACCGGCCCCACCGGCCCCACCGGCGCCGGCGAGACAATGCCCTCGTCCCGCGTCGTCCTCGTCATAGACCTTCGTCCCGCGTCGTCCTCGTCATAGACCCTGTGGCTCTCCCTGCTACCGTGGCAATGTGGCCATAGCGTACCACTCACGGTCCCTAGGCCCCTACATACTGTACCCACTGTACCCGCTCCGGCCACGCCGCCTATGAGCGGCGCCCCCCAGAGTCTGTGCATTGTCGGGGGGCCGAGCCCGTCCGCCGGCGCGCCTCATCGTTGGCGGGGGTCTGGGGGGAGCCATCTCCCGGGGTTCCCCCGGAGGCGCGCCCCACCGTCGGACCCGCGGCTAGGGTCCGGGGGACCAGTCAGCCGTGGGCGGAGGGGGCGAGAAAGGGCAGAGGGGGCGTCAGTGGTAGACGAAGAAAGCGGCCGCCAGCACGGCGTAGACCGCGAGGAGCTGGGCGCCCTCGAGCCACGTACTCTCGCCGTCGTTGACGGTCAGGTTGACCAGCGCGACGGCGATGGCCACCGCGGCCACCTCGAACGGGCCGAACAGTAGATCTATCGGCCGGCCCAGCGCGATGCCCAGCAACACCAGCGCCGGGGCCACGAACAGGGCGATCTGCGCCGCGCTGCCGAGCGCGATGGAGAGCGAGAGATCCATGCGGTCGCGCATGGCCGCGGTGACGGCGCTGGCATGCTCGGCCGCGTTGCCCAGGATCGCCACCAGGATGACACCCACGAACACCGGCGACCAGCGCAGCCCCTCGGTCAACCCCTCGACGCCCCGCACCAGTAGTTCCGAGAGCCCCGCCACGCCGACCGTGGCCAGCAGCAAGACGATGACCGCGCGGCGCGCGCCCCAACGCGGCGCCCCGTGCATGACCTCCTCCTGCTCCTCGTCGTAGAGGTGCGCGTGCGTGCGCAGTGAAAAGAGCAGGCCCGCGCCGTAGACCAGCAGCAGCACGACCGCGACGGCCACGCTGAGCCCGTGCACGGCGGCCGGCGCCACGTGCGCCGTGGCGGCCAGCAAGGCCGGGACGAGCAGGGCCCCGGCGGCCACGGCGATCTGTGCGCCGCCGGCGCTGGCCGCGGTGCGGTCGAAGCGCTGGCGCTCGCGCCGCCAGCCGCCGAACAAGAAGGCCATGCCCAGCACGGGGAGCAGGTTGCCCAGCACCGAGCCGATCAGCGAGGCCTTGACCACCTCGTAGAGACCGGCCCGCAGCGCGATGATCGCGATGATGAGCTCGGTGGCGTTGCCGAAGGTGGCGTTCAAGAGGCCGCCCGCGGCCGGGCCGAGTCGCTCGGCCAGTTCCTCGGTCGCCACGCCGATGTAGCGGGCCAGCGGCACGATAGCCAGGCCGCTCAGGAAGAACAAGGCCACGGCACCCCAGTGGAGGACCCCGGCGACGACAGCCAGCGGCGCCGCCAGCAGCAGCAGGTCGAGCGGATGTATCCGCCGGCCGCGCGCACGGCGCGGCCCCTCGGCATCTATCTCGGACCCCATGCCGGCCGCGGACCGGGGCGGCCGGTCATCGCCGATGGCCGGCCCCTGTATCCCCGTTACACTCACTTACTCGGTCTCCTATAATTCTCAGCGCCGGAGTTGTCGGGTGATTATCAGCAAGCGTGGAGCCACCGACGATTAGCCCGCCGCCGGCCCCGTCAAAAGCGTCCCGCGCCCCGCGTCCCGCGCCCCGCGTCCCGCGTATCCATGCCGGCCGGCGCCAACACGCCCAGGCGACCGTTTGTTTCTATCCCTGTTGTCGTGGGGTCCCTGCGCCCCTCCCCCGCACTATCCCAGATCCGGGTGAGAGCGCGATGAGAGCGGGCGCCCGCGGCGGACGGCCGCGACATGGTACGTTTCTACGGTAGGCATTCGACAGATAACAGGTACAGGCACTGGTCGGGGAAGGGTAGGGTATCGCTCCTGGAACGCCTATTCGAGCGCGCGCTGTGGCTCAGCCGGCTGGTCGTGATTGTCCCGGTGATCGCCTGCGTCGTGATGGCCGTTTCTGCCTTCTACCTGGGTACAGTCGATGTCGTCTACCTGGTGACGCACCTCGCGTCGTACGCCGATGCGGGCGCGATTCACGCGACGGAGCGGGCGACACTGCTCTCCGCCATTATCCGGGCGGTGGACGACTACCTGCTCGCCGCGATCCTGCTCATCGTCGCGCTGGGGCTCTACGAGCTCTTTATCGGCCGTATCGACGCAGCGGAGCGTGAGGAGTTCGCCTCGCGCCTGCTGCTCATCCGCAGCGTCGACGACCTCAAGGACCGCCTGGCCAAAGTCGTGCTCCTCGTGCTCATCGTCGAGTTCCTACAACATGCCCTGACGGTACCCTTCAAGAACGCGCTGGACCTGCTCTACCTCGCCGTCGGCATCGCGCTCATCGGCTTGGCCCTCTATCTGACCACGAAGCACTGAACAGCGCCGAGCGCATGGACCCGATGCCCCTACCGTCACAACCGACGCGCGCGGCGCCTTCGCGCAACCGCCCCTCCGGGTCCCGCTCAATAATCGCACGTTGACGATCGAGGTCGCTGCGGCCGGGGCAACTGCTACTAGCCGTCGTGGGCGCGCCGCGGCTGAACACCTTGCTATCCGAGCCTTGTCACCGTTTTACGACGCCCTGCGTCTTTAATTAGTGTGAGGCGTGATGACATCAAGGGCAGGAGCCGGGAGCGGAAAGTCACTGTGAGCATACGACGAGCAACCCCCCATGTATGAAACGTCGGCTTGGCCGCACGCGGCGGCGCGACTGGTGGGGGCTGATGAAGCAGCCCGAGTGGGGACCGATGAAGCAGCCCTGGTGCGCGCCGCACAGCAAGACAGCGTCGCCTTCGCGCCGCTGTACGACCGCTATGTCGACCACGTGTACGCGTACCTCCGCGCTCGTACGGCCAACGATGAGGCCGCGGCAGACCTGACGCAGCAAGTCTTCACCCAGGCGCTCGCGGCGTTACCCCGCTATCGCGGGCGAGGCCTGACGTTCGCGCCCTGGTTGTTCCGCATCGCCCGCAACGTGGCAATCGATGACCACCGGCGCAAGCGCAACGTTGTTCCGTGGGACCTCCTCCCCGAAGCCGCCCACCCGATCGCTAATGACGACCCGGAGGCGGGCATCCTCCGGGGCGAAGCCATTGCGGACCTGCGCGAGATCCTACGCGGGGTCCCACCGGGCACGCGCGAGATGCTTGTGCTGCGGTTCGGCGCAGGATTGAGCGTCGCCGACGTTGCCGCTGTCGTCGGCAAGAAGGAGGCGACGGTCAAGCAGCAATTAATCCGCACGCTACGCAAATTGAGGGAACGCTACCATGACGCGACTGACTGACCACTATCCCGAGCTACGAGGCGAGGACGACAATCCGGCGGTGGCACGGGCCGTCGCCGACCTGGAACAGGCCTATGCCGTGGTCATGCCGGTCGCGCGGCGTGCCGCCCTCGCGCGTCATTTGCGGGGGGAGCTGGTCGGGACGGCCACGTCCGACGCGGCCAACTCCGCCCGACCTACCACTGTGCGACAGGCCGGATTCGCGGGATGGGCACAGCGGCGCGTGGTCAGGCTCGGGGTCGTCCTGTGCCTCGCGTTGAGCGGCGTCGCGACATATGTCCAGGGGCAATACTTCGCGCCGGTCTCTGCCCATCGTGTCCTGAACCGGGCGTCCGGCGCGTTCAGGAACCTGGCTAGCGGCCGCGTCATCCACACGCGCAAGCTCCTGTATCACTCCGACGGCCAATTCGATAGCTCCGACGGAATGACCGTGACGGTCGACCTGTGGACACACCTCGATGCGACCGGCGCAATCAGCGAGCAGGTGGCGACGGCGATCAACGATGTGGGGGACGAGATGTACCGCATCGTCCAGGAGGGGCAAACCGTCTGGCGCTACGACGCCGGTTCAGGCGTGGTCCACGCGCCGAGCGTCGTCCGTGGCGAGGACAGCAGCGGCACGGACAACCCCTTCGGGCTTACCGACATGCGGGGCCTCATCGGAGTGGCCGCGGCTAGGACGGAGCCGCGTGTCCGCCTGGCGCCGCGACGGACGCTCGACGGCGCCACGGTCGATGTCGTGGACATCGCCACCCTCCCGGGCGGGCGCGTCCGCCTGTACGTCGACGCGCACGACTATACGATCCGCGAGTGGGACGAGGAGCTCGACGCGCCGCCGAATGGGCAACCGCTAGGCTGGCCGCGCACCCTGACCCGCATGCGCCTGCTGGAGTCCGATGTCGTCCCGCCTTCCGCGGTCCCAGACGGCGTATTCCCCGATCCGTCGGGGATCGCGAACGCGCCACCCTCCCTCGCAGCGGGACACCTCGGCGAGGCGACACACCACTCCTGCATGGCGAGGAGGCCGCTCACGTTGCGGCCCTCGCAGCGGGACACCTCGGCGAGGCGACACACCCGACGGTCGCGCAAGCCGTTGCCATCTCCGACCTCCACACGCCCTTGCTTGATGGCGCTCCCGACGGCCTACACTTGGTCGGGACATACGACTCGCAGACGCCCCAACGGCGCATCATCGACTACACCTACCGGGCGCATCCGCACAATCTAGGTGCGCTGGACGTCAAGGCGCTGGATGTGCAGGTGTGGCATTGGCCATCCCGCGGCGGCGACCACGCTGTTGCGATATACGCCGGGGGGCAGCCGATCACGCTCACGCTGGCCGGGCAGTCCCTGCATGGCCTGTACGCGGCCTCGGAAGGCGACGCCATTGAACAGCATGAATTGCAATTCCAACAAGGGACGACAACCGTATGCATTGACGGGACACGCATGAGTCGTGACGAGTTTTTCGCCACGGTTCGCGCCCTGGTCGATGGCTCGACGCACCCTGAGGTTGTGACCACGTTGCAACGCGAGCTCGACGGCACGGCGTCATAGACATCAACCGACGAATGGGCGGTAGGAACGACCATGGTCACGAGCCGTTCCCGCATCCGTGGTGGCGCGTTGCTGTCCACAGCCATGAATCCTGCGGACGATCGAGATCGGCCACATCAAGGTCGTCTGTAGGTTCCTGTGCCCCAGCCACCTCTCTGGATCGAACTGTCTCGCGCAATCCGCGGCACGATCTGGCGTGGCATGTCCCCCTGCGCGCCGTTCCCCGTATGTATTAGTGGTGGACGATTATGGAGCAGAGTGGGGCGAGGGAATGGGGATGGTCCATGTTGACACAGATTAGGCGAGCGCATGCATGACGTCGCGACCATGGCGCGCGGGCGGCGCGACGATGTCCCTGCCGCCGCACTCGACGATGCGATCCTCGTCGAGGCTGCGCGGCGCCAGGTATCCTCTTTCGAACCCCTCTACGAACGGTACCGCGATCGCATCTATGCCTACATGCGCCTGCGTACGCGCCGCACGGAGGATGCCGCCGATCTCACCCAGCAGGTCTTCCTCCAGGCGCTCGGCGCCCTCGCGCAGTATCGTCCCCAACGCGGAACGTTCGCCGCGTGGCTGTTCCGCATCGCGCGCAACGTCGCGACCGACGACGCGCGTCGCCGCCGAGTCACGATCGCCTGGGATCTTGTGCCCGAGGCGCTCCAGCCGCTCGCGGGCGACGACCCTGAGGCCGCGACCCTCCACACCGAAGCCCTCGATCGCCTACGCCGCGTCCTCGCCGCCTGCCCGCCCCCGACACGCGAGCTGCTCGCCCTGCGCTTCACTGCGGGCCTGACCAGCGCGGAGATCGCGGCAGTCGTCGGCAAGAGCGAGGCCGCCGTCAAGAAGCAGCTGACCCGCATCATCCAGACACTAAAGGAGCACTACCATGAGCACCCTCGGTGATCGCTACGGGGATATCCTGTCGGACGCGCGCGACGCCGACGCGCTGCGCGCCATCGGCGATCTCGAAGCGGTCTACACCTGCGATATGTCCCCGCCATCGCACCTCGGCGCGTCCATGGATCGCGCCCTCCATACGCACATCGCGCGGGCGGAGCAATCGCCGTTCCCCTTGGGTCGCGTACGCGCCACGACCTGGACACGCCGCCCGATCGCGGTTATCGCGGCCCTTGTCGCCGCGCTTGCGATCGTCGGAGGCGTCTATGCGGGCGTGGTCACCTTGGGCGATCAGGCCCTCCTCGGCAATGACGGCACGCGGCAGATCGCGGTCGCCAATCTCGGCCGTCCGCTGGACCTGTCGCGGCGCGTCTGCGGGTTCACGGTCACGCTCAATCGCGTCTACGCCGACGCCCAGCGGATTGTGATCGCCTATACGGTGGCTGGTCCGACCGGTCGCACCTTTCAGGTGGGATATCCAATCGGTATGGGAAACGCCTCGCCCACGCTTGTCAACGCGCGGGGGGACCAATTCGAGTCGGGTGGGATTAACGTCGTGGGGAGCCTCCCGGAGGTCGTCATGGGCAGCGACGAAGGGCAAATTCTCTCCTACGGCGCCCGCGCTGTCCTGGTCCGAGGCGTCCAACACCCGTACCATCCGGGACCTGGTCCGGTGGCGCTGCGGCTTACGATCCCCGCCATCCACTTGGAGGAGTACGGCCCTGGCCCGTGGCCCGCGACGCCGGCGTGCGAGGCGCACGGCAACACGACAGGCGATCCGGGCACGGGCACCCGCTATCGTGGGGTCGAGGTAACGGGGCCGTTCACCTACGCCATCACGGCGCCCCTCGCGCCGATCCGCACGATCGCCACGCATGAGGTGGGACGCGCCGGCACGGCGACCATCACGCTCACGGGCGTCGAGTTGACCCCCAGCAATATGCGGGTGTTTCTGCATGCGAACGGTGGGTCCGCGTCTAATGGGTCCATAGGCTACGTCGGATTCCCGGCCGTCCTGACCCTCCCCGGCGGGTCGACGGGAGGCTGCCCTGCGTCGAGCGCGGTCGTCGATGAGGGACGCCCGGCGTGCCGGGGACTGCTCGGCCCCGCCGATGACGTGTTCGACCCCCATCTAGCGCTCAATCCGTACACACTCGACATCCCCGTCGCGGCGTACGGCGATCACGGCACGGCGACGCTCGTGGTCTACACGCGCCTCATCAAGCTGCGCGACAAGCGAACGCCAACCTCGAATGGGTACAGCAAGAGTTTTACGCCGCGGTACGTCGATCCTATCACCTTCCATCTCGATCTCGCGCTCACCGCGTCGGGTAGCGCCACGGCGACACCGCCCGTTACCACGGCCGTCACCCGTACCGTCGGGACGCAACCGACCACGGCGCTGACGGCGACCGTGACGAGCGCGCCGGTGGCGACGGCGACGGGCCAGCCATAATGCGCGAGACGGACATGCGCCTGCTGTCGCGAGAGGCCGCGACGGCGGTGGATTGGGAGGCGCCCGACATCATGGCAGCGGTCGCCCTCCTATGCAAGCGGTACCATGCGCCGGTGGTGGCCTTCGCCCACCGCCGCATCGGTGGTCCAATGGACGCTGCCGACCTGCACGTTGCGCCGCGCCGCATGACGGCGACCGAGGATGATGGTATCCTAGCGATATGGATAATGGAACGGCGCCTGCCGTGGCCGGGGCGCTGCGGGGCGTGGATGGGGGCGTCGCCTCGCGCGACGAGTAGCCCGTGCGCATCCTCGCCATCAGTGGCCCGAACCTCAACCTGCTGGGCCGGCGCGAGCCCGGGGTGTACGGCCGGGAGACGCTGGACGGCATCCACGCGCGGCTGGAGCGGCGCGCCGCGGAGTTAGGCTGCGAGGTGCTGACCTACCAGTCCAACCACGAGGGCGCGCTGATCGATTACCTGCAGGCGCACACGGACGATGCGCACGGCGCGGTCCTCAACCCCGGCGGCTACACCCACACAAGCGTCGCGCTGCGCGACGCCGTCGCGGCGATGCCCTTCCCGGTCGTCGAGGTGCACCTCTCCAACGTCTACGCGCGCGAGGAGTTCCGCCATCGCTCGCTCATCGCGCCTGTCGCACGCGGCCACATCGTGGGGCTCGGCCCCTACGGCTACGTCGCCGCGCTGGAGGCGCTCGTCGAACTCAGTCGTCAGTAACTTGAGCGTGGTATACTAAAGGTACGAGGATCGACCGGGGGGCAGCGGCGCTTTTGCCATCATCCTCACCCTCCCTGGCCTCTTAGCATGACCTGCACGACCTGTTATCGCGTCAACTCCAGCGGCGCTGCTCACTGCTACAACTGCGGCGCCCGCCTCGCCCCGGCCCTCAAGGTCGGCGCCCCGCGACCGTCCTCCTGGACGGGCGGCGGGCCTGATCCGTGGACAGGCCACGGCGGCCCCACAACCCTGGCGCCCGACGCGCCGCGCACGCCGGACGCCATCTACAACCCCGACGGCACGATCGCCCTCGGACCACGCCCAGGTCCCTTCGGCGGCGCACGCCCGCGAGCGAACACCGGGCGCGGCGGATTGGGGCGTCTGCTCGCGCCGCTGGCCCCCCTCGCCCTCCTGCTCGGCAAACTCAAGTTCCTGCTCTTCGCGCTGGCCAAGTTCAAGATTGTCCTGACGGCCGGGACGATGCTGATCAGCATCGCGGCCTACGCCGCCCTGTGGGGCATCGGACTGCCCGCCGCCATCGGCTTCGTCTTGCTGTTGTTCGTCCACGAGATGGGGCACTGGGTCGTGATGCGCCTCAAGGGCGTGCCGGCCAGCGCGCCCATCTTCATCCCCTTCCTGGGCGCGGTGATCAACATGCGCGGCATGCCACGCTCCGTCAAGGACGAGGCTGAGATCGGCATCGCCGGCCCCATCGCCGGTACGGCGGGCGCGCTCGCCTGCGTCGGGCTAGGCAACCTCTACGGCGGGCATCTGTGGCCGCTGCTGGGCGTGATGGGCTTGTTCCTCAACCTGTTCAACTTGCTGCCGGTCTCGCCGCTCGACGGCGGGCGCATCGTAGCCGCCATCTCGCGCTGGCTATGGATCGTCGGGCTCGTGGGGCTCGTCGGCCTGTTCTTCGTCTGGCACAACCCATTCCTGCTGTTCATCGGCGTCATCGGCGGCGCCGAGACGGTTGCGCGCTTCCGCGGCCGCTACGCGCCGACCGCGCGGCCGGGCTACTACGACATCAGCCCTCGCCAGCGCGCCGTGATGGGCGGCCTCTACTTCGGGCTCATCGGGCTGATCGCCGCGACGATGCTGAACAGCCCCGTGCTTGCCGGGGCGCTGTAAGACTCGCAGTCCCACGCCGCCTTCCCCCACGTCGCCTGAGCCCGAATGGCGGACGACGCTTGCCATGGTTCCGGCCACGGTTGGGGATGCAAGAAGCCGGGGGAGCCGTAACGGCTCCCCCACTCGCATCAAGCTAAGAAATGAGGAGGGACACTCGTTTGGCATCATAAGGGTGTAGAAGACCTTAGGAGCAAAGGAGCGTCCCTATGACTACCGTAGCAGATGTGACCCAGGCGTTGCAGGCC
>JAABUX010010944.1_pt1 | contig 10074 bp, 12 predicted proteins | sample 5561851 | NCBI WGS metagenome assembly JAABUX01 (sample SAMN10711883, study PRJNA513361) | rock metagenome | isolation source: Antarctica rocks | place: Antarctica: Victoria Land, Richard Nunatak red sandstone | collected 2016-01-03 | reverse complement strand
TTGTCGAGGTCGAGGGAGGCCGCGACCGACACTACTGCAACGCGACGTGCCGTGTACAGCACCATCGGAAGCAGCAGCGCGAGAAGAATCGAGCCGCGACGTTACAATACAATTCAGAGTTGCGCGACTACTGGCAGGAGCATGGTGTCCGCGGCGAGGTGTTGCTCCGGTTGCAAGAAATCTTACTCCAACATGGCAAAGCCGCAGCGCGTGCCGCGACGGATGCAGTGCTTGTGGCTCTTACTGCACAGGAGCAGGCAGGCATCAGTGAACGCGCCCAGCTTATAGATGATGTGCTTTTAGGCGGCGGGAGTATTGGGCATGAGGCCATTATCCTTGACGATTTTCGCTTGGATGCAGGTGTAGATGCATGGTGTCAGTTCGTGAGCGGCGCAAGTATCTCTTCATTGCGAACGGTGAAGGAGTATGTAAAACACCGCCAGTACGCAATAGAAGGCCGCAAGTGCGACTTCAGGCATAATTAGGCCGTCTCTCTCCAATATACTCTGGCAGCAGTTCAAGCTCAGAAGCCAGTTGAAGGCAACTCTGCCCTGTACAGTTGACCAGCATACTTTGGCAGCAATTCCTCATTTTCCCGCATATCATGGCAGTGAGTTGATGTACAATCCGTTCGGCTCCCTTTCACTCCCATATCCTGATTTTCTTGTATATAGTGGCGGTGTCTGCCACTATATGCAAGAGGGGGGTTGTATTTCCCCTCAAGATACCGTATGCTTTTGCTGTACCCATTGTGGAGACGTGTTTCGCCGACTTTCCTAGGATGCACATGATGATGACGCTCTCAGATTTTCAGCAGTGGTGCCGCTCGCTCGCACTTGCCCCCTCGACGTGCGATTTTCTTGCAAGCATTCGTGCCTCCCCACCTGTTCGTCGCGTCAATTCTCGCGCGACCAACGTCAGTGGGGCGTATCCGAGTTCCAAAATGAACGTGACGATTCAATTTGAGAGCCACCAAGTCGAGTTGTGGGCTATTCTTATCATGGATCATGACCCCGAGGTCCTCGAATTTTTTGATCAACCCTACACGCTCAAGTTGCGTTATCTCGACAGGTCAGGGACGAGAATGCAGGGTCACTATTACACTCCAGATTTCCTGGTTTGCAGAAAGATGAAACATTGGGTTTGCAATGAATGAGCTTGTCATCAAACCTGACGGAGAACCAAGATATGTGTCTGGAAAGAGTAGCGCAAATATTCTAATCAAGCTCAATGAACTGGCAATTTTATGAAAGTGGCGAGTTTATGATCTTTCTGGCATGTAGGAACGAAAACAACAGGCTAATGAGAAGGAATTCTTTCATGCATGGTAGGCACAAACGAAGCATCTCGCGACGGAGCGTTCTTCTAGGCGGAGCCAGTTTGGCTGGACTCACCGCGGTCGGTGGTGCTTTCGTCTGGTACGAGTATGCTCATCCTTCACCATCTCATGGGAAGCGTTCTTATGCCGTAGCACGTCAATCAGTTACCTTGCTCACCTATCGCGGACATCGTGGTGCGGTGCCTGCCGTCGTTTGGCATGACACCCGCGTTGCTTCGGGCAGTGCTGATCACACAGTACAGGTGTGGGAGGCGACGACGGGGAAGCGCATCCTTACCTACTCTGGTCATGGAGATGAAGTGAGTGCAGTAGCGTGGTCCCCGGATGGCAAACGCATCGCGTCCAGTTCATTTGACGCGACCGTACAGATATGGGATGCTGCTTTTGGAAAGCATCTCTTGACCTATCGTGGTCATCAAACGGGAGCTGATGAGTACATTCTGGATATCTCTTGGGCACCTTCTGGCAAATGGATGGTGTCGAGTGCGCTTGATGAGACAGTACAGCTCTGGAATGCTACTACTGGTGAGCACGTTTTGACCTATCGGACGAGTCCTCCTTCCCCGATGTGGACCGCTGAATGGTCTCCGAATGGCATGAGGATCGCTTCAGCAGACGGCGAAGGGAATGTGCAGGTGTGGCAAGCCATGACAGGAAAAACGGTTTTGACCTGTTATGGCGACGGGTCTCGAGCATATGCGACGCGATGGTCCCCTGATGGCACCCGTATTGTCAGTTGTCATGACAACGGGGCACGTATCTGGGATGCCATGACTGGAAAGCGTATATTGACCTATCATGGTCATGTAGGAAGTGTCATTGATGTCGCGTGGTCTCCTGATGGTAGACACATAGCTTCGAGTGGCTCAGACCAAACGGTACAGGTCTGGGATGCTCTCACTGGTGTCCTGCTCTTAATCTCTCATAGTCACTCGGCTCAGGTCTATCAAGTTGCTTTTGCACCAGATGGAACGCGAATTGCTTCAGGCTCTGATGATACAACGGTACAGATTTGCCAAGCATTATAGCGTTGTGGTTTGTATGATATTTGGCTCTTACGCAAGCTTGATCCTGCTGGTAAACCGTTTGACCGAGCACGCTTTGAGTACATTTTCGCGAGATGTACGTGCTCAAGTGGAGGATATTTAAGAGGTTTACCAGCAGGATCAAGCTTGCGTAAGAGCTAACTCCATCTCAGTTTGTCTAGCATATGTTGGCACTCCCATCCACCTTCCCAGCAGAAAAGGTGAACAATGGCGGCTCTCGTATACGAGATTGTCTCGTTTGAGATGAGGGAAGAGCTATCGAGGTGTAATCAGCCTTTCCAGGCCAATTCAGGCAATGAAAGATGTCCCTTCCATCCCAAAATCCCTTTTTCAAGCAATTTGTGCCGCTTCCTTTTTCAAGCATAGTATGCTCCTTTTTGCCACAAATTGCTGGAAGTTTCAGCAAGAGACTTGAAGCGTTGAGTCACGATCTGCCCAGACCTCACCATAGCGGAGTTTGTTAAACATGCAACAGCAAAAGCGAGACAAGAGTCGAATATGCATATCATCAACATATTGTGTTAAGCACATCATTTTTATACAACATATAGTACTATTTGCTTGACATAACAGCGCTTCTACCTTATCATAAGGATGAGTAACTAAGGTTACTTACACAATTTTATAGAAAGGAGCAAATATGCCCGAAAGACAAAAGCCAGGTGAAGCACCAAGCAAACCTGGAGTATATACAGAACGTGGGTCTCGCGGTGGTGAAGTTCCAAAACCACGAGTAGTGACAATGCCGGAAGGTGATAAACCACTTCCACCCACACAGAAATCTGGGCGTCGATGGGTACGTACCGGTCCATCTAAGCAATAGTTTCAGTGTTCAAAGAAGAGTAGAGATATCCATATAAGTATCTCTACTCTTCTTTTCTTCTTTGGCTCGTTTAGCAAAGCGTAACCGCCTTGTAACGATATGAAAAGCTATCCCCCCTATGAAGTGCCTCGGTCTGTTGTTTTGCCTTCACTGAGATATCCAGGATGCTCCTGTTTCCCCTGCTCTTGTGCGGCCTCGATCAAGGAATCGTTATACTGGTTCAACAAATCGTGTAACTGCTCCGTTGCGATACCGAGCCATGTCCGCGCGGTATTGAGATCATTCAATGCCTGAATATACCGCTCATGTGCTGATCCTGGCTCTGCTCGCTTGGAGAGGTCAAAATCAGATGGGTCAAGGGATGCTAGTGTTTCTAAGGCACTACTTGCACTGTTGATATATGCAGTCAGTCGCTGCTTCATCTCTTGTGGGTCGTCGGTGATCATGATGGCCCTCTTTCTTCGCGTACTGAGTGAGAGAGGAGGTTACATTATTTTGATTGTAATGACATCATTACAATCAAAACAGTGTGTCTTGGCCTCCATCTTCTAACTTCTTCTGCTTTTGCTGCAGTTTCTTGTTCTCGCGCTTGGGTGGTAAAAAGTTCTGCGAACTCACAACAGAGCGCCCCAGGTTTCTTTCTGTTATCTCTCGTATCTCTTCGCTACTCCTAGCTGTCTCACGCACGTCCTGTTCAAGTCCTGGTACACCCTGAGTGTCATTTTCAATGTGCTTTGCGGTCGTAGAGGCTTCTGCCAGAGTCAGGAGGGCGAGTTCAACCCTATCCATGTGTTCTCGCGGGTTGGTCTTGGCTGGAAGCTGTTTAATCTGTCGATGTTCTGCTGGAGCCCACGTGATGCGCAACGAGGTGAGAAGCAAGAAGGCAGAGAGAAAAGGATGAGGTAGACCAAGAAAGGCAGATCTGCGTTGAGGAAGTGTGAGTGCCCGACGGGAAGAGCGTGATGGATGAGCAGAGGGCCGAGAAAACGCGCACACAGCTCTCCTCAAAGTACTCGCTTCCATCGAGAATATACCTCCATCTCATCGCTTCGCGCTCAAGCCATGCGCAAACCAAGAGTCTGTGCAAATATGGTTGGTATTCCATAGACCGTGATCTCGACAGGTGGAGCCGCAAGCGGTCGCGCATTACAGGCCAGTCGTTGCCCCCAGTTCAAACGCCAATGCGCCCGTTGCGTTCGTGTGAATGGGCGAAGTGCTGGAGGCGGATGCAAAGTGGGTGGAGCATCGACGGTGACCAGGTGGTTTCGGAGCCACTGCATCCATGCCCGGCGTGGCTGACATCGCGGCAAGTCGTCCCAGAGAATCGGATGGGCAGCAGGCAGACACGGAGGTGGATGCTCTTCGGATACTGGCTGAGGCTGAGGATGCAGGACAGCACTGACGCGACGGGGCTTGTTGGTGGAGGCACCATGTCCTTGACACTGTGTGCGCAAAGGACATGAACGACAGTCGGCGATACGTGCTGCGTAGAGCATCCGCAGCGTTCCATCGCGTTCAGAGCGGCGTTCCTGTGGGTAGAGCGTTGCTCCCTGTGGACAGCGGAGCGTCCCGTCAGGCTGAGCAACAAAGTCCTGCCCACCCAGGCTTCCCCCCCGGGCTGCACGTGCCCACTGCGGAGGACCGAAGGACGGCTTTGTAGCTACTCGCTCGGATGATGGCTGGGACACGGGTTGAGCAGGAGCAAACTCAGTCTGACGCATTGGAGTGGGTTGCCACTGCTGGCTGAGTTCCTGACGCACGTTCCACATCCACTGTGCCAGGATCTGCGAGAACTCCTGCCCCTGTGCCGTATATGAGCACCATCGATCATGGCCCTGCTCGAGGTCTTCATCAGCGAGCGACGTTTCAAAGCTCCCCCGATGCAAGTAGAGCTTTACCACATCACTAGCGGTGAAGCTCTCGGCAGGTAAGGCCGTAAAAAATAACTCGTAGACCACCCCATCGCGGGTTGTGCCGACCGGACTGACAGCGGCTGAAGCCTGGCGGGTAGCAACAATCACCCGACAGTGATGGCCTTCCGCAGTGATTGGCAGTTCCCCACAATCAAACACATCCCGGTAGGTACCGGTTTCAGGATGTGTGAACTGCTCGTCGGGAGGCAAGGCAAGCCGCTCCTTCACCTGGGGCAGATCAAGCACTGCATAGCCTTTGCCGCGTGTCACAAAGTTGACACCTGCAGCACTCAGATCTGCAACAATTGCCCCGTTGCCATATTGTCCATCAAGTCGCACCAGAGCTTGGCCTGTGGACAGCCCCTGTGAAGTCTGGTAGGCTGCAATGACAGCCAGTCCCCGCAGCAACTCGCCCCGGTAATCCCCGTTGCCTGCGTTCCCACCTGTGAAAAGCCACTGGTGCGTATGCGCCTGGAGCACTGTTGTGCGGGTACGAACGACTTCACCACGTTTGCGCCCGGTGTAGCCAGGAGCACACACCGGGCGCAAACGCCGATGCACTGGTGGTAGATCAGGAGTCTGAGGCAGTGCGCGCTGTCGTGCGGCGGCCCGGGTGCCGTCGAGATCGAACACCATCCATCGTTTCCCTTGCCGATCCCATAGTCCCCCGATTCCCTTGGCGGGTCCAGGATGAGCCAGGATATCTTGCAGGAACACGGCTCGAAGTGCTTCCACACACGCCCGATCCAGTACGGCAAGGAAGCGACTGAGTGTGGAACGATGTGGCAATCGGCTGCGTCCGAACAAGGCCATAAATGAAGTCGCGAACGGATGCAGACGCTCGTAATAGTCGACGAGCGTTGGTTCTCCACTGAGAGCATAGCCGATCAGCACAGCGACAAAGTCGATCACCTCAAAGAGGCCGAAACGTTTGCGTGCGAAACGAACCCGGTCGCTGATCGTCGTCAGCATTCCCAAACGAGTCAGGTAGTTGGCGACGATGGCGACTTCGCCAAACCAGGGAGGCACAGCGGGAACTGGCTCTGGAGAAGCCTGGATGGTAAGAGATGTTGGCTCAGTATTGCTCATAGAGACACCTTCGAGTGCAAGAATGCTTTACAGGAGCATCTCCTATGTGCGGTACGATGAAGGAGTATCGTGCAGCAGAGCGATGAGTAAGGAAACGAGGCTCAGAGCAGCCAGAACGGAACTGGCGGCATGGAAACTATCCCAGGCATTGCGGATCTGCTGCCAGGCGGTGGGTAGGGTCGCGGGCGTCCAGGAGGCAATTTGCTGATTCAGCGGGTTATTGCCGAAGGCAAACAGGGCGAGCGTACCAGCAAAGCAGAGGGCCGCGACGAGCGTCAAAGCCAAGGCCACTCGTTGCTTGCGCAGGAGCAAGAGCAGAAGGCCCGTTGAGAGAAGGCCAAGTAGTTCGGCAATTCCTCCCACAATCGCAAAGCCGCCATAGAAGGTATGCTGGACAGTCAGCCAGTTCGCGCCGCTCAGCAGGTGTTTGCCGGGAATCTCTAGATCATGCGTGAGCGTCAATCCCAGCACCAGTGCTGCACAGATGAGACTGAGAAAACGCAGCGTTTTTAACAGCATGTTATTGTTCTCCTAACTGGAAAGCAGTGAAGACAGAGATTGCGTCCAAGGGCTTCTTTTCTGCTCGCGCAGTTTCGTCCCCCAAAGTGACACCTCGTCTTGTAACATCCACTTGTACAGAGAAAAGCATACCGAAAGAGAAGCCAGAAGACATCGGCCTCGAGGAGGATTCTGCATCCGACTGACGACCGTTCGGCTTCACAAACATTTAGGCATCAGCGACCGCCGCGCAAGCGCGTTCGTACTGCTCCGGTGGCACTCAATCTCGCGCATGTATTCGGTCGCAAGTCTCAGCCCAAATCCGCCTCCAGTCCGATGACCTCCACCCCATTTTCGTGTACGCTTGTCGTGGGGCTGATCGCTGTTCGTCTCGCTTGCGAATGGAAACTTTCCCGACATTCCTGCATCAAATGCAGGCAGCCACCTGCAGCAGACGTGAGATATGATAGGTGAGAGAAGAAAAAATGGAGCACCAGATGCACAAGCAAAGAGCAAAGAGACCATCACAGGATACGACCGGCGTGAACAATGAGACGCTTGGCCTGATAAAAGAGCCGGTGGCCGTTGCGGAGCGGTCCTGGTTATTCGCCGTGGGAAAAGATCGCTCAGTGCCATTCATTCTGGCTCTGGCGTGCATCTGGCTGGTCTTTCTCATCTATCCCATTGTAGGGCTGCTTCAGGCATCTCTCCAGCCCGCTCCGTTGGCGTTTGCTCTCGCCTGTACACTCGTTTTTTTCGGCATTTACTTCTGGACGATCTGGCGCATTGTTTTGGGAGCCAACGCTCACCAGCCCTGGCGCGCACTCCTCATCCTGGGGTTGATAGGACTGGCTCTACCGCTCCTCTCGGGTGGAAACTGGCTGGGGTTCTTCGTCTACACGGGCCTGATCGCGGGATTCACCCTCCGGCTCAGACAGTTGATCGCGGCCGTCCTGCTCATGGTGGGACTGACACTACTTACCGCCACCGTGACCCGTGCCCCCTGGTGGGAAACAGTCGCGCTCACCACGGTGACGATCTTCGGGAGCTGTATGGCCTTCGGGATCAACTGGTTGCGCGCGATCAACCAGGAACTGCGTACTGCTCGCGTGCAGATCGCCACCATGGCGGCACGCGAGGAGCGCTTACACCTGGCACACGAACTCCATGACTCGGTGAAACAGCAGGTCTTTGTCACCTCCATGGAGATCGGCGCGGCGCGTGCCCTGCTTGGCCATGATCTCCAGACTGCTGAAACGCATCTGCAAGAGGCCGAAACCGTGATTCGCCAGGTACACACCGATCTGGATGCACTCGTCCATGAACTCCGTCCTGCTCCATTGGAGGACCAGGGCCTGGCGAAAGCCATCCAGGCGCATACCGTGGCCTGGACGCGACGGAACCACATCGCGGTCACTGTGCGCATGCATGGAGAACAGACAATGTCTCTCGAAACAGAGCTAGCGCTTTTTCGCGTGGTTCAGGAGGCATTGACCAATATCGAGAAGCACAGTGCAGCCACACAGATCCAGATGACGTTGACCTGGAGTCGAAAGCTCCTCCAGGTGCAGATTGATGACAACGGGCGCGGCTTTGTCCCTGCGGAAGCCGGTGACCGGGGATATGGCTTGATCCATATGCGCGAACGCGTGCAAGCGCTGGGCGGCGACCTGACCGTTGAAAGCACGCCAGGGAGCGGGACACGCATTACCTGTACCTGCCCACTTCACCTATCTGGAAAGGAGAAACACGATGCACGAACCGATTACCGTCCTGTTGGTCGATGATCACGCCCTGGTCCGCAAGGGGGTGCGCGGTTTCCTGGAAACACAGCCGGATATCCTGGTAGTGGCCGAAGCAGCCACGGGGCAGGAAGCAGTGCGCCTGGCAAGCGAGCACGCGCCAGATGTGGTGCTGATGGACCTGCTGATGCAGGGGATGGACGGCGTGGAAACCACGCGCCAACTGCTCGCCAGGTCGCCACGCACCAGGGTCATCGTCCTGACCTCGTATCACCAAGACGAGCATATCTTTCCGGCCATCCGCGCAGGTGCCCTCTCGTACTTGCTCAAAGACGTGGAGTCGGCAGAGCTGGCCGCAGCCGTGCGCAAAGCCGCAGTGGGCGAAGCCATCTTGCACCCACGCATCGCCGCCCGCGTCGTTCAGGAAGTGCAGGGCAAGCGTACCGACACACTCAATCCCTTTCACGAGTTAAGTGAACGCGAGCTGGAGGTGCTGCGCCTCGTGGCGGGAGGCATGAGTAATGGAAACATTGCGAACAGCCTCAGCATCAGCGAGAAAACCGTCAAAAGCCATGTCGGCAATATCCTCTCGAAATTGCACCTGGCTGATCGAACTCAGGCCACAGTCTATGCGTGGCGAGAGGGCATCGTCCACCGAGAATAGGAGTAACCCCTATGCGTCATCATGTGCAACGTCATCGCCCGAAGCAGCGATGGCTCTCTCACCACCTGCCTTTTTTCCTGGCAAGTAGCGTCCTCACGGCCCTCCTCTCCTGGCTTCAGGTCAAAACGGATCTGGTGACACGCCTGAGTGTAGCAACCGCCTCTGTTGGCCTGCTTTGGCTCAGTCTCACGTTGGTACTGGGTCCTCTTAATGTGCTGCGAAGGCGACCAAATCCCGTCTCGACCGACGTGCGGCGCGATCTCGGTCTCTGGGCGGCCCTCCTGTGTGCCTTTCATTCAACGCTTGGCACACGTTCCCTGTTCACCTGGGCCATTCCTGTTGGAGGCTGGGCCATGCTTCTGATTCTGCTCCTCGTGGTTCTGTCGAATGACCTGGCCCTGCGATGGCTCAAAACGAAACGCTGGAAACAGCTACAGCAGTTGAACTATCTGGTGTTTGTGCTAGCTGTTGTGCATACCTTTGCTTATCAACTGTGGAATAATCACCTCGTGCCCTATCTGCTCATCTCTGTTCTTGCGGTTGCGGGAGTGGTGACGCTGCAAATCGCAGCATGGTCCTCCAGGCTTTTCGGCAAAGAACACCCCCATCGTTCCCAGGACTCACTGCAAGAGAATTAAGACGTTCCTCTCACTATACAAGTAAGGATGCCTCGTACAAGAGAGAAGAGGCAGGTCTCAGTCTCACAAACCACTGAATTCTGAATTCCACTGGTTTAGTCTTATTTCCATAGTATTTTTGCATCCTTCACTTCCTTATGCAACCTCGTTGTGCATCTCGTGGGTAGCATGACCGCCGCGCATTCCAAAACAGGCTCTTAGTACTACAGCCCCACTTAGAGAGCGGATGTGGTAGACTGCGGCAGGAGGGCAAGCCGATGACCACGCAAGCACAGGACCTAGGCAGCCAGACCCCCGAAGAAGCGGTCTTGCAGCACGCCAC
>JAABUX010010941.1_pt1 | contig 10079 bp, 13 predicted proteins | sample 5561851 | NCBI WGS metagenome assembly JAABUX01 (sample SAMN10711883, study PRJNA513361) | rock metagenome | isolation source: Antarctica rocks | place: Antarctica: Victoria Land, Richard Nunatak red sandstone | collected 2016-01-03 | reverse complement strand
CTGCGATCAACCTTCTTCCGCCGGACGAACGGGCTAAGCTCCATACCTTTGCGGCGCGTGGTCCGGCGGGCATGCAGCTGTCGCCCGGCGCGCCCCTTTACGTAATAAACCTGGTGCGGGCGTACAAGGCGGGCGATCTTGAGGCGCCTGCGCAAGGTTCTTTGGCGCCTTAGCGTCGTGACGCCTTGGCGCCACTCCCCGTGACTGAAAGGACGGTCTTGGACGCGGATGCCTGCGACCGCGGCTTCTGCATTACAAAACCCGACGTAAGACGATGACGAGGGGACGGCCGCGGAGCGCGCGACTAAGGATAGGGGGTCGCGTTTTGTCCCTACCCTCGGAATCGAAATCAAAGGATCGACCCCGAGCGTAGTTCTCGAACTTGGCCGGCGATGGTACGATTCGGGCATAGTGAAACGTGATCCGACTCTCGAGCAGCCTTTTCCCGACGACTTTGATCCGGTCGCCTCGCTTTTCGCATACGTGAAGCCGGTCGCCGCGTTTCGTGCGTATTTGCTCGAGCACGAGCCTTTTCGACTTGTTGCGACGGTAATTGGTGTTCTACTCGTCTCGATCGCTGCACGCGCGCCGTCGAAGTCGTTCTCGCGCGATCGGATGGCTGAGTTCCTCGAGACGCTTCCCGTCGACGACGAGCGGCTTTCCGAAGCCGAACGCGTCGCGCTCGACGAACCGTACGATCGCGAGAGCCTCATAACACTCGAGGAGTTCCGCGCCCGCCGGGCATCGTAGCGGTCTCTTTGGTTCGACTCACGCCGGCCGCCGCGAAGGCGCTCGGGAAGCTACCTGCGGCTGTTGGGGATCGCATTGTCGCAGCGCTCGATCGCTTTGACAAGACCGGGCAAGGAGACGTGAAGCGGCTCGCTGGCGCCCGTAGAGGGCAGGCGCGGCAGCGCGTGGGCGCCTATCGTGCGGTATTCGAGCTTGATCCAGAAACGAACGACCTCGTCGTCGTCGACGTCGGGCACCGCCGCGACATTTACGATCGCTGACATTCGCATTTACGTAAATACGCCAAGCGCCTCGTTTTATGGAATCTGTACCGCGACGCATCGCCGATGAACGGGCACGGGTCCTCGCTGCGATTAATCTTCTTCTGCCGAACAAACCGGCTAAGCTACACACGTTTGCGGCGCGTGGTCCGGCGGGCATGCAGCTGTCGCCGGGCGCGCCACTTTACGTAATGAACCTGGTGCGGGCGTATAAAGCGGTTGATCTCGAGGCGCCCGCGTAAAGTTTCCTCTCTTTCTTGGCGCCTTAGCGTCGTGACGCCTTGGCGCCAATTTCATCGCGACGTAAAAGACAGTCTTGTGCTCCTAGGTGCGCCACGGGCGGCCAAATGGCGCATTTGCGCCTTGGCGCCACGGCGCCTTGACGCTTAGACGCCTTGACGCTAACATAATTCTGTGAAATCAATCGCACTCACAGCGATGAAGGGCGGCGTCGGCAAAACGACCCTCGCGGTGCACCTTGCCGTCGCCGCAATGCGCGCCGGCGAAACGGTCGCGATCATCGACACCGATCCTCAGGCATCGGCAGCTGCGTGGGCTCGTGTACGAAATGGCGGCTCGCCGGACGTGGTGCCGGTTCCGGTTCAGAGACTCGCGCAAGCCTTAGCGGCGGCCGCGGACGACTACACTGTCGTTATCGTCGACACAGCCCCGCGGGCCTCAACAGAAGCTGCTACCGTATGCGCCGCTGTCGACATGGCGGTTATCCCGACGCGACCGTCAGCGGTCGACCTCGAGACCTTGGAGCAGAGCATCCGGATCGTCCAGGCGGCCAATTGTGAAGGGCTCGTCGTTCTGAACGCATGCCCGGCTCGCGCGCCCGAGATCGCGGAGGCCCGCGGCTACGCCGCATCATTGGGTCTAACGGTCGCAGCGGTCGCGATCGGCGAACGTCGGCCATTCGCCCGAGCCTTTGCTGAGGGCGCCGGCATCGCTGAACGTGAGCGCGGCCCAGCCTCGGATGAAGTGGCGGCGCTTTGGAGCGAGGTTGCTGCTCGGCTTGGCATTGCCCCGCGTACAAAGAGACTTGCGAACGTAACGGCGTGAGCAAACCGACGAAGCTGCTCTCATTCGCTCGAACAAGCGGCCGTGGATCCGTACAACTGGAATCCGAGCGTACGGAAGAAGCGGCAATTCCGCCACCAGGGCTCCCTACTGGGACGAGTCTGACGAAAAATCCGGCCGTGCCCACCGCTGGGGTGAAGAAGACACACCGCGTGGCGACTAACTTGCGACTGACTCGCGACCAGTGGCGACGAGTTCACGAACTCGCGCTGGACGAAGAGACAACGGTGCAAGAACTGGCTATTCGCGGACTGTCGCGGCTCTTCGAGGAGCGGGGCCTGCCTCGACTCTAACGCGCGCGATATACGGTATTGACTTATACGTTATTAGCGTATAAGATAAGGCTAGGAAGGTAGTGCCGGACTATCGGGACGACGAGTTCGAGTGGACCATCGAGAAAAGTGACGAGCGAAGGCAGCGTAGCGGCTTCGATTTCTACGCTGCCAAACGCATATTTCAGTCCGATCGATTCGTCGAACGCCACGACGAAGTGCATTCCACAAATAAGGAAGACCACATCATTGCCACAGGTATGCTCGGTCCCGCTTATATTAGCGTCGTCTATGTCGAGCGTGGAACGCGTAAGCGCATTATCAGCGCCTTTGAAGCCGACGACGATGACATCACGGACTACATGGTGACATATGCCATCATCGAATGAGAAGAAGGACCCGCACATCGATTGGTCGCGGTTTGGCAAGAAAACGCGCGATCAAATAAATGCGGAAGCCGCCGAGGAAAAAGCGAAGCTCGGATTGGTTGGTAGCCGTAAGCGTCTGACGGCACATGTATACGGCAACCGTTACGAAGTCCAAATCCCGGACGTTCGAGCAATCCGTGAGCGCCTTAAGCTAACCCAAGAATCGTTTGCGGCTCGTTTCAACTTGAGTCTGCGAACCGTTCAGCAATGGGAACAGCGACGTGCGACGCCAGATATGCCGGCTCGAATTCTGTTGAAGGCGATCGAACAGGCTCCGGATGTCATTGCCGCGGCCGCATCGGCTGTTGAGCACGACTTAGCAGCGACGCGACGCTAGGACCATAACGCGTGCCCAGACGTCGCGATAAGGGGATCAATGAAGAAGATCCGTTTTAAAAATTTTTAAGGGCGCGTTGTCATGCCGGCGAGTACGGTCCGTTGCGGACGCCTTGCGGGAAGCTTTGGAGGTTTAATGCCGTCGCAAGCCGCGCGGACTCGAAAGCCTAAAAAGCCCCCCGACGATGGTCGAGCGCTCGACTCAATGCACATTGAACGGCCCCAGTACAGTGAAACGGTCGTGCTGCGCATTACGACTGGATCTTGGCCACTTTTTGAAGCGGCAGCACGCGAATGGTGGACTACGCCCGCGCAACTGTCGCTTCTAACGCCGGAAACTACGCAACAGCGTCGAGAACGGGAGATCGAAAGCTTTCGCGCTACGGCGTTGGTTTCTGCATTTGGGGGCGACGCTTACCCTCCGGAACTCGAGATCGCAATCAAGAGTAGCGCGGAGGCAAAACGCTCCACGAGCGCCGAGCTACGGCCTCCGCGTCGGCTAAGTTCTCCGGCCGTACGTGGGACACGCGTGACGATCGCAACGACGTTGGGTCGGCGTGCCATCGCATTCGCGCTTGCCGGCGCGACGGAGCTCGGAGAGCGTTGGACGGATGAAGCGGAACGCCCCGTCGTCATGCGCGACGGACGGAACGTCGCGGAGGTGGTCCTAGTTCGACCGCTCGGCATGCTGAAGCGTAAGCTGTCCGAACGTGAGCGCGCCGCGCTCGTTGAAGCGCATCGTCGCTGGCGCGAGATCGATCAAGTCACGCTGGACTTGCTCGTGAACAACGTTGTGGACAATGAACCCGATGAGCGCGGCTGGTGGTACGCATCGTACGATCAGATGCTCGATGCACGCGGCATTGAAAAGAAACGAAAGACTGAGAGGCGCGAAGGTCGCGCCGATGTTGGTGCCACGTACACGGCCGGTCATCGTGGCGACGATCGCGAGGAACAACATCAAAGCGTTTTGCGTGTCGTGAATATGGGCGCTCTCGTCGGCATCAAGCCGCACGGACGTCGCGGAATGATTCCGCCGACGATCGAGGATCACGGTTTCGAATACGACTTCGTCAGTGGGGTCGCAACCGGCGTTTGGTACGAACTTGGCGCATGGGTCGATGCGTTGGCCCTGCGAAGCGACCCACGCATTCCAGCAGTCGCGCTGACCTATGATCCGTATCGGGAAGTCTTAGAGAGCCGCCTGGCCCGCCTTCTAACGATTCTGCTTGCGCATCAGCCGAGCGGTACGGTGAAGGTCTCTATCGGCGAACTCGTGCGTGAGATTCGCGCGCCTTTCGGCGGCGCGAACGTTGGTCGCCAAATCCTACGCTTTCATAAAGCCTTGGATAGCATTCAACGCGATCGAATCATCGGGGCTTGGAAACTTGACCCTAGTCTTGAACAGTTTCCATTACCCGCTCGAAGTTTCGTCGACGACTGGATGAGCCGTAAACTCGTCGTGTATCGGAGCACCGGGGTTCTCACAACGAACGCCGTCCCCGACGCTATCGTGTGAGAACAGGCGGTCTCCCCGGCGTTATCGTGTGAGAACCCCGACGCTATCGTGTGAGAACGCTTGCGTAGCCTTGTCGAGCGTCGGATAATCGACCGCAATGATGGATTAAAAATCGAAACGCCGCCGGTTTTGGGAACCGACGGCGCCACTCTGAGGCTCGTCCCTCTCACCTCTCGTCCGCGTCAGCCCTAGTAAAGTCGGCGCGATCGGGAGATCCGGGGCGGGTTTCGCACCATAGGTGGCGAGCCGCGTTCATCGTAGCGGATGGACCCGGACCTGTCCATCCTAGCCGCTGCATTGCCTTGAGTCCCACGAGGCAGGCGCGGTTGGAAAGGCCCCGACGGCAGCGTTTGCGCCAGCCGCCGGTCAGGTTCAACCTGCTCTCGAGCGGTTCGCCCGGACCCTTCCATTTCGGGTCCACGCCACTGACGACTTTCGCCGCGGTGCCTACCATGAGCGGCGAGAGGTCGCGCGGAGCATGGCCGAAATCGCGCCCGACCCGCCGGGCTGGCTGACGGCGCTGCGCTTCGACATCGACACGGAAGGCGGCGGTGCAGCGTGGATCGAGGCGGAGTTGCCGGCGCCGAATTTCGTCGTCATCAACCCGAGCAACGGGCACGCGCATCTGATTTATTTACTCGGGGCGTGGGTGCAGACGGACTTTGGCGATTCGCGTCGACTCAAGGTCGTTCGCTACGCGGCCGCGATCGAGCGTGCGTACACCGCAGCGCTCGGCGCCGATACGGCGTACGCGGGTCGTTTTCACCACAATCCGTTATCGTGTGCGTACGTCACGAAGATTGGCCGCGAGGCGCCGTATTCGCTCGACGAGCTCGCGCGGTACATCGACTTGACGGCACCGCCGCAGAAGAAGAGCCCGCCAACCGGGATCGGTCGCAACGTCGAAATATTCGACCGACTGCGGCGCTGGGCGTACGTTGCGGTTGCGGACTGGCGCATCGGCACGTACGATGCGTGGTGCGGTGCCGTCGCCGATCGCGGTGAGCAGATCGCTACCGATGTCGGCGCGGAAAGTCCGCGCGGGCCGCTCGCAGCGAACGAAGTCGGTCACATCGTCAAGAGCGTCGCGCGCTGGGTGTGGGAACGCTACGGCGCGGACGTGCCGCCGCTGCTACGCGAAACCCGGATCGTGGTGCAACGCGAGCGCGAGAAGGCCCGCCAGAGGGCCCGGGAAGCCGCCCGGGAGCGTTCCCGTATGAGCCGCGATGAATACACCGCCCCGGCGCGCCAACGTCGCTCAGCGGCCACGGAAATGCGACGTGCCGGCCTCTCGTTGCGCGCGATCGCGACGGCGCTGCGCTGTTCCCTCGCGGAGATCCAACGGGTGCTCACAGCCGGTGTACAGGGTTCGCCCGGCCTATCAGACTTTAAGGGCGCTGGGAAGGTGTCGTTGGCGGTCCTGGGTGGTGCTGAAGCAGACGGTATGGAGTCCGTGATCGACGATGCTTTTATATCGGAACCTTCTACCGCGCACGGAGGAGCGATTGCCGCAGCAATCGTCTCCGAGTACGTGGTACCCGCGCGCAGCGCGGAACTCGAGAGCGGTACGACCAGTGATCGAAAGGGGGTTCGGGGGGAAACCGACGCCCGCGAGTCGCCGATCGCGTACATTCAGCGCCGCATCGGCGAGATCGTTGCAAAGCTGCGTGACCCGGAGCGCCCACCGTAAAGTTTTGGACTATCGAGCTCCTGGATGTCGAATTTCGATAGTCCCATTCGTGATGAAGTAAGCGCCGTACGTGCGCCATGGTTCTTGAAAGGAATGGCTCCGATGACCTACATGGCTCTGATCTACGGGCCGCCGGCCCCGCCAGACTTCACACTACCGCCTGAGGCCGAGAAAGCGTGGACGGAGTACGTCCAGGCCGGGCGAGCGGCGAATGTCTACGTTGGAGGGCATCAGCTCGTGGGACCGTTTTCCGCTACGACGGTCAGCATTCACGACGGTAAACGTGTTTTGAGCGATGGCCCGTTCGCTGAAACGAAAGAAGTCCTGGGCGGCTATTGCATGCTGAATTGCGCAAACTTGGACGAGGCGCTCGACTGGGCCGCGAGATGTCCCGCTGCGCACGGGGGCGCAAAAATTGAAGTCCGACCCGTGGTGGAACGCTAAAGGCGTTAACGTCTTGATGGAACCGGTTCGTTGAGCGCAAGATTTGATACCGAGTGTATTGACCGTCTGTTCCGCACCAAGTCGGCAAAGGCGGTCGCAAGCCTTGCGCGCATCTTCAACGACTTCGATCGCGCGGAAGACGCAGTACAAGACGCCTACCTTATCGCGCTCGAACGCTGGCAACAGAGCGGGATGCCGAACAACCCGGCGGGCTGGATCGTCGCGACCGCGCGTAATCGGGCAATCGACCGTTTACGACACGAACAGAATGCCACGGCGAAACACGAATTGCTCGCGCGTTTAGAGGCACTCGCGCCCCAGGACTACGAGGAACCCGTTTTGGACGACCGCCTTGGCATGATTTTCGCGTGCTGTCATCCGGCGCTGAACCTCGACACGCGAATTGCGTTAACGCTGCGTTTCGCGGCCGGTTTCACCGTCGAAGAGATCGCGGGAACATTGCTCGTGGCACAGACGACGATCGCGCAGCGGCTCGTCCGCGCGAAGCGAAAGATCCGCGACGCGCGCTTACCGTTTGCCGTACCGGAAAGCACCGCGTTGCCCGAGCGGTTGAGCGATGTCTTGCGCGTGCTCTATCTCATTTTCAACGAAGGCTACGCCTCGTCGACCCATGCAAACCGCGTGCGGGCGGAGCTATGTGACGAGGCGCAGCGCCTGGCGGAACTCCTTGAACAATTGCTACCGTCCGAACCGGAGATCGCGGGCCTGCGCGCGCTCATGCTGTTTCATGATGCTCGGCGCGACACGCGCGTCGATGAGTTAGGTGATGCTGTGCTGCTCGAAGAACAAGATCGCTCGCGCTGGGATGCGAGGAAAATTATTCGCGGTCTGACTCTGCTCGATGCCGCGCTGCGCCATCGTTACGTGGGACCGTATCAGCTGCAAGCGGCTATCGCCGCTGAACACGCGCGTGCTCCCGCATGGGACGAAACGAATTGGTTCCGTATTCGCGCGCACTACGATGCGCTCTACATGCTTGATCCATCCCCCGTCGTAGCGCTCAATCGCAGCGTAGCCATCGCCTACACCGACGGCGATGAGATGGGATTACGAGCCATCGAGTCAGTACGTAAGTCGGGCGTCCTCGATCAATATGCACCCCTTTTTGGTGCGGAGGGCGAACTGTTGAGGCGCCTTGGCAGGACCGAAGAAGCCGCTGGGGCGTTCGAGCGCGCGATCGACGTGTCGCAGAGTGAGTCCGAGCGCCGGTTCTTGGCGAAACGCCTAGCGCTCGTTCCTCAGACCCTGACAGAAACATCGTAGCGCTCGATCGACGGCGACACGAGCTGCTGTTGTTGTTGCGCGTTGCGAGCGCCGAGCGACTAAAGGCTTCTCTTGTTTGGACATTCCGGGCGCGTTGTTATCTTGCGCCCCGATGTGTCGAAAATGCGATGTCGCAATCGTCATAGAGCCGGACGGTTCTTTTACCGACGTGCCATGCAGAAAAGGAAGGCTTGAAATATGTGCCTTGCACACTTCGCAACCGCCGCAGTGCTCTCGGCCGGTGTAATCTCCGCGGCCGCCAAGCAATTCGTATGCAAAATTCAGACTGGAGTACGCCAAAATGGATAACCCTGGCGTCGTTTCGCGAGCCGAGTGGCTTACAGCACGCAAAGCGCTCTTGAGCAAGGAAAAGCAAGCCACCCAGCAGCGCGATGCACTGAGCTTGGAACGTCGGCGGCTTCCTATGGTCAGGATCGATAAGGATTATGCCTTCGATGGTCCTACCGGCTCGGTACGCCTGCTCGACCTCTTCGAGCATCAGCGTCAGCTCATTGTCTATCACTTTATGTTCGAGCCGAGCTGGGACGAGGGTTGCCCGAGCTGCTCGTTACTCGCCGATAACGTTGCCGGCAGCTTTGTGCATCTGAAGGCACGCGACACGGCGTTCGCGGTTGTGTCCCGCGCGTCGCTTTCGAAGATTGAGTCGTTCAAGAAGCGCATGGGATGGACGTTCCCATGGTACTCTTCGATCGCGAACGACTTCAACTACGACTTCCACGTTACGCTAGATGAAGCCGCGGGGAGTGTCGAGTATAATTTTGAGGACGTAGCCGCCCTCAAGCAAGCCGGGAAAATCTGGATGGACGAGTTGCCTGGATTGAGCGTGTTTTTGCGCAACGGCGACGGCGTCTTCCACACCTACTCGACCTACCAACGCGGCCTGGATATCCTCATCGGTACCTATAATTACCTCGACCTAACGCCGCTCGGTCGCCATGAGGACGGACTTCAGTGGGCGATGGAATGGGTTCGTCATCACGACAAATATAACGCGTGATCTGAGCGCGGTTGAGCCTTGGTAGTGTTGGGTGCGACAGATGATACGGTGGTTTCGCATTTGCTGATCGTGTAGAGCTTTGGCTTGTGCGTTCTCCGCCCGAGTCGATCGCTGTTGCTTAGTGACGGTGGCATAGGTGAGGTGAACTCTGCAGACACGATTGTGAACGACGGTGTTGTAATATCAGAGCTTTCCACCGCGCACAGCGCGGAACCCCAGAGCGACGCGACGAGCGATGGAAGGGGGGTGCGGGGGAAACTAACGCCGGTGAATCGCCGATCGCGTATATCCAGCCCCGCATCGGCGAGATCGTTGCGAAGCTGCGTGAGCCAGAGCGCCCGCCGTAGCAGTTCGGCCAACCTCGAACCGAGAAAATACCCAGGGTTCTACCATCGAACCGTTGTAAGGTGGAACTATCATGACGGCCGCGCGTAAGTCTGTCGATGCAAACCTCGATTTTCAGGATAACATGGTTGCCCTGGTTCGGGCGCTGGGACTGCACAAGCCGGATCAGACTTCGTGCGGTCAACCGGTTTCCGTCGGAGAAGCCCATGCGTTGATGGAAGTCGCGCGTGAGCCCGGGATCACGCAGAACGGCCTTGTTCAACGTTTACGTCTTGAAAAGAGCACAGTGAGCCGGATCGCGGGTCTGCTCGAGCTGCGCGGCTGGATTGCACGCGAACGTGATCCGGACGATACGCGTTACGTGCGCCTGCGTTTAACCGCTTCGGGACGAAAGAGCAATGCCACGATCGCGGCGGCACACGCTGCGAAATTCGCCAAGGTCTTTGAGGCGCTGCCAAAAGCACAGCGCGCCGACGTTATCGCTGCGGTTTCCGCACTCGTTGAGGTACTCCGTGAAAACTAGAACGATGCTCGCGCTCAGCGCCATGTTCGCCTTGTCACCTTCAATCGCTTTAGCGGACGCGACGGCACCGATAAAGCAGACGCAGCGCTAATCGCTCGTTATTGCCACGCTATGGCTCCCCGCCTCT
>JAABUX010010937.1_pt1 | contig 10080 bp, 9 predicted proteins | sample 5561851 | NCBI WGS metagenome assembly JAABUX01 (sample SAMN10711883, study PRJNA513361) | rock metagenome | isolation source: Antarctica rocks | place: Antarctica: Victoria Land, Richard Nunatak red sandstone | collected 2016-01-03 | reverse complement strand
CTGGGTGGTACCGCGGGCCGCACCGGCTCGTCCCAGATCAAGTCTCTGAAGGACGGACCAGATGCAGACGGATAAGCGATTTCAAGAGGTTTCGCCCCGAGTCCAGTTCCCGGAATTGGAGCGGGAGATGATGGCACTGTGGGCGAAGGAGGACACGTTCCGCCGCAGCCTGGAGCACCGGCGCGACCGGCGGCCGTTCGTCTTCTACGAAGGTCCGCCCACCGCCAACGGCCGCCCCGGTACGCATCACGTGCTGGCCCGGGCCTTCAAGGACCTGTTCGGCCGCTACCAGACGATGAAGGGCCGGTACGTCGAGCGCAAGGCCGGCTGGGACACGCACGGCCTGCCCGTCGAGCTGGAGGTCGAGAAGACGCTGGGCATCTCCGGCAAGCAGCAGATCGAGGAGTTCGGCATCGAGCGGTTCAACCAGCTCTGCCGGGAGAGCGTCTACGAGTACGTGAGCGAATGGCGCGCCTTCTCCGAGCGAATGGCCTTCTGGCAGGACTACGACGACGCTTACTGGACACTCAACAGTGACTACGTCCAGTCCGTCTGGTGGTCGCTGAAGCAGATCTGGAACCGGGGGCTGATCTACAAGGGATTCAAGGTTGCGCCTTACTGCCCGCGGTGTGCGACGCCGCTCTCGAGTCATGAGCTGGCCCAGGGCTACGAGGACGACGTGCCCGACCCCAGCGTCTACGTGCGCTTCCGCCTGAAGCAGGAGCCCAACATGTGCCTGCTGGCCTGGACCACGACCCCCTGGACGCTCCCGGGGAACGTAGCGCTGGCGGTTGGCCGCGACATCACCTACGTGCTGGTCCAAAAGCGCAGCGGCGACCCCGAATCCAGGCAGCCGGGCGAGAAGCTCATCCTGGCCGAGGCCAGGATGGAGGTGCTGCAGGGCGACTACGAGGTCCTGAAGCGGTTTGCGGGGGAGGAGTTGCTCGGCCTGGACTACGAACCGCTCTTTCCTTATCTGCCGCCAGACAAGCGCGCCTTTTTTGTCATCGATGCGGACTTCGTCTCGACCGAGGAGGGCACTGGCGTCGTCCACACCGCGGCCGCGTACGGCGCCGATGACCTGCGCGTCTGCCAGGAAAAGGACGTCCCCGTCCGCCACACAGTTGATCTGCGCGGCCGGTTTCTGTCCGAGGTCGAAGCGTTCGCGGGCATGTTCGTCAAGGACGCCGACCCGTACGTCATCGGCGACTTGCGGGAGCGCGGTCTGGTCTACCGGGAGGAGCAGATCCGCCACACGTATCCCTTCTGTTGGCGCTGCGGCACGCCGCTCATCTACTACGCGCTGGACAGCTGGTACGTGCAGACAACGGCGGTCAAGGACGAGATGGTGGCCAACAACCTGGCCGCCAACTGGGTGCCTGCCCACGTCCGGACGGGGCGCATGGGCGACTGGCTGGAGCACAACGTCGACTGGGCGATCTCGCGCTCGCGCTACTGGGGCACGCCGCTGCCGTTCTGGGTCTGCAGCTGCGGCGAACGGCGCTGCGTGGCGGCCGCCGAGGAGCTGGGCCTGGGTCCCGAGGCGGACCTGCACCGGCCCTACATCGACGCGGTGAAGCTGCCCTGCCTGGCCTGTGGCGGGGAGATGGAGCGTGTGCCCGACGTGCTCGACTGCTGGTTCGACTCGGGCGCCATGCCCTTTGCCCAGCGGGGCTATCCTCGCGCTCGGGTGGAGCAGTTCCAGAGCACCTTCCCGGCGGACTTCATCAGCGAAGCCCAGGACCAGACCCGCGGCTGGTTCTACTCGCTGCTGGCCATCTCGACGCTGCTCTTCGAGCAGAACGCCTACCGCAACGTCATCTGCCTGGGGATGCTCCTCGACGACGAGGGGCACAAGATGAGCAAGTCGCGCGGCAACATCCTGGACCCGACCAAGCTGTTCGAAGAGTTCGGTGCCGACGCGGTGCGCTGGAACTTCTTCGTCTCTCCCGTCGGTGAAGATCAGCGGGTCGGGCCCAAGACCTTGCAGAACGTTGTCCGGCAGTTCCTGCTCACGCTCTGGAACGTCTACTCCTTCTTCGTCACCTACGCCAACATCGACGGCTTCTCTCCGCATTCGCCGCAGGTGCCGCTGGCCGAGAGGCCGGTTCTGGACCGCTGGCTCCTCTCGCGGCTGGACCACCTGATAGAGACGGTCGACAGGGGCCTCCAGGGCTACGACGTCAACGGAGCGTCGCGGCCGCTGCAGGCGTTCGTGGAGGAGCTTTCCAACTGGTACGTACGCCGCTCGCGGCGCCGCTTCTGGAAGTCGGAGTCCGATGCTGACAAGCTGTCCGCCTACCAGACGCTGTACCAAACCCTGGTCAGCCTCTCCCAGCTGCTGGCCCCCTTCACGCCCTTTGTCGCCGAGGCGCTGCACCGCAACCTCTGCGCCGGAGCCAGCGTCCACCTCGCCGACTTTCCGACCACATCCGGGTCGACACGTGATCGCCAGCTGGAGCAGGAGATGGCCGCGGCCCGGCAGGCGGTGGTCGAAGGACTGGCCGCCCGCGACTCCGCGCGGCTCAAGGTGCGCCAGCCGCTGCAGTCGGTGACGCTGCCGGCCACATTCCGGCCCGAGCTCGCGGCCATCATCCGCGACGAGCTAAACGTGAAGGAGGTGTTGAGCGGCAGCGAGCTCCGCCTAGACACCGAGATCGGCGAGGAGCTCCGCCTGGAAGGCCTGGCGCGGGACCTGATCCGGCGGGTGCAGGAGTTGCGCAAGCGCAGCGGCCTGCAGATCGAGGACCGCATAGTACTGTTCGTGTCGGGGGCGAGCGAATGGCCCAGGGTCATGAGCCGGTTCGGCCGCACCGTCGCGGCGGAGACGCTGGCCCTCGACGTGGTCGACGAGCGGCCGGCCGACCTGGCCGGGGTGGAGATTGGAGAGGACCTCTGGATCGGCCTGAGACGCGCGAACTGAGCTCCGGCCGCGTGCTCTTCGCGGTCGTCGCGGTTGCGGTCTTCGCCGTTGACCGGGTGACGAAGGGATTGGTCGTCGCCAACCTGGCGCCCGGAACGGCGGTCGGGGCCGGCCCTGGAGTGCAGATCGTGAACGCGCACAACTCGGGGGCGGCTTTCAGCCTGGCGCCCAACGCCACTCTGGTCTTCCTCGTCGCGTCCGTTGTGGTGGCCGGCGGTCTGCTCTACTACGCGGTCCGCAACCCGCTGGGGGCCGCGTTGGGCGGCACCCTCGGCCTGGTGATGGGTGGAGCGTTGGGGAACGGGTACGACCGGCTGATCCATGGCACGGTGACGGACTTCATCGCCGTCTTCTTCTGGCCCGTTTTCAACGTCGCCGACTCCGCGATCACGCTGGGGGTCATCCTGCTCCTGCTCGGGTATCTGCGACGCCAGCGCGGCGCTTGATCGCCAACGACGCGGCCGTGGGGCGCTTGGACCGAGCGCTCGCCGTCCTGGATCCCGACCTGAGTCGAACCACTGCCGCCCGCCTCATCCGGGCCGGGCACGTCTTCTTGAACGGTGCTCCAACCAAACCGGCCGACGCCGTGCGAGCGGGTGACCTGGTCGAGTACAGTCGACCGGAAGCCGAGTTCGCTGAGCCGGCAGCCGAGGCGATACCGCTGCGGCTGATCCACGACGATCCGGATTTCGTGGTCGTGGACAAGCCGGCCGGGATGGTGGTCCATCCGGCCCCCGGCCACTCAAGCGGAACGCTCGTCCAGGCGCTGCTCGGGCTAGGCGGCTCCTGGTCCTCCGCCGGGGGCGAGACCCGGCCCGGCATCGTGCACCGACTCGACAAGGGCACGTCGGGCCTCATCCTCGCCGCCCGCAATGACGTGGCACATCGGGCGTTGGCCGCTCAGCTGGCGGACCGCAGTCTCAGCCGGACGTACCTCGCCGTCGTCCGCGGCGGACTGTCGCGGCCAGCCGGCATTTTGGAGGGTCCGATCGGCCGGGATCCGGCCAACCGCCTGCGCATGGCCGTCGTGGCCGGCGGCCGCTTTGCCCGCACCCGCTATGAGGTGATGGAGAATCGGGCCGGCCGGACTCTCGTCCGCTGTGAGCTGGAAAGCGGCCGGACGCATCAGATCCGCGTCCACCTGACGGCGCTGGGCCATCCGCTTGTCGGTGATGACCTGTACGGCGGAGCGCGCCGGGGCGAACCGCAGCGGCCGCTCCTGCACGCCTGGCGCTTGCGGTTGCGCCACCCCCGGACCGGTGAACCGCTCGGTTTCGAGGCGCCGTTGCCGGACGACTTCAGCGCCTTCTGGGAAGGATTGTGAGCGCCCCTGCAGGCATCTCCGATGCCAGCCGGAGAGCGCTTCTGGTCGTCATCTCAGGGCCCGGCGGGGTGGGGAAGGACACGTTGATCGAGATGCTGCTGCAGCGGAACCCGAAGCTGCGCTACTCCGTCTCCTACACAACCCGACCGCGCCGCGACTACGAGATCGAGGGGGAGCACTACAGCTTCGTCAGCGTCCCGGAGTTCGAAACGCTGAGTGCTGCCGGCGAGCTACTCGAACACGCTCGGGTCAACGGTCACTACTACGGGACCTCTGGCCGGCGGGTGGAGGAGATCCAGGCAGCCGGCGTGGACGTCATCTTGAAGATCGACGTGCAGGGCGCCGAGCAGGTGCGGCGGCGGCGGCCGGACGGCGTCTACATCTTCGTCCTACCGCCCTCCATGGAGGAACTGGTCCGTCGCCGAAAGGACCGCGGCGACCCGCCCGAGCTTAATGCGGAGCGGCAGCGGCTGGCGGAGTGGGAGATGGGTTTTGTAGATCACTACGACCACGCCATCGTGAACGACGACGCCGAGCGCGCTCTCGCCGAGCTGGAGGCGGTGCTCGAGCGTGAGCGCGCCCGCCGACGGGGTCGGTAGTTGCTCTACGCAGAGATCGCAGTCGAGGCGGCGCGCTCACTCGGGCGGGAGGCGTACACGTACGCCGTTCCCGCCAGTGCGGACGTTGTGCCCGGCCACCGGGTCTGGGTTCCGTTCGGGCCGCGCGGCTCCTACGGTTACGTGCTCGACGTGCACAGCCGCCCGCCGGACCGCGCTGTCAAGGAGATCGAGCGGGCAGATGTAGAGCCGCTTCTCCTGCCGCACCACCTGCAGCTGGCTCGAGCTGTGGCCGACCACTACTGGGCGCCTCTCATCGAGTGCCTGCGGGCGTTCCTGCCACCGCGGGTGCGGGCGGGACGCTCCAGCGGGGCCGGGCCGTCCCGGCGGCAGACCCGCCACAGCCGCCTTCTCCAGGTATCCCGCCCCGAGGGTGCACCCCAGGCCGGCCCGGAGCTCAACTGGGAGCAGTCCGCCGCCGTCCAGGCCAGCCGAGAATGCCGGCAGCTGCTCCTGCATGGCGTGACCGGCAGCGGCAAGACCGAGGTTTACCTGCGAGCGGCCGAGGAGGCGCTGGGCCAGGGCCTTCGCGTGCTGATCCTGGTGCCAGAGATCTCGCTTACGCCACAGTTGGTGGCGCGGGTGGCTGGCCGCTTGGGCCGGTCGGCAGCGATATTGCACAGCCAGCTGACGGAGTTGGAGCGAGCCCAGCAGTGGTGGCGCATCCGGCGTGGCGAGCTGGACGTCGTGGTGGGCAGCCGCTCCGCCGTCTTTGCGCCGATCCCGCGCCTGGGCCTGATCTGCCTGGACGAGGAGGGCTCCAGCGCTTACAAGCAGGATCGCACGCCTCGCTACGAAGCCTCCTGGGTGGCGCGGCGGCTAACCGAGCTGACCGGTGCGCATCTCATCCTCGGCTCGGCCACTCCGAGCCTCGCCACCTATGCCGAGGGCCGGACCGGCCGGCTGCGCCTGGCTGAACTCAGGAAACGAGTGGTCGGGCGGCCGGCTCAGGTGGAGCTGGTCGACATGCGACGTGAGGCGCGGTCCGGGAACCGATCACCGATCAGCAAGCGGCTGAGTGAGGTCCTCGAGCGTACGCTGGCCCAGGGCGAACAGGCCATCCTCTTCCTCAACCGGCGGGGTGCCGCAACCTTCATCCTCTGCCGAGACTGCGGGGAATCGACCCGCTGCCCTGGCTGCTCGGTGGCGATGGTGGAACACCTGGAGCTGGATGCGCTCAGCTGCCACTACTGCGGTTACAGCCGGCCGGTGCCGGAGTACTGCGCGCGATGTGGTTCGCGCCAGGTGCGCGGTATCGGCGTCGGTACTCAGCGCCTGGAGGGGATGGTGAAGAAGCTCTGGCCGGAAAAGCGTGTTCTGCGCCTGGATCGTGATTCCAGCCGGGGCCCCGACGGGTACCTGGATGTGATCGAGGCGTTCAGCGAGGGACGCGCCGATGTGCTGGTGGGAACCCAGCTCGTCGCCCGGGGTCTGGATGTGGAGAGGGTTACGGCGGTGGGCATGATTGACGCCGACCTGCCTCTTCACTTTCCCGACTACCATTCGGCCGAGGCGACCTTCGCGCTGGTCAGCCAGGTCGCCGGCCGGGCCGGCCGCGGCGTCCACTCTGCCACCGTGGTGGTTCAGACCTCGAATCCCGACCACTACTCGTTGCGCCGGGCGGCCGGCAACGACTACGCGGGTTTTGTGGCGGACGAGCTGCCTTCCCGCCAGCGCTTCCAATTTCCGCCCTTTGCGGAGCTGGCCGTCCTGACCTACAGTCATCGCGATGACGAGCGGGCGGCCAGCGTGACACGCGATGCGGCTGAAGGGCTGGCCGCCGCGCTGTTGAAGCAGCGCTTGGACGGCATCCGCGTGCAGGGCCCCGCGCCCGCCTTCCTCCACCAGCTACGCGGTCAGTACCGCTGGCAGGTGACGATCAAGGGCGAGGACTTAGGGCGGCTGCGCCCCCTTGCCCCCGGCGGTCGCGGCTGGTCCTACGACGTGGACCCGGCCGGTTAGCGACGCAACACCGACGAGGCTCCGCCCGCCCGCCGTTCCAGCGCTTGGCGCAACTCGTCGAGGTGGCTGTCCTCATGCTCCAGCATGTAGGGAATGGAGGTGCGGATCGTGCGAGCCGGCCACCCCGGCCAGCGGATCGCTCGATCCAAATCCTCCTCCGGCATGGCAGCAAACGTCTCGCGGAGTTGGCGGCGAACCTGAGAGAACTCGGCCGTCAGGCGCGCCAGATCCCAGCCTGCGGTGGGCGGGCGCTCCTCCTGTAGGAAGCGGAGGCGTTCGCGCTCATCGTCGCTCAGATGCTGGACGTCGCCGCTCAGGGCGAGGTTGATGGCGGCCACCACCTGCTGGTCGCGCTCGATCAGGTGGGTGAGGAGCTGGCCGACGCTGCGGCCGTTGGCCGCATCCTGGTCCAGGTCCGCCTCGGTCAGGCCCTCCAAGAGCCGCAGCGTCTCCTCGCGCTGACCCTCGAGGGGCAGAAGTAAGTCGGCCGGCGCCATCTTTCTGGATGAGATTATCTGAATCGCCGAACAGCCGCTCGGTAGCCTCGCTGTCTGGGCGTGGTGCTGCCGCCGGCCATCAGGCTCTGGCGCAAGCGGCTTATGAGAGACGCCCGGCCCAACCTGCCGTCACCAACGGACGCGCGACGCAACCGTGGAAGAGTCTGGCGCTAGTCTGCCGCGGCAGCTCTGTTAGCGTGCTCGGCATGCCGCTCCTCCTCCAGGCGTGCCTCAACGGCGATCGCACCCGCGAGGAGCATCCGGCGGTTCCGAGGAGCCCGGATGAGCTCGCGGCGGAGGGCAGGTCTGCGGTGGAGGCGGGCGCGAGCGTGCTGCACCTGCACCCTTACGATGAAGCAGGCAAGCCGACCCTGGAGGCGGAGGCGTGCGCCGCGGCGCTTCGGGCGGTGCGATCGGCGTGTCCTGGCGTCCCGATCTGCCTCAGCACCTCGGCGGCGATCGAGCCTGATCCGGGGCGACGTTTGGAGCTGGTCAGGGGGTGGACGGACCTCCCGGACCTGGTCACGGCGAATCAGGGAGAGCGGGGCATCAGCCAGCTCTGCGGGCACTTCCTGGACCGCGGGGTTGGCATCGAGGCCGGTCTCTTGGAGGGGGACGATGCGCGAGCCTTCGTCACCTCTGGCATCGCGGATCGCTGCGTACGGGTCCTCATCGAGCCTCTCGACTCCGACCCCGAGGCGGCTCTGACCCACGCCGCCGCGATGGAAGCGACGCTCGCCGAGGCCGGGATCGATCTGGAGCAGGTCCACCACGGCGATGGCCTCGCCACCTGGAGCGTGATGGAGCGAGCAGCGCGCCGGGGTCATGGTATCCGGGTTGGTCTGGAGGACACGGTATTCCTCCCGGACGGAACCCAGCCGGCGGGCAACGCCGAGCTGGTTCGCGCCGCGGTCGCGCTGCGGGCGCGATTGGCGCCATAGTCGTGGGCTGGCGGCCGGACGTTCCGGACCGGCACAGCTTTCGCCGCGCCCTGCGTCGCACCGGGACGGCGACCGGCTCAAAGCGCAGCGGCGCCGGTAGAATCTTGGCCCCGATGTCGATCCGCAAGATCCTCGGCTTCCAGCATCCGGCTCTGCGCACGAAGGCCAAGAAGGTAGCCCGCGTGGACAGCTCAGCGGTTCGCTTGCTCGACGATCTCGCCGAGACCATGTACGCGGCGCCGGGCGCTGGGCTGGCCGCCAACCAGATCGGCGTCACGCTGCGCGCGATGGTGGTCAAGGGTGACGAGAACCAGCACTACGCGCTCATCAACCCGGAGCTGGTCAGGAAGGAAGGCAGCCAGATCGCCTACGAAGGCTGCCTGAGCTATCCCGGCTGGGTGGGCGAGGTGGAGCGTGCCGAGCAGGTGGTGGTAAAGGGCCTCAACCGCAGGGGCAAGCCGGTTCGGATCAAGGCGTCCGGCTTCACGGCTCGCGCCTTCCAGCACGAGCTGGATCACCTTGACGGCATTCTCTTCACCGACCGCCTGACGCGGCTCGAGACGTTGCGCCGGGTCGAGGAGCACGAGGCCGAGCTGGAGGCGGTGGAGGCCTGAGCCGCCTCGTTTTCGCGGGTACGGCGGCGTTCGCCGTGCCCTCGCTGCGGGCGCTTGTCGCCGCCGGGCACGAGATCGAGTTGGTGGTGACGCAGCCGGATCGTCCCGCCAACCGTCTGCAGGTCGTCGCACCGGCCGTCAAGCTGGCGGCCCAGGAGCTCGAGCTGGAGTTGTTCCAGCCCGAGCGCATTCGGTCGCCAGAAGCGGTGAGCCGGATCGCGGAGTCTGCGCCGGAGCTGCTCGTGGTGGCGGCCTACGGGCAGATCGTGCCGTCCTCCGTGCTGGAGATCCCCAGCCGGGGGCCTCTCAACGTGCATGGCTCACTGCTGCCGCGCTGGCGAGGGGCCGCCCCCGTCGCGTCCGCCATCCGCGAGGGCGACCAGGTGACCGGCGTCACCATCATGCTCATGGACGAAGCGCTGGACCACGGTCCCCTGCTGAGCCGGCGGGAGCTGCCGATCGGGTCGCGCGAGGATGCCGTGCAGCTGACGGCCCGGCTCGCCCAACTGGGCGCCGAGCTCCTGGTCGACACCATTGCCCGGCTGGACGAGATCGAGCCGGTGCCGCAAGACCACGGTGGCGCAACGTACGCCGGCAAGCTAAGCCGAGCCGATGGGGAGTTGGACTGGTCGCTGCCGGCGGACGTGCTCGACCGCCATGTGCGCGCCTACCGGCCCTGGCCGGGCGTAACCGTGCCCTTCGCCGGCGGGCGGGTCAAGATTCTGAGCGGCCGGCCCTTGCCGGGCAGTGGGGACGGGGGTGCCGTTCTGCGGACTGGTCGCGATGGAGTCGAGGTCGCCTGCGCCGAGGGCGCCTACCTGCTGGAAGCCGTCCAACTGCCCGGCCGAAAGCCGATGCCGGCGCGTCAATTGGTGGCGGCCCGTGCCTGAGAAACCTCGACTCAAGGACGTGGCGGTCAACCGCCGCGCTCACCACGACTACTTCATCGACGAGACGCTGGAGGGGGGGCTGGTCCTGACAGGGACCGAGGTGAAGTCGCTGCGCGCGGGTCGAGCCAACCTGCGCGAGGGGTTCATCCGGGTCGACGGCCGCGAGGCCTGGCTCGAGAACGTGCACATCAGCGCCTACGAGCAGGGCGGCTACGCCAACCACGAGACGATCCGGCCCCGCAAGCTGCTGCTCCACTCCGACGAGATCGCCAACCTCGTCGGCAAGGTCAAGCAGAAGGGCTACACCCTGAT
>JAABUX010010935.1_pt1 | contig 10082 bp, 16 predicted proteins | sample 5561851 | NCBI WGS metagenome assembly JAABUX01 (sample SAMN10711883, study PRJNA513361) | rock metagenome | isolation source: Antarctica rocks | place: Antarctica: Victoria Land, Richard Nunatak red sandstone | collected 2016-01-03 | reverse complement strand
GCAATACACTCACAACCGATGGTGCCGCTCCGCAGATCGTGGACGCGAAGAAGGCGTCGTACGGCGTGGACAACGCGCTTTTCGCGGTCACGCAGCTGGCGCAGACGACGATGCGCAGCGACATCGGCAAGATCAGCCTGGACAAGACGTTCGAGGAGCGCGACACGCTGAACCGGAACATCGTGGAGGCCATCAGGTGCGCGGCGCGGCGCGGGCAGTGCCGGAGCTGTTCGATGCTTGCAGCCGCATTGCCAACCTTGACGCTGCACATGGATGCTCGCTGGCCGGCTTGAATCACCAAAATTTGATGATGTGAACATACGGGAAACATTCATGGTTGTATCGCGTGGGCACATGGATGGAGGTATTGCGCGGCCGGTATGTATCGAGGACTGTAGATATGCAGTGACGACCGGTCGGCATTGCGTGCTTTCCCCGCAGCAACACAGACCTGTTGCTGCGCAGGGAGGCGGCGTCGGACTGGGGCCTGCAGTGCATGCGGTACGAGATCCGCGACATCAACCCGCCCGCGGGCGTCCGCGCCGCCATGGAGCTCCAGGCGCGCTGCGCTGACTTCTGTGTCCCCTTATAAGCGCCACGGCCTCGTCATTACTCTGCCCGCCTCATTCTGGCTATGCCGCTCTATCATGCAGTCTGTTTCTGTACTAGGCTCGGGCTCACATCATGCCTGCTCCTTATCGAAGCCCAGTGTCCTCACAGCATGAGATCCTGCGTCTGCTGAGTCCTCCTGAGTGTTAGCTCCCGGTACGTTTGCATCAAAAGTTCGTTGAGCCAATCGCAGAAAGTGCCTCAAATGGCGCGGTAATTGGTGAACATAGCAGTCGCAGGTTCAACCAGCGCAGAATCAGCTGCAGCAAGCAAAGGGCACCAACCCAGACGAAAATACTGTCCCATTCATGACTCATACAGTAGTAAAATGCCAAAGCATCACACCGGCACGCAGGCGGAGGCGGAGCGACGGAAGCGGGCCCAGATCCTGGAGTCGGAGGGCGACCGGCAGAGCAAGATCAACGTGGCGGAGGGCGAGAAGGCGCAGGTCATCCTGTCGTCGGAGGCCGCCAAGCAGGATTCCATCAACCGCGCCGAGGGTACGCTTGCATCAAAACCCTAATCTTTGACCCTCACCCAGCACCCGCAGTGTGCATGGAAGCCTGTGCTGAGGCTGGCAGTCCCGATGCTCGCATCCGTCAACAGCCAGCTTTGCTCTGATGCTGCCGAGCACAGGTCACAAAGGTCCGCAGCTCACGGCATGTGTTCCGCATGACGCCCAATCAACTGTTCCGCATGACGCCCAGAGGACGGAGGGGTTATTGATTTGTGACACATTCGTGTGTCCGACAGGCGAGGCGGAGGCCATCTTCAGGCGGGCGGAGGCGACGGCGCGGGGCCTGGACGAGGTGTCCCGGGCGATCGGCGCCTCCGGTGGCGCCAACGCCGCGGCGTACGAGCTGGCGGAGCAGTACGTGGCGGCCTTCAAGGTCCGCGGCTCCCTGCGCCCCTGCATGTATCCGTTGGCACCGACGGCGGAGCCATCGGCCTCCCTGCGAGCGGCGTCGAGCCCCTGCTTCTGAGATGCCGCCACCACCGCCTCCAGCTGTGCTTCCCTGCTCAGAGGACAGCATAGGCCGACACGAGCCACAGTACAAGAACAGACATTACGGCCGGACCTGCGCCTTACGGGCTCTGCAGAGGCGTGACTGTCTGACACCGTGCTGATCCTGACGGGATGTAGGGCCCACAGCACTGATCGGGGACCGGCATGCCTGCATTAGTCGTGCATCTCCGCAGTGTCACCCCAGTTGCGACAGCCCTGACATGGGCATGAAGGTCCCCCACTATTTGCGTCTAGCCTTCGTGATGTTGTGAGAGACCGCAGCATCCTGTGCACGCAGCATGAACTACATTGGCCTCAACCTGAAAATCGACCCTGCACAGGATCCGAGCCGACCTCCCCAAAGTAACACTCAGAGCCTGCCCTGCTTCCGACCCATACCTGACCACAGTCGATGTCCACGCGCAGGCGCTGGCGAAGGAGGGCAACACGCTGCTGCTGCCGGCGGGCATGAACGACCCGGCCAGCATGGTGGCGCAGGCGATGTCCATCTACGGCACCGTCAGCAGGCAGCAGGCCTTCAGCAGCGGCAGCGGCAGTGGCAACAGGTGACCCTGCCGCGAATGAGACACAGTGCCATGCTTTTCCATGCTCTACGATCCCCTTTTAGTCGGTGGCGCTGGGGTCAGGGGACAAGCTTGCGCTTCTCGCCGGCAGCTAGGATGCGCGCTCCACCTTCGCGGTTCGCTGGCTGGACGCGATGCTCGATGGCCATGCCGTTTCTGTGTGCAGTGAGCCGACGGGGAGCGGGAGCCCCGGACGCAGCGGCAGCAGTCCTGGCAGTGCAGGCTCGGCCACGAAGCAGTCCGCTGCGCGAGCGCCGGCTCTGCCCACGCCGCAGCAGAGCACTTCAGCGGGTTCAAGCAGCGATGGCAATGGGGGCGGCGCGGGTGCTGGAGGACTGAACGGCAGCGGCCGGCCAGACTTCAGCCTGCAGCTTCATAGAGACTGATGCCATCTCGCAGGAAACCGCAGGTCTTGAGAGCCCTAAAAGTTCGTGATCAGCTAGGGTGCATCATGGCATCGAATCCCCTCGGTGGGTGTCATCTCCCTGTATACTCAGCGCTCAGCTTGTATGTAAACGAACGTCAACGTCCAATCACGGCAGTTTGGCAGGATGCACCGAGGACAAGGCGCTGGACAATGGCACCAGGGGTGAGCCTCGCTGGCGGTTGTATGCTACAGTAGGGTTCCTGCTCAGTGGCGGAGAGGTTTGCGTTGCTAAGCAATGCTGCTGGCCCCCGACACGGTCCCGCGGCGCGGCGATCGCGGGGCCATTTGTTGCGGGGAACACGCATGATGTACCGAGCATTCAGATGAGCTCACGATATGCATCAATCGTTTCCGCCAGCCCTTCGAGCGTGTTGATCCCCAGCACCCTGCCGGACGTTCTGTAGCGCGTTCAGCATCGAGGTCTCCTGGTGTGCACTCCTTCGGCGCTCTAACCGCGCACCTTGGCCCCTCCGTTGCTAGGAGCGTTTCATGCAACTCTGTCCACACCTGCTGCATGAGCCAGTCTGCAGAGGGAGCTCTTGCTTACGACTGATGCCGTCTGCTGCGGCTGATGCGAGTCGGCGGTGCTGACACGCAGGTTCTACGACTGCTTCAGCGCGCCGGACACCTGCATCTACGGGTTCTGCTGCCTGCCGTGCCTGTACGGTCAAACGGAGGAGGCTGAAGCAGGCACCAACTGTTTCCTCGCATGCTGCGTGCGTCCCAGACCATGCTGCAGGCGCCATCATTGATGCTCACGCATTGCCTGGTCTAGATCCTTGCGACGTTCAGAAACATGCATATGGCGAGCCGCGAATCAGCCGCACTGGCTGTGCACGTAGACGGGCTGCGCAGGAGTCCCGGAGCGATGCAAGCTGCCCAGTGTCGTGCTATCGTGCAGCCGGTGAGACAACGTAGAGCCAAGTGCTTTCCCGTGCGCTGCAGGTGTTCTACTGCGCCGCCGGGTACTGCCTGCAGTGCATCGTGCACGGCCCCAGCCGCCGGCGCATGAGGGAGAAGTACGGCCTGGAGGAGGCGCCGTTCGACGACTGCTTGACCACCTTCCTGTGCGCCGTGTCGCTCTTAGCCACGCCACATATCTGCGTGTCCATCGCGCACCACTAAACTGCACAAAGGCATCGTGTGAGACACTTGGCGAGGCAAGGCCTAGGCTACCCAAAGTATGTTCCCGAAGTGCGGCATCAGAGCATGCCTTGGAACAGCCCCTCGGTGCAACGGCCCGCCGCCCTGATCGCTCCACTGGTGGCCTATCCTAACAAAAGCTCCCTGCACGCCGCCTGCAGGTGTGCTCCGTGCGCCGTGTGCCAGGAGGCGGAGGAGTCCAAGGTATCGCCTTCTCGATGGCCCCTGTGACGGTCCACAGACTCGCACCCATGGCGTTGTCATGGCCGCACGCACTGCATCACACAGTGCGGCTGCGCGCTGCATGACTTGCTGCGACACAGCTCTGGCGCAATATGACAGGTGACGCTGACTGATGGAGCATGCGCGCAGTACCAAGCTCAGCTGCGGACGGGCGGCGCTCCGGCGGACAGAACTGTGAAAGGCGCGCAGACCGGGCCGCCGCCGCAGCAGAACATGCAGCAGGGGGCGCCACCGCCGTCATACTGGCAGGAGGCTTGAGTTGCAGCAGCCGCTGCGTTGCGCTGAGCCGCAAGGAGAGGCATGACCGCATGCGTGGCGGCGTGTTGCCGCTGCAGCAGGGTGCACCGCCCACGATTCACCGGGGAAATGCTTGAGCGCAGCAGCTGATGTGCTCGTGCAGCGCAAGTGGGCATTGGCGTGGCAGGGATTGCAGGCGGATGTCGAAACGCTGAGGCATTGGGAGGCGTCCGGAAGAGGATGACACGTAGAGACCAATCAGAACGTGGCCCGTAGGGTACTCGTGTTGTTCTAACGGTTGCATCAGACACCAGCAATAGGTTGCAGGCCTGTCCTGTGATGGTACGGTCAGACAAACAGGGACATGGCAGGGATAAAATTGGCATGCTGGACTCGAGTCTCAGTCTGTACAGCAGCTGCCGTCTGATATAAGCAGCAACAATGGCGGGCTACGGCACGGCACCGTGGCACAAAGGGTGAGCTCTGCCGCTCGTGTCCATGTCAGATGTACAGCTGGGCACAGTTTGGCAACTCCTGGCGCTACTGATGCGCGGGCCTCTCCGTCGCTAGCAACCCGCCCCAGCCCGCGGCCGTCGAGCGGGGGCACATGTATCAGAGCATGTCCCAAGCGGCCGGGGAAAGAACATCCTGCTTGCCGATACATCAGACCTTTGCCGCGCCCTCTTCGCCTGGAGCTTGGCGAATCTTCAACACTGGGAGCTCAGATTGGCGTGCCCTTGTCATAGTCTCATGCCAGTGTGACGCTGCAGGGACACCCCCTCCCACAACACCCCTTGAGCACGCAGCTGTCCAGGTGTCGAGCCCTGTGCAGACCATGACGTAACGGCTCATGAGCTAGACCGCGATGCGCTGATCACATCCAAGCGCTTGGTCCAGCGCAGCACCTTCGTTGATGTGCCTCCGGCATGTGCACTGCGGCGCAGGCTGTACGGCTGCTGCGGCGCGCCCTGCACCTGCCTCTACGGGTTCTGCTGCCTGCCGTGCCTGTACGGCCAGAACGTGGACCGCGAGGAGCAGAGCGGCTGCGCCCTTAACTGCCTGGTGCGTGCCGTTGCCGTCTGCAGACGTATCAACGAATCTACTCGCGCTGGGGATAATTGCGTCCTGTGCTGGCTCCTAACCATAACCCCACGCGTCACCACAGCATGGCCTGCCGTCATCTGCAGCGGCGCTCGATGGGGAAACGCACGGGCTTCATGATAGATGTCTGCTGCCGTCATCTGCGCTTGACGCGCACCGCGCTGTGGTGGTTGACTTCAGCGCTAATGAGTGATAAAGTTGACCGTGAGTCGGAGCCTCGCAGGTGTACTGGTGCCTCGCCCAGTTCTGCCTGCAGTGGGTCGTGCACACCCAGAGCCGCGAGCGGCTGCGCGGCAAGTACGGCCTGGCGGCGGCGCCCTGCTCCGACTGCTGCGTCACCTTCTGGTGCGCGCGATGGCTCTGCCATGTACCCCTGCATGCCTGCCCGCCTTGGCTGTGCATCGAGAAAACCGACACCACACCGCACTCCAGTCACTGGCAGAAGGTCAGTTCAGGTCTCTGCCAGCAGAATTGCAGCAACAATCGGTGACCGACGCAGCCACGAGCACTGGCGCCGCGCTCTCCCCAAAACCCCGAGGCGCAGTTTGTTACACAGCAATGGTTGAGGTCCCATCCGCCAGTCTCGTCGGAGTGCATCTCCATGACACATAGCGAGCGCTTCTGCCCCTGCCGCCTGCAGGTGCGCTCCGTGCGCCGTCTGCCAGGAGGCTCAGCAGATCGAGGTGACCCCCCTCCCCATCAGCCCGCGTCGATGGACCATTGGCGTGACAGATGGGAAGCTGCCGGGGACATACGGCTACTGTGATGTTCGTCCGCTTACGGCCTGCTACCTGTTCCTGAGTAAGCTGACCGCTAATTTGCTGAGCTAAGCACCCTGTGGCGCGCAGTTCCAGGCCCAGCAGATGGGCGGACCCACGAAAGGCATGGCCGGCCCGCCGGCCCCGCAGTACATGCAGCACGGCGCGCCGCAGTACGTGCAGAGCTGAGCGCGGCTGCGCCGGCAGCCGACGGGCTCGCGCAGCGTGAGCGGGTGGTGGCAGCAACGAAGGCGCTGGGGGACGTCGAACGGCGAATGCAGGGTGCAGATAGCAGATAGGTCTGAGGTGTTTGGCGATCGTGATGAGTTAATGATTACATGAGGCTATTGACAGCAGATTTTCCGTTCTGCCGTTCCTAAGAACTCCTTTTTCACACTCACGCATCAGGTGCCCTGCTGAGATCCGACTGTCCCTTCGCCAGCCTGCAACCGAAGGCATGGGGTCCCGAACAGCTCAAGTGGTGGACACCAGCAGCGCAATCATCAAGGCAGGCTTCGTCGGCCAGCCAGGAGGCGTGCCATGGCACAGGGGGTGCGCGGTTCGCTTTGAATGTGCTCAGCCTGGGCAAATGCGGCAAATTGACTCATGTGCCGCTGTTGCCGATGCCATGGCGCACCAGGCCAGCTTCGTGCAGTTGCGGGAATATTACCATCCGATGCAACGCCTTCGATCGCCCATCGCATAGCAGTTTGCTCGCCACACAGCATGCGATCCGCCCCTCCCCCGATGGGCGAAGGACAAAACTGCTGTGGTCGTCCCCGCCGCGTGTCGCGGCGAAAGCAAACACTTGCGCTCACTCTCGTGGCGGAGCGGCATGATGGATTCACCAGAACACAGCAGGAGTAACGCAGGGATTGCTCCTCCTGTGTACGCTCCAGTTTGCATTGCGCAGTGGCGCAACTGTCGCACATAGTTGCTCTCCTTTTCGGGGTCAAAGCGCTACTACCCGACGGACGGTGTTTGCAAATAGAGCGGTACTCTTCATGGACTCGCAGCTGCCCCGGCTCTGACCCTCTCCTATGCTGCAGGCTGTAAGCCTTGCATGGTGTCGTCAAAAGGGACCACATCCTGCATGAAGTGAACCACATAGCCCATATTCACCTCTCTCCCGCGCCGCAGGCTGTACGCCTTCCACGAGGCGCCCATGACGTGCGTCTACGGCACCTTCTGCATGCCGTGCCTGTACGGCGAGAATGTCAACCGTGAGGAGGGCAGCAACTGCATCCTCAACTGTGTGGTGCGCGTCACGCCTTTCTGCCAGCAACCCTGTCCCTCGACACAGCGCCTTGCCGCGGATGCAAGAGCGTGCAGATAGGAGAAGAGGACCATGCCTGCGCTTGCTGTCGCACATCTGACGGGGTTCACTGCCTTTGGCGTCGTGATGCCGTGTTGCAACCAAAATCTGATTGCAGGCGAGCTTCTCACGGAAGTGTCTCTGCGCGCAGGTGTACGCGACGCTCATCATGTTCTGCCTGCAGTGCCTGGTCCACATGCAGACCCGCAAGCGCATGCGCCAGAAGTACGGCCTCGAAGAGGAGCCCTGCAACGACTTTCACGTCACCGCGTGGTGTGTGCACGGTGTTGCCGCCTTTCTGCCCGTGCACCTTGCCACTGTGCGATGTTGCTGCATTGCTTATGCGCTGACAGCCTGTCCTCGCATTCCTGCGCTGTGAAGCTGCTGTCTCCCATAGTGCAAACGATTGGAGTCCCTGCGCTCTGTCACGTGCCATGGGCTGTGGTTGATGGGGACCTCGATGCAGCTTGCTTGCATGGGACGAGCGCAGGTGCTACCCGTGCGCCATCTGCCAGGAGGCCGAGCAAATCGAGGTGCGTATCATTGTCATCATGTCGAGCCCACAAAACTGCCGCAACCCGAGTGACATTCTGTTGATCGCTGTTTTCATCAGCGACATGCGGACTGTCGGCTGAAAGCCGCGCAGCTACGCGCCCATCCCGCACTCAAAACCCCTCTCCACGGGTTCCCGCCTACCGTGCTCAACTCTATCACATGGGCGCCTTTGCCAAAAAGGTCCACTACGACCTGCAAGTGAAAATTGTGCAGGCTCACAGACTACTTGCCAGGACCGCCCCCGCCCGCACTGATGCAAGGCCAGACCTCGAGGCGCTGACCCTGTCATGCTGTGCTGTCGCGCAGTACCAGGCGCGGCAGGAGAGCCGGTCCATGGCGATGAGCATGCAGGCGGGCCCGCCGCCGCCGCAGTACATGCAGCAGGGCGCCAACTCGTCGTCCGCGTAGGGCCGCGGCGGGGACCCGCTGCTCCTGACCGCCTCAGCGGCGCGTTACCCTTGGTATTTACCCCCCTGCAGCCGCCGGGTGAGCAGCAATGGCAGCTTCGGGCGCTGGGATCACGTGGCCCGGTCGCGGCGCAACGGCGTCGTCATGGGACAGCCTCGCAATGAACCCCCATCCGTGCAACGACAGGGTACATTGATAGTATATGTTGCTACATTCGATCCGAAACAGGCGAAGTAATCTCGTTGACACGCGTGCATGGTTTGCAGCGCTGGTTTGGCCCGTGGATAAGTAGTCCCTCAGACCAGATCGGCCCAGCTGACGCAGCAATTCGGCGCTGCATTGATGCACTCAAGCACTGGAGGGTCTCACGTATGTACCTGCAGGCAAGTGCTCGCAAATGATGGGAGCACGGTCAGCTCATGCGCATCAAGACTTAGTGGAGGGCATTGCAATTGCAACATGCAGCGTGCAGGCAGGAATCTCGACCGAACGTGCACGAAGCATGTGCGGAGCCAACGGGTTAGAAGAGGGCGCAGGGCCGAACCCTGTAGGCCAGGTGGAAATCGTTTGCTGCGTTACATAAAGACTATCGCTAGCGCGTTGACCGTTCTTGGTGTACACGAACTCAGCAGCAGAGACCTGCGCCAGAGGACTTGCTGACGCGGACCCAGCGACTCGCGTGAAGCAACGGTACCTCCTGCTGCCATGGCGACCACACTGTCGACGGACAAGGCCGGCGACCCCGTCGCGCACGGCGGCCATGGGATGGGCACCGGAAATATGGAGGAGCCGGTCACGAACCTCGAGGAGCTCAAGGCTCGCTGGGCAAGCAAGGAAGGCGGCTCCGCCCAGTTCCACCAACCCCTCCTCAACCCGCTTCAGAATCCCATCGGCTGGTGCGTTCGCTCGCAGGGCTGCGACACCCCAGCCCGGGCTTCTGTGCCCTCGCGTGGTAAGCCTGCTTGCATGCAGCGTACACGACCCCCTTCGGGAGTCCGCTCCAGCGGATCTTGCGTACCGGACTCCTCAAGGGCCACTCGAGCAAACTCCGGCAGCGAAAGCAATCGTAAGCAAACGACAACGTCTTGCCTCGCCGTCTGTTTTGCCTGCGTTACCAGATTTGCTGACCGTTTGGTGTGCCGTCTGCAGCCTCATCGGCTACTGCTGCGGTCCTTGCCAGTGAGTCTTCCGACCGCCCTCCCGGCCCCCTCTCCCCTGCCCCCTTCCATCGTCCCCCTCCTCACTACACCTGCTGTCGAGCCGGCACCTGCCCACCCAAGGAGATTCTGTCGGCCACCGACCTTGGCCATCAGTGCAAAACGACGTAGCGCATGCATGTTTGCATGGCCCCCTGTTGCGTGTATATGCAATGCCAGAGTACGCGGTATGTGCAACCAATGCTGGCTGTCAGTGACCTCAAGCATGCTTGTGCCGCTCCGCAGGTACGGCTTCAACGCGCACGCAATCGGCCAGTATGACAACTGGATCATGCCGTGCCTGCTGGTCTACATCTCGAGCGCCTGCTGCCTGGGCTGGTGTAAGTCCTCCGTCTTGCCACGGCCCATCAAGCCCACTGCCTTGCTCTGTCATATTTCCCACTCTACTTGCGACCCGTTGCTGCGTGGTCCAGTGGAGGCATCATATACGCGTTCTAAGCACCCGCGCTGTTTCTGTGTGCGACCAGCTCCGCACACGG
>JAABUX010010934.1_pt1 | contig 10082 bp, 16 predicted proteins | sample 5561851 | NCBI WGS metagenome assembly JAABUX01 (sample SAMN10711883, study PRJNA513361) | rock metagenome | isolation source: Antarctica rocks | place: Antarctica: Victoria Land, Richard Nunatak red sandstone | collected 2016-01-03 | reverse complement strand
TTGTCGACGGTCGACATTGTCAGCTTCCGTGCTGGCCCCTGTCCGTGGGGTACAGCCAAGGTGTGTGCCTCCAAGCCATGGTAGGACCATTGCAAACCAGCCTAACAAGGACAGGCGCACAGCGAGGGTGAGCGCACCTCGTCTGGCGGCGGGCACAGAGAACGCAGACTGCTGCGGGACGAAGCCCGCCGGCATGGCGCCCTCGTCGCCGCCGCCGCCGCCCTGACTGCTCGTCGTCGCGGCGCCACCCCCCGCCTGGCCCGCCGCCCGGGCGATGGCCGGGAAGGCGGCGGCGGCCGCGGCCGACAGCGTGCGCCGCGCCGAGTCGGGGCTCGACAGGAGCCGCTGCAGCGACACCTGCGCGATCGGCGTCATGAGTCAGGACACACTCCATGCATTGACATTTGAGGCATGTGCAAGCTGCTGAGCCATGTGCAACGTTTCACCAGCAAACCAGCCCCGCAACATGATCACGCCGTGGGAGCCCTAGGAAGCGAGTCACGGGGCTTCAACCAACGGGCGACGGATCATGCAACAAAGGAAGGCCTTGGACATGCTCCGGATCAAAAGATTACATGGGTAGCATGCTCTACATCTCGGTCAAGACATGATGCTCCCTGCGCTCAACGGTACCTGGCCCGGCTTCTGGTCCGTCCGCGACGCCCGCGGCTCCTGCTCGGAGGACTGCTGCGCGCCGCCCGGGGCCGGGGCGCTGAGCGGGCGCGGCTGCGACGGCGACGGCTCGCCGCCCGCGGGGGGCCGCAGGCCCAGCAGCTCCAGTGCCGCTTGGTACGGGTGGGTCGGACCGCCAGGGCCGCCGAACACCGGCGCAGCCTGCGAAGGCATCGGTGGCAAAACATCTAACTAGGAATTCAAAAATTTACTCTATATCAGCAAGCTTTTTGACGAATCTTGGTTTCTGCTTTCTACTACATGCAAAGTTTACTGTGATGAAGATATAGCTTTCTAGTTTGTCAATCCCTATCAGCCAAGCAGGTAGGGACTAGGCTGGTCAGCATATGCAGACCCGTGTCGGTCAAGGCAGCCCGACGAGCGGACGAGGGAGGGGCGTCGAACCCCTGCATGCTGGCGGATGTGCGACCGCATGCGCTTCAGCAAAGCATGACCCAAGCACGCATGGCCCTGGCGGTTGGAATGTTCAGACTCGTGCGAAGGGGAGCCCTCCGCTCGGTGTACAAGGCGAATCACGCAGTGCGAGGTGCAGGGGCTCACCGACACGGGCTGCGCCATCTCGTGCAGTCCTGGTCCGGCCGGTCCGAGGTCCATCGCTTCGCGGGAGTGCCGGCCGTATGCCTGCACAGTGCAGGAGCGCATGTCATGCGGCTGAGCTGCATCTGAGGGCACTTCCGACTGAGGTATGGAGTAGGCCCCAGCGACACAGCTGCTAGTGGCATCATCAGACATGAGTCCATGCTACCAGGGCCGAACAGATACTTCGATACACAGGTCCTTGCTAACGGATCAGCATCGCAGCGACACAGTGTTCACCCTCGCCACGAGAGCGACCAACTTCTAGGGTGGTATTTGGGTTCCGAATTGAGGCTAGAGGTAATCTCAGGGTCGGGGTCAGGGTCTAGGGTTTAGGGTACCTGCGCAGCACGCAGGCGCTCGGCCAGTTTGGAGCCGGTGATGTGGCCCAGCGCCTCCAGGCTGCCGAGGCCGCCGATGCCGCCGCTCGCGACGCGGAGCACGTCCTCCGTCGACACGGCGCCGGCGCCGCCGCCGGGAGACGGCCCGCCGCTGCCGCCGGCCAGGGCCGCCAGGCTCAGGCCCATGGGGTCTGCGCGGGGGCAGCGTCAGATGGATGTCAGTTACGGGGGCCGAGCATCGGCGGAAGAGGGCCACGTGAATGTTGACCTGACAAATACCTCACCAGCTGCGCTGCATCGCACGCAACACCAGCATTACATTGCAGCCCGTGAGTGGACGCCAACATAACGTATGCGATGCGTCCAGCAGTGTTCGCTCTCTGCTGAGAACCATGACGCTGGGAACCGCAGCTGGTTCCTCCACAGACAGACTGCACTGCAAGCGTCTTTGTTGGAAGACTCTCAGCGCACCCTGCGGGGAGTAGAGGCCCTGGGGATTCAGGAGCTGGCTGACGTCGCCATAGCGCGGCGAGGCGGCATAGGGCGGCAGCTGCGCCGGGTGCCCCGCGAGGCCGTACAGGCTGTTGTTGACGCCACCCGCGGGGCCACCGGGGCCCAGATGCTGCGCCTGCAGCTGCGGCGGCTGCAGGCCAGGCGGCATCGCGCCGACGGACCACGCAGAGAAGGAGGGTACAGCCAGGGGGCCCTCCGGGGGACCGCTGCCGCCGCCCTCGGTGCCGCCGTTGCGCCCGCTGGTCAGCCTGCGGGCAAGGGTTGTGGGTCAAGATGAGGATCAGGCTCAGGCTTGAGATTGTGCAGGTGCAGAACTCAATGATTGTGCTGAGTTTGATGGTTGTGCAGGAGTTGACAAGGTACGCGGCGCAAAATCGAAGATGTTGGCAAAATGCTGTAAATGGTCTACGTAGTCTTTGAGAATCAAGCACGCTGCCTCTGGAACACCAGACAGGCGAGACGCTCGAGAGCAACAACCGTAGTGCAGCCTTCATCCGCCTGTAGCTTCAAGCTTCAGCTCAGACAGCGCACCAGCTGCCGACGCCGGCCGAAGGCGGCCGTCCCCAGCCGCCCGGATCGCCACCCAGACGCGGGTCGGGGGCTTCCGAGGGGGCCGCCGCGCCGGAGCCGCCGCCCGCCGACCAGCTGTGCCTTTGCCCCGCCAACGCGGCCGCGGCGCTGGCCTCCGCGTCCTCGCGCGTGAAGCTGTACGCCTGGCGCACCGTCAGCGCGCGCCCCTGCGGCCGCTCGGAGTACATGCCCTGCAACCACACACATGGCGAGTTGCTTCATCAGCGTTTTGATGTCCCGCCTGAGATCGGTGCACCTGCTTCAGCAGCAGAAGCAGGGCCGGGGCTTTGCTACCTGCAAGCCCGGCCTGCCCAAAGTACCGACACAGGTTCTGAACTCTGCGTGTGCTGCTGCGAAAGTGACGATGCCGCTAGGCCTGCATCTGAGGCGCGTCCTGTGGCCGAGCACGGCTGACTCTCAACACCCGGCTCTGCAGCGTCCTGATCGGTGGCTGCTCATCGCGGCGAACGGACCTGCAGCGCCGGCGGGAAGGCCCCGGGGCCGCCAGCGTTGGCGGGGAGGTATCCCGCCGCCGCGCGGCCGTAGCCGGCCGGTAGTGACGGCGGCGGCGGGCCCCGCATGGCGCTGCAGAAGGTCGGCAGTGGCGGCATCCCGGCGGCGCCCTGCGACCCGCCGAGTCCTCCGGCCTGCGGGCGGGTCGAGGAACATGAGTCAACAACCTCGCCGACAGCATGGCGCCCCTCCACTCGTTGTCTATTCACCAAAACGTGCAGACCGCACGTCAGGTGAGCAAGTGCGTACTGCGGCCTTCACCTGTCGCTCGAGCCTCATCCCGACCAAACACCAGCACGAGTTCCCCAGCAGGCAATGCAATGTCGTGAACCACTAGAGCAGAAAGATGACGCCTCCACGTGCATGATAGGGAGTTCAGAGGGTGGCGGCGCACCGAAGCGCCGGCGGCGGCCTCCGCGGCGGCGTGCGCGGCCACGCGGGACGCCGCTGCCTCCCGCGCCGCCGCGATGGTCTCCAGCAGCCGCTGCCGGCCGTGGCCGCCGCCCGAGCGCATCGCGGTGATGGCCGTCGCCGCCGTCGCCTCCTGCGCCCGCCCACCGCACGAAGTGAGCCAACAGAGCCTCCCACCAGCTGCTGGTGGCGTGCTGAATTGCATGCTGTGTGCTCGACGCAGGCATATAATGGTGGAAAACTCAGGCTGGCCGTGGATTCGCGGAGGGCGCAGAGCTATGAACATGCTGGCCTGGGAAGTCATGACGCAGCTCTGGCAGCATGCAGAGAGACAGATCCCACCACATGCGCACAAATCACCCCACGTGGCTCGCACCCGAGAGCAGCAGCAGCTGCAAAGCCTAGCTCAACCCTACCCGCGGCACTGTCCCTGGGTTGCACACCTCGTGCGCCTGCCCCGCGCCGCCGCCCGCCCCCTCCATGCCGACGCCCGTGGACGTCGTGTTGGACGGCCGCGAGCTGGTGTGCGTGGCGCCCGTCGCCAGCATGCCGCTGTCCAGGCTGGCCACGTCGGTGCTGGCGCCGCTCACGTTCTCGGCGCCCTTCGCGCCACCCTTGGACCGCTACGCTTCGAAAATTATTCGTTCTCAGCAAAGTTCAAGTTTAGCGACCGACCGATGCTAAACAGTTTTCGAAAAGTTCTTTTCTTTCTGCAAAAGAAAATACACTGCGCAGCAACGACAGGCATAGATGAAGCATGTTGCTGAGCGTGGTGATGCCTCCTGTGTGCGGCTTGTTGACTGCCAAGTTTTGCCAGTTCACCACGAAGCAAGCCACGGCACGTCGAAGGATTGAAGCGTGACTGCAGCACAAGCCAGCAGCGCTGCCATGGGACTGCTCTTGTGGTCACTAATCAGCGCGTCGACACAGCCGACGGGGCATCGACGAGAGCGTCCAACACAGCAGCACCCATACATCAGCGTGAACATGGGCAGAGCGCAATCACGTGCCGCACCAGAGACTGCCGGGGTCCGGAGGGAGACTGGCGCGCGGCCGCCTGGCCGAACGGTGTGTGTGAGCCCTCGATCGCCGCGGCCAGCGCTGAGGCTATGTTGCCTGCGCGTGTTGACGCACATGCAGCTCAACTCGCCAGACTCACGCAGCGTTTGTGCCATGATGCGCAGTTTACTGTCCAGGCAGTGTTGATGCAGCGCCGCTATAGCCATGCATCCTGCTGGAGGTCGCGACGGACAGAACGGAACGGTCTTAGCCGCTGACAAATGATTGATGGCACAGCGCAGCAACGCAAGGGTGCTGGCAGGTCGGATTGCAGCCGCACGAACATCCGCATCAATTGCCAGGCACTTCTCAAAGAACAATCAGAGATCACCATTTACCAAGGAAAATTCTGAGATTAGCTCTTGTTTTAGCACTGAGGTTCAGCTGACGCTCACCGTACTCGTAGGACGAGTCCCCGGACTGCGTGTCGCTGTCGTCGTTGTCGCCGCTGGTCCACAGGTCGCTGCCGCCGCGCCGGGCCGCCGTCGCCGTGCGCTGCCGCTTTTGCGAGCGCCCGCTGACGCCGGACTTGGTCTTGCGCAGGGCATCCACCAGCACCTGCGCACGGCGCCATCAGAGTGATTTTGAGCAGCATGGATGGCGTCAGGCTCATGGATTCGAATTTCAGCCCGCTCAAAGCTATCACCGCGTGAATAGGACGCCATGCGCGTGATACATGAAGCAATGTTGCGACCATGATGATTGTAAGAGAACACATGCCCGGCGCCAAAATGGGTTGCAGCGGGAGGCCAGCGCAGGCCCCTGCTCCGGCATTGTTCGTGCCGTGCTGTACCGATCAGAACAGTCGTCAGCAGCACTGGACGTCAACACTTACAACTGTAACTGCTGCCAAAGGCGGCGCGAGACCACGATCTGAGCGCTCAAGGCAGGGGTATCGAGCAAAACCCTGCCGCACCTGCGTCCCCAGCTGCGACGCCAGCTCGGCCAGGCTGTTGGTGGTGGCGGCGTCGACGGAGGAGGTGCGGCGGACCAGCGCCGCCGCGATCTCCTCCGCCGTCCTGTGCGGCCCGTTCGCGGTCTCCTCCTGCCGACATGCCTTCGGTTGAGCATCTTAGGCCCTTTGTGGCGGCAACGCAGCAACCGGAGCATCATACTACAAGCGGCAGGGTTTACTACATGACATTGGGACCAGGCCATGCCTTACCAATATGCAGCCTCGATGCGCTTACAAGAAAGCAGCTCAAAGGGCGGTGTGCGGTACACTTGACCAACCCATGGCACCTTCACGAGCTCGTCGAGGGCCGACTTGACGGCGGCGGAGAGGTCGCGGCTGGTGCTGCCCACCAGACCGCTGCCCATGCGCCGCGAGCCGGAGCCCTGCGAAGCAGTGATTGCTGAAGAACAGGACAACCCTCATCAGCTGACGGGCCAGCCGAGAGCAGCGATTGGACACCCAGACAGCAGAAAAGACTAGGTTTGATTACAGCAGAAGCCCAACCCTGGCCACTCAAAAACCCTGGCAGTCCTGCTGCGAGAGCGACCGCCAGAGCAGCGTCACACCTGCCCGGCCTTGCGTTTGGACAGCGCCGTGGCGCAGCAGGACTTGCACTTGCCGTACAGCCCGTCGTTGTAGCTCTTGGACCGGTGGAACTCCGCTGCTGGCAGGTCCCGCTTGCACTGGCCGCACACCTGAGTGGACATCATAGTCGGAAGCGCTCAGCGGGGTCGGGCAGAAGAAGGCAGATCAGGTGAGACGCATGGAGACGCAGAGGCGCGGTGCGAAGGACTTGCGTGACGTCCTCGCAAGATGTCTCCCAGGAAAGACCCATAGCCGGCAATGAGCGTGCTTGCAGATCTGGAAGCAGCAGCGCCGTTGAGTGGTTGTCACTCACAGGGCCATAGCCACAGCACCGCCCGGTGAGAAAAAGCTACAGGTCAGTCCGTTGGTGGCATGACAGGTGTTTTATAACAGTCGAAGGCCCTTGATGCCACCCCTGCATCGCCTGGGCTCTGGCCGCGCCTTCAGCCTAACCATGCCGAGCACGACAGGGCAGAGAGGGGGTGAGTCACCTTGTGCGAGACGGTCGGCTCGGTCACTGGGGCGCGGCTGCGGCGCCGCTCGGCCGCGGCGGCGGCGTTGCACACCTTGCAGTAGCTGCACAGGCCGTCGGGGCGGACCTTGTTGCGGTTGAACTCCTCTGCGGACTTTTCAACCTGGCACTTTGTGCACACCTGCGCATGTGCACAAGTCTGGATTTCCGCAGCACAACAAGCAGGCCCTCAGCTGTGTTGGGCCGCTCATGAGCAAATTGTTCGACAGCAATGGCCCCGCTTGGCTTGAGCCAAGCTGACAATGAACAACATGCGACCGATGACGGGCCGCAAATTTAGAACCCATCAGAGCAAAGGCGCAGGCATCAAGGCCAGGCAGGACGGTTCGAATCGGCGACGATGCAGCTAGCCGCTGCATAGCATCGATGCAGCAAGCTGGCAAGGTTGCACTTCTGGCGGAAACCCAAGTGTCAAGCATCTCCTGTACCATCAGCTCTAGGCAGGCGCTCGTCAACTGCACGCGCAGCGGGACAGGCTGTCAGGGGAGATGGCCGGACAGGGAGATCGTGCAGCGCGCCTTGAAGGCGACTTGGGGTTCCGTGACCAGGGGCCGCCGGGCGACGCGCTCCGCCACGACGCGCGCGGTGCAGCGCTTGCAGCGGTTGTCGTGGCCGTCCGCGCGGTTCTTGTTGCGCGGGAACTCGGGGTACGCCTTGAGCTGGTTGCACTGGATGCAGCGCTTGCTGCGGCCGCCGCCGCCGCCGGACGCCCCCGCGCTGGCGGCGGCGGACGACCGGCCGCCGGCGGAGGGGCCGTCCTCATAGTCAGACATGCGGCAGGGGCCCCGAGCGAAGGTGGGCGTCTGGGACGATGGGTCGCTGCCGCTGTCCACGGGGTCTACTGGGCCTGCCACGGTGCCTGATTGACATGGACCGCCGGGCAGAGGGCTGGATGAGCCGGTCGGCTGAGGCCGGCGCCCCGATCCCGTGCACTAATTGGGGGTGCTGTCACGGTGGCCGTCACAGCCCGGGGGGACGCCAGCGATGCCCTGGCGAGCGGCCTGATCCTGTGGCTGGATCGATCCGACGCCGCGCTGCTTCCCTGCTTCCCCGCCGATGACGCCAAGTCTCGCAGGGGTTCCCCTGCGCGATGACGATGAGAAGATGAGCCTCGGCGGAAGCACAGCGCGGCGGCGCAAGGATGCAGGCCGCATAGAAGCGCTGTCTGTCGTGCCAGCCAGAGCAATCGGCGTGGTAATGCCGGGGCGCCATTTTGGGGGACACTGCCGGTTCCTGCCCAGACAACCTATCGCCGACCGACAGGACGCCTCGACGAGGTGTGGGTATCCAGCGAGCCTGCCTGGAGCTTATCACACGTGTCGCGCAAAAGCGGGCGCAGAGGGCCGTCCTAGGCCACGCTTTCAAACGTGGCCGGTTGTCCGCGACTGCCTGGCAAAGTAGCCGGACGACGGCCAGCGCAGGACATGACAGTGGGGCTCATCGCAGAGCCTGTGGACTCTTGTCGCACCGGCGACAGCGAAAACTACGGCCTGACTCGTGACTGCAGGTCCCTCCGCTTCCGCCAGCCAGGTGACGGGTGAGCGACAACCCCCCGACTGGACAGCTAAGCAACAACATGAGCAGTTCCGACGCACCAGAAGAAGGTTGCCCACTCACAGCTCCGGGTGGCGAGGGTAACGCTGCGGCATGGACGGCGAACAAAGCTGCGTCGATGATGCGCAGCAGTCCGCTTCTGGCGCCCGCGAAGCAATTGTCGAACGGAGACTCCTTCGGCTGATGCCAGTCGGATAGACGTTCGCGTCGACGTTAGGATTTTGGACTTTGCTGACCTCGTGCATATTCCGCTGGCTCAGAGCGCGCTGCGGCTCGTCTTGTGCACAGCAAAGTCGCACTAGCCATCGAGTTCCTAGCTTCGGTCCAGGATCCTAACCAGCTGCTTCAGCGTCGAGTGATGCCTGATGCTCAAGGCGGTCGAGTCCTGCAATCTCCCGATGGCCCCGCTGCACCCCCGCCCCCGGTGGGTGATCACGCAGCCCGCAGTGGCACGCTGCGGTGCACAAAGCAGCGATCAGCTGCTGGATCAGCTCGAGGAACTGCCACTGGTGTCCTGCTGGTGGCTCAGTGCTGCGGCAGACGTGCGCTGTTCAGTGAGTCGGACACGGTGCTTGCGTGCCAACGCTCCCTTGCGTCTAGCTGCCAACAACAGCAGCAGCATGAATCGTCGACGCAATGCCATTTCAGCCGCTGTGTTTCGACAGTAGGAAGGGGTGGCACTCAGGCCGCTGCATCAGACCTGCAGCTCCCCTCCACAAGACCCCTTGCGGTTGGAGCAAAACCGACGCTGATCGACACAAGCAGGTCTGCTGACTTGCTGCGACGCGCAACTGAAGGATAGCAGTTGCCCGTGCGCCTGCAAGACGAGCTGCCGACCTGCATGCCAGCAACGCTCGACCGGTCGCCTGGTGATGCCTGCTGTGTTGGAGTTCTCGTGTGGCATGCCACACGGGACGCATGTCACGGTCTCGAGGCTCAAGGCTGCCAAACCTAGAGACCGCAGCCAGTCTCCGCAACCAGGAGCTGGGCTCCCGGCATGCAGCACGCCAAAGGAGCCTGTTATCAGACCACAAGCTACCGCCTCGGTTGTAGACGCTGGTGCACCAGGCACACAGCTCTGGCTGCAGGCATCAAGGGGCTGTGCTCTCTGGCAGAATGTCGGGATCGGCCGAGCGTCACGCGTTGGCACAGCTGTTGGGGTTAAGGGAGCACATGCACCGGCATCGCATGGTCGAGACTTCGCTGACCCTCAGGTCACGTGCGGCGGGGTCGCAGCGGGATCATGCATGCTATTGCAGTCCGAAACGAGCATAGTGAGCAGGGCGTCATGCTTGGCACTACATAGATTTATGCGCCAGCAAAATCTGTGTCGGGCCACGACAGTCACGGGCGTCATAATCAGGGGACGCTTCCTCACCAGCTACTCTGCTCCAATATGCTGTGAAGCGGATCGCTGAGCGAGCAGTCCGCCGGCGGCATCGCAATGCAAGGTGTCGGGCAAGGGTGGTGACCGACAGCATTGTGACCTCGTGAGGCAGAGGGACTTCCCTGTAACTATGGCGGTGCCCAGCCAGATCAGACGCCTGATACTCCATCCCCTTCAGGCTCTACGTCCCTGTGCTGACCTATGGTCACGCCTGCTCAGCGTGCGGCCGCTGCAGTGGCCTGCTACAGCGCAAGAGACGGCTGTTCCACGCGCCGCGTCTGCCAGAATCAGTGTGCGCGCGGCGCAAGCAGCCTCAGCGCAGCATAACATCCCTGCGATTCACGTTGCAAGGGCGTTCAGCGGATGCACCAGCCGCAACACTGCCGAGCGGTC
>JAABUX010010932.1_pt1 | contig 10083 bp, 7 predicted proteins | sample 5561851 | NCBI WGS metagenome assembly JAABUX01 (sample SAMN10711883, study PRJNA513361) | rock metagenome | isolation source: Antarctica rocks | place: Antarctica: Victoria Land, Richard Nunatak red sandstone | collected 2016-01-03 | reverse complement strand
AGATCCAACACTGTTAAATTTTATCCGCGATCGCGCCGAAGCCCCTATTAAACAAATTCTGTCTCAATTTGACCTGGATAAAAACAGTCGGGATGCAGAACTAGACGTTGTGAAGGAAACGATTGTCGCTGCGATCGCACAATTGTCAGAAGAAGACCCGATTCGTGTTGCCGCTACCGCCAGCAGCAAGGTAGTTGGTAACACGTTCAAGGAGCTAACCAAACAGCTAATGCGGCGTCAGATCGTTGAAGATGGCGTTCGGGTTGATGGTCGAAAGCTGGATGAAGTCAGGCCTGTTTCTTGTCGCGTTAATCTCTTACCTCGGCGAGTCCACGGCTGCGGTTTATTCAATCGGGGACTAACCCAGGTGTTATCTGCTTGTACTCTTGGCACTCCGGGAGATGCCCAAAACCTATCGGACGACCTGCAAACGGACGTTGCGAAGCGTTACCTGCATCATTACAACTTCCCACCCTACTCTGTGGGGGAAACCAAGCCTTTGCGTGCCCCAGGACGCCGCGAAATCGGTCATGGTGCCTTGGCAGAAAGAGCTATCATTCCCGTGCTCCCATCGAAAGAAGATTTCCCCTACGTGATCCGGGTAGTGTCTGAAATTCTTTCTTCCAACGGTTCCACCTCTATGGGGTCCGTCTGCGGCTCGACCCTTGCCTTGATGGATGCTGGGGTTCCTATTTCTAAACCCGTTAGCGGGGCGGCGATGGGACTGATTAAGGAAGGAAACGAAGTTCGTGTCCTGACTGATATTCAGGGCATTGAAGACTTTTTGGGCGACATGGACTTTAAAGTTGCCGGGACGGATGAAGGCATAACAGCCTTACAAATGGATATGAAGATTCCTGGTTTGCCCTTAGAAGTTATTGCCAAAGCGGTTGAGCAAGCTCGTCCAGCACGGTTACACATTTTGGAGAAAATGCTCCTGGCAATCGACAAACCGCGGACTGAGATGTCACCTTTTGCCCCGCGTCTGCTGACAATCAAGGTCGAGCCAGAGTTAATTGGCATGATCATCGGGCCAGGAGGCAAGACAATCAAGGGCATCACGGAGGAAACCGGAGCCAAAATTGATATTGAAGATGATGGCACGGTAACTATTTCTGCTGTGGATGAGAGCAAGGCGAAAAAAGCACGCAACATCATCCAAGGAATGACGCGCAAGATCAATGAGGGGGATGTTTATGTCGGTCGCGTGACTCGGATTATCCCAATCGGTGCGTTTGTTGAGTTTCTACCTGGTAAGGAAGGGATGGTTCACATTTCTCAACTGGCTGACTACCGGGTGGGTAAGGTCGAGGATGAAGTGGCAGTTGGTGATGAGGTGGTGATCAAAGTGCGGGAAATTGACAATAAAGGCCGGGTTAATCTCACACGCTTGGGCATCCATCCTGATCAAGCAGCAGCAGCTCGTGAAGCTGGTGGCGGCTGATAGAATGTCGTAAGTCGTAAGTATGAAAAGGTACAAGCTTCAACCCTTGTGCCTGACAACAAATAGAAACTCTTGTTAAGATGGTGCAGCAGCGAGCCAAGAAGCCTCGCTGTTGATATTATGGGGACTGCACATAATTACTTGCGACTTACGACTTAAGTTAACTCTACAGCTCATAGCTTTGGCGTAAAATTGACCCCTTAAAGCTTTAGACTGGAGTTTACTTTGTAGTGTTCTGAACTTGACTGAGTCACCTGTGCGAAAAATTGTCATTGCCGGTAACTGGAAAATGTTCAAAACCCAGGTAGAGTCCCTGGAGTTTTTGCAGAGATTTATGCCCACCCTGGAGCAAACGCCCCAAGAACGGGAAGTGGTCTTGTGCGCTCCCTTCACTGCCTTAAATGTCCTGTCCAAGAGCTTGCATGGAAGTCTTGTGCAGTTGGGTGCCCAGAATGTCCATTGGGACGAAAATGGACCTTATACAGGGGAAATCTCTGGCCCCATGCTGACAGAAATTGGAGTGCGCTACGTTATTGTCGGTCACAGCGAACGACGGCAATACTTTGGTGAAACCGATGAAACCGTTAACCGGCGGCTAAAAGCAGCTCAGCACTACGGTCTCACCCCAATTCTATGTGTGGGCGAAACAAAGCAACAACGAGATGCTGGTGAAACCGAATCGCACATCACCAGCCAGTTGGAAAAAGATCTGGTTGACGTTGATCAGCAAAGCCTCGTGATTGCCTACGAACCAATCTGGGCGATCGGCACTGGTGACACCTGCGAGGGCAGTGACGCGAATCGAGTCATTGGTCTGATTCGCACCCACCTAAGTAATCCCAGTGTGTCTATTCAATACGGTGGCTCGGTCAAGCCTAATAATATTGATGAAATTATGGCTCAACCAGAAATCGATGGTGCCCTAGTAGGCGGAGCCAGTCTGGAACCAGCGAGCTTTGCGCGAATTGTCAACTACAGGTAGATTGCAATGAACCACCAAAACACAAAGCTGTAACCGCAGATGGACGCAGATACATGCTGATTAAGCGGATACTATCTGCGTTTATCCGCGTTTATCTGCGTTTGCAATGCCAACCAACTGGATACTTCGGGGACGCTCCTTTGAGTGGGGAAAGCGCACCTATTTAATGGGGGTACTGAACATAACGCCTGATAGCTTTAGTGATGGCGGCGAGTTCAATACCCCATCCGCTGCCTTGGCGCAGGCGCAGCAGCTTGTGGCATCTGGTGCAGACATTATTGACGTGGGTGGGGAATCGACGCGACCAGGAGCTAGTGGAATATCCCTGGAAGAAGAACTCGTCCGGGTGCTATCAGTATTACAGGTGATACGTCAAGAGATATCGGTGCCGATTTCTGTAGATACGACACGGGCATCTGTAGCAAAGGCCGCTGTAATAGCTGGGGCGGATATGGTTAATGATATATCTGGCGCTACTTTTGATCCAGATATGTTGCCTACTGTAGCCCATTTGGGTGTCCCGATTGTGTTGATGCACATCCGTGGGACACCTCAGACAATGCAAAAGCTAACGGATTATCAGGATTTGGCTGGAGAGATTTATCAGTTTTTGGAAAGCCGGATTTTAGCAGCGCTTGCCTCTGGAATTGACCAGTCCCAAATTGTCATTGATCCCGGTATTGGTTTTGCTAAGACTTACAGTCAGAATCTAGAGCTTTTTCGCCGCCTGCCAATATTCCATTCACTTGGATGCCCGATCTTAGTGGGGCCATCTCGTAAAGGTTTTATTGGTCAGATCCTAAATCAACCCAATCCTAAATCACGGGTCTGGGGAACCGCAGCAGCTTGTTGTGCTGCAATCTCTGCCGGTGCCGATATCCTACGGGTCCACGACGTTAAAGAAATGCACGATGTCTGCCGCGTTGCCGACGCCATATTTAGAGGGGTTAGGGGCTAGGTTTTAGCTCCTCGGTTCTAGCTGCCCATAGACATTAATATTAAATCTAAAGAGGATATTAAGCTGGCTCCCTCGGTAACCCATGGGTAAAGGACCAAAAGGAGCTGCTTGCCGAATCGCTGTCAGTGCCGCTTGATCTGTGAAGGTAGAACCAGAGGACTGGAGGATTTGCAGCTCATTAACCTGACCACTGCGAGTGACAGAAAAACCAATTACGGTCTGCGCAGAGGAATGAGTTACTACTTGAGGGTGCCATTGCTGTTTCACTTGTTGCCTTATTAGGTCTAGGTAAGGAGCAAGGTTGATGTCTTTGCGAGCATCTACTCCATAAGAATCAGGTGTTGAGCGATTAGTATTTGGCAGGTAATCTCCACGATCACTCATAAACTCACGGCTAGCTAGTTTAACAGGACCACCTAGAGCACTAGCAGTCTGGCGTTGCGACTGCCTTGAACTATATTTCAGGTTAGGCAAAGTTCCAGGAATGAATGGGTTGTTGTTCGAATTGCCATTTTGTGCTACACGCTTGGTATGTGGTTGGTAATTTCTACGTTCACTCGTGGACTCATGGCTATCTAAGTTAGCAGGGTTTTCTAGACCGCTGGCCTCCTGGCGCTGTGACTGCCGTGAGCTAGATTTCGGTTTAGGCAAAGCCTGAGCCACAATTGGCTTGGTTTTCGGGCGGTCGTCATCCGTCGGTGGCTGGGGAGCTCGATTTGGTGCTGACCGAGGCTGTTCAGGTGGTACCTGCTGCCTAGACTGGGGAGGTGATGATCTTGCCTGGGTTAAACTCGAGCGGCTTGAAGGCAAGGGAATAGTAGGTTTTGCCTCAGGTGCCCTTGTTACGAGCGGTAGTTCAGGACGGGCTTTGCCCCCAGCTCTTGAGTTGGTGGAGGCCTTTTGTTTTGCATTATTAGGCGGCGTCACCGGTACTCTATCTGCTGGCACCTCAACAAATTCAACTGGTTTCAGTTGGTTTGCCTCAGTCTGGAGAGGTTGATCCGCAACCTGATGCCGGTGGATTTCTAAACCTAAGAACGCTGCTCCATGCAGGAGTAGCGATATCGCCAGAAAACGCATCAGATTGTGAGGGCGACTATGCAAACGGCGCTGGAGCTTCCAATCTAGGGACATGAGTCGTGCCGAATAAAAAGTTGTTTTTATGCTGTGGAGCAGAAAGTTAAGCGATCAAAAGCCCTGCTCAAGGTGTGCGGCCTTTTCTTCTGTGACTCCTATCTTCTGACTTCTAACTCCTTTCATATTTTAGATGGAACGCTTTGATTTCTTTTTCGGAAGCATTCTAGGAACGGCGCGAGAATCAGCAGTTCTGTTTTGGCTGTCCTAGGCGATGTGGTAGTTGCGACTCCACTACGACTACAATTCATCGGGTGATGCTTGTCGGTAGCTCTGATTCAACCGTTCCGTAACTGAAAAACTTGGTTTCTCGCAACATGGTTATAATCCATAGATAGCTGTAGCTAAATCAGGTTATTTTCTGCTTTGGGTGAATAAAAACAGTCTGGCTGGGAATCTCCTTACTTTTTAAGACTTATTAAGATGACACTTATTTGAGACATGACTAAAATAGTTAAGTTCAAATTGAATTTCCCGACAATATATGAACAGAATCTCCAATATGGTTTCTAAAAATCTGCCTAAATCAATGAATCAACCAGTTGCGGGTCTGACTATTTTGGCTTTGATCGGTATTGCTTACCCATCTGCTGTCCGGGCTCAAACGACGCCAGACTACAATAGGGTAACTCCAGCACACTCAACTATCCAACCCGGGCGCTCACAGGGGACAATAACACCGGCAACTACCCACCCTGTTACACCCCAGGGGACAATAACACCAGCAACTACCCAACCTGTTACACCCCAGGGGGCGATAACACCAACAGCTACCCAACCTGTGGCACCCCAGGGAACCACTCTAACACCATCAACCTTATCGATTACAGCTACCCAGCCCGTAGCTCCAGTCGATTACACACTAGGAGGAGGCGATCGCATCCACATCACTGTCTTGGATGTACCCGAGTACAGTGGCGACTTCCAGGTTCCGCCTGGTGGACGAGTGTATGTTCCTCTAATCGGCAGTGTATCTCTTCAGGGGCTGACACAGGCACAGGCTGCTGATTTACTTTCGTCTAAATATGCGCGCTACCTTAAGCGTCCCTTGGTTACAGTCAGTCTAATATCTCCTCGCCCGATCAATATTGTAGTTTCAGGAGAGGTAAATCGTCCTGGCTCCTTCACAGTAGGCTTACAAGGAGGAGCAGGAAATGATCCTGGGGTTCAATACCCAACCGTCATCGGCGCAATTTCATTAGCTAATGGTGTAACGCTGGCGGCGGATATTGGAGAGGTACAGTTACGCCGTCGGCAGGGAACCGGACCTGAGCAAGTCACCAATATTGACCTCAGGAAATTAGTAAAGATGGGCAGTATAGGTCAAGATATTACTTTGCGGGATGGAGACACAATATTTGTCCCGACGACTAATAGCGTCAATCTTGCAGAGATACGTCAGTTTTCGACAGCCAACTTTGCTGCCCCTCCAACTAACAACCCCACAATTACAATAGTTGGCGAAGTTAACCGTCCTGGACCCTATGTGATCAACGGAGGAGCTACATCAGGTAATACTACCCTAACAGCAGGAGGTACGATCACTCAAGGGCAAACTGGTAATGCAGGTGGACAGCCCACTGTGACCCGGGCACTTCAGATAGCTGGGGGAATTACGTCAACAGCTGACATTCGTCATATCCAAATCCACCGGCCTACGAAAGCAGGTCCAGAACAAACTTTTAGTGTGAATCTCTGGCAACTGTTGCAGACAGGTGATGTCACTCAAGACACGCTTGTGCAAGATGGAGATAGCATAGTTATTCCCAAAGCAAACGATATAAGCTCTGCAGAACAAACTCAAGTTGCTTTAACTAATTTTTCTCCTGATACGATTCAAGTTAGTGTAGTTGGAGAAGTGAAAAATCCTGGACTGGTAAAACTTCCACCTAACACGCCATTAAACCAAGCCGTGCTAAGCGCTGGAGGATTTAACAACAGTCGAGCTAAGAAGGATTCTGTTGATTTAATTCGCCTTAACCCCAACGGTACTGTTACGAAACGCACGGTGGCAGTTAATTTCAACCAAGGCATTAATGATAAAGGCAACCCCACGTTGCGTAATAACGACATCGTTGTCATTAGTCGTTCCGGTATAGCCCGGATTGGCGACACAATAGGAACTTTGTTAGGTCCTCTAACTGCGCCTTTAAGTGTTTATGGCGTTTTCCGTTAATTCCAGAATACCAATGCGTATAGGAGCTAAGCTCGTAATCCGCTAATTTGCCTAATTTCCAATGTGGCGATAGGGGGGATAAGGTGCTTACCCCCCTATCTCCTGGCTGTTCTTTCAGCTAAAGCTCGTTCTTCATCACAACTAGTTGATTTAATCCCTCGTTGTTGGAGTTGAGTCAGAAAAAACTCTTCCAAGGAGGGGCGGGACAAGTTCATAGCAATAACTTGTGCCTTAATGGTACGAAGACGGGTAAGAAAATCATTGGGGTCATTTTGTAGCTGACCATACCAAGAACCATCTTGCTTGAACTCTAGATTAGATACCCATTTATTTAGGACGTCCAAGTCGCCGCCCTTGCCTTTGATATGGTAAGTGTCAGTTCGCCCTAGAAGTTCATCAAGGGAGCCAGTGCAAATCAATTCACCTTGAGCAAGGATGGCAATGCGATCGCAAATCTGCTCTACCTCTGACAAAATGTGGCTATTGAAGAAGATCGTCTTGCCTTGGTTCTGAAGTGAGAGAATAATCTCCCGCATTTGATAGCGTCCCAACGGGTCGAGTCCAGACATTGGCTCATCCAAAAATACTACCTCTGGGTCGTTAATTAAAGCTTGAGCCATGCCGACACGCTGGAGCATCCCTTTAGAATACTGGCGTAGCTGCTTGTTGCGGGCATTTGACTGAGATAGGCCGACTAATTCCAATAGTTGGGGAATACGTTGACGCTGCACAGCATCTGGAATTTGGAATAGTCCAGCTGCCATCTGCAAGAATTCCCAGCCAGTCAAGTAGTCATAGAAATAGGCATTTTCTGGCAGGTAGCCGATTTGTTGCTTAACAGCGCGATCGCCTAAGGGCTGTCCCAACAACGATCCTTGCCCATACGAGGGACGCACAATTCCTAGTAGTAGCTTCAAAAGAGTCGTTTTACCAGCGCCATTTGGTCCTAGAAGACCAAATGTTTCTCCCTGGTAGACAGTGAGTGAACAGCTTTTGAGAGATGCGATTTTTTGATTCAACCAGAAGCCAGTACGATAGACCTTGCCCAGCCCAAATGTTTGCACTATCGGTGGTTGGTCAAGTGTATTGGGTTCAAAGGAAGGTGAGTCAGCAACAGAAGTCATCTTGGTTAAATTAGCGCTGTCGCAACGCAAAATGCCATGTGGATTATTCCAAATATCATAGCTTGGTGACCTATAGACAACAGGTTATCACCTGCTTCAATTAGTATGGCTCAAGTCCTGGGCTGTGTTCATTTGCGACTGGGCTGTGGCAGAGTTTGATATAGAGACCGGATAAAATTTTCAATTTCGACAAACCTAATGAATCGCTCAAAACTCCTTGCAGTTATTACAGGCGCAATTTCCATAATTCTGGCGATCGCCTATCTAATCATCGCGCAGCTATTAGACTTTCGGGGCGAGATGCTACCAGCCCCCCAAAGTCAACTGCCTCAATCACCTATGGCAGTTGCCCAGATCTTGATCGAATCGCACCCAGCCCATATTCCTGAACCGGTCAATGACCCAACACTGAAGTGACTGGGCTTCCAGCCTAAGACTTTAGTTTCAGTTGACGTTCTCCCGACGCTCGCCTTCGGCAGAGCACAGGATTCTAAGGTAAATTCTCAGGAACTAAATAAGTTATGAGTGTAGTCAGATCTCAAAATGTGCTGACTGGCTCTTGCCTGTTGGAGGGTAGGAAAATGAAACTTGGAATTCTGTCAATCACAGCGCTACTCGTCTCTGTTGGGTTAGCAACTCCAGTTCGAGCAGACGTGCAATGTCGGGGGGCCAATGCTGTAAGCATTTGCTTAGACGAAACCAACTGGCGAAGTTACAGACTAGCTGATTACGACCGTGATTACAACGCGGGTTATGACAATGATCACTACGCTGACATCAACCAGATTTATCAAGAAGTGTTAGGGCGAAACGTTGACCGTTCAGGGCTTCGGACCTACGGCAGAAACTTAGATAGAGGTCAGTCGCTAGAAGATATCCGCGCTGACATTGCCAATAGTCATGAAGCTAGAGATCTAGTTGACAGGATGTATCGGGAGCGAGTGGGCCGCAGCGCCGACCGCAGTACCCTCAAAAACTACACCAGAAGGCTAGGCAAGGGGTCGACTCTGAACGATATCCGTGCTGACATCGAAGATAGTGATGGCTTCAGAACCAGAAGAGGCAGTGGAGACTTCCCATCTGCGCCACCGGCACCCGGAGGCAATGGAAACGTCCCATCGGCACCACCGGCACCTGGAGGGTTTGGTAACGTCCCATCTGTCCCATCGGCACCACCGGCACCTGGAGGGTTTGGTAACGTCCCACCGGCACCACCACCACCAGGTAGACCGTAGTGAAGAGTTTTTCTCCCGTGCTCCCTCCTGCTCCGGGCGGGCACAAGGCACCGCCCCTACTACCCTCTGTCACAACTAGGGGTATTCAATCAGAGACGGAATTAACCCCTCTCGTCTTCTTCCACTTTTGAGTTGTCGGTCAATGGCTTGACAACTCTTGCGATCGCTTCCTGCACAAAAGCTTTCACAAATTCATCTCGGCGGTTCAGCTGAAATTGTTTCTGCACCACCTCAGTCATACCGCCATCACCCCAATCTTGGTCGTGACGAAAGTACTCAATAAAACTTTTCCCAGCAATGCGTGTCAGGTAAGCCGCTGTGACTCCTTGAATTGCCCTACCAACTAAAAATGTGGCAATATTTAGCTCAAGCGCTGTTGAAACTAATTCAATTGCTCCTTTGACAATGCCCAAACTTGCCAGGGTTTTGGCTAAAGAAAGCGCTAGTTCCCGCCCCCGCTCTAGATTCAGTTCACAACCATAGATTCTACCGATTTCAACTACCATTTGAGCATTCACAGCGGCAGTTCCTAAAAGGTCTATCACTGGTAAAGGCATGATCACAACCACACCAGCACTAATCCACTGGAAGCGTTCTACCACCCTATCAGCTTGACGCCGACGCTGGGCATCGACCAAGCGACGAGCTTCTTCTCCCAAACGTTGAGATTGCAGCAAGATGTTGTCTGCTACCAAGTCTTCGCCTTCGGCCCGGAGGATAGCTGCTATGCGCCGGAGTAATAGCATAATATCCGGCTCTGGTTGAAAGGTTTCGCCGGTTTCTAGCACTACCGATTGAGGATTAGCCGCGACCGCCACTACATCTGTCGCCGCAATTAACCCTCGTACTCGCTCCCTTAATCTTGCCAGAATTACCTCCTGGTCGACTTCAGTATAAAGGTCAGTTTTGTTCAGGACGAGGAGCGATCGCTTGCCAATTTCCGCCAAAGTCCGCAGTGGCTGGTATTCAGACCGATGCAAATCGTTATCTACTACGAACAACAACAAATCCGCTTCCGTAGCTAGCTGCC
>JAABUX010010929.1_pt1 | contig 10084 bp, 10 predicted proteins | sample 5561851 | NCBI WGS metagenome assembly JAABUX01 (sample SAMN10711883, study PRJNA513361) | rock metagenome | isolation source: Antarctica rocks | place: Antarctica: Victoria Land, Richard Nunatak red sandstone | collected 2016-01-03 | reverse complement strand
CGGCAGTATTGGTTTAGGCTCTTCGATTCCTTAGAGGAGGATTTCCCGGGCCTAAAGGCCGTCTTGGGAGCTGATAAGTTCGATGCGGTTGCGCGTGCCTACCTCGCCGCCCATCCATCGTCTTCGTATACCCTCCGTGATCTTGGTTCGCGTCTGGCAGAGTTTTTGCAAGAGGAGACGCGGCTCGCCGGCGAGCAGAGCCAACTAGCGATCGACGTGGTTCGGCTCGAATGGGCTCACATTGAGGCATACGACAGCGCTTCCTATCCGTCGCTGTCGCCGGAGTTTTTAGGAAGCATCACTGAGACCACGGTTATCGGCCTGCAGCCCCACGTTCGACTCCTCGAACTCTCTTATCCTGCGGACCAGTTCATGATTCAGCTGCGTCCGCAAGGAGAGGGCCGCGACTCCTCCAGCAATAACGCAACCACGCAACGGCGGGTTCGACCCGACGGCCCTTCCCTCTCTGTCCAACCGGAAACGGTCTTCCTTGCTGTGCACCGCCAGGAATTCACGGTGTACTACAAGCGTCTCGAACGCGATCAATACCAAATGCTTCTCGTATTGCAGGCGGGCGGTTCTTTGGCAGATTTGTTCTCCTTGCTCTCTTCGGATACCTCCATCGACGAAGCCGACCAGCCCGGCTTCTTCCAGGCCTCCTTCGCAGAATGGAGCGAGCTGAAGTGGCTGTACGATCCCGCATTGAGTCGCGGGCTATGTCTTTAGGGAGAACGCCAATATCATGCCAAAGCCTGCAAACAAAATCATCGACATCTACTCCGGTTTCGGCCAAATCATGTCGATGGGCCAGTCGCCCTTTCTGTTGATCGTGCGATTGTACTGGGGATGGCAGTTCGCCCAGACAGGCTGGGGCAAACTTCACAATCTCCCGAAGATTACCGCATTCTTTACGACTTTGAATCTGCCATACCCGGCTTTCACAGCGGCATTCGTCGCCAATGTCGAATTCTTTGGCGGGATACTGCTCATCTTGGGGCTGGCGTCGCGCTTCACCGGGCTGGTGCTTGCAATCAATATGTTCGTTGCGTATTGGACGGCAGACCACGAAGCTTTGAAGTCCGTCTTTAGTGATCCTGGAAAGTTCTACGTCGCTGACCCTTACACATTCCTGTTCGCTTCGCTCATGGTCCTAATCTTCGGGGCCGGACTCTTCTCACTCGATACCGTCATCGCCCGCAAGCTGGCACGCCAATCTGAGATGTAACGCCGGGTGCCGCTGGCCGCCAAACTCGAAGAGCGAGATTCGACTTCAACTCACCGACCCCTCGGAGGCGAAGTGGCGCGCCCTGATGAAAAGGCAAAGGCGCGACTGCCTCAAGTCCTGGTCTCCGCGTTCCAACGAGGATTGCATCGCAGCAAAAGGAGAAAGCCTCCAACGCTCGGCCTGCTCAAGAAGTAATCAGCCTCATAATTAGTTGTTAAGAAGAGACGCACCCATTAGCTCCTAGTACTACAGTTGTAGATAGTGTTATGGTTGAGGTGCTCTGTGATTTGGTTCTCCGGCATCGGCTATGGAGAAGCGACTATCGGGATGGAAGCGTGAGTTGTTGCGGGCGCATGAGCGCATTGCAGGTTTGTTTGCGCGTTCCGAGCCGCGTGAGCGCAGTCTGGCTTATGTCCGGGGCTTGCTGAGCGGCTGCGAGCGGAAGAACGGCTGGCAGTTGGCGGAGTGGATGGGGCGAAGCGGCACCTTATGCGGTTCAGCATCTGTTGGATCGGGCGCGCTGGGATGCGGATGCGGCGCGGGACCGGGTGCGTGAGTATGTGCTGGAAGAGCTGAGCAGCCCGGACGCAGTGCTGATCGTCGATGAGACAGGTTTCCTGAAGAAGGGCCTGCATTCGGTCGGAGTGAAGCGCCAGTACACGGGCACGGCGGGGCGCATCGAGAACAGCCAGGTAGGAGTGTTTCTCTGCTATGCGAGCAGCCGGGGCGCGGCGTTGGTGGACCGCGAGCTGTATCTTCCCGAAGAGTGGGCCGCCGATCGCGAACGCCGTCGCGCGGCGGCCGTGCCGGAAGCAACGGGGTTCGCCACCAAGCCGGAGTTGGCGCGGCGCATGATCGAGCGGGCGCTCGGTGCGGGCACACCGTTTCGTTGGATCGCCGGCGACGAAGTCTATGGCAACAACAGCACGTTGCGCGCATGGCTCGAAGACCGGCGGCTGGGTTACGTTCTGGCCGTGGCGTCGGATCAACGGATGCGCTGGCCAGATCGTGAGCAACGACGCGTAGACGCCATCGCGCACAGCCTGCCCGCGCTGGCTTGGGAACGCATCTCCGCCGGCCAGGGCAGTAAAGGCGAGCGGCTCTACGACTGGACGATGATTCGGAGTGGGGAAGAGGATGGCTGGAGCCACGGACTGCTGGTGCGGCGCAGTATCGAAGAGCAGCCCGAGCATGCCTTCTATCGGTTCCACGCGCCCACGCACAAGACCACGCTGGAGATCCTTGTCCGGGTGGCCGGGCAACGCTGGCAGATTGAACAGGCGTTTCAGGCTGCCAAGGGCGAGTGCGGGTTGGACCACTACGAAGTCCGCCACTGGCAGGGCTGGTACAGACATATAACTCTGGCCATGCTGGCCCACGCAACATTGGCGATTCTGCGCGCCCGGGGAGAAAAAAACTCCCGGCGGCCAGGTGCCGCTCAGCCTGCCCGAACTGCGCCACCTGCTCACTCACCTGCTGTCGCGCGGATGGCACGGCGTTGACCATCTGCTGCACTGGTCCAGCTGGCGAAGAAGGCATCAGTTCCATGCGCTACGCTGTCATTATAAAAAGCGCGCCTCCCCGCTCCCTATCTTCTATCTACAACTGTAGTACTAGAAGCTTGTTGAAATAGGTTCTTGTCTTCGTCCGATCCGGCAGTTGCTTCGTCTCTGTTGTATGCGTGGCGATGAGCGGATTCAGGATGAGATGTTCAGTTGTGTGACGTTGGAGCAGCGTGTTCCACAGGATCATCCTTTGCGCGAGATTCGCAAGCTGACGGATGCGGTTCTGGTCTCGCTGAACGAGGCCTTCGATGCGCTTTATTGCGCGTCTGGCCGTCCTTCGATCGCACCGGAGTATGTTCTGCGGGCGTTGTTGTTGCAGGCGTTCTACTCGGTCCGTTCGGAGCGGCAGCTGGTCGAGCAGTTGGACTACAACCTGCTTTTCCGTGGGTTCGTTGGCCTTGGCATGGATGACGCGGTGTGGAACCATGCAGTGTTTTCGAAGAACCGCGACCGTCTGCTGACCTCGGAGGTAGCGCAGCGGTTCTTCGCCGAGGTCAACCGGCTGGCCACGGGCTTCATGAGCGACGAGCACTTCACCGTCGACGGCACACTGATCCAGGCGTGGACTTCGCAGAAGAGCTTCCGCAAGAAAGACGGGTCAGACGATAGCGACGGCTCCAACTTCCACGGCCAGAAGAGGTCGAACGAGACCCATCAGTCGACCACCGATCCGGAGGCGCGGCTCTACAAGAAGAGTTACGGCAAGGAATCGAAGCTCGCCTATCTGGGCCATACGCTGGTGGAGAACCGCAACGGCCTGATCGCTGCCGCGATGGCCACGCAGGCCGACGGATATGCTGAGTGCGACGCCGCCCTGCTGATGCTCAACGAGCGGCAGAAGACCAGCTCACGGCGCATCACGGTGGGTGCCGACAAGGTCTACGATACGAAAGACTTCATCGCCGGAGCACGCGAACTGAACGTCACCGCGCATGTGCAGAAGAGCGAAAGGGGACGCCGTTCGAACCTTGATCGCAGAACCACCCGGCACTCCGGCTACGCGCTCTCGCTCAGCCGCCGCTGGCTGGTTGAGAAGACCTTCGGCTGGCTCAAGCAGACCGGTCCGATCGCCCAGGTCAAGCTGCGAGGCCTAGCCAAGGTCGACTGGGTCTTCGTCTTCAGCTGCGCCGCACACAACCTGCTGCGCCTGCCAAAGCTCATCGCAAGCCAGATCCAGCAAGACCCACAGCAGCAGCGCGCCTAAAACCCGGTTGAGTGTTCAACCAACACAGAAACACCAACCAGAACACCAGCCACCAACCTCAGAAACTAGTTCAACACAACGGCACTCTGCAAAAACTCATTAGCAAAGAAGCGTAAACCGGCTATTTCAACAAGCTCCTAAAGCCGCAGTGCACAGGCTCCGCAAAGCGCAGTCTGTGCCGCCACCTATATGAGGAGGCTTTAGACCGCATGCAGGCACGGGTCACGCCAGCGCTGATGAGACTTCGAAGATCAACAGTCGAACATCCGTTCTCCACCATCAAGTACCGCATCTTCGGCCATCCTCGGCTCTTACTTAGAGGACGTAACGGAGCACGCACAGAGATCGGCCTCGCGGTAATGGCTTACAACCTGAAGCGCATGATGAACATTCTCGGAGCGATCAAGCTGACCCAAGAGCTACAGAAAAGCTGAAGCACGGTGGAGATGAATAAACCAACCCGGAGTTCCGCCCGAATCGCAGACTCAGCAGCGGCCCGAGCGCGAGTTCCGTAACAGCCTCGTTCCCGGTCCTGCACGCTCGATAGAGCTCATCTCGCATCAAGAAGCAACACTCGTTTGTAAAGGGAGGCGCGCTGCTTACTTTGTCGCATCCAGCAAGACAACTCATGGGCTTCTGGGGACATGGTGCGCGTTCGCGATCCAGAGTCAGACCTTCCGGGTAGCGAGGACTTCGACGACACCGACAACATCTAGTTCAGGGACAATGATGTTGAGGTCATGGACAACCTGATCGCTCATGCCTGTCCAAGTTGAGCTTCGAACCATGACGCCGATGACATCCTAAACAACCGAACGGCTGCTTGCCTGATCGAACTATGGCGAAGGCAGCCTGTCAAGCCACGCGTGCTCCCGGGAGTTCTAAGAGCTAACAAGGTCAGCGCGACCTCAGTGCGTTCTTGGTATCTGGCGGGATGACCGCCCCTGATAACACCGCAATCCAAATCAATCGCTTCAGCGCAGAGCCCGGCATGTCGCCGGGCTCTGCTTGTTTGCGCTTTCGCTCTAACCAAACCGCCATAGGAGAATGTATGCCAAACCTGAGGCTTCGTCACCATAACAACTGCCCGCGTTGTCCTGTCATCGGCGCGGAGGACATTACAGGCGAAGAGTTCTACGAGATACTCTCCCTTCGATTCAGCATCCGCGTCGCACGCGAACTCTCAAGCGGGCACGATCTCCTTCGTGTTGAACCGATCGTTCTGGCAAAGTGGCTCGAACATGTGCGGCTGCTCGATAGTCACATCGACCACATCCCCTTGAATTCAGGTCACGGAGTCATGGTGACTCTTCCAGCCAGCTGCGGCATGCCGCTGATCGACGGAAATCATCGCGCCGCTCGCGCCTTAAGAGAGCAAGTCCCTTTCTTCACTGTTGTCCTCGATGAGATGGAGACGCTCCGGCTGTTGCGACGAAGCATGGGTGCTCCCATTGCAGATCACTACTGGAAGCGACTGAAGGCCTCTATCCCACACCCGAACGACAACCAAGGAGATATGGAACGATGAGCAGCCTAACCACTGAAGTTTTTCCCATCGATGAGACATCTCGCCTTGACAGATGAGCGGTTGCTGGCTGAAGTCGCACAGACCGCACCCGGACTAGATTCGAAGCGGTTCTAAGTCATTTCGACTTTAACGAGTCTACAATGCGCCCTGAAGGCTTGATAGAGGTAAGGGTTCGCCCTCACTTCTATTAAGCTACTTCGCGGCTTCGAACTTCGTCGCAGCTCGCGCCTTCGCAGCGTCAGACATCTTCTTCCGGGTGGCCGCGGAGATCTCTCTTTTTGGCGCGGGAGGAGTTGCCTTCACGGGTGCAGACTTCTTAGCTGGAGCCGACTTCTCCGCTGGCACGGAACCCCTAACCGGTGTCTTGGCAGAGCGCACGTACTTTCGCTTCTGGGATGCAACTGGCTGACTTACGACTGACTGACTTTGTCCTGCAGGCCCCTGCAACAACGAGTCACGGATCTTCGTCAGACGTTCAATCTCTTGGTTCAGTTCAACCACCGCTCCGGATATGCTCATCCATCCTCCAACAAATCAAGCCTACCATCCTATTAGGCGCTCACTGAAGCGTTCGCAGATCGACAGCTCGGCCTGCATGCTCAAAGTTAAGCGCACAATCGCTTCAAAGGATGCCCAGTTTTAACCTTTAGTCTGCGCTCACTTCGGTACTTCTTGATCTGTCGCAACATACCAAGCAACATCTTTCGACTGAAACAGATCGGGATGTTTTCAAGTGAGGTGGGACAATACGATCTTCGCGATTCGGACGCTGTGCTCGACCTCTTTCTCCCACTCAACGTTCGCGAGACCGTCGCTGTGCGTCGGATCCCAACGCGCGGTGCGGATGGCGAGGACAAGGCTTGAGGCGATGAGTAGCGCTGGCCCTAGCTTTTTGGTAATCGACCTCGCGACGGTAGCCGCCCGGCACCGCGGCCTATCGAAACAGCAGAAATAACCCACAAGCCGACCGGTAGCCAAGGTATGGGCTGTTTCACACAATTCAATTCGATTCAGCAAAGGAGCACTCCACCTATGCGAAATGCGGGCAGGCTCAAGCTCGGTTATTTTCCGCTCCCGATTGAGGAAGGGCGCCGTTTGCGACGCCTCATCCATTGTCCCAACTCTTCCAGCTTACTTGATCCCTGCGTTGGCACGGGAGAGGCACTCCACCTAATTACAGCAGGCATCGACTGCAAGCGCTATGGGATAGAACTCGATGCACACCGTGCTTTGACCGCTTCCCAGGCAGGCATTGAGACTGTGCAAGGGAACGTGTTCGATGCTCACGCCAAGGTCGAAACATTTTCCCTGCTGTACCTCAACCCACCGTATGACTCCGAGATTGGATCGCTCAACAACCAGCGCATGGAGCTGCTCTTTCTCGAACACACTTACCGCTGGTTGGTCTTAGGAGGAGTCCTCTTCTTCGTCGTTCCAGAGAAGCGGCTTCCAGTCTGCATACCGTTGCTTGCCTCCAATTTCACCAGCTTCCGGCTCTTCCGCCTGACCGATCCGGAGTCAGTCCGCTTCGAGCAGGTTGTGCTCACAGCTGTCCGAAAGCCGATGCGCGGAGATGCGATGGAATCGAATCGGACCCAGCTGCAGCGGCTGATCTTCAATGGACGTCATCTCGATCTTGAGGACGAGCACGAACCCTACGCAGTACCCGCTACGCCTCCGGCAGTCGTCACCTATCGTGGTCTGCCCTTCGACGCGATCGAGGATCTCATCCCGCACTCGCCCGCGTGGAAGCAGGTTGCTCCGTTCCTGTTGCCGAAAGAAGAGATGGCTTCGGGGCGGCCGATCACGCCCTTGCACGCAGGCCATGTCGGTTTGCTCTGCACGGCTGGTCTGTTGAACGGCGTCTTCGGCGACGGGGCAGACCGCCACATCGCACGCTGGCGTTCAATCAAGCACACCACCACCATCAAGGAGAAGGAAGATGACGTTGAGATCACTCGCAAACGCGAGCGGTTCTCGAACGAGCTTTCTCTCGTTTACCAGGACGGCAGAACCCTCGTGCTCACAGAGTCTGCCAAGAAAGCGGAGGAGGAACCCGATGCAGAATGCACATCTACGGCTGGGGCAGCTTGAGTATCTCCGGTCCACTGCCAACATTCAGACGCACGTCCGTCTGCAGGTCGACCGGTACATGGGAGAGGAGGCTGAGGGTCATCTCCTCAGCCTTTATGGCGGCGATGCGGAGGTGGGCGCTATCGCCGCGGCCGTCCACGAGAAGCATCCGTTCACCTTGACGTTTCCCGACGGAAAGTCGCAGACCGTCAGCATGGGCGCAGATGCTTCGTGCTACCGCGGCAGCCTGGCTGTCCCAGGCCGCAAACAACCGCTGCGGCATCTGGTCGCCGTCTCTCAGGCGCTCCACGCCAATGGAGCGGCAGGGAGGACCTACCTGCTGAATTACGAGTGCTCTCTCGCCTGGTCTACGCTGGTGAGCTTCCTTGGTCTGCCTGGGGATCCTCGCTGGAGTGGATGGCTACTCGATTGGCTCAAATGCGAGAACAAGCTTCTCCCGGTGCAGGGGATCGGGTGTGAGCCGGTGGCGATTGCTGCAACCCGCGATGAGCTGTTTCAGGCAGTCGCCAAGGGGCTCCAGGAAGGAGCGCTGTGCTTTCCGAAGGAGAACGGGCCGATCCTGTGGCCGACGTTCCGTATGCTGGATGCTCTTCGTGTCGTTCCCGCCTTGTTTTGACAAGAGAGAGGGCTCACAGGCGAACTCGCTGGTGAGCTCTCTCTGCCCTTCAGGCGAAATGTGCGCGCTTGACCTGCTGACGGAAGTCGATCCCAGACATTTCGATTCACTTGTCGGCCGACGAAAGGGAGAGTCGATGAGGAATGAAGCTTCGAGGAGCCTCGGTCACGCTTAGCGATTTTTTTTCTTCTGTTGGGAGACCAGCAGCGCGCTTTATTTTTAGGTGCTTGCCTTTTTCTGAGTAGCCTGGCGCCCGTCTTGAGCATCAGCAGTGCGCGCTTTACCTTTAGTCGACATCGTTCGCTTCTTCACTGCCGATCTTTCTATGACGTTGGATTCATTGGCCGATCCCTTCGGCCGTCCACGTCGCTTCGCAGGCGGCTCTCCAAGAAGAATTGTTCGCGCCTGTTGCAGCCGCTCAATCTGCTGGTCGAGCGCCGCGATGATCGTACCTATTTCCATGAATTGTCCTCACGGCGAGTGACCGCTCTCCCACATCCTTGCACTTCATTCCCGTAAGCCCGTGCCTGCACCCAAACCGTAGCATACCCGCGCCAGCTTCCATGCTGGCCTTTTTCCTTTGCTCATTTGCTCATTCAGGAGATCCGACCGTGGAAACATACTTCGACTACCTGCGCGCCATGTCCCATGAGTTGGGGGGCCGCATCGTTCAAACCTACCCTGCTTTGCAGTCGCCGAAAGACGCAACTGCCCCGGCGCTTCAGACGCTTCTTCGCACTCCACTGCCGGCGCAGGCTCTCGCAATCACTGGCCTTGCGAAGTACCTGAAGAAAGCGCGCGCCGCGCGGATTGTCGCGGAATGTGGAGCGGGAAAGACCTTCATGTCGTTGGGTACGATGCACGTCCACGCTGGCACAAAGCCCTACACGGCTCTGGTGATGTGTCCGCCGCACATCGTGCACAAGTGGGCGCGCGAGGCGCTGCTGACGGTGCCCCATGCACGCGCCTTCATCGTCGAGGACCTACGGAACGGCGGCGACCCAAAGAACTCCCACGGAATTGTCGAAGTAAAGCTGGAGAAGGGGGTCACGGTTTTCAAGGGGATCACGACGACACTCCCGAAGCTCCGCAGCATAGGGCGCAAAGGGTGGCGGGAGCACTGCCCGCAGCCTGCTTTCTTCATCATGGGCAAGGAGAAGGGCAAGCTGGGTTACTTCTGGAAGCACGCCTTTACGGTTGCGCAAAGCGGCCGCGAGCTCGGCGGCCTCATCAATCCGGACACCGGTCATGCGGTGGCCGCGGCAGATGGTGGATTCATCAGCCGCATGGATCTGCGCGAGGCGAAGTACAGCGAGACGTTCCGGGCTGGTAAGGAGGGAACGACTCGCTTCTCGCCGCTGTGGCAAGCGGATCGCGAGAAGATCCAGCGCATGGCGCCGCTCGACTTCATCGGCCGCTACATGAAGGGTTGGTGGGACTATGCGGTCGCAGACGAGCTGCATCAGCTTGCCGGCGACACGGCCCAGGGTAATGGCCTGGGTGTGCTGGCTAGATCCGCGGACAAGCTGATCGCTCTCACTGGAACGCTGATGGGAGGCTATGCCGACGACCTGTTCAACATCTTTTACCGGATGGAGCCGCGGCAGATGGTGACGGCAGGGTACGAGGCGGGCAGCCAGGGACGGCGCGACTTCCAGGAGCAGTACGGCGTTCTTGAGACGGTAGAGAAGGTGCGGCAGTCGGACAACGCCTGCTCCAAGGCCCAAAAGCGTACTGTGCAGGTGCTCCGCAAGCCCGGTGCTTCGCCGCTGCTCTTTGGCAAGTACCTGATGGAGTCGACCGCGTTCATCACGCTCGAGGATATCTCCGATCAACTCCCCTCGTACGAAGA
>JAABUX010010927.1_pt1 | contig 10084 bp, 11 predicted proteins | sample 5561851 | NCBI WGS metagenome assembly JAABUX01 (sample SAMN10711883, study PRJNA513361) | rock metagenome | isolation source: Antarctica rocks | place: Antarctica: Victoria Land, Richard Nunatak red sandstone | collected 2016-01-03 | reverse complement strand
GCGGCGTGTCAGACACGCTCGTAGACCGGCCGCAGCTGGAACCGCAGCGCCGGCCAGCGCCGGGCGAGCGCCACCATCGCCGGCCAGGGCGACCAGTCCGCCGACCAGAACTGCAGCTGCCAGACCGCCTCTGCTTGGCCATCGGACGGTGGCACGATATCCGCCTCTCGCACCTGCCGCAGCGCCTGCGTCGTCCCCCAGTGCCGCCAGAGCCAGCTATCGGCTCCTGTCTCGTCAGGCCCGGCCATCAGCAGATCCGGCGGCACCGGCAGCACCGCCTGCAGGTCGAAGGGCACCAGCGGGACGTCATACGCCTCGGCTTGCGCGTCCTGCCGCTGCACCAGCTGCCGCAGCCGGCCAGCCAGGGTGTGCGCGCTGGCAGCGCCCAGGCTGGGACCGTCCCGCTGCTGATCACGCATCAGCAAGACGAACAGATCCTCTTCCAGCGTCGCATGATCACGCAGCCACGGAATGATCCCCGGTCCCCGTGCCGCGATGCGCAGCGCCATCAGCTCGGCCGCGGGCCCGGTGATGCGCAGATGCTGGTAGAGCCAGTCCGGCTGCGGCAGCGCCATGACCGTGCCTGCCGCGGCTTCGGTTATCGCGCGCTCCTTGTTCCGACCGCCGCGGCTTGCGGCCAGCGGCGCAGGCGTGCGACGCGGATACGATTCGGATCGGACTGATGCTCCCTTGGCGCTGCTCGGATCCGCGCTATCGAGCGAGACAGACCCGAGCGACGACACCGGCTCCGGCGGTGGCGGCGCGGCGCTCCGTGGCAGGGGCTTCTGCTCGAGGAGGAGCCGGTACGCGCGCAGGCCCGCCGCTGCCTCGTCGGCAGCCCGGACCGCGTCCTCGGTGCTGCGCGCGGCACTACTCATGCTTCAGATATCCAGCAGCTTGACCGGGCTGTCGGTCACCAGCCTGGCCCGGCGCACGTAGCCGCGCATCGTCTTGAGATCCTTGTGCCGGCTGTGCGCCATGATCTGCTCGTCGCGGGCGCCAGCCATATAGGCCTCCGTCACGAAGCCGGCCCGCAGGCCGTGCGGGCTCAGCCGCTCGGAGGGGTCCACCGTGAGCCCGGCCTGCTGCGCCCGCCGCTTGAGGATATGACGCACGCCATCGGCACCGAGCCGGTCGCGCTCGACATGCCCCCACTGGTCCACCTTGCGGAAGATCGGGCCGCGATCGATCGCGGCGCGCGCGAGCCAGTCGGCCAGCGCGCGCACCGGGCAGGTCGCCGGCTGCTTGCCGCGCGGGATGCCGAGTTCGACCCCTGTCCCTTCCGCATCGGTCTTGCTGGATCGGATGGTCAGGCGCAGGCCGGTGGCGGTCTGCCGGATGTCGTCATGATCGAGCCCGACCAGCTCCGAGCGACGCAACGCTCCGGAGAAGGCCAGCAGCAGCAGCGCCCGGTCGCGGGTGCCGCCGAGATCGGCCGGGCAGGCCTTCAGCAGCTGCTTGATCTCTGTTCGTTTCCCTTAATGACGCGAATCATCTGCGGAGGGGGTTCTTTTATCGCGTCCTGCTCCTTGATCGTGCGACTCACCAGCCACGCTTGAAGGGACCTAACGCAGGATTAGCCGCGACTAAATGGTCTTCCTCTACTTTGCCAAGATGCGCTTGTGTTGTCTCGCCTTGATGCGTCTCCGCGCAGCTGCCACTACGAGCCTGGTCTCTCGCTCGGCCCATCGGGCCTCAAGACGTGCCTTGTCGCGAGCTATCTCGGCGTCGCGGCGCTCCACCTCGCGCGCGGCCCTGGCGCGGGCCTGTCGAGCTTCGACATCTGTAAGCGCCCGGAGCAGGGTCTCGCCGACTGGTCCGGACCATTCTGTGGCGACGTCGCGCAGCCACTTCCCCTTCTCCGGCACGAGCCGTCCTATGAGCCACTCGAGTTCATTTTCCACCACGCGACGATGCTCGAACAAGGCCGCGGAGCTGCTCTCTGGCGGTTCAAATCCTGGAATGACATGCCGCAAGATGACCGAAATATCTTCCAGTCTTTTCCTCACTTTTCTGGGTCCGAAGCACGCGAGGCTATTTTCGTAGACGATCGGTATCTGGTCGTATGGCAAAATGGTCTTGTCGGAGGCCAAGGTGTCGATGATGGCGCAGAACAAATGCACAAGTTGGTTGAAGGCTCGTGGCGACAGCTCAACGTCGGTCAACCACCGGATATCCGAGTTGCCGAAGGCATCCGAAATCCGGTCCTGCAGATAGAGCGCCGTATGGGACGTGGCGGAAGGTTCCAGAGCTTCCTGGTTTTTGACGAATTCTCCGGCTTCTTTCCGTCGCAGGCACAGAGTGTCTAATGGCTGACGGCAAGAGGAGCAGACGAGCCGCTGGTGACCATCGATCGCGGTGAAGGCGCCTGTGTCACGGCAGATCCAACAGGAATCCACCAGAATCACGCCGTGTCGACGACAGACGGCGTAGCTCGCCAGTCGCCAGTAGACGCGATCATAGGTCTCTCCGTAGGTCGCCATGTCATCGGCAACGCACTGTTCGCACCAGGTCGGCCAATGGCGACGCCAGAACGGCGTTGCAAATTGGTCGGAGTGCGCAGCATACAGCTTGTCGAGTTCCAAAAGGTCTAATCGTGCTTCATCGGCAAGCAGCTGATGAAATGTTCTGCAGGGAATAAAGTCGAGGTCAGAGAAATTGAAGTAGATCGAGTTGGCAGGGTGATCGGGCCAGAGGCTCGCCACGAGTTCAGCCGGATCACAATCATAGCGGGCGGCAATCCTCCCGAGCCAGGACCCCATCGTTTCTCCTTCGTGCGGCCGGGGCACGAGCGGAAGGAGGGTTAGCCGCTTCATGACGAGATGGCCAGCAAGGGGGTGAACCCTCCTTCACGACAAGGCCGCCCTTCCTGTATATCGATAGCAGGCTCGTCGTGATCTCGAACGCGCTTGAGGAAAACTTCCATGGCAGGAAGTAGATACCCGAGTAGCCCGGTGGCATTGGATACACCACAGGAGAAGTGGGCGGAGGCGATCGCGCGGGAAAAGATAATCCGTCCCCTCGCGGCGCTCCATGAGATCCAATGCAAGAATATCCAGGAAGCAGCCGATGACCTCGGCTTGAGTGTCAGCCAGGTCTATCGTTTGCTGAAGGCGTTCCGCAGCAAGCCTGTCACCAGTTCATTGGTCGTAGCCCAGCCCGGACAGCGCCAGGGTGTCCGACGCCTGCCGCCTGAGATTGACACGGTAATCGAGGAGGCGATCGACACGGTGTTCAAACGGCGTGAGCGCCCGACGGCAGACCGGCTGTTCCGGGCGGTAAAGCATGAGTGTCTGGCGCGCAAGCTTCGGCTGCCATCGCGCAAGGCGATCATGGCGCGCGTTCGTCAGCGTCCAACGCGTGAGCTTGCGACCGCCCGCGAGGGCAGCAAGGCAGCCAGAGCCAAACTCTGCATGGTCAAGCCGGGGCTGAAGCCGGTGAGACCGCTCGAGATCGTCCAGGTCGACCATACCAAGGTGGACATCCAGCTGGTCGACGCCGCGTCCCGGATGCCGCTCGGTCGTCCTTGGCTCACCATCCTGCTCGATATGCATACCCGCCTGGTCGTCGGATTCTACATCGCTTTCGATCATCCCTCCACCATGACCGTTGCCTTGGCCTTCGCTCAGGCTGTCACACCGAAAGATCAGTGGCTTGCAGGACGAGCTCTGGCGCTCAAGTGGCCAGCCCTTGGCCTGCCGTCTACGCTCCACCTCGACAACGCCAAGGAGTTCCACAGCCGTGCGTTGGGACGCGGGTGCGAACAGCATGGGGTAAAGCTGGCGTATAGACCGCCAGCAACTCCGCATTTTGGCGGCCACATCGAGCGGCTCATGGGCACGCTGATGGGACGCATCCACGCCCTGCCTGGAACGACGTTCTCATCCGTCGCCAAGCGTGGGGATTATCCTGCCGAGGACCGAGCCGTTCTCTCTCTCGACGAGTTCGAGCGCATCCTGATCCTCGAGGTGCTCGGGCCATACCACAACGAAGTCCATACCGCCTTGGGTCAGGCTCCGCTTGCCGCCTGGTCAGCGGCTATGGAAACGACAGATGACCCGCCCAGACTACCAGAGGACCTGGACGGCTTCGTGCTCGATTTCCTGCCCTTCGTGGAGCGGACCATCCAGCGGGACGGCGTGTATCTCTTCGGAATCACGTACTTCGATAACGTGCTCGGCACGCTGCTGGAATCGAACGGCCCGAAGCGAAGGATCAAGTTCGATCCGCGTGACCTGAGCGCGGTCTATCTCGAACTGCCGCACGGCGGATACGCGCGGCTCCCCTACGCGGATCTGCTGCGGCCACCGATCTCGCTATGGGAACATCAAGAAGTCACGCGTCGGTTGCGGGCAGCCGGCGTAAAGACGGTCGACCAGAATGCGATTTTCCAGGCGGTGATCGAGCAGCGACAGGTGTTGACGAGTGCAACGTCTCGAAGTGCCGCCACGAAGCGGCAGCAGAAGCGCGCTGCTTCTGATCGAGCCGGTCCCGTCATCGAGCGGTTCAGTCAGCCGCGTCCTCCGGCGGGAGACAGCGACGAAGAGGAGGTCGCACGCGTGCCGGAGGTCGACGAGGCGACGGCCTGGAAAACCGAGTTCCTGCCATGACTGCAGCAACCTATCCTCATCTTCACCCGGAGGCCCGGGGGTGGGCAGAGGAAGATGACGAGGCCCGGATCGCGCGCATTCGCACCCGGACCTGGATCGCTCATCATACCGCGGAGACGGCAGCCGACCTTCTGCGTGAGGCCATGGACCAGCCGGCGAGCGACCGCATGCTGAACGTCCTGCTGACCGGAGAATCCGGGATGGGAAAGACGACCCTGGTCCGGCGGTTCGAGCGTCTCTACGAGCAACCCTTCGACGCGGCGCAAGGCGTGCAGATACGCCCGGTCGTGATTGCGCTGATGCCGCCCAATCCGGTCGAGGAGGAATTCTTCGCCCAGATCCTGCTTGCCATCGGCGCTCCCGCGACGCCGCATCGCGTCGCCGGCGGATCGAGTTCGCGCACCGTGACGATGCGATTGCTTGGGCAGGTCGGCACGCGTGTGCTCGTGCTGGACGAGTTGAACTCCGTCCTGGGCGGCACCGCTCGACAACAGCGGCTGTTCCTGCAGCTCCTTCGCTTCCTGTCGAATACCCTGCGCGTGGCGCTCGTGTGCACGGGAACACCCGAAGCCAGGCAGGCACTGCTGTCGGATCCGCAGCTTCGCAGCCGCTTCGTCGAGGCTGAGCTGCCGGTATGGACGGCAGATCAACATCTGCAGGACTTCGTGAGCCGCCTGGTGCAGAGCATCCCGTTGCGACAGCCGTCTCCCATCGACAGCGCCAGGATCCGGCGTCTGGTGGTTGAACGCTCAGGCGGTGTCACGGAACCTATCTGCCTGGCGTTTCGACGGGCGGCGATCAATGCGGTCCGTTCCGGGCGTGAATGCATCGACCTGGAGGGGCTCGAGACCCAGGGCGTCTGGCAAGGCGTCGTCCTGCCGGGACAAAGGGTCTGGCGGCCCAAGGTTCGCAGCGCGTGAGCCCTGGACAGGATCAGCCATCGACCAGCGACAAGACCACGGTCTCGAATGGCGAGGCCTGCTCGATCTGCAGGAGACCCTGCTTGGCGAGCTCGAGCCCAGCTATGAAGGTGGCGGCCACCGCTCCCCGGCGTCGTAGCGCCACGCGAGCGGGATCAGCTTCCGGGCCCGCGATCTCGGGCTCTCCCAGCAAGCGGCTCAGCGATACGATCCCGGCGCCAGCCAGCATCCGGATGATCCGCTCGCGGGCTTCCGGAACGTCGGGAAGATCGAGTGGCACCACCCGGTACACGGACGATAACCCTGGTGCGGTGGGAGCCGGCGCCGCCGGCTCCCACTCGAACACCATCAGGCTCGCCCACAGGAAGCCGACCATATCGCCCTCTGCCCCTGGCTGCTCCGGACAGCCGCGCGCGAAGACGTCCCGTCCGAGTTGGGGCTGCTGGTCGAGCCATCGCGCCAAGGCGACGGCTTCCGCGCGCGCGCACACCAGGTCGTGCGGCAATGCGGCGGCACGAGCGGAGGCAGCCGGTTCGGCGGCGGCTGGCAGCAGGAACCGCGAGCGCAGCAGCACCAGCCAGCTTGCCATCACCACCCAGTCGGCTTTGCGGCTGAGCGATGGCTGCCCGGGCCATGCGTCGGCAAGCTGGTCGAGCAGCTCGAGCAGCGGCAGGCGGCGCACGTCAATGTCTTGCGCCCGCGCCAGGGCGAGGAGCCGGTCGAGCGGTCCGGCATAGCCGTCGACCACGAGATGCGGCGTTTCCCCCTGGCCGACGCGTCCGTCTGCCTGCGAATCCACGACGTCGTCCATGCGGCTCAGTCGTCCGGCCGACTCTGCAACTGGAACACGAGCCCCGGCCACCGTCGCTCCAGCGCCGCGACTGCAGGGCTCGGTGTGCCGTCCAGGCTGAAGAACCCGTAGCTGATCACGCCGTGTGCATCCGGAAGGCGCTTGCCAGCGGTGGCTCCCAGCCGGACCACCACCTTGCGCAGCGCGTCGGTCGGTCCCCAATGCTGACGCATCCAGGCGGTCGCCGCCGGCTTGGTCGCGTCCTGCCGCAGCAGATCGTCCGGTACCGGCAGCAGGACGTGCAGATCGAACGGACAGGCCCGGCTGTGAGCGGCGTGCGCCGCGGCCTCGACACGATGCGTGGTGATCCGCAGCGCCAGCTGCCGCGTCAGGATGTGGCAGCCCTCGATCGACAGGCGGCGGTCTGTCGCCGGCTGCTTCGCCAGCATCAGGAACAGGTCCTCCTCGAGAACCGCCGCGTCATGCTGCCAGGGGATGATCCCGGATCCGCGCGCCGCTTCCGCGAAGCCGGCCAGGTCGTCTTTCGGTCCATGGACGGTCAACCGATGGTACACCCAGCTGCCTTCGTCATGCCGGGAAGCGGACGGTGCACGGGCCGGGGCGGGCCGCCGCCCGCGTGGCTTCGGGTCAGCCTTCTTGCGGGCAGGCCGGGCGGGCGGAATAGGCAGGTCGGGATCGGGATCCCAGGGCAGCCGGTAGCCGCTCACAGCCCGATCTTCCCGGCCGGCGTGTCGCTCACCAGCTCGAGCAGCTCGATATAGCCGCGGGTGGTGCGGGGATCGCGGTGCCGGACGTGCCGCTGGATCTCCGCTTCCCGGACGCCCAGGTGATGCGCCTCGGTGATGAAGCCGGACCGCAGCCCGTGCGGGCTCAGCCTGCCGGCGGCACTCGCCTCGATCCCGGCTATTTCCGCACGCCGCGCCAGGATCTGGCGAACCGCGTCCGGACGCAGGGCCCGGTCGCTGATGCGCCCGTCCGCCTCCACCTTGCGGAACAAGGGGCCCGCGGGACGCTTGGCCACCGCCTGCCATGCCTTCAGCGCGCGCACCGGACAGGTCTCGGCGAATTCACCGTGGGCCAGACCGATGCTGGTGCCCTGCCCTTGCTGGTCGGTCTTGCTGTGCCGGATGGTGATCTGCAGCCCGAACGTGGTTGGCGTGACATCCTCCGCCAGCAACCCGACCAGCTCCGAGCGGCGCAGGGCGCCGGCGAAGCCGACCAGCAGCACGGCGCGGTCGCGTCGGCCGGTCTTGCTGTCGTCGCAGGTGGCGAGCAGGCGCTTCAAGGTGTCGAGCCGGACCGCGGCCGCCTTGACCACCGGACGCCGCAGCTTGCGCAGCGCGCCCTGCAGCGGCTCCTGGATCGCGCGGTGCCCCGGGTTCCACGGCAGGTCGACGAAGCGGTGCGCCTTGCCGATCGCGGCCAGACGGCGACGGATGGAGGTCGGTGCGTGGCTCTTGGCGAGGCTGGCGAGATAGGCGCCGACCGCCGCCGGCTTCGCAGGCAGCGGTGTGAAGCCGGTCGCGTCGCACCAGGCCGTGTAATGCGCCCAGTCCGCCTTGTACGCGCGCAGGGTCGCCGGCGACGCGGAATGCCGTGCGAAGTCCTGCGCCACCGCCAGCGCCGCGCGGCCGGCCGCGGTGAGCCCGGAATGGCGGAGTTCCGCCCCCTCCTCCGGGCTCGGCGTGGTGATCAGGGCGCTTCTGACAGGTTCGTGCATCGGTCTCATCATGTCCACCATCGCAGCATCGCGGCGAAGCTGGGCGAACTCAACCTCGTTTAATCAGGCGAGACGTGATAAGGGTAATTATCACTGCTGGGTAGGCACTGGTGCATGTTTGGTGCACCCGATTCCGGTCGCATGATGAGGGGAACAGTCGCACGACCGAGGACCGATCGGCGGATCGAGGATCGAGGATCGAGGATCAAGCAAACCATTCAAAAGGCTTGCTTCTTCGGTCGCATGAAGAAGAGAAATGGCCAGCCGGTCTGTCCCAATACGGGATGTCCGTAGAACTTCTGCTCAAGCATGCAGTTTTGCCGATGCAAGAACATGCTCAGGAGAGCAGCCGTGTCAGCAGTAGACAACAGACCCAAGGATAAAGCCTTGTGTGACGACGAAGTCAGGGCTGGCAAGACGTCCGGCAGCTCCGTGCTGCTCCAGACATGTCCGCCGATCACCAATGCGGAGCTTACCGAGAAGCTTGAGCAGGGTGGGTCGATCAGGGGTGCGGTTCTGGAGGCCCAGGACGACAGCAAGCAACCGAAATACGCCGTCTTCCTGCTGCCTTCGTGGCGCAAAGTCTATTGTGTGCTCCACATCGCCTGGCCTGCCCGTCCACGGCTGTTCCGCGATATCGACCGGCTGCTGGTGCTTGTACGATTTGATTATTGCTATACGGACCCGATCGTTCTCAAGCGCGTTGGTGATGACCAGGATGGCAAGCGCTTCTGGCGCATGACACTCAAGGCAACTACCGAGGATTGAACGGCAACTCTTTGAGTAAACTGTTTGTGCAGCTGCGAGAAACAGATCAGCGCCAGCAATCGCCCCGCTGGAACCGTTGCAGGCGAGGGCTGGAGGATTCATAGTGATCGTGCGGCCTCTGTCGCAACCCTTCTGCCTTCGAGGCCGTAGGGCCTATGGGAGGGTCTGCACTTCGGGGAGACTGCCAAATGGCGGAGAAACCGAGGGTTACGTTGGGTCAGGTCACTGCCTTCATCATGGCAGTAACAGGGGCACTCCAGGCGGTTCGAGCCGTCCTGGAGGCCCTGCACTTAACGTAGCTCTACCATGGAAGGTGGGGCTGATCTTTCCGGGTCACCCTACCGACCTTGGCTGAGTGTGGACGTGGCGGAGGTCGTTTTCAAGAGGAACGTTGGATCAGGCCGCTGGCAATCAGTCTGGTTAGCCAGCTAATCGAATCAGGCTCAATCTTGCCGTTTATCGCACGTGATGGCGGCCGATGGCGGCGCGCTACGACAGATCAAGAGAGCACTTCCAGGACTTTACTAGCGGCAAGTCGTTCAGATTGACCTAGCCACCAATGCTCTGTCCGATGCAACCAGGAAGGACAAACTGAACCGGTGAAGAAAGATCGACGTAAAAGCTATTTGTGGGAAATCAGGAGCTTTGCGATCAGAGGCAACTATGGCGTGGCCGTTTCACCTCGACGAGGACGTTTAGTTGGAATGGAACACGACACGCATGTGGTTATGCTGACATAGATACGTAAGCACGTCGTTACGTGCGTATGTAGTTGCTTTTAGCGCGGCGTCCGATCCTCAAGATCAGCGTCGGCAACCTCTAGCCCCGCCGCCTTTGGCGCATGCACAATGACCTGCTTCATTGTCAGGAAGTGCGCCTTGGCTACCGCTTCAATCGCGTCAATGCTGCTTCTGCGCATGCGAAGGTTCAGCGTTGTGGCGGTGTCGGCAATACTCCCCTGCCCTTCCATCTGCCGAATCAGGGTCGGCGGTTGCTCATGCAGTTGGAAGGAAACACGACGCATGTGTGGTTATGCTGATATAGATACGTAGGCAGGTCGTTACGTACGCACGTGCTTACCTTTGTCGCGGCGTCCGATCTTCAAGATCAGCGTCGGCTACCCCTTCCCTAGCCTGGAAAATTCACCAGGGTGGTTGAGAAGCTTCGGCCCTATGACGCTTGCTCAACCGGAAGCTGTGTGGCCATAGGCCGCCATCAGTCCGTTTCGGGGCCGTTGGGTCGTCTCTGTGGCTGG
>JAABUX010010926.1_pt1 | contig 10084 bp, 8 predicted proteins | sample 5561851 | NCBI WGS metagenome assembly JAABUX01 (sample SAMN10711883, study PRJNA513361) | rock metagenome | isolation source: Antarctica rocks | place: Antarctica: Victoria Land, Richard Nunatak red sandstone | collected 2016-01-03 | reverse complement strand
AGTCGAGCGACTGCTTGGCCGTGCGGATGCCGCCGGCCGGCTTGAAGCCGACCTTGTAGCCGGTGCGCTCGTGGTAGTCGCGGATGGCGCGCGCCATCACCAGGCTGACCGGCAGCGTGGCGTTGACGCTCTCTTTGCCGGTCGACGTCTTGATGAAGTCGGCCCCGGCCATCATGGCGACGAGGCTGGTCATGCCGACGTTGCGCAACGCGCCGAGCTCGCCCGTGGCCAAAATCACCTTCATGTGCGCGTCGCCGCAGGCCGCGCGGAAGTCACGCACCTCGTCGTAGAGCGCCGTCCAGTCGCCCGTGAGCACATGCGCGCGCGAGATGACCGTGTCGATCTCGGCCGCGCCAGCCGCGACCGAGGCGGCGATCTCGGCGAGCTTCTGCCCGTGCGCGATCTGCGCCGCCGGAAACCCGGTGGAGACGGCGGCGACGGGGATGCCCGAGCCGGCAAGGGCGTCGACGGCCGTGGCCACGAGGTTGTGGTAGACGCAGACGGCCCCGACGGTGACGCCGAGGTCCGCCGCGCCGAGCGCTTCCAGCACCTCGGCGCGCACGGGCCGGCGCGCCTTGGCACAGAGCCGCCGCACCGTGCCCGGCGTGTCGTCGCCGGCGAGCGTGGTGAGGTCGATGGTGGTGATGGCGCGCAACAGCCAGGCGGCCTGCCACTCCCGCTTGACGGTCCGGCGCGCCGCCATCGTGGCGGCGCGCCGTTCGGCGGCGCTACGGTTGACGCGCACGTCGCGCACCCAGCCCAGGTCCAGCGGCATCCCCGGATTGCGCGCCATAGCTATGCGCGGCGCGCGCTCTGCGCGACGCGCCCCTACCTCAATCGTGTCGACCATTATGTTACCTCTCCATCGCTGCCCCGTCCCCCGGCGGCGCGTATGACTATTCTTCTTATAATGTACTACAGAATTAGCCCGTAGAGCCCAAGCGCTTTAGCCCTGGGATAGAAGGGCTTTACCCGCTTCAGCGGCTGCAGCTTGACTCTATCGCTCAATAGTTTATACTGTAGACATGGGGTATCGCACAGTAGAAATTAAGTGGATGCCGGACCGGGCGTCGCAGTGGGCGACGTACACGGGGGCGCGCGTCGAGGCGGCGCGCTTGTGGGCCGACCTCGTGACGCGGCATCATCGCCTGCGGCGCCTGAACTGGCGCTGGCCCTCCAAGGCCCGTTTCCAGAGATGGGCCAAGAGACGCTATCCCGGCTTGTCGGCACAGGCGGCGCAGCAGATCATCGGGGAATTCATTGAGGCGGTGGACGCGACGCGCCAGTTGCGCAAGAACGGCCACGCTGAGGCGCGCTATCCCTGGAAGCGCCCGCGCTACCGCGACGTGGTGTACACCAACCAGGACGCCCGTATCAGAGATAATCGCCTCGTGCTGCCCAATGGTAAGAGCGGCACGCTGCGTATCCCGCTGCCCCACGATCGCCCGTTACCCGGTCGCTTGATGGAAGTTCGTTTGTGTATCGGGCGTGTGCTGTTAGTGTATGAGATCCCCGATGAGCCGCATCATCAACGAACGGTGGTCGGCATCGACTTGGGCGTGAACACGCTGGTTGCCGCCACAGATGGTAAAAAGGCGCTACTCATCAGCGGACGCGAAGCCAAGGCGACCGTGCAGTGGCGCAACAAGCGGCTGGCGTCGACGATGCGCCGGCAGTCAAAAATGGTCAAGGGGTCTCGCCGCTGGCGGCGTGTGCAGCGCCGCAAGAAGCAGATGCTCGCCAAAACACGGCGCCGCATGAATGACCTGATCCATAAGGCCACGCATCGGGTCGCGCAAGAGTTCCCCCGCGCGACCTGCTACGTCGGCAAGCCCTTCAACGAAGCCGCCCAGAAGATGAATGATGTGTGGGCACAGCAAGTGAGCCAAGCCAGCAACGGCAAGATCACACGTCAACTGGACAAGGCGAGCGGCGCTATCCAGATAGACGAGCATTACAGTAGTCAGACGTGCCCTCATTGCGGGGCGCGGAACAAGTGCCGGCGCGTGTATCGTTGTCGGACGTGTGGGATAGTCGCCCCGCGCGATGTCGTGGGGAGTACGAATATCCTGTGCATCGGCCTTTATGAGGAGATGCGGACGAATCAAGCCCTGGCAACGGAGGTCGTCTATGCGCGCCCCGTCAAAGTATTCCGGCGTGAGCCGGATAGTTCGAGCGGACACCTCGCAGGTAGCTCGGTGTAGCCGAGAAGCCCACGCCCTTTAGACGTGGGAGTGTCACGCTATCCCCATTTCTTATCCTAATTATTATGGAGAGGTCGTACACTGAAGCTAGCTGTCCGCGTCCCCGCGGCTTTTTACGGAAGCTCTACGACGTGTTGTTACACTAATAACAACCACGGCGTACGCTTATATAGTGAATTAGAGGAACGGATGAAGGGCGGCGGAGTGAAGGAGAGCGGTGTGCGACCAGACAGCGGACTGACAGCCGGCGGACTAACAGCCGGCGGGCTGACAGCTAGCGGGCTGATGACAATTCGGCGTGGCGTGAGGATCGGGCTTGCCCTCGTCTGTAGCGGCGCGGTCGGAGCCGCTGCCCTGCATGCCGCTGGCGCCGACGCGGCGACAGCGCGCGCGGGGTCGCGCGTGGCGCCGGGGACTATACTGCACACGACCTTGGTCGGTACGGCGCCGCTGGCGGTGGCCGTCGACGCGCGCACGAGCCGCGCTTTCGTGCTGGCGAGCGACGGCGTCAATGTGATCGATACCGCGAGCGGTAAGTCTCTGAGCCATGTCGGCGGCGGCGTCGGCAGCGACCCCTATGGCGCGGGACCGGCCTCCATCGCGGTGGACCAGACGACCGGGCGCGTCTTCGCGGCGAACTTTGGGAGCGGCAGTGTGAGCATGCTCGACGCCGGCAGCGGGCGACTGGTGAGCACGACGCGCGTCGGCGCTGGGCCGGGCGCCATCGCGGTCGACGAGCGCGCCGCCCGCGTCTTCGTCACCAACTTCGACGGCGATTCGGTCAGCGTCCTCGATGCGAGCAACGGCAAGGTACTCAAGACGGTATCGGTCGGGCAGGCGCCCGACGGTGTCGCCGTCGACACACAGACAGGCTACGTTTTCGTGGCGAACTATACCTCCAACACGGTGAGCGTGCTCGACGCGAAGGCCGGCTCGTTCGTGCGCACGGTCACCGTTGGGATACACCCGATCGACGTCGCGGTGGACGAGCGCACGGGGCGCGCCTTCGTAGCGAACTACGATGACAGTACGGTGAGCGTGCTCGATACGACCACGGCCAAGGTCCTGAAGACGGTCTCCGTCGGCGTGTCGCCGGTGTCGCTGCGCGTCTACAATTCCAGCGGCAAAGTCTACGTCGTCAACTACACCGACGGCAGCGTCAGCGTGCTCGACACCAAGACGCTCAAAGTCACGAATACGATCAACGTCGGCCTGTTGCCGAGCGCGGTGACGATCGATGGACGCAGCGGGTACGCCTTCGTCGTCAACGCCGGAAGCAACACGGTCAGCGTTGTCGACACGAAGAAGGGCGTCGTGACGCGCACGGTGTCCGTAGGCCAGTACCCCAGCGCGGTCGCGGCGGCGGAGGCTAACGGGCACGCCTTCGTGACCAACGAGCAGGACAACAACGTCAGCGTCCTCACGGCGGGCTAGGCGGTGTACAACCATTTACCGAGATGACAGTAGGAGGTAGGTACTTTAATCATCATCCGTTTAGGGCTCCCCGCGATGGGGCATGGCGAGCCCCGTTTAGGGCTCCCCGCGATGGGGCATGGCGAGCCGCGACGATAGCGACTACTACAAGGTTATGACGGCGACGGACGACAGGCCGCGGCCGGTTATGTTGATCGTTTCGTCGCTATCGCAAAGCTATAATAACCTCACCGCGCTATATATACGCGTTGAAAAGAGTCGTCTACCTATGCAGCCGGTCAGAATATTGTTGGTCGAGGATAACGCCGGCGATGTGCGCTTGACGCGAGAAGCCTTGACGGAGGCGAAGGTCGCTAATACCCTCACCGTGGCGCGCGACGGTGTGGACGCGCTGGCGATGCTCCGTCGCGAGGGCGCGTACGCCGGCGAGCCGCGGCCGGATCTGATCTTGCTCGACCTGAACCTGCCGCGCATGAACGGGTGTGAGGTCCTGACCGTGCTCAAGGCGGACCCCGACCTCCGGCGCATCCCGGTGGTCATGCTCACGACGTCCGACGCCGAGCGCGACGTGCTGGCCGCGTATAACCTCGGCGTCAACGCCTACGTCGTCAAGCCCGTGGACCTGGAGCGGTTTTTCCGGGTCATCGAGTCGCTCGACGGCTTCTGGCTCTCCGTCGTTAAGCTGCCGGCGTAGCCGTGGATAATGCACGAGCCTCGGCTATCGTCTTTCACGGTCTGATGTCGTAGCCGCCCGGCACGTATCATGCGCCGCTCCTGCTGGCGTGGATAAGGGGCGCGCCGCGGACGTGGCGCGCGACAGACTAGGAGGGGGCATAGATCATGGCGGATATACCATACACGGGGACGGTACGCGCCCCGGATATCCCGACCGGCCTGGAGTGGTTCAACGTGGAGCGCCCACTGTCGCTCGCCGACCTGCGCGGACGCCTGGTCATTCTCGACTTCTGGACCTCCTGTTGAATTAATTGCCAACATATGCTGCCGCAGTTGCGGCGGCTCGAAGAGATGTACCCCGCCGACCTCGTGGTGATCGGCGTACACGCGCCCAAGTTTCCCGCCGAGCGCGACGCGGCCAACGTGCGCGCGTCCGTGTTGCAGTTCGGCGTCACGCACCCCGTGGTCAGTGATCCTGACCATGCCGTCTGGGACGCCTATGCCGTGCGCGCGTGGCCTACCATGATGTTCATCGACCCGCGCGGCCGCGTGATCGGCCAGCACGCCGGCGAGTTGCATTTCCCGCAACTGGGCGAGGTCGTGGGCGCGATGCTGCACAAGCTGCGCGACGAGGGGCTGCTCGACCACGACGATCAGCCCCTGCCGCTACGGTCCGAAGCGCGTCCGTCCGGCCCCCTCGCGTTCCCCGATACCGCGCTCCCCGACGAGGAGGGGGACCGCATCGTGGTGAGCGATACGGGTCACCATCGTATTGTGGTGGTGAGCCGCGGCGGTCGGGTGGAGCGCGCGTTCGGGCGCGGGACGCCGGGCTTCTCTAACGGCAACGGGCAGGCCGCGTTCAACGCGCCGCGCGGGCTGGCGCTCGCCGGCGACAGCCTCTACGTGGCCGACACCGAGAACCACGCCATCCGTCGTATCGACCTCGCCTTGGGGCAGGTGAGTACGATCGCCGGGACGGGCGCGCAGGCCGATAGCTTCAATCGCGGCGGCCCGGCGCGCGAGACGCCGCTCTCGTCGCCGTGGGACCTGGCGCTCTCCGCGGACGCGCGCACGCTCTACGTGGCCATGGCCGGCTTCCATCAGGTGTGGGCGCTTGACCTCGCCGGCGCTGTGATCGGTCCGTTCGCGGGGACGGGGCACGAGGGCATCAAGGACGACACGCGCCCGCGCGCCTGGCACGCCCAGCCGTCCGGCCTCGCGCGCGCGGACGGCGTGCTCTACGTGGCCGACAGCGAGACCAGTGCGGTGCGGACGGTCGAACTGGGCGGCGCGCAGGGGCGGGTCGGCACGTTGGTGGGGCAGGGGCTGTTCGTGTTCGGCGACCAGGACGGCGACGCCGAAACGGCGCGCCTGCAGCACCCGCTGGGCGTCTGCGCGGCCTTCGGCGCGGTGTGGGTGGCCGACTCCTACAACAATCAGGTGCGCCGCATCGACATAACCTCTGGGAAGGTGAGCGTCTTTGCCGGAAACGGCGCGCACGGGCTGGAGGACGGGGTCGGGCCGGGCGCACGCTTGTGGGAGCCGGGCAACGTCCGCGCTGGCTGGGATTGGCTCTACGTGGCCGACACTAACAACCACGCCGTGCGCGTGCTCGACCCCGCCAGCGGGGCGATCACGACGCTGCCCGTCGCGGAGTAGGGGTGGATCGGTTTCAGGTTAGTGCTCGAAGGTAAGCGCCTCGATCTCTTCCAGCAGCCAGGAGCCGGGCATGTGACCGACGTTGTAGCGGTGGATTTGGGAGGTCAGCGGGCGGTCCGCGCGTGCGATGATGCGCGCGTTCTCCTCGGCGCGGTCGTGCCAGGGGCGGTCGATGAGGTCGATGGGGTCGGTTGCCGCGACCTGTTCGCGCGGCAGCGCCAGGTGTTCCGCCCACAGGTCGATGCGTAGGTCGCGCGCCAGCGCGGCGTCGCGCACCACCGCGTTGAGTTCGCTGTCCGTGACCAGGCCGCGGTTGTTCAGATTGGCCGAGCCGACGGTCAGCCACTCGTCGTCGATGATCGCGACCTTGGCGTGGAGGTAGATCGGCCGGTAGGTGAAGGGATGCCGGCCGGCGTTGGGGCCGGACGTGTACAGGGAGTAGACCGAGATCATGCCGCGCCCGTTGTCGACCTCGCGCAGCTTGGCGACATGCTGGTCGTTGTCCCACTTGCCGCTCTGCGCGCGCGCCGGCAGCACGATCGCGATGCGCGGGAAGCTCGTCTCCATCTCGCGATTCATCGCCGCGATCAACGCGTCCATGATGTCGGGAGACCACAGGTATTGGTTTTCGAGGTAGACGAACCGCTTGGCCCCGCGTAGCGCGTTGACGTAGGCGTGGTGGATGCCGTACTCGCCGCGCGGGGCGAACGGGTACACATGCCGGGGGATCGTGCGCGCGATCTGCACGGGGGTCCGCCACGCCGGGTCGTAGGCGGGGTCACGGTGGGGCAGGTCGTCCCGGCCCGTCGTGGCGGTCCAGCGTTGGCGGAAGTTGTGCTCGACGTCGGCCACGGCCTCGCCCTCGATGCGCACCTGCACGTCGTGCCAATTCGGTCCGGCGCGCAGGGGGTGCCGCGACGTGTCCCAGCGGTCGCCCGCGAGCGTCGTCAAGTCCATGCCGCCGACGAAGGCGACCTGCCCGTCGACGACGATGGCCTTTTGGTGGTGGCAGTGCGTGAAGTGGGCGCTCGTGTCGAGTTGGCACTGCAGGTCCCCGCTCCCTTCGGTGGCGACCGTCCGGCACACCTCCTCCACCCGCTTTTTGGTGGGCGGGAGGAAAGCGGCCGACCCACTCCATAGGAGCATGCGCACGGGGACGCGCTGGGCCGTCGCGGACAACAGGTCGAGCAGGCGCGTCCGCACGACAGCGGGGCCAGGATGTTGATCCAGCGGGATATGCGGCGTGAGCGACCAGCCGATGATGTACACGTAGTGCTGGGCGTTGGCGAGCGCAGCCTGGAGGTCGCCCAAGAAGCCCTCGCCGTCGATGCGGTGCGCCACGCGGTTGTGTAGGCGTGGCGGCGTGCCACCGGGGTACCAGCGCGGATCGTCGCCCCACCACGTGGCCCGCGCCCGCCGCAGGGTGTCCGTATCAATCGCGCCCCGCCGCAACGCGTGGTGGTGGCGGCGCCGATGCAGCGGGCCGATGGTCCGGCGCGCCTGACGCGCCGCTAATCCTCCCAGCATACCAAGTGTCGCCATGGGCGTCGATGCTCCTCTCCGTGCTATTGTTGGCGGCGCATGGCGCCGGTCCTTGATCTAGCCTAGCATACACCATCTCAGAGCACGCCGGCGCCGGGCAGCGGTGGCGATAGAGAGAAGCTAACGGGAGGGCGTGTTGACGGCAGCACACTCTCCTTCTCCCGTTCGGGCTATTGCGCCATGCGCCGATTGGGTTGATGTGTGGGATGTATGTCACGCGCGCCGCGGCCCTCGCCGGCGCCCTTACCCCATCTCGCTGGAGGTTTCCGCTATCATGCCGGTCACGTCGGCCGTCACATGCCCCCTCGTGCTCGCTACCGCGGCGCTCATCCCGCTCGGCGGCAGCCTGCTCGCCCTGGCCTCGCCCCTCCCCCTGCCCCATGGGATCGTGGCCGCGCTCGGCTTGTGCGCGCTGCTCATTCTGGCGGCCTGCCACGGCCTGCTGTGGCGCGCGGCCCGGCGTCGGGCCGCGGCGACGGCACGGCGACCGGCTCCAGCCCAACGTCCGCGCCGTCGCCTCCGGCGCGCCCCCTCTACCCGAGCGCCCGTTGCATCCATGAGCGCGGCCATGGAGAGGTCGCCGGCCAGGGAGGTCGACGCCGTCGACCAGGCCGCGTCCACGGCAGCGGCCGCCGCGCTGCATGACGTCGTGGCGGCGATCGAGGACGCGTTCGGCCACGGGCGCCCGACGGCGGCCGAGACGGCCGCGCTGTACGCCCAGGCGCAAGGGCGCGTGGGCCGCGCCGCCGCCGCGTTGCGCCGCCTGCTCGCCGCGAAGGGGTCTCCCGCCCTGCGCGGTGACCGCCTCGCCTTCGGGGCCTGGGTCGCCGACAACGACTGTTCGCTCGTGGATCGTGTGCGGGCGTCCACCGGTGTCGGCGCGACGCTCTTTCGCCTGCGCGCGGACGGGGCGCTCGTCCGCGTCGCCACCACCGTCCCGGCCGCGGACGGCCGCCGCGCGGTCGGGACGACCCTGCAAGGGCCGGCCGCCGCCGCGTTCGCCCGCGGCGAGGGCTACGCCTGCCGCGGGTGTCGCCCAGCTCGTCGCTCGCGTCGCGGCGGGCGCCGCCGACAGCGCGCGCGCCGTGCACGTCGCCAACGATCTGGTAGACGCCATGGTCGCGGACGCGCGCCGCGCGGCCGCTAGCGCCACGGGCCTGGAGGCGGCCGCCACGCGGACCCGGGCGGCGGCCGGACTGGGGGTCGATGCCGTGGAGACGGCGGTGTGCGCCATGGTCGGGGTCAGCGGCGACGTGCGGGACGTGGCCGCACGGGTCGGGGCGCTCGGCGCGCACGGGGACGAGATCGGGCGGATCGCGGCGGTGATCGATGAAATCGCCGAGCAGACCAATTTGCTCGCGCTCAACGCCGCCATTGAGGCGGCGCGCGCGGGCGCGCACGGCCGGGGTTTTGCCGTCGTCGCCGCCGAGGTGCGCAAGCTGGCCGAGCGGGCGCGGGGCGAGACCAAAGCGGTCGCGGCGCTTGTCGCGCGGATCCGGGTGGAGACGGACGGAGCTGTCTCCGCGATGCGGCGGACGGTCGAGACCGTCGCCGGGACCACGGATGGCGCGACCCAGGCGGGGGGGGAGCCTTGCGCGAGATTCTGACCGCCGTGGAGGAGACGGCGGTGGGGGTGGCGGGGATCGCGACGGCCACGCGGGCGCTTGACGCGCACGGCCACGCCGTCGCCGCGACGATGCAGGGGGTGACGACGGTGGTCGAGGGGACGCTGGCGGCCGGCACGGACCTCGACGGCGCGACGGCCGAGGAGGCGCGGGTCGCGGAGGGCGCGCCTCGCCGTTCGATGTCGCGCGAAGCCACGTCCGGCCGCGGCGACGATCTTGCCGTCGGGTGCAGCCCCCGCAAGGCGGCCAGGGCATCGCGTACCGTCATTTGATCCTCTGATCCTCGGCCAATGGCGCCCGGATCAGGAGCGCCCTCCCATAGTAGGCGCGTCGGCGGCAACGTGCAGGCCACGACGACTGGCGCCAGGGGGATGAGCAGACCGCCGTAGTCGACGCTGTGCGGGAAGACTGGCGTCGACAGTGGCGCCGCTGAAAACGACGAGCGGCCCGGTTAGGGTGACAATTGTCAAGTATCAAACGGGGCCGCGTACACTGAAAGTGTATCGATAGGGTTGCGAGAGTAGGGACGTACGAGAAAGCGCTTGGCATACCGACACGACACGCCGCCGTCCATGCGCAACCGGAGGCCGCGTCCCCGCCGCCTACGCCGCGTCGTGGTCCGGCTTGTGCTCGGCGTGACCGCGCTGGCGTTCGCGTTGGCTGTCGTGCTCGTGGCATACGGCGCGTTGGTGGTCGAGCCGGCCATCGCACCCGTGGCCGCCACGGCCCCGGCCCGCGTCCAAGCGGTACTGACCGCGCATCAGGGCGATTATCTCTCCTTGAACGATATGGGGACGTGGCTGCCGCGCGCCACTATCGCCGTGGAAGATCGCCGCTTCTACGCCCACGGGGCTGTCGACCCGCTGGCTGCGGCGCGCGCCCTGCTGTACGATATTCGCGCCGGCCGCGCCGAGCAGGGCGGCGGGACCATCGACGAGCAGCTCG
>JAABUX010010925.1_pt1 | contig 10085 bp, 15 predicted proteins | sample 5561851 | NCBI WGS metagenome assembly JAABUX01 (sample SAMN10711883, study PRJNA513361) | rock metagenome | isolation source: Antarctica rocks | place: Antarctica: Victoria Land, Richard Nunatak red sandstone | collected 2016-01-03 | reverse complement strand
CACAGAGTCAAAAATGACAGAATTTGGTCGAGGCATTGGGCTATGTTTGAGTGTCCGGTAGAGGTCAAGGAGCGTAGCCACCTGCTCTTGTAAAGCACTCAGCTGACTACGTTCCACTTTATCCATCGACCTATCATGGAAGGGACTTGGTAGAGTTGCATGATATGAGACGACGCAAGTTGGTACTTCCTTCCCAATCGTAGCCGCGCTGAAATGCGAGCGAAATCCAGCGCGACAACTTTTCGAAAGAGCACATCTGTATCATCACTTTCCGGCTTTTCTGTTTGAAATCAGCAAATCCAGTTATTACGAGTACGTCTTACCGCGTCGTGAAGCTTGCTCCAAAATTGCACAGATCTGCCTTAACTCGTCCTCAACATATGCGATAGCACCGCCACTGACAGCCACTCGAACGATCACTCCTCGACGATCCTTATCTTCTTCAATACAAATTGCCGTCACGGCGTGTGGGTCTTTACGGCGATAGGAGAGAAATGATAAATTACCAACAATCTCTGCCTCCTGTTCAACTGTCATGCTGCGTTCTTGACCTGGGTCTGAGATTAAGTTGTGTTCCCTCTCGCCCTCTCTGATCGGTCCTAGCATAGCAAGGAGACTGATCTTTTGTAACGTGCGCTCCCTGGCAACTTTGCTCCCCACATACTTTGAGAAGTAACGCTGGAGATTTATATGAAAAACATCAAGAATACTGACTCTCTTGAATTCCTTGCGTTTACGCTTGCCTTTTGGTCATTGTCTGCTGAAGTGTGAGTCCCACAGGTACTAATGGCGGGGTCAATCAGCCCTACAGAAACCAGCGATGAGCGCATTAGCAAGCTTCCCCACTTCAAAGTAGAGAGGTAAAGCATCCGGTGCACTTTGTGACTTCAAGAAAACGATTCCCTTCGAAGCATTCGCATACACCGCATTGTGATATCGCCATGCATCGCAGCAGCAGCGCCGGACGGGACAAGCCGCATTCTTTCATTCGCACCACGCATCGGAAAAGCATTGTTAAGCTCGACCGTGATGCTGGCTTCAACCGCTTGAATAAGGATGGCTCAACGTGGAAATCTGCTATCAATGCTGCTCAAATAGTTCACCAACTCGACGGAAGACACGTCTTCCCGCCCGGCGAAGCCCTGCTCGTTTCTGTTCACGCTTATACAAATGACGCTTCGTTTAGCCGCGCGGTCAAGTACGCAGTGACCCAAAGACAGCGACTCTTTTTCGACGACACATATCAGGACCCTAACGTGTGGATACGTCTCATCAGCACCGAGTCCCTGGAATGGGAAACTGTCCAGCTCGAGGATGCGAATAACGGCAAGTAGATGGAGGTGCTTCGCGAGCCCAGCAGGACCTGGCCGATTTTCTTCTCAATATCAGAAGCCCAAAAAATATTCGGTATCCAGAGCCAGTGGCTGACGTCGGATGAGTGGTTTGCAATAGAATGTATACCTGCCGAGGTTATGCAGAAGCACATTCAGCTGGCAGATGGAATTCTGCCCTATGGAAAGCCTTATAAGCTCGTGCTAACGTCCGTCGTAAAGACTGACATGGTCACAGTTGAGACACTGGATATTGATGAGCTTTGCAGACGAAGACGCGAGGACATGACCGAGGAGGAGGCTGATAAAGAGTGGGCTAAAGCAAGTGAAGCAGCTGAGGAGAATGGGTTCGCATCTGACTTTCGCTACGATGATTGTGTCTATCAGAAGCTATCCCGGGACAGCCAGACACGTCTTGGCGTATTGACGATGTGTGTCGAGACAAGTATTCCAGAAGGCCCAGCCATCGAAATTCTAGTTATGACGTCCACTGAACTCGTGTAAGTTCGGTGGTCCACTGTGATATGGCTCGCCCGATGAGATACGGCAAGAATGAAGAAAGGTTAGATTTTGCGTGTTACGATGGTGGAGCAGTGAGAGGCATACTACTCCGCCTTAATGAAGATGAGGAGGAGCCTATGTTCTTAACATATTACTCGTTCTTAGATTGGAGGCCTCTGGTAGCATTCAAGGGGGGATCTGTTGCGGTGACCAGGCACGTGCACACGCTCAAGATCTCTCGTGTGTCTACAACCGCTGCTCTGGATCGTAATAAGGTTGATTGCCAACACTCATGTCTATGGCCAAGGTTTCAGCCATCTCGCTGAGCAGTAGCTACAAGACAATCCACTCAGTCTTTACGGCATCTAAATACCATTAGAAGACTTACCGGCCGCTTCAGAAAGCTAGCCATTGCGTTAACTTCGTAGCAACCGAAATGTTGTGATCGTTAAGGTCATGAAGCACTTTCGTATAAGTTTCGTCAAGGGACTTTGGTAAAGTCTGTAAAGTCTGCCTTATACCGAGAGGAGTGCTACATCTTCTACCTTGTCAACACCCACGGGACTGACATATGCAAGTCTGACGCACGACCCTCCTGATCATGCATTCAATATCAACTCGGGATCATCTCATTATTCTCATCTTCGCTCTCTCCTTTAATCTGATGAATGGAATTCTCTCCCTTGCAAATCTAGACCAGGCTTTGAAGGCCCGACAAAAGCGGCTTGGATGGTTCCTGGGTTCCAAATGTATCCTGGGAATCGTGTTGAATTTCTTCCTTGAAAGCATGCTCATTACACTTTATATTTTGGATCTAAGCTCGTCCAGCTCCGTACTGCTGCATTTCATGCGATATGCGTAATCCCATACATGCTGATACGAATTGGATTGGGTAATTTGTAAGTCAGCGGTTTTATCGACATAGCTGACGTTACTTGATTCCATCTTGATACTTACTCTTCATCCACTGACGCCCCCTAGTTGAGCAGAAACTGGACAGTTTTATAGTTGCACATTCCACTATAGAGCGCCTACTAGCAATATTCTCAGTATTTCCCAGCATTCTTAGAAAACAAGGTTGGGGGGGAAAGGGGTAGTAAGACCTACGCTCACCAAACTAAACCCTCGAGAACTGCTCACGTCCCTTGGAGAAGCGAGCCCTTGGCTAAACAAATACTTCAGGCCGTCGATGTCCCCCTTCATAGCAAACGAGATGGACTGGGCTGTGTCCGAAACCTTCATCTGAGTCGGGAACTGGCGCTGGGGTCCTGGAATGGAGACGTGACGTGACGGCTGCGAAACCACGTTGCCAGGGGATCCAACTAAGGACGAGACTAAATGTACTTTAGCGATAGCTTATACTTACTTTAAAGATTATAATTATTTCACTTTATAAAAAGTCTAAAAGAATAGCCTCTTATTAATCTAATCTTCTTACTATAATAGATTATCAGGACATTCGAACCCTGAGCTTATCGTAGCTTATCGGTTGGTTGAAAAGTCCCCCAGTTACCCCTCTAGGACTAGCGCGAACATTAGAATTTGTCGGATTTAACATATGTATGTACCGACGCTCCATCATATTTACTACATAATCGATGTTACTTAGCTCGATAGCTACCTAGTACTTCAAGCCCTATAATATAATACGCGAAAGTATCTTATTAAATTGCGTTGTTATGGAGATAATATCGTGTTATAGCATGGACGAGCCGTAGAACCTAGGTGAAACCTTGATTATCAAGCCGAGATGGTTCGAATATCTCCGTCATTTGTACTACAGAACTGTTATCACGTTCCACCCCCGAAGCTGCTGCGTACATTCAGTTCTGGAAAGAATTCTGCTATGTCTCCTCTTCATTTCAATGTCATAGAGCATGTCCTTCCTTGCCAGTACATACGGGAGTACCCCGGTACAACATTGGATAATCAGGAAGACACACTGCATCTGCACATAAAGCCATACAAGCCAAAGGATCAGTCTCACACCATCATTGGCGGCCACGCCAATGGCTTTCCCAAGGTGGGTCTAGCCGCAAAATAACTGGCCGGTACTCAGCTTTGACATGCATAGGTAGGAACTATATGAACCCTTTTAGGACGAGTTATATGAAGCATTCAGAATGCGGGGACAAGCGATCAAGAGTATCTGGATCGCGGACATTGCTACTCAAGGTGCCAGTGGCATACTCAATAAAAATAAGCTAGGCAACGACCGTCAGTAAACACGAGGCGATAGAGATGAAATCCCAACTGCTGATGCTGGATGCCTCAACGTAGTATCATGGAATAACCACCCGCGAGATCTTCTCTATATGATCCATCACTTCCGTAAAGAGATGCCGAGACCTCTAGTAGGCACCGGCTATAGTCTGGGCGGTTGCCACCTGTAAGCCCATCCCCTTCCTTCTCACCCCCATCACTAAAACCCAAAAGCTGCCAACTATCATTCATCCACCCCCGACTCCTCACCTCCCTCGTCCTCATCGATCCAGTCATCTAAGCCTCCTCCACAGCGCCCAACGGCTTCAAATCCAGCCTCGCCTACGCACGCGCATCGACCTTCCGCCGCGACCGCTGGCCATCACGCGCAGAAGCCGCCGAATCGTTCCGGAAATCAAAGTTCTATCAAACATGGGATCCGCGCGTCCTCGACCTCTGGCTCGAACACGGCCTGCGAAACCTCCCCACAGCAACATATCCCAACAACCCCTAAAGCCAGGACCCAGAAACTACTAACGCACACGACGGTCCCGTAACTCTAACCACAACCAAACACCAAGAAGTTTTCATGTTCCTCCGCCCCAACTTCGCCGGCAAAGACGAGCACGAAAACCTCGTCATTAACCGTCGAACCCATCCAGATCTCGACCCGACCACCATAGAAACCTACCCCTTCTACACCTCAGCACCCTCAGCCGTCTTCTACAACCTGCCTCATCTGCGCCCAAGCACCCTCTTCCTCTTCGGCGGTAAATCCGAGATGTCACCCCCCGATCTGCGACGGCAGAAATTTGCGACCACAGGTACCGGCGTCGATGGTAGTGGCGGTTTTGAAGAGGGTAGGGTGAAAGAAGTGGTGCTTGAGGGTGTTGGGCATTTGGTCTCTATGATTGCGCCGGGGAAGAGTGCGCATGCTGCTGCGGGGTTTTTGGCAGGTGAGCTGGGGCGGTGGAGAGCGGAGGAAGAGGAGTGGAGGCGGCGGTGGGAGGGGAGGGGGAAGATGGAGAGGATGATGGTTGATAGGGAATAGGTGAGGAATCTGGGAGGAGATCCGAGGGCTAAAGCTGCGGAGAAACTTTGAGTAGGTTTTGTTTCGTCCGCTTTGTTTCGGCTGTGGTGGATAGGGGATATTTGTATAGCGTGACGCTGTAACGTTGGTTCATCTGTGTCATTTTCCGACTCGGTAGATCTCTAGAGGTCGGGGGCATGGTAGGCATGACTTGACTATGTTGAGCAATTGCACAATAAGCGTGATACGTTAGCAGGAACCCCACCACTTGCGCAAACGTTTCGTGAGAAAAACCGAAGGGTCTGTTTAAGGGACTCATGATAGTCTACATCTAACGGGGCGACGAGAGGGGTCGTCATATTTCTTTCTCTTCGCAGAATCTGGTTGTACATCTCCATTCACTTGTTTCCTTTTTACGACTCCTGGTAGCGAGAAGAGGCTCGGCCAGCGCAGGTCATACTCCTCTTGCCTGCCGTTTAAACAGTGCCTCAACCATATCCCCCATGTGATATAGAAGTACGCCCCCGTACCGGTCATCAGATGTCTGGAAGCCTGAGTTAGCATGCGACATCCTTGTGATGTCCTGTTAAGAACCAATGCATCTTACTACCACCCATGACCCTCGAGCAAGATTCCCCACGGTGGTCCAATCTCCCTCCGCCACTCCCTCAAGGTTGAGCAATAAACATTATCCAATCCCCAGATCGCGAATCCCCCAAGAAACGTCGACAACCCACACGCAATCATAACCCACATCGTTCCCAAAATCATGTGAGTATGGCGTAGACATTTTGATGGAAGGCTGGGTCTTGCAGGTAGTGGTAGTAGAGCGTTATGAAAATTGCGAGAGAGATGAGAAAGAGGGCGAGGAGGAGGCTGAAGAGGCGCGAGCGAGAGTAGGAGAAGGTGGCATAGGCCATTAGGCAGGTTGTATAGATCATGGAAAGTTCGTCGACGAGTTGCATAGGGTATGGTAGAGCGTGTCAGTGGGGCTTTCGAGGAACGGCGTTTTGCGACGTACATTTGAGGGTGGCATGGAAGATGAAGCTCCCACTGCCGACGAGCGAGTAGCCCACGAAGCTGATGAGGAATATCTGATCATGACCCTGCTTTCTGCACGATTAGATGCCAACGTAGGCCAGATAGATTAATAACAAGTTCGTCAGGGTATTTACTATCTCGGCCGCGTATGGAGTCGCATAGTAATCCTGCAGAAGCTCGGGTTAGTGGGGGGCTTTTGGACCGAAGCAGCGAGCAGCGAACTTCTTCACACCAATTGATGGTGGAGGTCACCGGATCCCAGTAGCCACCAACATCTGGCGCAGCATAGGGAATCGAAGGCAGCCAGGAAATCATGTTGACTACCGTGGGGTAAATGTGTAGGAGTACGCAGTGCCTAGAGTAAAGTAACAAAGGAAACTGCTAGCTACCTGCTAAGAGACGCCAATTAGAGCCCTGCAGCTAGAATACGGACCACGGAGCGGTCCGTGTCGATCCACAGTCCGAGCCGGAAAAGCCTTGGCGCAATATCGGAGACTTTTGTCACCCGCGAGCTACCCTATAAGAAACTCCAAGCTATGAGAGACACCACTGCATCGAGTGCTTTGTGGGGACGTCGAATAGAGGAGAGCAGTCTTTACGCGGCACGCATTCGCAAACTCTTGCACATGCTGATAAAAGAAGCTGCTAATCCGCGACTTACATCAATCCAAGGAGCACACGATATCTGGGCACTATTAATGGATCGAACGGCGAAACGCCTAATATGATAGGATGATGGTCATGTTTTTCGAAAGCCAACGCTCCTACATTGTTACATCACCTAGGGTCTGTGCTAGAAAACAAGCCGATACCATTTCCAGTCCGACCTCAACGGCGCACAAAATCTTACTAATTCGAGCCAAGATCAATGGTGATAGTTCTTCCCTCTAGATAACTCGCATATCGGAGATCTTATTATAATGAGATTTGGGTGTTCGTGTAATGGACCCACCGACATTTTCTCGTCGGAACGCATCGTCGTCTTCGACGCCTTGTTTTCGGGCACATTGCTCCGATCGTCTCCTTGTTGAGTTGCCTGGTGCCACACCTGATTAACATGTTTATCATATAACTATTAATCTGATTTGTTCTTTATCATGCTACGTAGTCTTTGATATCGTGCAATTTGTCTGCTGATGGCGACCAATGTTTTCACTCTTTCTTCAAAAGATAGACTTCCCTTTCCCTTCTATAATCGCTTTTTAACCTCATCTACTAGACTTCCACCCGGCTTGGAATGCCACATCGTGTACCATTTGATAACTTCCTTGCACGAATTTGTGGACTAGGAAATCTAGACAAATTAGACAGAGAGCGGAAGATGCGTCAAGCGAATAGGCTCTATAACCGTCCTCAGCACATGGTTACGCAAGATCATGCGCGTCAATTCTTTAATTACAACAGAGCTGCGGCCGGCATACCTCTATCTCCATACGCCCATCACCATCCTTCAATTGGCGATGGGCTAGATCCCAATCTGCACACACGCCGCCGTCGGGCCGAGGAACTTGGGCTTTACAATCCTGGCCGGAGCCTTAGGGTTCCCGGCCAACGTCCGCTGGGATTAGATGTGGATGACTGGGACAGGGAACAGATCAGTACCTACTATGACTACCATGCGCAGCACATAGAGCGCTACATTAGAAGCCGGCAATCCCTATGGGGTGATCGAAATTCACATGGTATAAAGTTCTGGGTTAGGAAGTATCACGAGTACATCCAACATCTCTTTAACCAGGAGGAGACGCGCATGTCACTTCAAAGGCGCGGGCATGGCGGTCGCAGAATGGGCCCAAGAGGAATGTACCAACGTGGGATGGGTTACGACGAGGACAATGACGATGACGATGAAGATGATAATAATGACTGAACCCGTCAACTTGCTTATATACGTGGTAGTCAGCGATACAAGCTGTGATCTATGGGGCATGTTGGACTTGAAAGCGGCAGGGAATCGGCATCTTCCATCAAACGTCCTCGATACTCAACCAATAATGATTTCTTATCATATGGGTATACTTCTCACCCAAGTATAATGTCTCAGGTTAGTCTATCTCGTGTGACATAATCATATAGCGGACCTACTTCTGTCGGGCTCCATCCACGTAATGCTGATCGGCCGTGAGGACTTAGACTCGGCACTCAGACCCTGTCGCAAGGGGGGCTACTATGGCCTACCTCCACTCGTACCTCGCTACGGGGGCCAATCAAAAGCAAGCATTAGGGACTAGGCCCCCCCCCCTCTAGGGTCTAAGGTTAAAACCCTATATTTCAGATAATAGGTAAATTAGTAGTATATAAATTATATAATATAGATAAGCTAAATATTAAGGCGTGTCTTTAGTAATATACTATTCCCTACTACTACTAAGTAAGCGTATTAACTCTATTTTCTAATAGATCTACCTATTAATATGTTTTACTTATATTTAATCTTCTGTTACTATTTTATTAATTCAAACCCCCTTCCCTACATAAAACCTTTAGATAAGGATTCCTTAAATAATATCTAGTTAAGTCTTTAATAGTTAAATAATATATCGCGTACTTTATATAAGGTCTTATACTCTAGATATTGATTGATTGATTGATTGATTATATACGCACTTATGTAGTAACTAGTTAATGGCGGGTTTCTTCAACGTAATAAGTAACCATAGTAGCGTAGAGGAAACCCTCAGGGCCGTGGTCCTATGACCTCCATCAGCTCTGTGGGAGAAAAACCTCCACCTATAACGGGTGGTCCCAATAACCCTTCTGTCGCCTTCAACACCACATCTAACACCGCACGGTAACTCCCTTTACCTGTTCACCTTCACAGAGTAACTTCAGGGTAGGTAGGTCCAGCCTACTACCCCCTGATCGTGCCACCTAAAGGATCCATACCCCCTTCATAACCCCCTAGCCCTTCCCCTTGCCAGCCAGTGTAGTCTTCTCTTCTGCTGTCTAACCCGTAGCGTACAGGCCCTGCTATTGCGTTCCCTAGGCGTAGGAAGGGGCTGTTGGAGTCGTCTCGGGAGGTATGGATGTGCTTAGTCGCCGCCGTCACGTCGTCATTTCCTAGCATATAGCCGTGTAGTAATCCACTCGTAAGGGAAAGCGGATCGTATCAAAATCCCGCCGGTCATACCTGCAGTCGTAGGGTCACTACTCCTACTCCTCCGCGCAGTCACGGTCGTTCGCAGCTAGGGGGGGCGACCCTAGCCTGATCGTTCCGACTCTTCCACTTAGTATACCTTCTGTCTCTTAACCCAGTATCTCCTGCACGTAGGACCAATGCTGCTGACGGGAACTGAGGTGGGTGCTATTGCGTATGGCGAGGGCGCGCTCGTCGCGCGCATGAAAAACTCTGCACAGGGAGCTCCACCACCACGTAACGCCTCAGTGTCGTTCCGACTGCGTTCGAACTCGAGACCTCTTGGCTCTGCTAACAAGTAACAGGTTCGTAGCCAGCACCACGTACAGGTGGATCTCATTGCTAGCCATACTCTAGATATAATATAATAGTATTAGTTATAAGTTAGGATCTAGAAGATAATTTATTATAATATTTATATACTATATAAGAAGTAGTAATATAACTACCTTATAGAGTTAATATATATATATATATATCTAGTCTTTTTAACATATTATATATAAGAGTATTATAAAGGGTTTTTATTTAAGCTCCTTCTATTTCCTTATATAAGTCGCGTTTCTTATAATAGTAATAGTAAGGTATCTTTAAAGTATAAATACTAAGTACTTAGGAACCTTTAATAATAATATTAAGGGAGATTTTAAGTTATTTAATACCTATTTCCCCTTCACCCCTATTTATAGTCTATAATATACTTAATTATTTATTACCACTATTATAAACCCTATAAAGTATCTTATAAATAAGGATATTATATAGTATTATATATCACTTAATCTTTAAAGCTACTAATAGAGGGTTTATATAAGTAATATTAAGGAGTATTTAAAAGTAGAGT
>JAABUX010010924.1_pt1 | contig 10085 bp, 8 predicted proteins | sample 5561851 | NCBI WGS metagenome assembly JAABUX01 (sample SAMN10711883, study PRJNA513361) | rock metagenome | isolation source: Antarctica rocks | place: Antarctica: Victoria Land, Richard Nunatak red sandstone | collected 2016-01-03 | reverse complement strand
GGGGTTAGCTGGCCCCTGGTCGTGTGTATCCACCGGATACGGTGGTGGACGGCGAAGATGCGCCGGTGTGAGCGATATGAGATACCATCCGCGCTCGGCCTATGCATCGTGTGCGCCGGCACACTGGCGGTCGTCGCCGCCAGGGGCGACGTACGTTTTTATATTGCTATGGCGATCCTCATCCTCGTCGCCTATGCCACGGGGCGCAGCCCCTACCTGTGGGGGGGTCGGAGACGCCTGGACGACGGGCGGCAGGCGGTGCGGCCGGCCGACTACATCGCGGGCTTCCTGTTCGTCGCTGGGGCGACCGGGGCGGCGCACGCGCACGGGCGTTTCGCTTCGTTGTCGATTCGCGCGTGCGCCGCGCTGTGGCTCCTCGCGTGCATGGCCGCCCTCTATCGTCATGTCACGGCGCGCCAGCCGCTGTCTCGGCGCGAGTACGACCTGGGCGATGCGTTCCGGCAGCTACGGTCCGTGCGCCGCGCGGGAGGGAAAGCGATGGTGGCAGCCGGGGGTAGCGCGCACGCGCCATGGTCCGTCAATAAATCTATCCGTCGCGCGTCAGTTGCCCGTCGCTCAGGACGATGACGCCGCGCTCGACGGCAGTGCGGAGCGCCTCGGCGCGCGAGCGGTCGCCGTTGGATGCAGGGCGATCGGCGCGTCTATCACCCGACGCAACGCACCGACGACGGGCCGGGTGCTCGGGGGATGAGTCCCTATTCCGACGTCGCCGATCGTGCGAGGAAGGCGGCACGGTGTCTCAGCAGGTAGCAGGCGGCCCACCCGGCCGCGACGAGGTTGACGTAGCCGATGCCGAAGACGACGAAGAGGACGGGGTCCGACGGGTGGAGGACGTAGAGGAGGACCCCGTGGCCGCTCACTACCTGCACGGCCTGCGTCTGCAGATAGAAGTAGGGACTCGACCGCGAGGAACGAGACGAGCAGCCAGTAGCCGCGCGCGCTCCCGCAACGTAGCCCGACGACGCCGAGCGCGAACCACAGGAGGGTGGCGGCGAGCATCGCTGTCCCCGGCAGGCTCGGCGGCGCATGGCGCGTGGCGTCATACTGGTGGAGGTAGTACGGGACTTGCGCCGCGTAGTCGGCGGCCACCGCCGGCACGACGACCCGGAGGACCGACGCCCGCCTCAGCGCCCGCTCGTCCCCCCGCGCGGCGCGCGGGGACGAGGCCGGCAGCGCCGCGCTATCGTCGAGCGGTCCCGCGCGCGCGCCTTGCCACGCGCCCCTCGTATCCATGGCGACACCCGTCTCCTCTCCGCCAGCCGAACTAGCTCTGCATGGGTCTACGCCAGCAGCATAGGGGATGCATGTGAGGGAAGGATAGCCACCGTGCGGCGAATGCGCGTCGGAAGTGTGGCGAAAGTGTGCGCACAGGCTCGCGCGCCAGGCGATGCGTGTGCCCCGCCTGACCCACGGAGGCTGGAGGACGTGGCGCCCGCCCTGGTCAACACGTCCGTCTGCACGACCGGCAACGGCAGCCAGCGGCTTGATAACGACCCGGCGCAAGCTATGCGCGCATCGCATCTGTCCTGTCATAACGTCAGCGTGCCTGAAGGACTCCGCCGTCGATGGTGTGGAGCGATACATGGGCATGCCGGTTGTTGAATATTCTTGCTCTCTCACGCGCTAGGCGTCGGCCACACATGCTCCCCCGCCCGGCATGTGTACCGCACGTTGCGGCGAGGCACGGCCCCCCCATTATTTTCCCAGGTAGTTCCGGCTCCCGAGGGAACGGGGCTGGCCGTAGCCGTACGGGCCGTGACGGGGGTCCAGCGGTCTGACTATAAGCGCCTATACTGAGATGTCCACCTGTGGCAAGCGGAGCACGTTTATTGACAATAGGAGCGTTAAAAAATGGACGGCGTGGGCCTCGTGAGGGTGTGCGCAGCAAACCAGTAACCAGTACTCACTATGGGTTCTGCTCGCTGACGCTCGCAAACCCTACACTCGGCGAGCGACTTTCGGCCCGCCAGGGCCGAAGGGGAGTGAGTCCTCATGACCTGGCCATGTCGCAAGATAAAGGGGCTACCTACCGCGTGGAAGCTCGGCCGCCACCGCCTCAGCGAGCGAACAGAGCATTTTGTGGGAGGTCCCTAGAGCCGATCCTACAAAATGTGGAGGGAGTCCACATTGCCCCCGCAATGCTAGCCGGGGCCGCATATGCCCGCCATGCCCCGAAGTCTCCCATGCCGCATCTGTCTTTACTCGACATGCGACAAGGGATCGCTTGCCCACTCGTCGGATGTCAAGCCGAAGATAAGCTCGTCGACATAGCGCCCTCGGGTATACACCATGTCCCGCAGCCGGCCTTCCTCCCGGAAGCCCAGCTTCCGATGTAGAAGGATCGATGCCTCGTTGAAACCATAGACGTGGACCGTCGCCTTGTGATAGCGCAACTCCTGGAAGAAGTAGCGCAAGACGAGCCGGATCGCCTCGCTGGCGTACCCCCTGCGCCGCTGCTCCCTCCGCACTGCGAGCCCATATCCGAAGCAGCCGTGGCGGCGGTCGCAGCTATGGGTGTTGATCGTCCCGACCGCGTCACCGGCGAGGTCGGCGATAATCCAGCGGAACGCATCGCCCTCCGGCCCTCCCATGGCTACCCCTTCGGCCCAGCGTTTCGTCGCCTCCCGCGACCGCGGGAAAGGGATGTGATAGCTCTCCCGCGCCGCCTGGTTGTCCTGGTCCCACTCGAAGAACGTCTCCCAATCGCCCGGTTCCACGGCGCGCAGTGTCACACGCTGACCTTGCCAGACGCTTACGTCCATGTGACACCCCCTTGGTACCCCTACGAAATCCGCGGCCCGGCCGGGGGGGTGCGTTGAACGCACTACCCCCCCCATAGCTCGCCTTGCGCTGGCGGTACGCCTGGGCGCGCAGGGCGTTCTGCGCGCGCTTCACCTCATCGCGGCACAGGTCGCAGTAGATCGACGCCGGCCCCCGCTCCCCCCTCATCACCGTCTCGCGCTCGCCACACCGGGCGCACGTGATGCGCTTCTGCTTGACCGCCATGTTCCCCCCTCTTGGATCGTCACGCATGTTTTCTATAATACGTGCGTGACGGTCGTCAAACGCCCCGTTCTCCCGCCGTGGCGGCCCTGTGTGACCACCGTGGAGGGCGCGGAGCGAGGTATGTTTTGCTTTAAGCAAAACTCGTGGCGCTCGCTGCGCCCGGCCGCTCGACGACGAGGCACGCCGGCACGCCCCCGACCAGGCCGCTGGCGGCCTACACCACGAGCGACGGGACGCCCGCCACGCGCTCCGACGCCCCGGGAGCCACAGAGCGCAGTCGTGTGGCCGCATCCCACTCTGAACCGAGTGCTCCCAAACCTCCTATGCGCCCGCTGTGCCCTTTGAGCGCGTCCTGAAGGGTTCAAGCAGACAGTACATTGGTCTCTGACTAAGGAGTTCCTTGATGCCAGAGGCAGTGTAGCGCATGACGACGTTGCTGTGTACCCTCGTCGCGCCGCTGCCGGTAGGGACGAACCTGGGGCTGCTGCACCTGCTGTGGATGCTGGTGAGTGGGCAGTTGCTGGCGGCGCGGGGGCGGTGATCCCCGGCTTGAGCGCGTGCGGCCTCTCGGAGCGGGCGGTGCGCCGGGCGTGGGCGGCCCTGGGGCAGGGCGAGTGGGCGTGTGAGCGATTGCTAGCCCGCTGGACGGCCCTGGTCGTCGCCGAGGGACGCTGGCAGCCGCGGGTCCATTGATATTGGTGGCGAAGTCCAATGGCGTCACGCAGCAGCGGGAAAGAGGGCGACGAAGGGCGTGGGCTTGATGCAGATGCGTGGGTACCCGACGAACCATTTAGCCAGGCGCACCACATTAAGCGCCACGGCGGTCAAGACGTGCTGCAGATGCGTCCGGGCCTGGCCCCTGTACCGCGCTCGGCGCAAGTCGCAGGTACGGACCCCCTGCGAGATAGTCCCCTTGATGCCCGCGTGTACGGTGTATCGCTCCTTGAACTCGTCCGTCTTCTGACGGTCCCGCGCCGCCTGTAAGGCATTGCGTCGCGCCTGAGGGCGCAGGAGGAGTTGCCGCGGATGCCGCTTGGAGCGGGTGCAGAGCGGACGGCTGGGGCAGGCCGCGCAGGCCTGGTAGTCGAAGCGCACCCGGACGATTGGGTGGTGGTCCGCATCGGACGTGTCCAGCCAGCGGACACTGGTCTCTCCGCTCTGTGGCACACCTCCGCGTCACCGCGTCACCCCCTACCTTGTCGTAAGCAGACTATACTGTTACAACGCAGGGGCGACACGCGCCTGTTGACGAGGCCCGCATAGGGGACGAGGGAGTTGCGCATGCGACGACACCGGATGATTACAGGGGGCGCACTCCTCCTCTGTCTCGTCCTCGTCGCCGGCTCAACATGGGCAGTGGCGTATCCCCACCCGTTGCCAGCGGGCGTGGTCCGCCTCGTCCCCGTCGCGCACGATGCCGTCGACGTCAATCTCGCTCTGGACACCCAGACCCATCGCGTCGTCGTCCAGAGCGGCGATGTATCCCACTCGGGGACTCTCAACCTGCTCGATGCGGCCACCGGGCGCACGCTGCAGGCCGTCCCCATCGGGGCCTATCCGGCCGGCCAAGTGCTTGTTGATGAGCGCCGCGGCCGCGCCTTTGCCCTGACGTTCGGTCTGAACCCGGCCACCGGACGCCTTGGTCCCGGACGCCTCTACGTCCTTGACACCCACAGTGGGCGGCTGGTGTTCACGGCCCCCGCCGGTGTGGCGCCCGCCCTCGGCGTCGATACGACGGCCGGGCGCCTCTTCCTCACCTCTCCCGCGTCAGGGAAACCGGGGACGGGCGGCCTGCAGATGCGCGATGTCACTACCGGACGCCTCCTGCGCGCGATCCCGTCCTCTGGGGATCGCATCGTCATCGACAACACGGCCGCGCGCGCCTTCGTCATCGATACCCAGGCCAATCGCATCAGTCTCGTGGACACGCACAGCGGCCGCCTCCTGAGGACGATCGCGGCCGGCGGGAACACCAGCGCGGCGCGCGTGGACGAGCGGACAGGCCGTCTGTTCATCGGCGAGGCCAGCCGCTGGACCTGCGGGGTACGCCCCGTGTGCCAGTTCAACGGCCCCAGCCAGCTTGTGGTCCTCGACACGCGTACCGGCCGCGTCGTGCGCGCCCTCACCGCCGGCGTAACGAACCCCGCCGCCATTGCCATCACCACACGGGCGCAGCACGTATTCGTTTTCTACACCAACATGACCACAGGACGGGGGGCCGCCGGCGCCCTGCGCGTCCTCGATGCACGGACCGGGCGGGTGCTGCGCACGCTGCCCGTCGCCGTCGCCCCCGCCGAGGGTCAGGTGGCTGTCGATGAGCGCCGCGGGCGTGTCTACGCCGTCGACGCTGCGGGGACCTCCGTCTTCGACGCGACGACGGGGGCGCTCCTACGCACCATCGCCACGCCGGGCGACGCGATCGTCGTCGATGCGCTCACGGGCCATGCCCTCGTCGTCCATCGCTGGGAGCCGCACCCCGCGTTCATCGACCTGACGCACGTGCTCGAGGCCCTGCATGCCCGCGTCAGTGGCCACTGGACCGCGACGAGCAGCGCCCGCGCCGGTCAAATGCCTGGAACTCTTGCCGTCATCGACGCCTCGCCCTAACCGCAGAGTGAGGACACGCGGCCAGCGCTCGTGTCCCCCTACAAGGCGTCACCGTCGCTGCTAGGGGGGCGACAACGGCTTGCACCCACATCCACGCCCGGTCACGTCGTCGGGAGAGCCAGCGATTCGTGGGAGAGCCTCCCCCTGAGCCATCTTGCAAATGCCCCTCATCACATGTGAAAAGCGCCGCCTGCACCGAGCGCAGCGCGCCGATTGGCGCAGGAACTCTGGGAGTCCGTGCAGGGTTGCGCAAAAACTCTGGGACAATCCGCTCACTATTGGCCCTGTCCTAGCCTCCCGCCACGGCCGGCACGATGGAGAGCTCGGCGCCGTCGAGGGGCGTCTTGAGCCCCTCGAGCAGCCGCACGTCCTCGCCGCCGACAAACAGGTTGATGAAGCGCGTGACCGCGCCGTTGTCGTCGCGCAGGCGTCCCTGCAGCGCCGGGTATGTCTGCTCCAGGTGCGCGAGCGCGTCGCCGACGGTCGCGCCCTCGACGGTCACGCGCGATTGGCCGCCGACGATGGCGCGTAACGAGCCGGGGACGCGAACGGTGGTGGTTGCCATGTGTCCTCCTGAATGACTGGTGATTAGTGTTTAAGGACTAGTTGGGCCTTGCTCCGAGGGCCGGCCGCTTCCGACGAGTGGGTAGCCGGCGTTCCCAATACGGAGGTTACTGCAAGACGGCCTCCTCGAACGCGTCGACCGTGGGCGCGATCAGGGTGGGGGCGGGCAAGCTGCCCGCGACGGCGTCGGGCGTCTTGAGGCCGTTGCCGGTGATGTAGGCCACGACCTTTTCGTCGCGGCGCAGCAGGCCTCGCTCGGCCAGCTTCTTGAGCACGGCGACCGTGACGCCGCCGGCGGTCTCGGCAAAGACGCCCTCGGTGCGCGCCAGCAGGCGGATGCCCTCCACGATCTCGCTGTCGGTCGCCGCGTCGATGGCGCCGCCGCTCTCCTGCGCCAGGCGCACGGCGAAGGGGCCGTCGGCAGGGTTACCGATGGCGAGAGAGCGCGCGATCGTGTCCGGGCGCACCGGGCGCACCTCGTCGGTCCCTTCCGCGAAGGCCGTCGCGACCGGGGCGCAGCCGGCCGCCTGCGCGCCGGAGAAGCGCGTGCGGGGCGCGTCGATCAGGCCGATGTCGGCGAGCTGACGGATGCCGCGCGCGATCTTGACCAGCAGCGCGCCCGAGGCGATCGGGGCCACCACGTGGTCGGGCGCGCGCCAACCGAGCTGCTCGCAGACCTCGAAGCCGAGCGTCTTGGAGCCCTCGGCGTAGTAGGGGCGCAGGTTCACGTTGACGAAGCCCCAGTTGTAGGTGTCGGCGAGCTCGGCGCAGAGCCGGTTGACCGCGTCGTAGTTGCCCTTGACCTGGACCACGTGGGGTCCGTAGACGCCGGCATTGATGATCTTGCTCTCTTCGAGCCCCTCGGGCACGAAGACATAGCAGCGCAGCCCGGCCACGGTGGCGGCCGCCGCGGTGGCCGAGGCCAGGTTACCGGTGGAGGCGCAGGCGATCGTGTCGATGCCGAGCTCGCGCGCGCGGCTGGCCGCGACGGCGACGACGCGGTCTTTGAACGAGTAGGTGGGGTTGACGCAGTCGTTCTTGATGTAGAGGTTGTCGAGGCCGAGCAGGGCGCCGAGGCGCTCCGCGCGCAGGAGCGGGGTCCAGCCGGTCCCGAGGTCGATCACGTCGTCCGTGGCCACGGGCAGGAGCGGCTTATAGCGCCACAGGGTCGGCGGCCCGGCCGCGATGCTCTCGCGGGTAAGATCGCGCGCGAGGGCCGCGTCGTCGTAGGCGACCTCGAGCGGGCCGAAGCAGCGCTCGCAGACGTGCACGGGGTCGAGCGGGTAGCCCTCGCCGCAGACGCGGCAGCGCAGGCCGGTGGCGTAGAAACGAGTCGCGCCGTTTCGCGGCGTGGCGGGCGTGATCCTCTCGGGTGCGATGGCCATGGTCAACCTCCCCTTCGTATGGGCGTGTTGCGGACGCCCTGCTAACAAAAAGCCCTCATCATAACGGGCATGATGAGGGTGCGCGGAGAGGCCATGAGCCGATCAACCCAACAAAAAACCCCTTTACATACATATAGAATATGCAAAGAGGGTCGCAAGGTTATGCCGGTACGGCACAGAACGCGACTCTCATCTTCCCAGAATTGATCTGCCGGAATTGGCACCCTTGCAGCGTTGCTGCCGGTTGCCGAGGCTTCGCAGGGCCGGTCCCTCCACCTCTCTGGATAAGAGCGCTCTATTCACTTGTAAGGTGCGTGCGCCGCCCTATGCGACAGTAGTACCGTAGCACGCGCATGTCGCCGCTGTCAACTGGACAAAACGTCCAGAACGTCCAGTTGCGGCGCTTCCTCGTATGGACATCGTACCGCTAAACCACTTCTTGACGAATTCGCGCAGGCCGGTCGCCACTAGAACGACGCTCATCAGTTTCGTGGTCCCAAACCCGAGTCGCTCCGTCGCGATCCAATGTGACGTCCGCCGTCACAATCGATTGCATGAGTTCGCGCCACATGGCATTCTCCCCGGCTAATCCTGTACCCTGTTGTCATACTCGCAGAAACAATTCGCAAATCGGGAGGACTCCATGACCCATGATCCCAAAGGCCGCAGCCGCACCATTACCGAGGGGCTGACGCGCGCGGGCGCGCGCGCCATGTACAAGGCCGTCGGCTACACCGACGAGGATCTCGCCAAGCCTGTCATCGGCATCGCCAACACGTGGATCGAGACGATGCCCTGCAACCTCAACCTGCGCAAGCTCGCCGCGCAGGTCAAGGAGGGCGTGCGCGCAGCAGGCGGGACGCCCATGGAGTTCAACACCATCGCTATCAGCGACGGCATCACCATGGGCACCGAGGGCATGAAGGCCTCGTTGGTCAGCCGCGAGGTCATCGCCGACTCGGTCGAACTGACCGCGCGCGGCTATCTCTTCGACGCCGTGGTCGCGCTCGGCGCCTGCGACAAGACGCTCCCGGGCCTCGCCATGGCCCTGGTGCGCCTCGATATCCCCTGCGTGCTGCTCTACGGCGGCACCATCATGCCGGGCCGCCACAGGGGCCAAGACGTCGACATCCTCTCGGTCTACGAGGCTATCGGCGCCACCATCGCCGGGCGCATGGCCCCCGAGGAGCTCAAGGAGCTGGAGGATCACGCCTGCCCCGGGGCCGGGGCCTGCGGCGGGCAATACACCGCCAACACTATGGCCACGGTGATGGAAGTGCTGGGGCTCTCGCCCTCCGGCAGCGCCAGTGTTCCCGCCATCGACGCGCGCAAGGACGACATCGGGCGCCGCGCCGGCGCGCTGGTGATGGAGACGCTGCGACGGGGGCTGCGCCCCAGCGACATCCTCACGCGCGCCTCGTTCGAGAACGCCATCGCCGCCGTCGCCGCGACGGGCGGCTCGACCAACGCCGTCTTGCACCTGCTGGCGCTGGCGCGCGAGGCGGGTATCCCGCTCGAGATCGACGACTTCGACCGCGTGAGCCGGCGCACGCCGCTCCTGGCCGACCTCAAGCCGGGGGGCGCGCACGTCGCCGCCGACGTCGACCGCGCCGGCGGCATCCCCGTGATCGCGCAGCGGCTGGTGCGGGGCGGCTACGCCGACGGATCGCAGCGCACTATGGGCGGCGCGACACTGGCCGAGGAGGCGGAGGGCGCCGTGGAGACGCCGGGGCAGGACGTAATCCGCCCACTGGACAACCCCATCAAGCCGGTCGGCAGCCTGGTCATCCTGCGCGGCAACGTCGCGCCGGAGGGCTGCGTGGTCAAGGTCGCGGGGCACGAGCGGCTGCGCCACGAGGGTCCGGCGCGCGTGTTCGACCGCGAGGAGGACGCCATGGACGCGATCGTGGCCAAGCGGATCGTGCCGGGCGACGTGGTGGTGATCCGCTACGAGGGGCCGCGCGGGGGACCGGGCATGCGCGAGATGCTCGGCGTGACCTCGGCCATCGTCGGCGAGGGGCTGGGCGAGTCGGTGGCCCTCCTCACGGACGGGCGCTTCAGCGGGGCCACGCGCGGGTTGATGCTCGGGCACGTCGCGCCGGAGGCGGCGCGGGGCGGCCCCATCGCGGCCATCGCCGAGGGCGACACGGTGGTCATCGACGTGGAGGCGCGGCGGGTCGATGTCGTGCTCCCCGCGGACGAGTTGGCCGAGCGCCTGGCGCGCTGGCAGGCCCCGGCCCCGCACTACACCAGCGGCGTCTTCGCTAAGTACGCCGCGCTCGTGTCCTCCGCCTCCGACGGCGCCATCACGCCCGCGCCAAAGCTGTAGGATCGTTGCCGGGCGCCGTGGGCGATTTTACGGTGGTTGTTATAACCGAGCGTCGCGGCTCTAATCACGTGCCATAAAGGGTTGTGTAGGGGGCGGTATGCAAGCGCAAAGCGCGCGTTTCGTCTTGAGCGACTACGTCGACGAGGCGATGCGCGGGGCGACGTACGACAAGT
>JAABUX010010923.1_pt1 | contig 10085 bp, 17 predicted proteins | sample 5561851 | NCBI WGS metagenome assembly JAABUX01 (sample SAMN10711883, study PRJNA513361) | rock metagenome | isolation source: Antarctica rocks | place: Antarctica: Victoria Land, Richard Nunatak red sandstone | collected 2016-01-03 | reverse complement strand
GGGACTGGGCATGGACTAAAGTTTTCTTACTTGCTCTGTTAATATGATGCCGGTTACTCCAAGTTTACCCCAGTTATCACCCCTTTCGTGGCTGCTGGCTTACTTCTGCCGGGCTGCACTAGGGCGACCGAGCGCTGGCACCCAGAAACGCGGGTGCATTGGAGCTTCGCCAACAGTATGGCGGCATTGGAGAGTTTATGTCGAGGTGAGATCCACGTCGCTGGGATGCATCTCTATAGTCCCCAGACAGGGGAATATAATACCCCCTTCGTGCGTCGCGCTCCGGCTAGCAGGGCGACGGTTCTGTTCAATCTGTTCAATCTGGGTGTCTGGGAGGAGGGACTTTTGATTCAGCTCGGTAATCCCAAGGGATTAAAAACCGTTACCGACTTAGCTCAACCTGAAGTGACCATCGTTAACCGTGAAACTGGGGCAGGTTGCCGCCAGCTTTTGGAGCGGTTGCTGCAAGAGTCGGGAGTTCCATTTGAGGCGGTGAAGGGATTTAACCAGATTGTCCGCAGCCACCTGGAGGTAGCCCAGGCAGTAGCCTCTAGGAGCGCGGATGCCGGGATCAGTACGGCCTCCATGGCAGCAGCCTTTGGACTTGGCTTCATTCCCTTACACCAGTCACGATACGACTTAGTAGTGATCAAGGACTATCTGGAGGAACCACCAGTCCAGCAATTGCTCAGTACCTTGCAACACCGATGGATTCACTCACAGTTAAAGGTGCTTGGCGGCTATGATACTAGCCAAACCGGAGATATTGTAGCGACGATTTCGGCCAGCACTGATCAAGGTGAGGGGTAAGCTCTCAAGCTTCCGGCTATTGATAACGACTCGAGCGGCTGACCAAAAGATTGCTTTGACATGGTTGTTGTACAAGGAAATAGAGAGAGCGTCCCAATTGAGCAAATGTGTATCCCTAAGCAGGGGGAGCAGGAGGAGTGAAAAAAAGTCTCCCCCAGCTTGCCCAGCTGAGAATATTTCTGCTTTCATTGGGATGCTCCCAAGATCGAGAAAGACCATCTACCAATACTTCTTGTTTAAGGCTGAAATCGGGTAAACTGAATTTTACCCCCCTGAAATAGCAGCTGGAGCCAATGCAGCTCAAAGAATTTTCCTTCATCTGCCCAGTCATCGAATCAGCCGCCGTCTTCAAAGCGATCGCAACGGTAATCCCCCCTGATGTCATCGCACAAACTATTGGCAGCACAGACCGTGTGGAAGAGCGTAAGCGCAAGCTGCCATCACAACTAGTGGGATGTTTGGTGATAGCGATGAGTCTGTGGTCGTCGGATTCAATGACAACAGTCCTCAAAAATCTCGTCAACGGCTTGAGTCGGCAGTGGACCATCCTGGGGAAGTATTGGCGAGTCCCGAATAGTGCCTCGATTACGACTGCCAGACAGCGAGTGGGGTGTCGGGTGATGAGTCAATTATTTGCGCGAACAGTGCGACCTCTGGCCACCTCTGAGACTCCCGGAGCTTTTTTGGGAGGACTGCGAGTCATGGCTGTGGATGGGACAGTATTGGACGTGCCAGAATCCAAAGCCAATGCTAGAGTTTTTGGCTATCCAGGCAGTCGTCCCGGTACTCAAGCCGCATTTCCCAAAGTTCGATTGGTGATGTTGGTAGAAGCCGGAACTCATTTGATAGTGGACGCATTAATGTGTCCCTACTGTATAGGAGAGCTCATCCTTAGCTAAAAAACTGCTGCGCTCAGTCGCACCAGGCATGCTACTGATGTGGGACAGAGGACTACATTCTTATGCAATGGTCAACGCTACTCTTGGTCGAGGTTCGCATTATTTGGGACGAATCCCTGCCAACGTTAAGTTTGATGTGGAAAAAGTCTTAAACGATGGCTCATATCTCAGTTGGATTTACCCTGACGGCAAGTCGAAGAAGAAAGGTGGCAAAGAGCTTTATGTGCGAGTAATGGAGTACACCATTGATACTGAGGCAGGGCAACAAACCTATCGTCTGATTACTAGTTTGTTTGATCTGACCCTGTTTCCAGCTTTATTACTAGCTAAAGAATATCATCAACGTTGGGAAGTAGAAAACACAATCGACGAACTTAAAACTCATCTGAATGGCCGCAAGACTCCGATTCGTTCTCTCAAACCCCGCGAAGTTGTCCAAGAAGTCTACGGATGGCTGCTCGGACATTATGCTGTGCGTTCTTTAATGTTTACGGCAGCACAGCAAGCTGGAATATCCCCGTTACGTCTAGGTTTTACTGGAACCCTTAAAGTGATTCGGCGGGCAATTCCTGATTTTCAGGATATTCAACCTGAACAATTGCCTTTTTTTTCTCTAAGCTAATCATGGACATCTTGGCTGAAAAGATTCCCGCCAGGCAGGGCAGAAGTAATCCCCGGCTTGTCAAAAAAACTCGGTCAAAATTCCCATCGAAAAAACCGATGCATAAAGGCTCTGGAGTTAAACGGCAACTACTAACTTTTTCCATTTCCAACACTGCTTAACCCTTAATCAAGAAGTATTGGACCATCTACTAGGTTTTATATCATTCGGGTCTCACCAGGGCGGCGCTCTTAATTAAGGTTGTACTCAACGCCTTAAATTCTTGGCTGATAGGTCTTCAAAAGATTGTTTGGGGTCGGAGTGCAAGTATTTTAGGCAGATAGCAAGAATACTTGCTCGGGAGGAGTCAGAAGACTTTAGTTTTACCTTTCAACCGCGAGAAGGCCTACACTGAAAACAAGGGTACTCCGCCTATAACCCAAGCAATCAGCTCACCGATTCTGGCTATACCTACGACGCCAACGGCAACCTCACCAGCAATGGTATCCAGACGTTTGGGTGGGATGCTGCCGACCGGCTTGTCACCATCACTCAGGGCAGCGGGTAGGGCAAACGCATCTTAATGAGCTACAAAACGTGATCTTAACGAGTGCTCTTTGATAAATTGCCTTAAAAAGAAGGGTAACTGCTGTCCAAGCTCTAGTGGCAGTTGAAAATCGCTCTTAGGTGAGGTCGTGAACTCTATTTTTCCTTTAGTAAATCCACATTATCTCAAGATTTGACATGTTTGAACCCTCTAATATAACGTAACCGTTCAGGGGGGGATCAAAAAAACGTCCAATATGAAATCACACGTAATCAGTACGAAAACCAGTCTAGATTGGATTTATACCGGATAATTGTGAGTAGTCAAAAGTGCTATACTGGTCTGCAAATTGTCTTTTAGACATTTTAGGTACGATATTTTGATGCGCATAAAACCCAAAGCTTTTGCTTAGCAAGGCTTTGACGTTTATGCGCATGATGTACCCCCCCGTGAACGGTTACAATATAACCTCTATATTAGAGTTTTATTTGTCGCCAATCCCGGATTTTACGTATTTATATAGATAGAAGTTTTTCTAAGTACTTATTATCCCATCCAGCTCTTAGTCGTTTATTTTTTATTCCGGTCGAGACCGATTTCTCTTGCTGCAGAAGATTACCAGCTATGTGACGGAGTACGGCAAAGTTTTGGGGAGCATTATCTTTTCTAATCCGACTATCATCTTCACGGAACGCGTTCGTCCAATAAAGGAGGTTCGGCGGGGGAGTACTCCCCCGCCGACACTCCGCCCCAGTGTAGGGAATTCTCTACCCCCCAATGCTGCCGGATTGAATCGGCAAGCACTTCAGCATCATTTGGGAGACTACTGATAAAATAACGAGTCTCAATAGTCGGGAGACCCTTGACTACTCTCATTGAATCTTGCCTGCCTATACTTAGTAGGTTTAACCATTTTCCTTCTGGGTCTATTTGGGATTGGATATTACTTAACATCATGCAATATCTAGTCTCCTCTCGACCGTGACCTTGCTCTGAGAGACGGTTAGAGCTAAATGTGAATCCGTCATATCGCTTGATAAGTGCTGATTTAAATAGTGCGAGTACCCTCTCATATAGCCCACCTTGATTTTTTTTTAAAGTGATAACGTAGTCTCCTCCCCCCTCTCTTATTTGCTTAACAATTTCTCTCTGGCAACGCAAAAGCATCTATCGTTATAATACATCCATTGAGTGACAAGACCTTGAGCAGTTCGGTCATGGCAGTAATCTCATTCGACTTATCATCAACCAAAACTAGTCCTACGCACAAGTCGATTAGTACTTGCCCATGCACTTACCATATGGATGGCACTTTTATCGGATTTAGTATCATAAGAATGCCGTAGTGTCTTGACATCAATTGCTACGACTTCTCCTTTCATAACATTGCTAATTGATTTTATCCAGTTCAAAAAGCTCTGCTGGAACTGCTCCGGATCTAACTGGGCAAATACTCGTGCGAATGTATCATGACTGCGGAGGTTCTGCGGGAGAGTACTCTCCCGCAGACACTCCGCCGGGATGCCATTTGGCAATTCTAAAAATTGTTTTAACCATTCAAGCTTAGCCCGCCCGTAACTTTCTATATCCACCCATGTATCAGCACCACAAATAACTGCACAGATAGCTATCGTAATAATGTCGATTAATTTATGTCGTTGGCTCCGCTCTACTCTGGGGTCTGTCATCTGCTCAAAGTGGTCGGCAATCGTAATTTTGGGCTTCAGCTTCATCGGGGGGATTCCGGTCTACTATTTTTCTCTGGTCAAGAGTATCTCTCTAGGATACCACTTAGCTCTCGTGTATAAATTTAGGTGCGTTCGCCCTAGGGCAGCGGGGCTACCAAGATCACCTATGACGGTCTGGGACGTTTTGTGCGCATTACTGATACAGCAACTTCTACTAATAGTGATGTGCGGTACATCTGGGATGGCGACCAGATTGTCGCACAGCTTGATGCAAACGGTTCAATGGTCTTGAAGCGCTATTTGGCTAACGGCGTGCAAGTTGGGACAACGAACTCCTACTACAACTACACGCAAGATGTGTTAGGTAGCATTAGTGAACTAACGGCTCAAACCGGAAAGCTGCAGGCGAGATTTGATTATGAACCGTTTGGCTCAAGGAAGACACTGCGGGGAAGTGGAACTGCTGACTAGATGCAAAGCGACCCCGGACCTTCATTTGTTGTAACGCCAAAAGGGGAAGCAATTCCTGTTCCAAAAGGTGCTGTTGGTTCAACACCAGCTCTAAATGGTAAAGGATTTCAGTACACTGGCGGTTCGGGAGGGCCTGGTTTGGCTCCGAAGGTGACAGGTGTTAGAATCATGGATCCAACCCCGCCAAAGGGTCGTTCCCCAGGATATCCGGGTGGCAATGTTTCTTACTTCAATAAAGCGAATCAGACCGTTAACCCGACAACGGGACGAACCATTTCTCCTTCAGATCCAATGTGGCACATTCCTCTTAAGTAATAGCAAAGGAAATGCAAAGATGAGTTCGCATGAAATCGAGCAACAGCTCCTGAAAGAAATCATAGGTGAAGAACTAAGTTCAGTAGAGTTTGTCCAGGACTATCTACAACTCAGGTTCAACGGACCATGTTTGACTGCCGTCACACAGCCCACTATTGCGACAGGTGAGCGAATTTTAGTTTGGAATGAACCTAGCTATCGGGACGAACTTTGTAATCAGATAGGTCACAAAGTTAAAGCCGTCGATATCCATGCGGGAGAATACGTTGAAGTGGTACTGGACGATGATGTGGTAATTCGAATATCCCTTAAAGACAGCGATTATAGAACAGCGGAAGCTGCAAAGTTTGACAGCAGCGCTGGAGAGTGGTGGGTCATTTAAGAAAGACAGTTTTTCAGTAGTAGAATAGGCACTGCCCATCTAAAAACTTAGCTAATCCAGATTCTGGAGCTGTTGTAGATTTGTGGAGCTGACTTCCCATATACATACAACTCCAGCAATCATCTATCCGATCCCGGCTATACCTACGATGCCAACGGCAACCTCACCAGCAATGGCATCCAGACGTTTGGGTGGGATGCTGCGGACCGGCTTGTCACCATCACTCAGGGCAGCGGGGCTACCAAGATCACCTATGACGGTCTGGGACGTTTTGTACGCATTACTGATACAAGAACTTCTACTAATAGGGGGAAAAGTAGATCCGCTGCAACCAGCCGCCACGCATCGGCTGAAACTCCCGCCCCAAGCGGACTCTTAAAAAAATTGCCGCGCTTTTGAGCGAAAAAGGCACTCCTAACTTATGCGACATGAATTTTGTGGTGTATAAGTACCGAAAAATTCTGAAACTCCCTCTAGACAAAGATTATAGCCATCGCGTGGCGGTTCGTTACAGCGGAGCTACTTTTCCCCCTACAAGCCGTGGATGAATGATATCAGCGGTAAACACAATCAGTGCGTGAATTGGCAGGATAACTAATAGAAGTGTTGAGAGCCGCGCCATAGTCATCATAGCTTCAACGATGATAGGCTGTGGGGTGAGCCAGTCGAAGGCAGAGTCCAAGAAGTTTGCCACCTGTTCCTCCCCATCTACACATAACCAGGGGCTGTGAGCAACTATTGCATGTTCAGGCTTCCAAGCATGAACAGTCTTAAGAGAATAGCGCAGAGATGCCCGATCAAAGATGTGTGCAAATTGCACGCCGCGCGGCGTGTGTTGATACATTTGGTTCCACCGAGTGGTAACACGCGAAATCGATGAAAAGATTGCTGGCTCGAAGTCCATGACCAGATCAGTGAAGATTATGGTGCGTGATGTCCGATGGAAAAAGACAATCTCATCAAACCATCCATTCCCTGACCCAAAAATGCACTGCTCGATCTGACCAGCCCATTCGGGTTCAGGCGTATCTGTAGACACTATTTTGTAGAAGGTTAAGTCCTTGCGCTTTGGAGCTAGTCGTGGTGATGCATAGAGTCTGGCATCAGGATACGCTTGGCTCCAGTCTCCGAGGTACAGGTAATGTAGGTGATTGGGTGAGACGAGGTATCTTACAGCCCCAAGTGTATCAATATCGGCACGGATATCGAGAGTGAGCTGGATTGGAGAAAGAATGAAAAGGCTACCGTCGTCGAGGCGAATGACAACTGCACGATGCGTATAGGGATAGCGGGGCTGCATGGGGGGACGGTAGCAGACACGCTCCTTTGCCTCAATCGTCCAGATGTTCGAGGCAACTTGGATTAAACCACTTTTCGGTTTATTAGGAACTGGGCGAAAGCTTTGTACCACGGAGTACCTCGGTTTGGATTCTGCATGAATTGTAATTGAATACGAGCATTTGAAATTTTTCTATAACGCTTTCAGGGCAAAAGTTTCAGCTGTCGCGTGGCGGCTGGTTGCAGCGGAGCTACTTTTCCCCCTTAGAGGATGTTTGAAAAGTTATGAGAGGTCAACTTTTATGCCAACCGCCTCACCATGATACGGATCATCGCCAGATAGATAAATGTCTCCGAGGTTTCTGGCAATAACTCATAGTCTCTGACCAACCGACGGCACCCCATCAGCAAGCCTTAAGTCCGCTCAACGACCCACCTTTTTTTGAGTAACACGAACCCTTTAGTTTGTTCTGGACGCAACACCACCTGGACAATCCAATGGCAAACATCCATTACCCATTGCATGAACGGTTCACAGTCATTGCCCCCATCCGCCCAAATAGTCGTCAGACGGGACACCTGTTTGCCCATTTGTTTGACCCGTTTGAGCACTTGTTTGCCCCCTTCGCGCTCACCCACATTGGCAGCAGTGACCAAGACCCTCAAGACTAACCCCAGGGTATCTACCGTCATAAACCGCTTGCGGCCAATGATATTGTTTGCCCGCATCGTAGCCCACGGATTGACTCACTTTTCTAGGCACTTTTCACACTTTGGCTATCAATGATCGCTTCCGATGGGCTCGGATATCGCTCAATACGATTCTCATCCACTTCCGCAGGCGGTCGTGTAGCTTCAACCACGTCCCGTATGAGCGCCAGTTGCGAAAATAAGTGTACACCGTCTGCCATGCGGGAAAGTCACTTGGGTTAGCTCGCCATCGAACCCCTTCGCACAGAACATAGAAAATGGCGCCATCGAATCTCCCAAATATCGGCTTCACGGGGACGACCACCCGGTTTAGGCTCTGGAATCATGTCACTCAGAAATTCATATTGGGCACGGGTCAGGTTGCTGGGGTAAGCTTTACTCATGTAGCTCTCTCGGTGCTGTGTACTATCTATTCGCAGCTTACACTGAGAGAGCTTTTTTACCACCTGACCGACTTTTCAAACACCCTCTTAGACATTAAGCCTTCGTGATTGCAGGGTACGAGTAGATGGTGACCAAGCTGGGCTAGATAGTGGCAATCAGGAGGCGAGTAGAACTACTGGGGAAGGGGGTGACGACAGTAGAGGAAGTGTTGCGAATGCTCCCCAAGAGCGCCTTGTCTAGCAAGTCTCTAGGTCAAGACCGCCCGGCTCACATCAAACTGCTTTCCACCACGTCAACTCCCCCGCCCTACGACGATTCGTTTAGCTTCAAAGCCGCTCCCATAGGTGATAGAGTGTAGCCCACTCGGCACTGGCTTTATGGATATGCCATAGACCATGCCGCCCTGGAAACAAATATTCTTTCTTGATATCCGGTTGGTATGCCTCTAGATAGCCCTTAAGCTTGGGGTGAATCTGGATTTCCCTAGTATCCTGCTTGCCTTTGGTGTTGATACTGCGGATGAGAATCTTGTCTCTAATCCCCTTAGTCCCCATCACGTCAGCACTCAGCAGGGTACAAGCTTCATTGATGCGGCAAGCTGTATACAGGCAAATGCCAAACAAAGCCCTATCCCTGGGGAGCAATAATCCCTCATTGAATAGCAGTTTGAGCTGTTCTGGTGACAATCGCTCCGATTGCCCAAGCGCGATCGCTTTTCACGGTACTCTAGGTTTTTGGATTAGACTTCAATCTCAATCCTAAGTTTGATTATACGGTCAAAGTAAAGTTTGACCGCCTAGAGTCGAAAACCCTTGAATAATCGTTGTTCGCTCTCACTCGCTCACGCCACTTAAACCCTGCTTATCAATCAGTCGTCACCCATTCCACGACATCATCAGGGTTTGAGCCAGTTTTGATGATTTTTGCTTATGCTTGCTGCGCATTCTTTCAAACGGCATGGGTAGAGTCCAATCACTCTTAGGGCATGGGGGCAAAAATGACCCATCTATAAAAATAGTATAACCAGATACGCAAGAATATTATACTTTTTGCCAAAATACTTGACTAGGGAGTTCGTCACCTTAGTTCAGGATCTCCGGTAGCTTTGGCTCTTACCAAAGAGTCTCCTATTTTTCGGACATTTTAGCCAACCAATCCTGAAAGAACTTGAAAGCTAAAGGAGTTTATCATGTCACAGTCACACCTTGAGGTTTCACTCATACGTACAGATGGCGGAACGCAACTGCGTACTGTTCTGAACCCAGAGGTGGTTGACGAGTACGCTGATGCCATGAGCTCTGGGGCTGTGTTCCCTCCAGTTAACGTGTTCTATGATGGCGAGTCATATTGGTTGTCGGATGGGTACCATCGCCTAGAAGCAGCTAAAAGTATTGGGTCACCAACGATTGCGGCGGACATTCGGCAAGGAAATAGACGGGACGCGGTCCTTCACGCGGTCGGTGCAAATGCCAATCATGGGCTAAGGCGCTCTCATGCAGATAAAAGAAGAGCTGTGATGACTCTGTTGACTGACACCGAGTGGAATCAATGGAGCAATAGCGAGATTGCTAGGCGGAGTGGAGTTCACCATCAGCTGGTTGCTTCTTTACGTCGAAAACTCAATCCACTTGATGATTCATCAAGTCAAATTCGCCAAAGCGCAGATGGTCGTACCATCAACACTGCCAACATTGGCAGAAGCAGAAAAAGGGCAAGTTCCCCAACAGAGCCAGTTTCAACCGCTACAGCCCCTGAACCTCAAGCTATTGAGGTAAACTTCACTGCCCCACTAAAAGTCACACCAGCAGAACGCCAGTCCGAGCAACAAACCATAGACGTAGTGGCTGAGTTGGCTGAGTCTGACCTGACTAGTAGACATCTCCGAAAACTATCAAATCTGCTTTGTGACTAGCTTTTAAGCTGCAAGTACAAGCCTGATAGATCAGCTAGCTTACACGGTAGAATAAGGCTTTCATATATTTGTTGTTGCTAACAGGAC
>JAABUX010010921.1_pt1 | contig 10087 bp, 7 predicted proteins | sample 5561851 | NCBI WGS metagenome assembly JAABUX01 (sample SAMN10711883, study PRJNA513361) | rock metagenome | isolation source: Antarctica rocks | place: Antarctica: Victoria Land, Richard Nunatak red sandstone | collected 2016-01-03 | reverse complement strand
AAGCTCTTCCCAGACATGCCGAAAAACCCGCCAACACAGGTCGACACGCTCTTTCATACAGAATCGGCCCAGCAATACCGCCAAGAGGCCACGAACACCGCACCGCTCACAGTTATTCAACAAGTTCTTAGAACACCCATCAGTGAATTTGAGAGCAAGTAACACGCTATGAAGAATCGGCCGCAATGTGGGCAGCTAAAGAGCGCCTCCACGTTGAAGGCATCTACTCGCCTCACGACACCACTCAAGATCGGGGAGATGACGGTAGCGCATCGTGGGCATTGCCGCGGTAAGTGATCGACGTTGAATGTATCCCCGCTTAGCGCCTGAAGCACCTTGGAACTGCTCATAGAGGGATCATACGCAATCGTCTTCTCCTATACCGCTCTGCCTGCACGTTGGCACGCAATCCGTTTGCCTGCTCTTCTGCCGCATCTTGAAGACCGCAAAAGGATGCGGTTCAAACTTCCGACAATCACTCCTTCCACATCTTCAAGGTTCCGCTATCACTTCGAATCGTTCCGCTCTGGACTGCTCCTTCCCAAACGCTGCCCATTGATTGGCTTCGTCCTGATATCGGATTCGATTGATCTTCCTTGGACGGTAAGTAGCTAACAAGGAGTCTTTCACGGGGCTATAAAAAGATCCGAGAGCCGCGTCAGCAAGGCCGCTCCTCAGATGAACTGCGACCAGTGGATGAACTACGGGGTATTGTTCTCCCGCGTCAGCCCCTACGTGACAATACAGCAGATGTTTCGGGCTAAGCGGCAGCATCAATTTAGAGTCGAGCGCTCCCCAACCGCCGTCCAGTGTTTGGGTTCCGTCTGCCCGTCTCCTGATGCAAACGGCGGGGTTGTCGGTGAGAAACCATTGGAAGTCCACCGGAGCGTTGAGGATAGACCATCTGTATTGCTCTAGGTCGGAAAGCACTCCAGTGGGTCTAAGTCCCTGCCGAATCGCCCAAACCCAAAATTTACGCCCCGTCACGTGTTGGATATGGATGCTGCGCCGCAAACCTTCCTCACGTCGGATGGTGCACCTGAGAGGAAACCCATTCTCGCCCACTACCACGTTGAAATCCGAGTCGATGTCTTTGCACTTGGGGAGATGCGTCAGCATGTGGTCTCGCATTTCGAGGAGGTCACGCTGCATCTCCGCGGCCCACTGCTCTTTATGTCTCACGTAATAGGCAGGTGTGCGTAAGAATTGCGACGCGTACAAACCGATAAGTCGTCGCCACTGCATCCTGTTCAAGCGCTTTCCCGCGATAGCGTCGAGAACAGCGTCCTTCGCGGGACTTTCGAACTCCTCATCCAGCCATCTTTCCATCTGGTCTGATTCATCAGTTGATTCCGCGATGGTGTAGAGATCCGAAGTTCTTGCAAGGTGGGAAGCTGGTCGCCAATCCCACTCAGGAACTCTGGCATCCTCGACCAGCAGCCGATACTCCCAAAGATGAGCCCCGCTGGGAATCGCAGAAAAGTTCTTCAGCAGGAACTCCGGGACATAGTGATTTCTACGACGAAACGTTTTATCCCTCAAAACGTGTACCCCAGCAAAACCTGGCCAGAGATTGAAATCTGGAGAGCACCCGGTCGAGTGGCTTGTTCACAAACCGGGGGCAAAGGAAGGTTCTAACGGAAGACGCGCTTGCCTCGACTGAATAGAATCGGCATACCCGGCGAGTCGGTTCGACAAGTTCAGGATCCGGAGCGCGTTGATGGCATCCATTCAGGTAACTGGGATCCCCCGCAAACTCACGCAGCTTCTCCGACATAGGCTAGGATAGTTCGAAAGTCGTCCAGCAGCCCCGACCATTTCTTTTACAACTCTTTGGCCATTCTTCTGACTCTTCGCCTTAGTGGTGCGCCCATTGTTCGGTGTCGTGGGATGCGGGCTTGTGTCGCTCTTGTTTAGCCTCTCGGATACTGCGTTGGTGTCCATATCAGGTTCAGCCTTCAGCTATGAGCTGAGGTATGAAGTGGGAGATCTGGTTTTGTTTCGGTGGCCGGGGTATTGGGGGTGCTTGGGAAGGCTCTCCCCGAAGGCGTGCGTGCACGAGTAGACTTTGGTGCACCCCCCGGTGCGTCGGAGCTTTGCCAGCGAGATGTTGGGCTGGCCTCCAGAGTCTCTCTGAGTGCCGGGCCGGGTTGGGCGGGGTATGCGCCAAGGAGACGTGTTTCCTCCATGGATCTGTTCTGCGACGCACAGGAGACGATGCAGCGATATGAGGGCCACGTCCGTGAGCTGCGGCGGCTCTTTGTCTTTCACGGCCTGAGCTGCGGGGAGCCGGAGAGCTTTGGGGCGCTGGGGGCGAAGCTGGCGGAGAGCCGGGCGTTTCGGACGGACGTTTCGGCGCTGGCGCGAGGTGTGCGCGATCAGGAAAAGGGCGCGATGTCAGCGGAGGAGATGCTGACGGTGGTGGCTCTGGCGGTTGGCGGAGAGGATCTGGTGGAGGGGCGATCTCCGGCGCTGGGGGTGCGCCATGCGGTGGGCGTGCTGTGGGTGTTGCTGGATGCGATTGGGGGGTGGAGGGAGACGGACGGCGGTGGCCGGAGCCCGGGCGTTCCTGCGGTTGGAGACGAGGGTGAGGCGGGAGCGGGACGGAGGTCTAGGGGGGTGGGAGAGCTTTGGATGGAGGCCGGTTTCGGAGCTGCCGAGGCACCGGAGGCGAGGTTGGAGCGGATGCCGGAGGCCCGGGGTGGGCTGGAGGGGACGCCGGCCGCACTGCCGACGGGTGTGCTGTCGGGATCGGGAGAACGGGTGGAGCTGGCGATCCGGGAGCTCAAGGTCTACCTGGATGACATTGACCGGCGGATGTGCCGGCTGGAGCCGCATGTGGAGGGACTTTCTGCGACGGTGCAGGCGTCGGAGGAGAGGCTGGAGCGGCTTCGGAGGGATCGGGCGGCTTCGGAGGCAGTGGAACGGGAGGGGGCTCGCGCGGAGGTGGCGGCGGGGGGTGCGGTGACGCCGGAGTGGTCTGGGAATGGAGCCGGGAGCGCGTCTGGGCACGGGTCTGGAAATGGGGCTGGGGCTCTGACTCTGTCTCCGAACGGTCGAGCCCGGGCGGAGGTGCGAGAGGGCGAAGGTGTGAGGGCGCCTGATGCGGTGGGGCTGGGGTACTTCAGCCGGGGCATGGAGGAGGCTTCGAAGGAGGAGGGGCGGCGCGAGAGCCCGGCTGAGAAGGAGTTGGAGAGGGAGAGGGCTGTGCCGGACGGGGGCTGGAGCGGGGGTGTGGAGACGACAGGGAGGGCGGAGATGGAGAAGGAGAATCGGGGACCGGTGGACTGGCGGCGGCGGATTGGGATTGGTCTGGGGGCGGTGGCGGTGCTGTTTGCGATGGTGGGTCTGGGCGGCCTGATGCATATGCAGCGGACCTCGACGCCTCCGGCAACGCGAGGAGACGATGCTGCTGTGAGGGGAGCGGGTGATGGTGCGGTTGGGCCGGTAGTGACTGGGGGAGCGACTGAAGAAGCGCGCTTGCCGGAGCGACAGCCTGTCGTGCCGCAGCCTTTAGTGGGGCCGGGGGCGCCGGAGCGGGATGGGGCAGTGGCGAAGGGTGGTGGAGCGGGTATGGGGACAGCGGCAGCTCCGGCGTCGGTTGGAGTGTCTGCGACGCCGAGCGGGGCGGTTGCCGGAAAGAAGATGGCAGACGCGGCGGTGAAGGCTCCAAAGGTGGTTTCGCGGCGGGAGGAGAGAGCGGGGAACGAGGCGGCGACAAGGTCTAGCGTTTCGGCGGGTGCGGGTGTTGTGCGTGGGGCTCGGGTGGTGCAGGGACATGGGGCAGGGGTTGCGGCGGGACGTGGGGAGGTTGCAGCGAAGACATCGGTGTCGCCTCGGGTTCCGCCGGCGCCGCCGGTGAGGGTGGCGGAGGCGAGTCGTGGTGACAGGGGGACGGGCGGAACTGGGGGCGGGGCGGTGGCTGCTGGAGAGAGGCCGGTGGTGGAGGTGCGGTCGGCGGGAGGCAAGGTGGTGACGGCGCGGCGGCCGGTGTATCCGGCGGAGGCTCTGCGGGCGCATACGGAGGCGACGGTGGTGTTGCACGCATTTTTGACTAAAGACGGTACGGTGCGGCGCATGGATGTGGTGAAGGGAGCGTACGGCTTCAACCGGTCGGCTATGGATGCGGTTTGGGGATGGCGGTACAAGCCGATGGTGGTGCATGGGCAGCCGGTGGAGACGGAGACGCAGATTACGGTGGACTACAGGCTGCACTGAGCAGGAGATGGCGGAAGCGATTCGCTGGTGAGGTTTGGGGGGCCATAGTCTGGAGCTACTATGAGGTCTTTTCGGATGTTGGTAGTGGTTGCCGCTTGGGGAGGGTCAGCGACGTGGGTCTCCTGTGCCGGGCAGAGTTCTGCGGTGGTGGAGGTGGACCGGACGAAGCCGCCTGCCGGGGGTTTACCGGGTGGGGTGCGGTAAGGCGCGGCTTGGGTGAGTGGGAGTTTGCGGTAGAGAAGCAGATCCCTCCGCTTCGCTGCGGGATAACAACCAAGAAAGCTGGCGTCCCGAAGCAGGGCTTCATGGGCTCTAGGGGGCTGAATGGGGGTGGTGGAGGCCTTGGCGGGCGGCTTTGATGAGGGCGGCGTCGGGTGCGTCCTCGCTGAGCTCCCAGGCCATGACTCCGCCGAGCTGCTGCTGGGCGGCGAAGGCGGCCTTGTAGGCGATGGAGACGGGGTCTTCGAAGGTCCAAAAGGTGCTGCCGTCGTAGAGCCATGGGGCGTGCGAGTGGAGGTCACGGTGGAGGACGTAGGGATGAGGGGCGGGGGTGGGTTTGGCGTCGGGTGCGGGAGTTGCGGTGGCGGCGGTGTGCTTGAGGGTAGGTGGTGTGGCGGCGGGTGGCTCTGGCGCGATGGAGCGGGGTGGAGTGGCCGTGGGCGTGAGGAGCGAGAGGAAGTAGGGGTAGGGGCGGTCGCCGCGGATGCCTTGACCAGGTTGAAAGAGGCCGGCTCCGGGGGTGGGCACAGCGTTCCAGCCGTAGCCGTAGAAGGGGAGGCCGAGGAGGAGTTTTGAGGCGGGGATGCCGGCCTGCTTGTATTCGACGATGCTGCGATCGACGGAGCCGCCGCGGTTATCTTCTGTGGAGAGCGGGGCGAGGAAGCCGGTGGTGTGGCTCCAGGGGCCGATGTAGTCGTAGTTCATGATGCCGACTTGATCGACGAGCTGGCTGATGGCGGCCATGTCGACGCCGGGGTACATGCGGGGTGAGGGGCCGACGGCGACGGTGAGGCGGAGGCCGGGCCGGAGGGCGTCCATCTGGTGGCGGAACTCGGTGAGGACGGCAAGGAAGTTGGCAGCGTTTTCTCCGCCGGGATACTCCCAGTCGAGGTCGATGCCGTCGAAGAGTCGGGGCTGATCGGGGGTGCGGGGGTTGACGTTGTGGCTGGCGGCGAGGTGTCCGCGGAGAAAGATGTCGACGCAGGAGCGGACGAAGGCTTCGCGGGCGGCGGGCTGGGCATCGGCGGCGAAGTCAGGGGCGCGGCCTTCGAGGGAGATGAGGAGCTTGAGGCGGGGGTGGAGGCGCTTGAGCTCTTCGAGCTGATGGAGGTTGCCGTGAAAGGTGGTAGAGGGATTGTCGGCCTGGCCGTTGACGGAGTCCTGGGCGGAGAAGGCGATGTCGGTGTCGGCGTGTGGGTCGGCGACGGAGCAGCGGCCGTTGGTAACGAAGCCCTGGGCGTAGTTGATCTGATCGAGCTGGTCGGCGGCTCCGCTGGTGACGAGGTTCTTGACGAGAAAGTGCTGATAGAGGCTCCACTGGCCGAAGTAGCCGACGACGATGGGGCGTATGGCTGGGCGGCTTTCGGGCGGCTTGCGGGTGCGCGCGAAGGAGAGGGAGAGGCCGAGGGCGGGGAGGAGCACGGCGGCGGCGGCGCGCTTGAGGGGGAGGGAGCTGCGGTGAGGTTGGGCCACGGATGTCTGACGGCGTTGCGGGCGTGGGGGATTCAACAACGAGGCCTGAAACGCGGTGAAGGCGCCGCATATTGACACGACGGACATGCTTCTGCGCCGCTTTGAGCCAGCCTATAATGCGCTATGGCGTCCAATCTTCCGGCAACCTCGCACGTGAGCTCGCAGCTGGGTTCCGATGCTGGGCTGAAGGGCGAGCCGGAGGTGGTGAGCACGGACGCCGGTATTGAGCTGGAGGCGGCTCTGCCGGTGGGGGCGAGCAAGCTGGTGGCGGCCGGGCCGGTGGCGCGTGCCGAAGCTGCCGTTGAGGCGCCGGCGCTGGATGGTCCGAGTGGGGGGTTTGTGTCGTCTGCATCCCCTTTGGGGTCTGCATTGGGGCCGATGCTGGAGCGCGGAGCGGAGGCTATGGGGGTCTGCGCGAAGGATGGGGCACAGGCGTCGATTGACGAGCGGTTTCAGCGGCTGTTGGAGACGGTGCACGCGAATCGGCCGGGGGACGATCTCGAGATTATCCGGAAGGCGTGGGTGTACTGTGTGCGGCAGCATGCGGGGCAGAAGCGCGCGAGTGGCGAACCGTACATCATCCATCCGCTCGAGGTGGGTCAGGTATTGGCGGAGCTGAAGATGGATTCGACGGCGATTGCGGCGGGGCTGCTGCATGATGCCGTGGAAGACACGGATATTACGTCGGACGAGATTGCGAAGCAGTTCAACGAGCAGGTGGCGCACATTGTCGAGGGCGTGACGAAGCTCGACAAGATCAAGTTTGCGAATCGCGAGGACCACCAGGCGGAGAACATCCGCAAGATGCTGCTGGCGATGGTGACGGATGTGCGGGTGGTGATCATCAAGCTGGCGGACCGGCTGCACAACATGCGGACGCTCGAGCACCTGAAGCCGGAGAAGCAGCAGAAGATAGCGCGCGAGACGCTGGACATCTTTGCTCCGCTGGCGCACCGGCTGGGTATGGGCAAGCTGCGCGGCGAGTTGGAGGACCTGGCATTTCGGTATACGGATCCGTACACGTATGCGCAGGTGTCGGACGAGGTGGACGCGCTGCGCGGCGAGGGCGAGAGCTTTCTGCTGCGGATCGTGGGCGAGCTTGAGGCGAAGCTGGTGGAGCACCGCATTCAGGGGCGGGTGGAGTCGCGGATCAAGCGGCTGTACTCGATACAGCAGAAGCTGGTGAGCCAGCAGATTCCGGTGGACCAGGTGTATGACCTGCTGGCGATTCGGGTGATCTGCCAGACGGTGCAGGATTGTTATGCGGTGCTGGGGCTGCTGCATAGCGTGTGGCGGCCGGTGCCGGGGCGGATCAAGGACTTTATCGCGATGCCGCGGCCGAATTTGTATCAGTCCTTGCACACAACGCTGATTGCGGAGGGTGGACATCAGTTCGAAGTGCAGATTCGAACGGAGGACATGCATCGCGTGGCCGAGGAGGGCATTGCGGCGCACTGGAAGTACAAGGCCAGCGACAATGTGACGGCCAAGGATGAGCAGAGACTGGCGTGGGTGCGGCAGCTGATGGAGTGGCAGCGGGAGATGAGCGACCCGAACGAGTTCATGTCGACGCTCAAGATCGATCTGTACCCGGAGGAGGTGTACACGTTTACGCCGAAGGGGAAGGTGGTGGTGCTGCCGAAAGATGCGAGCCCGATCGACTTCGCGTATGCGATCCACACCGAGGTGGGGAATACGACGACGGGCGCGAAAGTGAATGGGCGGATTGTGCCGCTGCGGACGCGGCTGCGCAACGGCGACATTGTGGAGGTGACGACGCAGGCGGGACATGCGCCGAGCCGCGATTGGCTGAGCTTTACGAAGAGCTCGCGGGCGCGCAACAAGATCAAGCACTGGCTGAACGAGCACCAGCGCGAGCGCGCGATTGAGATTGGGAAGAAGCTGCTGGACCGTGAGGCGCGGAAGTTCAAGGTATCGCTGGCGAAGTTTGGCACGGACGATTATGTGCGGGTGGCGAGGATCTATGGGCTGGGGTCGGAGCCTGAGCTGCTAGCGGGAATTGGGTTTGGGAAGTACTCGGCGCGGCAGGTGCTGAACAAGCTGGAGCCGGGATCGACGGCGCCGGTGGAGGCGGAGGCTGCGGAGCCGGGCGTGGTCGGCAATGCCGTGGGGCAGATGTCGGAGGCGGTGAAGCGCGTGTTTTTTGGGCGCGGATCGGATTCGCTGCAGGTGGAGGGGCAGGACGATCTGCTGGTGTACCGGGCGCGTTGTTGTAATCCGATCCGCGGGGAGGAGATTGTGGGGTATGTGACGCGGGGCAAGGGTGTGGCGGTGCATGCAAGGAGTTGCCCGAATGTGCAGAACCTGCTGTACGAGTCGGACCGGCGGATCCAGGTGGAGTGGGCGGAGCTGCCGAGCGCGAATGGGGCGGCGACGGCGAAGCAGCAGACTTACCCGGTGAAGCTGACGGTGCTGTGCGATGACCGGCAGGGGATGCTGAAGGAGTTTACGGCGATCATTTCGGATGATGGGACGAATATTCGCAGCGTGGATACGAAGCCGGCGGCGGATGGGAGTGCGGTGGTGGACTTTGTGGTGGAGACGGTGGATGTGCGGCATTTGAATAAGCTGGTGCAGAATCTGCGGCGGGTGCCGGGGGTTCGGGACGTGCAGCGGGTGCAGAAGATCTGAGGGGCCGTGCTCCGCCTTTCTTTGTCAATGCCGCAGTTAGCGGCTGAGTAACCCACACGAGTCGTTATTCCTCGCTGATCTTGTCCTACGATAGAAGCGCATGTACGCGCTTTTCGAGCTATTGTTTCGTAGGACCTTCTGGAGCATCCTTCTGCGCAAGGACACTTGGCGCGAAGCCAAGGTGCATCTTCGAAGGGCTCATAAAGACAGGCGAGCTCGAAAGCAGCTTTTCGCGCTGGGCTTGATGCTGGTAGCTCCGGTGGCTTGTCTAGCCTACTTAGCTTGGCTTGCCGGAACTGGCGCTCTCTTCCTGGCGCCTTTCGTAATACCTGTTCTGTGGTGGCATAGAAGACGATTGAAGCAGGATGCTATCCCACTGCGGATAGCACCAGGGCCTGAGCCTATCGATAGGATTGTTCCGCCGGAGGAAGTCAGCGAACTCCGTAAATTCTTCGCAGAAAGAGCGTTATTCTATGCGGTGATGGCCGACCGAGCGGGAAGTGAAATCTTTCAGAAAGAGAAGGTCTTGCCGGACGGCTTCGAGGTGACCTCGCGGCGAACGCATCTTGAGTTACTGCGGACCCACGGATTGTGGGATCGAATGGCGCAGTCTGATCGTGAAGCTATGCTCATGGCCGATGGGCACTGGGAGTGGAAGCTGATCAATGAGGTCGGCCTTGCGCTAGAACCACTGCGATTGACGAGGTGGATTTTGCGCCTTGAATTATACCTGCCGCTCATAGGTGAGCAAATGCGGGGAAGTTTTGGGCTAGCACACGAATTGGTAATCAAGCCCGAGGGGGTCCTGCGCGGCAGTCAGGTTACAGAGGTTGCAAGCCTCCGAATTGGTAGAGACGCTGCAAACCTATTTCTTACAAGGTGTGTGGCTGAAGGAATGCACCGCGGCTTCTACGAAGTACTGGATGGGGACACAGCCACTTGGGCAAGGGAACAATCTGAAGGGCTGCGGGGTAGACAACATGACGATTTGGTCCTGAATGGACGATTGGTGGGTGAAGCTACGGATGACGAGGTGCGGTGGGCCACATCACTGTCGAGCCGGAGAGCCCATTATCTTCAATGGGCGATGGACGTGATGGAGAAAGGATCTTTATATGGAGATTTGATGACTGTCATGAATCAAGATGACAACCAGCCGCCTTAATAGATCTAAGTTCCCCGTAGCCGATGCTTGCGGCGGAGAAGCGGGCGATGTAAGGTAGAGGGCGTGATGACGAACTGCTCCAGCCGATTCTGGTTTACGTCTCGCTACTGGTATCCGGTAGCGGCCTCGGCGGAGTCGGTTCATCTGAGAGATTGCGTTTAGACTTCAGTTGAATTCGCAGGACCTACGAGCCGCGACCGATCTGGTTGCGGTTTTTTGTTTTTGCGGGTGTGAGCGAGGAGTTGGTGATGAGTACAACGGCAGCGATGGTGAGTCCGGCGGGGCCGGTGCGGTCGGCGGCGGGGCGGTTTGGGGTGTATGGCGGGCGGTATGTGCCGGAGACGCTGATGGCGGCGCTTG
>JAABUX010010920.1_pt1 | contig 10087 bp, 18 predicted proteins | sample 5561851 | NCBI WGS metagenome assembly JAABUX01 (sample SAMN10711883, study PRJNA513361) | rock metagenome | isolation source: Antarctica rocks | place: Antarctica: Victoria Land, Richard Nunatak red sandstone | collected 2016-01-03 | reverse complement strand
CGTGAGCGAACAAGGCCGTTGCATGCTGGTGGCGTTTTGAATGCAATCTGATCTCCCCACGGCGAGATGCGATGCATGGGGACACCGCAGGCCATGACAACGGCGGAACGGCGCCGACGCACCTGCTGCTGAAGCATCGCCTGCTGAGATGCGTGCAAGGCGGGGGCTGGGGTGGGCCGGGAGAGCTCATCGAGCCCGTCGTCGCTGTCTCGTGACCGCTCCCGATCGAGCTGCGACGGGCCAGCCCCTCGGTTATGCTGCAAGCTCCCGACCGTGGTAGCGGCCAGCTCGTCCTCGGACGTCGTCTGCAGCTGCTCAGCGTATGCCGTCGGCGCTGTAGCACCCCCAGCGTAGCCGCGCGGAGCCGCAGCCTGGGGACTTTCTGGCACCGCCTCGGCGCTCTCCACCGCAAGACGCTGGAAGGCTGATGCATGGGACGCCATGGGGGCTGCGTCGCCCGAGGGCAGCGTCGGCTTTGGGCGAACCACGCTGTGGGTACCCGGACGGCCCTCAAGGCCGGTGTGCTCTCGTCGATGACCAGTTGTGCCCAGAGGCTCCATCCCGCAAGCCCGATTTTTCAAGCGGGAGCGGAGATCACAGGCAGATCGTCGACGATCGATGGAAAGTGATCTGTGGGGTTTTGCGAAAATCTGCCAACCTTTTCGATTTCTCTAGCATGCAGCGCAGAAGCACTGGGTCGATGCTACGATGATCAAGAAGTGCCAGCAGCAGTCTTGGTGGATTCCAAAAGCCGGACAACTGCAGCGCCACCCAGATAGAGCCCGATCAACGGCACAGCCAGCAACGTCTGCGCAGCAGAAAACCAAGCGAAGTAAGCTCGGTGTACATCCGCCATCCTGATGGTGGTGCTGGGCCAGCGCAGGCCGGACGAGGCGAGATGCAATGGTCCCACGGCGGATGCTGTCTTAAAAGGACGTGGCAACCATGACACTGTTTTGATCATAGAGCGCACCTGCGTGAATGGGTCGGTGGACGGCGTGAGCACGGCTGCCGCCACCGTGGCGCCGACGACAACAAACTTCCACTGGCTGAACATCTGGCTGGAGGTCACGAGGCCGAACTGCCCCAGCAGCACCTGGATGACCGGCACCTGCCACCAGACAAGCAGTTTTCAGACATCCCGTCCGGTCAGTGCTGAGGACCAAACGAAGGCCAGCTTGAAGACAAGGTTCAGGACTTGAAAATGATGAGCTTTGCATGGCTTGTCTGCAGCACACTGCATTGGGTGTTGCCCGCTTCGCCTCATCCGGCGACTGCGATCATGCTCAGTCGGTCAGCAGCGCGCCTGGAAGGACAGCCCGGTGCTCATCAGTAGCACGAGCACGAACTGGAAGTACTGGTCGATGGACCACAATGACTCGACGGCGCCGTCCGCGTACTCCACGAAAAACTTGAGCGCCGCCGGCGTCAGGATCTCGTACGCGAACAGGAGCCTGCCGACACGGATCCGACACTGTCAGCGACATACAACGCAGCCGCATGTGGTGTCGCATCCATCTGCACGACAAACCAATTGCGACCAGGTGCCTGGATGGCAGCAGTGTTGGATTGTACAAGCCAGCTCACTGTGCAGAAGCCAGCGTGGTTTGGACTGACAGGGCGAGGTTGGGAACTTGCACTGTTCGCGCCAAGCGCCTGCGCCGCACCCCAGGTAGAAGAGGATGGAGGAGCCGAAGATGACGGGCGCTAGCAGGCGGCGCTCCGACTTGGTCAGGCCCGGCACCACGTATGCAATGACCTCGTACAGCACCGTCGGCGTTGCGAGGAGCAGACCCGCGTACCCAGCCACCTTTCAAGCAACAACACAAAGCTTTGCACGGGATGAAGGCAGCATGCTGCTGGAACAAGGAACCTGGTCGTGTGCTGCTGTCTGCATTGCTATCGCCGCATTGGGGCAACACCATCATGTACCACTTATTGAGAGTGTAGCCGTGTTGCTTGACGTTGCGCGGATGCCCCATATGCTCTTGGTCCGCGGCCGCGCTTGGTCACCCCAACACCACAGGCCGGGCACCTGGAGCGTGGTGAAGAAGAACTCCCCGGGCGACAGCTGCAGGAACTTGACGCCCTGTCCCACCACCGGCGCCTCCAGGAACACCACCAGCTCCTTGCTGAAGCAGAAGCAGGCGAGCACCGCGACCAGACCCGCCAGCCCGGCCACCAGCACGCGCTCGCGCAGCTCGTCCAGGTGGTCCCAGATGGGCATCTGGAAATCCTCCGACAGCTCCGAGGGCTCAGGGTACAGCCACGACTGCAGCGGCGACGGCTGCTCGCCCTCCTGCTGCCGCACGACGCTGAGCTCCTCTGGACCAGCTCTGCTGAGGCTCTGCTGTGCATCTGTTGCGTCTTGTCGCTGCGGGCTGGCTGCCTCTGCGCCTGCGCAATGGCAGCTCGTTATGGTAGTGTTCGGGCATGTGCGGAACTTCTGTGCATGCGGTGCGTGTGTCTGTGCACGACGGCATGTAGTTGTCAGCAAGTAGTCCTTTGGAGCAGCAAGCGTCGCGAGAAAAGGCCGGAGCGTCCAGCTGACCGCACCCTGGCGCTCATCTGCCGATGCTCGACATGACAGCCGAGGTGCGCGGCGGGTCGACCAGGGCGTTCGTGCGCTGGTGGTCGCCAATGCATGCGACGATATCCTCGACGTGGTCGAGGCACACGTCGAACTCACTGATCGCGACTGCGCAACGTGCATGGCGTGGGGGGAGTGGCGCACGGCCCAAGCTAAGCGAAGGCTCAGTTGAACCTAAGCTGCTGCAATATTCAGGCTACATCGAGGGACAGCCCAGCTTTCCTCACAGCCCCTTTGGACCTGGTTTATCGGGCCAAAGCTCGGAACAGTCACATTGTCCGCGCTTCCGGTTTCTCTGTGCGCTGTTCCTGCCCGCTCTGATAGCCTCGGCGTCGTTTATCCCAGCCAGGGTGCCTGCAAACTCACGGGAGCACCTCGCCGCAAGCGGAGCAGCTTCAACGGGCGTAACTCCGTCACGCACGCGGCAGAAGCGCTATGACTGAGGTCAGCACTGTCCAGCCAACGCCAGCCGGTGCGGACGACTGGAAGAGCCGTCTCAACCTCCCGGCGAAGGATACTCGCGTCCAAACAGAGGTGAGCTTCGGGGTTGACGCATGCGCTGCGGAAATTGACGCATGCGCTGCGGAAAGCTCTAGTGCGGGGATGGGCGGAGCGCAGGAGCCTGTTTGCGTGAAGCGTATTATAATGAATAATCGGGAGGTGACCGGCGCGTGACGAGGTTCGGCTCGCAGGATGTGTTGGCGACGAAGGGCAACGAGTTTGAGGACTACTTCCTCAAGCGTGAGCTCCTGATGGGCATATATGAGAAGGGCTTCGAGAGGCCGTCACCCATCCAGGAGGAGAGCATCCCTATCAGCCTGACGGGCCGCGACATCCTGGCGCGTGCTAAGAACGGCACCGGCAAGACAGCCGCGTTCTGCATCCCCGTCCTCGAGAAGGTCGACACCTCGAAGAACGTCATCCAGGGTGCGGTGGTTATCGCTGCCCCACCGCACCATGGCTTGCACTGCTGTCTGCTACAGTCTGCATGCAATGGTTCCCCGCGATAGTGGCTGTCTGAAGCCTGCTGTGTACCCGCGCGCAGCGATGATCTTGGTGCCGACGCGGGAACTGGCGCTCCAAACAAGTCAGGTGGGCAGAGCTGCTTGGTCAGAACTTGCCATCGACGCAAATGCTAGGCCAGCATAATTGATGCATAGACGCCACAGCAATGCTAGCCTCAGGTGACGAGTATACGACCCATGCAGACTGACATTAAAAACTGTGGCGCAGGTGTGCAAGGAGCTGGGCAAGCACATGGGCGTGGAGGTGATGTGCACCACCGGCGGCACGTCGCTGCGCGACGACATCATGCGCGCCCACCAGACGGTGCACATCGTTGTGGCCACCCCCGGCCGCATCCTGGACCTCGCCGACAAGGGCGTCACGCGCCTCAAGGAATGCCACATGCTCGTCATGGACGAGGTGCGGCCCCGACAATGTGCATGGCGCCTCCACAGCCCGCCTCACAAGCCACGTTGGTGTCCCGGAGCAGGTTCCAGCTGAGGACGTCCGAGTCACATGCAATGATGTGCCATCGCTGCCATGCGACGAAGCATGTGCCGTCAGCTGTGTCCGATGCCGATGCTCATCGTGCGCACGTGACCGCAGGCGGACAAGCTGCTGTCGCAAGAGTTCCAGGAGAGCGTGGAGCGCACGATCGCGCACTTGAAGGCGGACCGCCAGATAATGCTGTACAGCGCGACCTTCCCCGTGTCCGTGAAGGCGTTCAAGGACAAGTTCCTGCGCAAGCCGTACATCGTGAACCTCATGGAGGAGCTCACCCTCAAGGGCATCAGCCAGGTTTGAGCCCTGTCCACGTGAAAACGGCCATACGAAGGCGCTGTTTGAACCAGTGTTTTGGCGCTTTCCTCGTCCCCGCGCTCATGCAAAGGCGTCCTGACATCTATTGACTGATTGGCGCAGTACTATGCGTTTGTGGAGGAGAAGCAGAAGGTGCACTGCCTGAACACGCTGTTTTCGAAGGTGCGATCGACCGCGGTCCCTGCTGAGATCTTTTTGAATGCTGCCTGACACTTGTTGCGTAAAGAGCTGGCATTGCTAGTGTACGCTTGCGAAGCAGTGTTGCCCGCCACACGGCATGCTTTGCTTGCTGCTTGCAGAGTGCGCATGCGTTGTTGCTGATTTCAATGTCAAGCTGTTTTGCTGAGCACATCGGTCGTGTGCGCAGTTGCAAATCAACCAGAGCATCATCTTCTGCAACTCGGTCAACCGCGTGGAGCTGCTGGCCAAGAAGATCACAGAGCTCGGCTACTCGTGCTACTACATCCACGCCAAGATGGTCCAGGCGCACCGCAACCGCGTCTTCCACGACTTCCGGAACGGCAACTGCCGCAACCTGGTCTGCTCAGGCGCGCGCACGCTCCGGCGTTGTTGCGGCGCTCTGCTGCATCAGGATGCGCGCTGCCATGGAAGAGGCCCCGCTCACAACCGAGAAGCACTTGTCCAAACGGATGTGTCAAGTGATCATCAAACAGAGCAGGCGCCTTTGCTTGGCAGAACGACCTCTGGGCAGCTGTGCAAATCTATGCGAACATGGGTTAAGTAACGGCGTCACGCTAGCTATGCAGCACTGCATGCACGGATTGTGGGCGATAGCTTGCTGAGGTGGCTGCAGACCCCAGCGACCCTCGCGCACACCTGGTGCCTCAGCACGGGCTCTGAAGCTGGCTGGTGGGCTGCAGATCTGTTCACGCGCGGCATCGACATCCAGGCGGTCAACGTGGTCATCAACTTCGACTTCCCCAAAAACTCGGAGACATACCTGCACCGGGTGCGCAGCCTTTGCTGGCAAAATGCAGCAATCAGAATTGCATCGGCCATTGCATATGTGCTGTCATGGCTGGCAGGATTTGCGAACCTCGCGCTGCCTGCGTGCAGGTTGGGCGGTCAGGACGGTTCGGCCACCTGGGCCTCGCGGTCAACCTCATCACCTACGACGACCGCTTCAACCTGTGCGCTGTCATGCGGTTCAGACATCTGTTGGCCCGAGCAACATTGCCGTGCTACAGCACTGTCTTTTGCTGATGACGCGACAGGGAAGCCAATGACCGTTTGCGGCTCACGCAGGTATCGCATCGAGCAGGAGCTCGGGACGGAGATCAAACCCATCCCACCCACCATCGAGAAATCACTCTACTGCGCATAATCTGGCCCAACCTGAACAGCCGCAGCTACCAGCACAGACAGGCAGCGGTTCAGCTGCACCACGCGTCTCGCAGCACTGCGTGCGCCGCAGTTGCCACAGTGCCGGCGGCAAGTCCAGTACGTCTTTATAGGATTCTAGACAGGGAGCGTGAGAGAGGTCCTGAGCGACAGTCAGCTACAGCATAGCGGCATTCTCAGCAGCTGGCAGGCCTTATAGGGTCAGAGAGCGACAATGACGCCGCTGGCGCCATGCGCGGCCACGCGCAATGGCTCATCCGGCGGTTGGCGCGGGAGCGTCTCCCTCAGCTGTTTGTATTATCATCAGCCACGTGTTTTTGCTTTGTTGGCGAGCAAAGGCGCAGCTCAACGACGGCGACAGCGTTGTCGCCCGGTTCGAGATTGGGCAGTGACACTGCGTGCTGTCAGCAGGAGAGAGTCGCCCTGATCAAATGATCTTGAGCCAACTGCCCTGTCCATCTGGCGAGGACAACCTTGCGGTGCCCGCCAGCCGACAGCGGCAGACCATTATGTGCTCAGCGGGGCGGCTGCCTGTGCCGTATGCAATGCGCATGAGCTGTCATGCGTCATGTGCAACGGCCTCTGCAGCAATGAAGGCGGGGCTTGGAGAGGTCTTTGCGGCCCACATCCAGCTGGGTCACAAGCTAGATCTGTCGATGGAAGTTGATAACAGGCACCGCGCGATCCAGCGTGGCAGCCATACAAAGGTTTTGTTGGCACACCAGCCTCACCAGGCTGTGTTGGTCAGCTGTTTGACCACCCGGCGGACACCATTCAGCCAGATTGGTTGTCCGGTATGTTGAAGACAGGACTCGTATCAGGTTGTTAATGAAGATACAGTGATTGTGCGAACATGGTAAACGGCATGTCAAACCCACTAAGCCACCTGCTCTATGCATAATCACACAGCAGCACATTGCTGAGATGCTTTCTGCACACGCAAGCTGTCTGAGCAACCGCAGTGTCACCGTCGTCTGTCGCAAGGTTGACCACTTCATGGAGACGCATATCAGTGAGCATAGCCCGAACGCCTGGCTGCACGTGAGCCGCTGCTGCATCATCATGTCTTGAGCATGGCACCTCAGGTCCATAGGATTCTGCCATTGCTGACAGCACGCTTGCAGCAGCCAGGCGCACGTCCAGCACCGAGTCATTGGTGAGTTTTGTAAACGATGGCAAAAACAGCGTGCACATGTCCTCTTGCGATGCATGGTGTGCAATGCTGCCGAATGCATGCGCATATGAGACGCGCTGCTGAAAGGAGGAGCTTCGCGCGAGGCTGCACACTTGTGCAATAACGTCCTGCGCTGAGTTATTCCGCGGCTGGGTGCAGCCTGGCGCCAACAGTCCTGCTGTGGACAAGACGCAGCCGACCTGCTGGGCTGCCGCGCGGCGTACGGCTGCGACAGGGTCGCCGCACAGCTCCAGGAGAGCGGGCAGAAGAGTCGTGCACACGTCCTGCATCCGCACAGCTGAGACGTCGCCGTGATTGCTTCACCTGGGGCGAGGCGAGGCCGTGCCACCTAACGTGAGCTGCTGGATACAGGTGCAGCAGACAGGTCCAGGTTCTTGCCTCGCGTGTGCAGAGTGCTGCCAGGCTGGCAGCCTGCTCTGCAAGGGCCAGCCGACCCCTCCACAGGCGCCCACCGTCCGACAACTGCCGCCGACCTACGTCCGCTGCAGCGGCAAGCAGCGACGACCTCAGGTCTGGGCCGACGGCAGCAGCCACGGAGCCCGTGCCAGCCAGTGCGGCATCCCGGACACTGGCATCTGCATCCGCACAGAACGCCTGCAACGCGCCGAAACGCCTCTTCAGCAGCGTGCCGACAGCAATCACATGATGCTGCAGTTAAGCGCCGTGCAGGATGGTTCAGCATAGCACGCCGCAGACGGACCTTGTAGCGGTCAGCCAGGAACTGCGGCCCGCCGTCCCAAGGCGCAACCGTGACGGCTGCACGTGGCAACGATGCGGCAGCGGCTGCACGGACGCCGGGCTCGATGTGCTCCGCGAGCCTTTCGTATGCCTCCTGCCGCAAGCAATCGGTTACTTCCAACATAATCCTACCAATGGACGGACCCAGGCAAGCTCCTGGGTCGCCCCTGAAATACGCCTTGCATGCTCGACATGACTGCAAGGTTGCATGGCAACACAATGTTAGGTGGCGTAACACAGACAGACAATTATTGTCGCGCAAACACGACTGCGTGTGTGCCTGCTGATCAGGTACGCACGCGCAGCTGCGGCCAGCAGGACGGGCCCGAGGCCGCCATCACGTCGGCGATGCCGGCCGCGCAGTTGATGGGCAGCGGGCCGCGGCCCAGCGGAGACTCCGGCGCGCACGCCGCCTGCAGGTACGAAGCCAGCAGCCCTGCACGCGTGCAGCGCAACTCGGCAGAAGAGGCTTATCATCAGACTGACACTCGTCGGAGTGTCTCGGATTGAATGCATGCATGACAGTTCACATCCAACCTGTTGACACACACATGGGGCCTTTCCAGACCCTCTGTCACCGAGGAGTCAATCCCCTTTGTGCGATCACTACTCACGAAAGGCCCTTTTCACTGCCCGCGCTGCATCGCTCGCCACTTGCCTGGCGGCACCGATGCAGGGGTAGCGCGGCCGATGACGGGGCCGCCGGCGAGCATCGCGGCCGACCTGACCCAGCTGGAGGCGTCCGCCACGAGCGCCGCCAGCAGCTCCAGCAACGCTGCGGACGCCGCGGGGCTCTGCGCACGCGCCACGTCCGGCAGGGCTTCGGCAGCCGCCCGCCGCACGTTCCAGACGCGGTCGGCGGCCAGCCCGCGCAGCGCGTGCAGTAGCGCCGCCGCATCGTCTGCACTTTTGGCTGCAGCTGCGGCGATGCCGAGCTGCCTCGCGACGACCTGCGCAGACACGTCTGCGAGCAGCTTGCAAACCACTGCCTCAGAGAATAGCAGGATCAAGAAGGCGAAAGGAATACCGACAGCTCAGGAGTCTGCAGATGAAACAGCACCTCTCGCACGAGGTTGTCACTGTCAGCCTGCAGGTCCAACAGCGCCCGCAGGCAAATACCGGCGGGTCGGCTCCCAGCTGGCAAGCGGGGCGCCGTGCCGGCCGCCGCGCATGCTGCAGCAGCTTTGTGCTCCTCGTCAGCGGTCGCATCGACATTCTCAAACACCGCCGATGTCACCCGCAGCTGCTCGTCCTCTGACAAGACGGGGAGCATGCCTGCAAAAGCTACTATAGCGGCGTTCTGCACCTGCACGTGGTGTACTCACGCCTCAATCGAAGGTACACACGCCGGGCAGGTCAACTGCCATGCGACCGCGCTGCTGTAGGCCACAGCACACGCAGCAATTCCTTGCATAGCGCGCCTCCTCGTTGGTCGCCGTCAGGAGCTGGGCTGTTTGAAGGCACACGTCTTGCCAGGGGTCGGACTCATGCAGCCTGTCTCTGCCAAGCCAAGCTGCGCCTGTGGACACAGGCAAAAGCGCTGACCAGCTCGAGGACCGCCGCAGGACACTCGCATTTTGGGGTCCTGGTGGACGATGCTGCTGCTGCTCAGACACCCCCACACGATCAGAACAGCAGGTGTGCCTGGGGAGGGGACGGAACTGCACCAACGGCGGGAAGCTGCTGCAGAGCCGCGACGCAGATGACTGTCTCCCCCGACTGCACTGACTCAGCTAGCAGTGGCAGGATGACCCGCACGATGTCCTCCGCTGAACTGCCGGCGGCCGCCGCCCCTGCACCGCCCAGGTATGCCAGACACTGCTCAAGGACCGGACTGCGGCCGTAACAATCCAAGCTCTCCAGCGAGCCCAAGGACTCGTCAACCTGCGTGCGCCAGCAATCCCGCAGTTACTCTGCGCTTTCAACTGTCGGCGACGCAGAGGCACATGTGTGCACACCTCCAGCGCAAGCAGACCGTCCTCGGGATACGTCTCCAGTCCATCCATCGAGGTGACTTGCAGCACGGCTCAAGCGCGCGGTGAAAGGCCGTTTGTTCTGCCGGCCACCGGGTATTGAGGTGTCACCTGGAAATATCTCAAGACGCATGCTTGCACCCTTAAGCACGAGCTTTAAGATATCTCGCCAACTTGACAAAGCAACGATGGCGGTGCTTGGCCTTGCTCTCTGCTCGTCCGCAGCCTGCAAAGGGGCGCCAAGGCATGTCCAGCCATTCGCCAGCACAAGGTCACAGCCAGCGCGGGTGCCCTCGCAAGTCTGCCAAGCAGCACAATGGCCAGCAGCGGCAGCAGGTCTGCTCAAATGCCCTCGACGCGGCCGGCAAGTCTGGAAACTCCGGACCTCCTGCAGTGAGCAGCCCT
>JAABUX010010916.1_pt1 | contig 10088 bp, 11 predicted proteins | sample 5561851 | NCBI WGS metagenome assembly JAABUX01 (sample SAMN10711883, study PRJNA513361) | rock metagenome | isolation source: Antarctica rocks | place: Antarctica: Victoria Land, Richard Nunatak red sandstone | collected 2016-01-03 | reverse complement strand
AGGTGGAGGTGAGGGTGAGAATTGAATGTGTTTACCTAGATGGATTCCAATTTTGCTTTTGGAAACATGCAATTGCGTACGGTGTGGATCATGTAGTTTGGGTAGGTGGCCGCAGATCGGACTTGTGTGATGGGGGACGGAGGTAGGGGACTGTGGGGCTCTATGGAGTTGTTGGGGATGGATCTTTGTGGTTTTGGGGGGGGTGGAGTGGCGGTTGTGAAATGTGGAGTGTGTCTTTGCGTGGGGTTGGTGGAAAGATATATTGTGTGGAGGTGGGTTGTAGAGTGCGTTGAAAGGTGATTGATGATACGCTGTGTATCTCTGAATGCTTCGATTCTTTCTCTATTTTGTTCACGTGTGAATGCGGTAGTTTATGATTCATCGATGTCCTGTTATCGTTTGGTGGAATTGAAAATGAATAGGATAACTAATTCCTTGGTGGAGCATAGTTCAATGCTGTCTCTCGAAACCCTTGGGCAGTATGGGAAATAGATAAGCCGCGGCTTATTCGGTCATTTGCATGAAATTGATAAGTATTGCGGCTATCGGCATTGGTGTGATGAATCTTCTAAGGAGGTACTCAGGGGGCTGGCAGATTTGAACTGGATCCTTCGGATAGGATAGGTCATTTGTGATCTGATGCAGGTACCCGAGATATATGCCTGGACTTCTGCTATCCTGTTTTTTTTGCTGTGATCAGGACGTCGTCAAGGGACAGCAGTGTGTGCGACGATCCAAGAAATTGAACTTGGTCTCAGCCTTTCTCTGGAACATATAGGGTAAGGAAAACTATGCTGGAGATTGCCTTCCAAGGCGGATATTCGGCCTCAATCCTTCAGCTTGGAATGGTTTTTATCAATCTTGCTCCTGGGTTCGCCCGAGAATTTCCATTGTTCCACCTCGACTGTCTGTCTATGTTTTTCTAATGGAGAAGTGCGGTCTCTAGCATCCATGATTCCACGATTATGTTCCTGGCCGTACGGATGTTGGCAGGTTTCACTGGTGTAAGGCATATATGTTCGCACCGGTTCGCTCAATGGTGAACCGTCAGGAATTATTCTGGCATAGATCGGTTCTTCACGGTGTGAAGTTCTTTCGCTTCATTATTACAAGATACGTCTTCTTTCTTTGTCTTTATAGGCGTTGATCCTGAGCCGCTGGGCCCAGATTCCATGTCTTTCGGGGTGAGAATTCGAATGACACCACCATCGATCATGCGTTGCGTTGTTGTTCTCCTTGTGACGGTGGCAGTATCGCTCGCAGCGCTCCCAGTACTTCCGGTGTACCGCCAAAAGAGTAAGTGGTTCAACTGTAAGGAGTACTGTGTCCTGAGCTGACGATCATAGCTCTTCAATTGCCTGGACGAGACATTACTCCGTCATCATGTGATGGAGGTTCCAATTGTCAACGATGGCTGAATCGCCGCCTTGATTGGTTCTGGTCGCAGCAACAGAACCATATATTCGCTGGTGAGACGCCAAAGCGTTGTGTCAAAGGTCAGCTATTGGATACGTCCGCTTCTGATAAGGTGATGGATGCTAATATGTGTTTCGCTTAGAGAACGCGCAATGTAACGTCTATAATGGAGACTTGTGCTGCGAATCCCTGTATTGTCATGAAGTACCGAACTTCAATGGTGTGTGCAAAGTTATGGGCCGTTGAAGAAAGAGGGTAGTTGGTCCATGTGAATAAGGAATGGGGCCTGGTGTGTGATGAATGGCTCTGCTGGTGTAGAGTCGTCTCGAAATTTCTCATCAGTGAGTGATGATGTCTTTGGAGATCCCCTGCCGTATATAATTGCATTGGTAGGCTCATCCTCAGGGACATACAGGATGATCTCGATATCATTCTCGCCAATTATTGATGCTTGAATAACGCTTTCCTCGATTGACATATGGATTGCAGCTGCAATGCAAAGAGCTTGATGTGCATGCTTTGTGAACCATATTGCGGATTCGTCAGAGCTCCATGATTGTATATGCTGTTGGGGGCACACGTACGGTCGATGCGATCTGGCGAAAATCGCCCAATGTTCAGAAAAGGCTCAAATGCACGCTCGATGTCGTGGGAGGTCAGCAACCCATGAAAATTTGCATTCTCATCAAACCTTGGGTACACGATAGACACAGCAGACCCGGGCTTCCAAAGGATAACAAATTCATCCAACTACCACGTGAATCGCGGAACACTCGGATCCAACAATCCGGCATGATCAAGTACCTTAGTGACAGCATTTATCAACCCTGTAGCCACAACGGTCGACGCGAACAGAATTATGAACGGAAAAGTAAGGTCTCCTCCTCCCAGGTTACTATCGATTGGAAATAACCTATACACGGAAAAGACGATTGCGATGCTGATCGAGAATTGCTCGAAGTAGCCTATCAGACTCTTTTGCGAGACTACCTCGGTGGTTGGAGATAAGAACTGTTTCGGAAGACCGCTCCTTGGAAGAGGAGGATACGGAACGGAGGGATCTGTTGATTTTCCCACAATTGAGGGTAGGGCTCTGTTGAAGTTAGACATGATTTCGTTACAACTGTCCGTGTTGATGCTCTGTTCATGGTCAACAACGTGTCGGCTACTTCGACAAGAGGCTATTGCCGGGTTCTCTCACGCCATTGTTTCCCAGGCAAAGCGAGACCAGAGCGATCTGATTCGCTAGGTGGGCCTGGTTCAAACTCAGATTTGCAAGATCGTTCGCCGTTTGGGCCGCTTTGTAAGACTTGATGCCCCACGTTAAGGCGAGGGACCCTACTATGAAGCCAAGGAGACTGTTAAGTGGCGTTAAATAGGACTTGAATGTTTGAGTTGTCATTTCCATAGTTGAATCGAATTGTCGTGCGTCTGTTTCTGATTCTGACTTGGCGAATTTAGAGCGAATCTACTGATCGTCGGTGGTTTGAGAAGGAGAAGAAGCTCCTTGTGGTTTTCAAATATAATTGCGAACGACGCTAGGTTGTGATATGCCGAGCTCAGAAAGCTGACGGCTAAGCCTCTTCGAGTTAGCCGATCAGTCTGACTTGCTCGGCATGGCACACCTGAGGCTGCAACTACTAGTACTCCGTAGCATCTCAACCTACCTTCGTACATCTCTTAGAGCAAGAAGTCCCTACCACAATCGACAGTTCGGTTCCATAAGCTCTTAGTCCAGTCGCATGCAATGATTGGACAGTGCAACCCATTCTGAACAGCTTACCTGCAGCTTCATGTGTGGCTCTCTTTGTAGAGTGCAGATCGAACGAGCAAGACAAGCTGAGCTAGACCCTTTGGAAAAGATTATTGTATACTGGCGACAGAATCGCAAATAATCATGATACTGATTGAATATGGTAACCTGAAAGGAAGCACCGCAACACCTCTCTGCGCCATTGACGGCCCGTCGGGCATGCAATTGAACAAACTTCGACAAAGCAGAACGGCTGCATTGTCTACACAATCCTGGAGGCCCTTTCTACCATGGCATTGTACGATCGACAACCGCACAAAGGACATTGTGTGCATTGTCCACCTTCACGGCATCAAATACGCAGGTTGTACTTATACCACGTTCATTCCGTACTCACTTTTCATTATAATTATCCAAGGTATATCTGGAAAGCAACGCGATACATATCACAGAAAGTCAAACAAGGTACCACTTATTCAACTTACCACCTCCGGAATGTGTCTAATGGACTTTATCACCTTTCCCCGCTGCGGGCATACCGAGTACAGATTCCCTGAATCAGGCCATGTAAGTCATATTTTTCTTTCCATCCCCCCCCGTTTCGACCTCAGTGTGTCCCGTGAGACATGCCTCAGGGGCGTATACTCCCGAACCTATATCAATTCGTACATTGATGAAGCCACGCTAACGTTATGAGTATCTAGTGTAGCTATGGATTTGATGCCAAGAAGGAGTCATGCTCGAGAGGTGCTAACGAGCTCAGATCCGTTCATATAGGTAGATCCGTACAGGCAGTCTGCCCTCCCTGCTACGAGGAAAAGCTCACCAAGATTCGTGTCGAGCATATGGATCGCTATAGTAAATGTGCAAATGAGGCGGGCAAGCGTGGTTTGGGGAAGCATGAGGTGAAAGCGGAACTGGATAGGATCATGAAGGAGATGATGAAGGAGGCGACGGAGTGGAAGATAATATGTGAGTTGAAAGGAACGAAGCTTCCTCCGCTGACAGATAGTTCTTACCCCCTCCAGATGTAAGTTGTAGCGCGAGTTGTTTCGACGGCGTGTCATGAGATTGCAGATACTTAATACACATATATTGTGGCGATCAGTTGCTCGTGTCCTTACCTTTTTGTAACGTCGATACCTGTACTCAACTGATTCTCGTCCTGTTTCTAGATCCCTATAACGCCAACTTCCCTTCGTGAGCGTCACCATCCCACCAATTCACTGAAGGATCACAATCCATTGTGTTGAAAGCCAATCGCATTCCGGATGGAAGGTCAAGTAACTTATCTTGTTTCACTGATGAGTGGGACAGGATGATGTTCAACAGATCCATGAACACATAAGTGGAAATCTATGCTCTCCGTCGGACTATGCCTGGAGACATTTCTGCCCCTTTCCGATCCTTGCAATACCGGACTTCAGTTGCTGGTCGTCCGCAAAAGAGAGCTAGTTTATTCTCTGTTGGAGTGCGCTACAATTCCGATACAGCCGTATTTTATCTTCTAAGCACAGAGATCAGCTTTGTCAGAATCCATGGCCTTGTCCTGTTCAGACAGCTGGTCTGGTGGAAATCCCCCAATGTTATACGACCCTGGCTGGAGCGGGGTTCTCTTCAATCTCTCATCATCAGTGAGCAAATAGCAGCGTCATCATCTACCGATTGAACGGTAGCTTGGGAGTACGATGAGCCGCATGGACCCCAAAGTGCGGGGTGCATACCTAGGGCTTATATTCGTACTTGAGCAGCCAATCGGGAATATGATCAAGAGGCTGAAATCCTTCATCTGGTTACCCGGGCTTAGATCCCGTGATGTGACGAGTTTATTGACTCGTGTGCCGATCTTCAATTGATCCTGATTCAGTGGTCCACCCGGTGATTCTGAAGCTCTTGGAGAAGGAGCTAACGAGGTAAACAACCCTTTTCAACGGAGTATGCACAGACGGTATGATGGAGCAATCATTTGTAAGACATGCGGTAGGGATACTTTAGCGTACACCACAGCTTGTTGTGATATGCTTGGTCACATGGCTACCCACTAGAATACCTAGTTGACGAAAGTCGCAGGGCTCAGGCTGTAGAATACGTTGGCCGGACAAAGATTCGAATAAGAATAGAACTAGGATTGATTGCGACGTCACTGCCAAAACCTTGCGCTGAAGAAACTTTCGCGCAGGAACGGCATCTGATACATCGAAATACTTCAAGTACTTCATCTTTATACATATTAATATTGATCGGACGAATGCTCATTCACTTGCTGCATTCTCTATCAATTGTTGCATCACCCTTCTATTAATTCTTGCTGTGGCTGCAGATCATGATGTGGCTTGCGCCGGCATTGCTCTTAGCCACGAGCCTTGTTCATCCTTCACTGCAGCAATCAGGCAATTCCACGGCGCCTTTTCCCGCAGCCACCTATCCACAAGCCACTTCCCCAAATCCAGCCGCGCAACAAAAAGCTGAATTCTCACCACCATTCTATCCTTCCCCATGGGGATCCGGAGCTGGAGAATGGGCGAGTGCCTATGCCAAGGCAAAGACCTTTGTGAGCTCGCTCACCCTGGTTGAAAAAGTCAACTTGACGACCGGTGTCGGGTATGTGAATTACTATCTGGTTGTATCGAGGCGACAGCTGACCTTGAGCAGGTGGCAGGGAGAGCGTTGTGTTGGACAAAATGGAGCTATCCCACGATTGGGCTTCCGAAGCCTATGCATGCAAGACTCGCCTGTGGGTGTCAGAGACACCGACTATAATTCCGTCTTTCCTGCGGGCGTCAATGTCGCTGCGACCTTTGACCGGGGCCTTGCCTTTGCGAGAGGCCAGGCAATGGGCGCCGAACATCAGATGAAAGGGTCAGATGTGCAATTAGGACCTGTGGCTGGACCTCTAGGACGTTCCCCAGAGGGTGGCCGAAATTGGGAGGGCTTCAGGTGAGCTTGCACATCAAACATCCTTTTATCCTGTTGCCGATAGTAATTCGCACACTTAGTCCGGACCCAGTCTTGACCGGGGTCCTCATCGCACAGACTGTTCAAGGCATCCAGAGTGCTGGCGTGATTGCGTGCGCCAAACACTACATCGGTAATGAACAAGAGCACTTTCGTCAAGCTCCTGAGGCCACGGGGTACGGCTACAAGATCAACGAAGCTAGCAGTTCAAATATTGACGATGCTACCATGCATGAGCTTTACTTGTGGTATGTATGGTCTTCAATCCCTCAATCCCATCGCGCTGACACTTTCGAGGCCATTTGCAGATGCCGTCAGAGCAGGTGTCGGTTCAATCATGTGCTCATACAATCAGATCAACAATAGCTATGGTTGTCAAAACAGCCATATGCTCAACTACCTTCTGAAAGGCGAGCTAGACTTCCAAGGTTTTGTCATGAGCGATTGGCAGGCGCAGCATTCTGGCGTTAGCAGTGCGCTAGCTGGCCTGGATATGACAATGCCTGGCGATGTACTGTTCGATTCTGGCTCATCTTATTGGGGTGCCAACCTCACAATTGCTATATTGAACGGCACAGTACCTCAATGGCGCTTGGACGACATGGCTGTCCGTATAATCGCTGCTTGGTATTACGTTGGTCGTGACAATGCTTCGGTCCCTATCAATTTCGATTCTTGGACAACAGATACCTTTGGCAATCAGCACTACTTCGCTAAGAAGGGATACTCGTTGATTAACGAACACGTCGACGTGCGTCAAGAGCATGGCAATCTCATCCGCCAAATTGGTGCCGCTAGCACCGTTCTACTCAAGAACACCAACAAAAGTCTGCCATTGACTGGCAAAGAAAAGTTTACTGCGGTGTTCGGAGATGATGCGGGAGACAATCCGTTGGGTCCAAACGGCTGTCCCGATAGAGGTTGCGACAACGGAACCCTTGGTATGGCCTGGGGTTCAGGTAGCGCGAACTTTGCCTATCTGGTTACGCCGGAGACCGCAATTCAGAATGAGGTTCTCTCAAATAACGGGGTTTTCCAGTCCATTACCAACAACTATGCAGGAACACAAATCCTTGCTCTTGCGAGCCAAACGTCCGTTGCAATAGTGTTTGTCAATGCAGACAGCGGCGAAGGATACATCAATTGGGACGGAAACGAGGGTGATCGTAATAATCTCACTCTTTGGGATGGTGGTGACACGTTGATCACGAACGTCTCAGCTACATGTAACAACACCATTCTGGTCATCCATTCGACGGGGCCAGTGCTGTTAGGCAACTACTCGGACAACCCAAATATCACGGCCATTCTATGGGCTGGCATACCTGGCGAGCAGTCTGGGAACTCAATCGCTGATGTCCTTTATGGACGAGTCAACCCAGGCGCCAAGCTTCCATTCACACTTGCAAGGACCCGGGAGGACTATGGAACCGATCTCCTTTACATTCCCAACAACGGTGAAGCTGCGCCTCAGATTGCGTTTACCGAAGGTGTGTTCATTGACTATCGATCTCTTGATAAGGCGAACATTACCCCAGTCTATGAATTCGGATATGGTCTAAGCTACACAACCTTCTCCTACTCAAATCTGCAAGTCACTCGTATCCTTGGCATGAACGGTACATACACGCCGACAACAGGATCCACAGCAGCTGCACCAACGTATGGCACTGTTTCTAATAGCTCGTCTGACTACCAATTTCCGTCGAATATGACTACGATCCCCTTCTATATTTATCCGTACCTCAATGGCACCGACCTTGCAAAGGCAGCAAATTCGAGCGGTGTCTACGGAAACAATGACTTTGTCCCTCCCAACTCTCAGAATAGCTCTGCCCAAAGTCTACTCCCGGCTGGTGGCGCGCCAGGGGGGAACCCAGAGCTGTATGACGTTCTATACCAGGTCAGAGCAACCATCACCAATACCGGCACCATAGCAGGCGAAGAAGTGCCTCAGCTTTATATCTCGCTCGGTGGACCTTACGATCCTAAGATTGTGCTACGAAACTTTGAGCGCCTTTCAATTCAACCCAATTCAGCCGCGACGTTCGAAGCTGACATTACCCGACGAGATATCTCCAATTGGGATACTGTGGCCCAAAACTGGGTTATATCGAGTCACCCCAAGACTGTTTATGTTGGGACCTCGTCGAGAAAGCTGCCTTTGTCCGCAACATTAACCTAGTATAGTACGATGAAACGAAGAAGACGTCTCTCCAAAAGCGTAAGAATAATGTCACCAGAAAAATTACCTAATGAAGCCACTGCGTAGAATGCACCTAGTAGTGGGTACTCTCGGAGAATTAGCCACTCCTCAAGGTGGATCGAGTTCACAAGGAGCAAAGACTGAAACCGAGTTATGATTATAACGCAGCTTTATATATACACTCCAACGCAAACAGACTACCCTTTGAGCATATTGGCACCCCGTCTCCAATCTACGATGAATTTCACCTCCATCCACTTCGCTCGAGCTTCATAAACCCCCTTCAAGAAAGTATATATACTTGAAACGAAGTTGAGTAAGAAAATGTAGTATATATATAGATACAGTTTCTCATCTCGAAACCCGGCCCCTATCACGCCTTCCACATACACACACACACACACCTACAGAAAACTCAACACCCAGTTACGCCATAAGTTCCCCCCCTTTCATCCAGCCGCGTTTTCCGTCTCCCACCTCCCACCTCCTACCGTATGATAACCTATCATAATATCACGACATGTGAATGATGAAACAGATGTAAAATCTGTGTAAGCGTAGACGCATGTTTAATTGGGAGATATTACGGTTGCACCCCTTTTGCCTACAATTACACCCCCCAACTGCCTACGATTACACCCCCTGATTAGCGCTGTGAGGGGTTTTAGATGGGGCTTTGAATGGGGTTTTGATGGGGATTTAGGTGGTTAGAGGGGGCGGTTGGAGGGGAACAGGGAGGGGGATTTTGGTGTTTAGAGGGGGATGATGGGGGAGGGGGGGGCGGGGGGGGAGAACTGGGATGGGTTGTGTATGATGGTGGTGATTGAGGGTTGAGGGAAGTGCATTCTTCCGGATACTGCTGTTTAGTGTGACTAGTTCTATTAGAGTAAGCTTGAATAATTGGCATGATTTTGGGCTGGAGCGGTGAAGGCCCAAAAGAATACGTGCGTGGACCTGTGTGTCAGGGTGAGGGCTGAGGAAAGTGCACTTCTTGGCTGCTGCGCAGTTGGAGGAGTTTTTGGTGTGTTTGGATGTCTTGTAGTTGAGGTTGTTAGTTGCTTCTGCCTGAAAGGTGAGGGCTGAGGGAAGTCCCCTGTCTCGATTGCTGCGCGGTTGGAGGGGTTGTTTTAGTATGCTTAAATGTTGTGCATTGTGGAGGTAGGGGTGAGGAGATGGTTGAGGATGGGTTCTGCCATGGGGTATGTGGTATGTGGGACTTGTGGTATGTGACGGGTTGGATTAGTGGGATTTGGATGGTTGGTGGCATGGCGTACCGTTGTGGATTATAAGTATAGAGATGATAATATATGAGTAACTTTTGATATCGGAACGGCGGAAGCTTTGCTGAGTGTCAGATATATCGTAGAGAGGTAATAAAAGCGTAGAGATGATGTTTTTCATATCGACCAGTAGCATAGATTGAAGGGTATGAAGAGTTGCAATGCTGTTGATTAGAGTATGGACATCTTAGAGGGGAAATATCGTAATCCTCGTAGAGCTAGACACCTGGCATGCCAATATAATCCCTCATGGCCGGTAAAGCTCGGGGTAGGAAGTAGACCACAAAGAGGCCCGCAAATGCGGTCAGGAGTCCGGTAAACTACACAATGTCAGCTTCTTACAACACCATATGACACCAATTGGAAAACATACCTTCTCAAACCACGTATGGAAATACGCCGCCGTCATCAACAACATCCACAGACTCAACCCCACCACCACCAACGGCGCACTCAACCCCCCCTTCGCAACCCCCTC
>JAABUX010010914.1_pt1 | contig 10089 bp, 6 predicted proteins | sample 5561851 | NCBI WGS metagenome assembly JAABUX01 (sample SAMN10711883, study PRJNA513361) | rock metagenome | isolation source: Antarctica rocks | place: Antarctica: Victoria Land, Richard Nunatak red sandstone | collected 2016-01-03 | reverse complement strand
TACGCTGAGACACCGCCGGTGGTCGTTGGGACGCAGACGGACCATCGACCTGAGCGCCGACGGGACCTGAGCGGAAGAAATCTGCAAGGTCGGCCGTTGCGTTGTTATTCGTGACGATTGGCTCGCGAGCTTGCAGCTTCGAGGTTGTTCTCTTAGGGAGCTGGGCCTCAGGCTTTTGTGGAGTGACGACCACTGGGATTTGTTTCGTGATCTTCTTTGAGGGTGGCTTGCCGAGGCCTGCTCCTGCTACATGCGATGAGGAGCTATTTGGGGGTGAATTTTGGGTACTTGAGAGGACGGCTTTAGGCAGCCCCTTGGCTGGAGTGTCTGGTCCAGTGGATCGAATGAAATCTGCAAAGTCTCGGAGAGAGTCGTCATTACTAATTGGATCTCGAGGGAGCACACCAGAGACACGAGGGTTAGCAGATCTTGGTATTGGCTTTGGCTGCACCCTGACAGTATCGAGGGAAGACTTTGCACCGTGTGTAGGCGCAGTGGGGCTGGTACTGTTGCTTGGATTTGAGCGCAGGCTAAGGCCTTTGAGCCTCGTAGACGACCTTGAACTATTCGGACGATCAGGCTCTTCGACTGCAGGAGCTGAATGGCGTAGGACTTCTGCCAGCTCTCCGGTTTCAGAGCGCGAATGAGCCTGCCATCTTGGGGAATCAGGTGACTTCAAAAGACTTAGCATATAGATGTTAGATGGGGCAACCAAAACATACCTCCATCTCACGCATGTTCTGTGGCGTAAGCGTATATTTGACTGTTTCATCACTCCTCATAAGCTGCTCAAAGTCTTGCTCCATGTTCGGCGTTCTTATCAAGCTTCCACTGCCATCAGACGAAGTTCGTGTTGGCATGGTCTGTCGGATCAGATCACCAGACTCCCTTCCTATCATACCCTTGATTTTTGATGACATCTGCGACTGAGTAGATCCAGCAGTCAAGGGTCGGTTGCTGCTGGTTGACGTCCTCCCATTCACCCCAAGAGGAGTGGCAGGGGATGGTGAGACCCTTTGAACCGCAGCTCTTTCCGTACCGGTGTTCACGATCAGTGGTTGAGAGCGAAGATCGGCCAATCTACTCGCAGCTGTCGTCGGTTGGCCCTGATGTAATGACGACGATATTGACGTATTCCTAGAACTATTCGAGCTATGGTAGCGGTGGGTTGGGACAAAGGTGTCGGGCTTTGAGATGGTATCATATCTTGGAGCACCCAAGAATGCTTTATCAAAGGTATCGTGGGCGGCATTGTTTGATTCTTGTTGAGGTGTTAGGGTGGGCACACCCAGCGGTGGGCTCCCAACCCAGTGTTTTATAGGAGTCGGAGTGATGACCTCGCCTTCATCATGTATGCCAGTGCTTGTGCGTATGGCCGCTGCAGGATCGTAAATGACGTCTTTATTGGAAGGTGCCTCATAGAGCACAGGAATGTCCCTCTTCACCGCTTGCCCACTTTCGTCGTAGGTGCGAAGCTGGTGCCCTTGCAGAGTGGTCAGATTAGCGAAATTGCTTGCATGCTGGCGATCACTGCCAGCGCTCGCTTGGTGTGTGGAATCACCAGGAGAATGACCAACTGATTCTACTTCGCCCAATTCAAAGGTATCATTGCTTATAAGTGTGCTATCTATGGATCGGCTAGAGAAAGCAGAAGCATCATCGGCAGCATTGTTGAGATGCAAGGCCTGAGGTGCCAGTCCAAGGTCGTACTCATCCGTATGATTGGACGAGTGCGTATAGGTGCTAACGCCGCGATCATTTCGTTTATCCATGGTCTCTGGCAGTGCCTTGGTACCTTGAATTATCGCACCATCATACATTGTTGATACTGTTGGATTACACTCAGACGATTCGGGCATGGTCTTCGCGTCGTCGGTCAATTTTGGCATCTCCTTTTCGTCCGCATCTCGATAACTATGTCGTATAAGAGGGTTCGGACCTTCGGTGGGCGTTGTGACCGCCTCATCAACAGGTGATATATGTGCTGTGTATTTGTGTGGCATAGAAGAAGACCTTTGTCGTTGCTGGATGGACCTTGCTGGGCCGCCAGCCGGCCTTGATCTAGCGGCTGTCTGTGACTTATCATGAGTCTGAGTCTCTGCTGAAAATGGGCTGGCAGCGCTTCGATACTCATTCATGCTGCGAGAGCGATTCCGATTTGATGTACTGCCTCCCAACGAGGGAGCGTCTGCGTCGATATCTGAAAAATCAGGCTCTTCAGGCAGATTATCAGTCTTTTCTCGAATCTCCTGAGATGATCTCTTGCCTTGATGCAGAATTTGTGCAACTGAAGGGCCTCGTACGGAATCGAAGTAACCTGGAATGTTTCCTTCATTGATACTGGTAGTCATGCTAGCGGAATCACCAGCGGACAATGAGCCTGATTTGTGACGCTGCATGCCCCGGGACATTGGCCTGGGGCTCGACAAACTTGACGATCTGGCCCTCTTCCTCCATGACCGCCACAGACGACCTAGGGTAGTATTGAACGCTATTTTTTCCATATCGCATTCCTCCACTACCACGGTTCGTGGATCATCGGTAGGAAGCTGCCTCAACAGCATACGATTATGCGCTGCTTCGCCTGCTATCAGCAGCACATGCTCACCGAGAAACTCAAGGATGGAAGTCAGGAATATGGCTGCAGCTGGAGAGACCGATCCAAGATCCCGGCTCAAGCGGGGCTGTCCATCTACTTCATGTTCCTGTGCGAGATATATCTCCTCATCCACCTCCTCCATATCGCCCAAACGTGTGTAGACCATGCATCGTAGTCTCGTCGTTCTCCAGATTGATTGAAGGTTATATTCCCCTTTGAATTCCTGCCCGTTATGAAACGCAAGCAATTCCTCTGCGTCACCACCAGCAAGATATCCCTGCAGCTCTTCATCGGCGCCGTCAACCGCTTCTTTGCCTAGCCTTGGCTTCAACACTTCTAGGATTGCTGGTCTTAAGGAAGCAATGGAAGTTGACCGGGAGCTAGCCAGAAAGCTAAACAATAGCTGGTCTAAAAAGGCATTTGCGAGAAAGAGTGATCCAGCTGAGACTACCGCACTTTCGACCACAACTCCGTGTCGCTCGCCATCGAGCCACTCCCGGCCTCGATCCGCACGATCAATACTAACAATCTGTGAAGCTGGTGATGCAGCTATGTAGGCTGGGTCGGGACTAACGGATGGTGGTGACGAGAGCGATGATCCAGAGATGGATGGTGTGAGATCACTGGAAAGGCTGCGATTTCTCCGTAGGTACGGAGAGGGAAGGTCCAGGCCATCCGGTCTTGGTGTCCGCTGCATTTTAAACCTGTCTATGTATCGATATTGCAGGTTGCGTATGAATTGCCCAATATGCTAAGACATGGTATTCCAGCTCGGATGAAAAGGCGGTTGTGATCGCAGAGAGATTTCGAGCGCACAAGGCCGAGAAGTGAATGGGCATTCGCATGGGATATTCTATGCCGGTGCGCAGCTGGAGTCAAGATGACTCGAGGACCACGAACACAGATCAAAGGCTCAAAGGTGAGCTCTGCGAAGGGAATGGCCACCTCTCAGCAGCTTCATATCGATGCTTGCTTCGGAAGCAACATTCAGGTTCAGGAGACTGACTTTGTCTCATCCAATGTGGAGCGCTTTGGCCTAACGGCACACCTTTAATCCCTTAATCTTCGATCTTCATCGGAAGGAGGGATCGCCCGGGATCTTGATTGGCGTCAGGGGCTGGATAACGCTAGAAGGTCTTCTAGTACGTACTTTCATTTTGGTCCATCCAATACAATACAATACACTACAATACTACTCCGTACATAGTAACTCTACACCCGATCAACACAATACGCTTCTATGTTTGCTCCATTGTCATCCTCTACGTCAGGAGCACTTTTGATGAAACCTTCTGCTGCGCACTTTCAGTTTTTAGATTCTAGCGCGGAACTTGAATGTACAGAGTAGGTGAGGCAGATACATCATGCTGGCTGCCATCTTAGTCCTATGTATTTTCAGATATTCATCAAGGTATCAAACCAAGGGCTCTGTTACGATGATCAAGCTTGCCTTGTACAGCCTCAACTTAGAGAGCGCCCTCGCCGCTTCCATTCACCTTCTGAAAGGACTCCCTTGTGGGTTTCGAGCACGGGCACAGCATCCCTTATGGCAGATATCATCGCTCGGATATGATACGCAAGATTCTTGGCAGCCCAGATAAAACGAAAGCCCGATAAACTCAAATCTTTTCCAGACTGAGCTCCCAATGCTGCCAGATTCGATAATAGGATTATGCAGGTCTGTTGGAAGTGGACGTCAGATGCTGATGAGTGCATTTAATCTTGCTGTAGGTTTGAAATTGCCACTGAAAATATGCAGTTGCATGGCGCGGAGATTGCGGTCTCGTCCCATTTCTACAACAGATCTCTTTGAGGATGTCTCTTGTACTCTGTGGAACCAGTAGTGTCATAGGATTACCAACAGAACAGGGTGGAGCAACGGAGGGATTAATCAAACCATATCGCAGGTGTTATGCACTTTGATGAATCCACTGTGACGCGATGTGGTATACCACCCTCGAATTATATCAATCGGAACTATCACCTACGTTCTCCCAGCAGACACATAAGACCAATACTTCGAACCTCATAGCCAGCGGACCTTTTGCGTGGCGCACCGAATATTCTTGCCGCCGATGGAAGTTTGGCCACGCAAGTACCAGACGTTCATCGCTCTCTCAGCTCATCTGCACTGACGTCCTGCAATTTCATACGACGCACAGCCTATGCCTCTCCTCTACCGCAGACCTTGTCGCCCACATCGTCGTGGATCTCGAACACGCGTTGTCCTGGTAGCCGTGGATATTGACACACCGGGGCGCGCTTTCACGCCCTAATTTTCAGTGTGTAACCTATTCGGAATCCGCAGTTGTTCCATCCCAATACACTAGGATCTTATAAGAGGTAACGTGGTACTCACAGCGGATGGCATGGTTACTGAGTGAATGATACCCGACGAAGTAAGGGTCCTCCTCAGCGGTTCCGATGATCCCTAATCAAATATCGACCGTTGAGTTGCTGGTGGTGTTCATACACATCACGATAGTGTGTTACACAGGGTGTCACTCTTCGCCCCATTGAATGTAGCGGATCTGCCCCCATATAGAAATATTTCGCCGGCAAGTCGAAGTCCATAGTATCTACGAGCAAGCCTATCCTGAGGATCCAGACCATATGCCAATTTTCCTTCCTTCGTTGTGAGATTGAGCTCGGAGTGGAATGGGTAAAGAAGCGATGATTTGGATGTGAGCTTGGTGAGTGGCCTCAGGTTGACGTAGTAAGGGACGCTGACTTGTCACCACTTTGTTGCTGCTGCTGCATATGCTCTTGCAGATTTCTTCGCATCAGAATGGTACTACCGGTCTCCATGGACGGAGAATATCGTGCGTTGTTACTGTGGTTGTTCATTTCGGGCAGTGACCAAGTAATCGGCGTGCTGCGCCTATACGTCCCGTCTGTTTGGAAGCTTCTTACCCTCAACCTCCCATTGTGCCATTGCAGCAATCTGACGTGCAGTTTATACAATTTGCCTAATTTGCTTCGCACACAACGGTGTCGGTGATTCGAAGAACTGATACGAATGCCAAGCGTCGTTTCAGATTGTAGCGTAATCTGATGACAGTAAGGAAAGCTGGGACAGCCAATGAGATTGCTGCGATAAGGATGTGCGGGAGGTGGAGTCAACAGCGCGACGCCTCCACACATGCCACCAATGCCACCAAGGCAAAAAGGGAAGACTTTGGCGTGACAGCCCCCCAGCAAGAGGGACTCCTCTGGACCGGAGGTAATCTTGCCATGCATTCGATTGAAAGCTGGGGGGGTATTGGTATCTAGGCCAAATGACGTTGCCTTGCAGATGGCTAGGAGGTCCACCACCGCAGAGAATCTGGCCCGTCAAAAGGCGGCCAGGAACAAGAAATTGATAAGAGCATGTCTAGCTTTTCTTTATCGGCCCTTTAACGAGGGTGTGATGCATCAGTTCTCACCTTCAAGCAATGAGGCAGGACCTGTGAGCTTCTGAGGGTTCATAAGGTAGATCCTGATCGTGGTAGATCTAGAATACCGAGGATGAAATATGAATGAATGGTTCTGTGCCTCATGCTCCTTGCATACAACCGAAAGTCATCTGGCGGTGAAGCCAATCGATTGCTTTCTGACCGTTAACACCGCCTTCTGAGCGTGTATAGGTTGCAAAAGCTATGGCAGTGCTAAATTTAGTGATAGTCAGATAGATCTGACTCTTCAAAGCGGCAATGAGCGTATTATCTGACAATCTACAATCCGGGGTCCCGTAGCGTGGGCAGCTTCAAATAATTCTCTCAGCCATGCCATTTTGACCTTGACCGCGGTATCCCACGTTCTTTATTAATAACACCTTGTTTCTCCTTGCTTTTCCTCTTCCTCTTCCTTACACTCCGCCTTTCATTCAACTCCTACCATCTCATTCCCTAGGCACCACACAAGCCACGCGAGACGCAACATACATCCACGGCAATCATGGTGAGCACAGCGCCTTGCCACATACACGACCTTCACACCTTGCTGATAGTCCTACAGGCTGAATCAACTACCATCTCCAATACGGAGAACGTGAGTCTGAGCCTCCCCAATACTCATTCAAGTCCTACGCGCTGACGATCACCCAGCTCATGAAGTACATGGATCTCGATCAAAAGGGCTATTCGATGGCAGAGTACATCTGGATTGACGGCAACAATGGCGTCCGTTCAAAGACAAAGGTTCGTGAGGTTCCTCATCCTTTCGTCTTCGTGTGGCTCCAGATGCACGCTTCCAGGCACGTCCTAGCAAGGCAGTTCTTATCGGGCGCTAAGCTATTTCCGTTGGCCCTCAACGATTGGGCTTTTTGACAGCTGCAGCTTGAGATCTGGCTAACTCTTGCCGTGCAGACTCTTGACAAACCCTGCAAAGATGTCAAGGAACTCTCAGAGTGGAACTTCGATGGTTCATCCTGCGGCCAAGCGGAGAGCGGCGACTCTGATGTCTATCTCCGGCCTGTCGCCATCTATCCTGACCCATTCCGTCGTGGCGACAACGTTCTGGTCTTGTGCGAGTGTTGGGATCACGATGGAACTCCAAACAAGTTCAATTACCGTCACGATGCTGCTAGATTGATGGATGCGAATGCGAAGGAAGAGGCCTGGTTTGGCCTCGAGCAAGAATACACTCTCCTCGCTTTAGACGGCAGGCCGTATGGATGGCCCAAATTAGGCTTCCCCGCTCCTCAAGGACCATACTACTGCGGTGTCGGTACCGGCAAGGTCTACTGCAGAGATATTGTGGAGGCCCACTACAAAGCCTGCTTATTCGCCGGCATCCTGATCTCCGGTATCAACGCAGAGGTCATGCCTGCTCAGTGGGAATTTCAAGTTGGGCCATGCCTTGGCATTGAGTGTATGTTGGATTCGCGAATGTTACAACCAGTCCCGTTGACCTGATCGTGCTGTAGTGGGTGACCAACTTTGGATGGCCCGTTTCTTACTCCACCGTGTCGCTGAGGAATTCGGTGTCGTGATTACCTTTGCTCCCAAGCCAGTTCCAGGTGACTGGAACGGAGCCGGGCTCCACACCAACGTATCTACAGCTACTATGCGCAAAGACGGCGGTCTCAAAGAAATTGAGGCTATGATGGGCAAACTCGAGAAGCGTCATGTGGAGCACATTGCAGTCTATGGAGAGGGCAACACAGAACGAATGACTGGCCTGCACGAAACGGCCAATATTGACAAATTCAACTGGGGTATTGCGGACCGTGGTGCCAGCGTCAGGATTCCAAGACAATGCGCCGCAGCCGGTAAGGGGTATTTTGAAGATAGAAGGCCTGCTTCTAACGCCGACCCGTACCAAATTACGGGCATGATGATGGAGACTGTGAGTTCGACGTCGTACCCTGTTATCGACCTATTCTGATGAGCTGTGTTACAGATGTTCGGAGGCTTGCCTGATGAGAAGATGCAGAAATGAAAAAAGGGCTTGGTTATAGGAGAAAGACGAAATGTGTCGATAGACGGACGGGTCTGCGTGCGATCTGCATTTTAACGGCATTGATATAGCATGTAATCACTACTGATAGTTGGTCAATGAAGTTATATCCATAATACACTTCGCAGCTCTTGCATTCACGATAATATCTTCCATCGTGCATGCCAAGCGAACGCCAACTTTGTGACAATTTCGAGTCTTGAAGTATCTCTCCTCCGGATACCCTCTATACTACATTCGTTTCTCGGGTTGTCCGTCACAGTTTCTGATCTGGCTCTCGAGATAACACCACTTGGCAATGCCTGCAACATACGTTGCCGCTTGAAATTCAATGCTGGGGTCGAACCATGAGAGAGACAGTCTAGCCCTCACGGCGTTAGCAGAGCACACTTAATAGACAGGTTTTACAGTCCCGATTTCAAGCGATTATTTAATATTATTTAATAGCTGATAGCTATATCAGGCTATAATATTTACTAATTATATAGATTATTAAGTTAATAATTTAATATAAATAATAGCCTAATTAGGCTATTATTCTAATATCCTTTATAATTAATCTATTACTTACCTATATTTATATCTATTTAGCTAGCGATAAGATCTACTTATACGTAGTACTAGCTACGAACCTATTACTTATTAATAGAGCTAAGAGGTCTCTAGTCTAAACGTAGTTAAAATAAAACTAAGATATTATATAGTAGTAGAGCTCCTTATATAGATTTTTTATACGTATAGCGAGCGCGCCCTTAGTATATATAATAATACCTACCTTAGTTCCCGCTAATAGTATTAGCTCTACGTGTAGGAGACTCTAAGTTAAGAGATAGAAGGTATTATAATAAGTAGAAGAGTTAGAATAATAGGCTAGGGCTACTCCTCCTAGCTAGGAGGACTATAACTATATATAGGAGTAGGAGTAGTAACCTTATAACTATAGGTATAGCTAGTAGAATTTTAATATAATCTACTTTCTCTTATAAGTAGATTATTATATAGCCTAGTACTAGGAAATAGTAATATAATAGCGGTGATAAAGTATATTTATACCCCCCCTCTAATAACTTTAATAGCTCCCTCCTACGTATTATAGAAAAGATACGCGGTGATTCCTAATAGAAGTATTATAAGCCTTCTACTAGGCTAGTAGTAGTAGCGATCTAGTATTATAAGTTTAATAGAAAAGGATACCTTAATATTAGATAGTATAAGAGAGGAGTAGCTAGGGTAGTAGATAGTAAGAGAGGTTTTCTTCTATAGTTTACAGTTTCCTCTTAATAAACTAGAGTTAGAACGCTCTTATTAGCTCTAAGTAGCTAGATAGTAGAGTATAAAATATAAATATAAATTTATATCTATTCTATCCCTCTTATAACCTTCCTCTACTATTATTAATAGTTATTTTATACCTCCTAGGCGTGCTTTAAAGTCTTCTAAGGATATCCTAGGTACTAGTACCTTTATTATTACTATTACTAATACGCTAGATCCTCCTTTTATATCCTTATAATTAAAGATCTTAATATAGTATAATAAATATATAATTACTATATATTTATATAATTAATAGGAAGATATTATTACTAGCCTTTATATAAATATACCTCTTATACTTTAAGAACCTCTTAATAATAATAATATCCTTCCCTTATATTCCTCCTAACTTACCTTATAGAAGTCCCCTTATAAAGAGAAAGGTTATAGGAAAGCTAGGCTATATAATATAAAGCTATTATAGTATTTAAAGAGATATAAGAGAAGGGGGACTAGGAGCTTAGATATCTTATAATTAAATAGTTATAATAAGAAGTATAAGAGAGGTAGGTAGAAGAGATAAAGTATATATAAAGGAATACTTCTTAATATTAAAGAGATAATAATATTTATTAATTATATACTTATTAAAGTAGGTAGATATAGACTTTCTAGTATAAATTTATAATAGAAGGATATATAATAGGACTTTAAGATATATACCTACTATTCCTACTCTTAAAATAGTTATTAATAAAAGGTAGTAGTACTACTTAAATAGTATAAATATAAGA
>JAABUX010010912.1_pt1 | contig 10089 bp, 15 predicted proteins | sample 5561851 | NCBI WGS metagenome assembly JAABUX01 (sample SAMN10711883, study PRJNA513361) | rock metagenome | isolation source: Antarctica rocks | place: Antarctica: Victoria Land, Richard Nunatak red sandstone | collected 2016-01-03 | reverse complement strand
CGGCGCGGCTGCCGGCGACGGGCGCGCTGCTGGCGCTGGCGGTCTCGCTGCCGCCCGTGCGGCGCGCGCTGCCGGCGGCCGCGGCGGCCGTCGCCGCGGCGGTGCTGCCGGCCGCGCGCCTCGGCGTCCCGCGCGCGTGCCGCCTGCTGCTCCTGCTGACTGCTGAGGCGGCGGCGCCGCGCGCGACCCGGCAGCCCCGGCGTGCGCTGCTGGGGGCGCGCCCCGCAGTCGCCGGCAGGTATGCTAGTTGTGGGAATGGAGGGCGCCCCCGGGGTGCTGAGCGGGGAGGATGATGGGGGCGCTGCGCGGCATGCGCGCAGCTGCCCGGGGGATGGCGCGTCTGGCCTGGGCATGCCCTGAACTTGCAGCTGTGCTAGCCGGGCCTGCAGAAAGCCTGCGATAACGCCTGGCACGCAGCCAAGGTGTGCCTGTACGTGTGCGAGGCGGGGAGCAGGGTGCGCGATAGGGCACCATCTCCGTGTGTCGTGTTTACTCGCGCAGCCAGGTCTGGCTGATGCAGCCCTCTCTGACTAGGGTGGTGGTGGCGCGGCTGCCCATCATGGGACGTAGCCCGCAGCTTTGCTAGACGCTGCCCCTGAAACTGATCGGAGAGCCTTCTAGCACAGGGCAACCCGCGGGGCTTTTGCACAGGAGTGGTGCGGTCTCGACTAGCCAGCACGCTGCCCTCACTTCTGTATGAGGCACACAGCCCCGCCCAGGCCAATGCCAGCTGTTTGCGGGCGCACGGCGAGTCTGTTGAGCCGTATCTCTTTGGCTTTCGGCCAGAGGGTTCAGAGCAAGCGTGTCTGTCTTGGGAAACGCTATGTACGCTGAAGCACTGATGATGGCATGTCACCTGTTCGGTGAGAGAGGCATCCTGCTCTGCCACACGCAATTTCCGTATAACGGGCGCGCGAGGCGAGCGCGCCAAGTAGGGTGAGCGGCCATAGGCCGGATGCTCCGGGCATGCATGTCTCCATCACAATTACTTGCACTGAGTAGGCTCTGATCGGCCAGCATGCTGCGCTCGGAGCAGCACACAGCTCTGCTGTCCAGGCGCGGCCTTATGTACCCCAAGCGCAAGGCGAGCCTGTTGTGATCTGGCCCACCCCAGGCCCAAAACTCAGGAGCGTGCATGCCGTGTCCTTCCAGTCTGTTACTAGCGGGTTCTGACTGGCCAGCGTGCTCCGCTTGGTTTGATGAGGCACACAGCTCTGCACAGACGCGACACATTGTTGTGGGCGCATTTCGAGCGTGCCGAATTCTCATGGTTGGCCCAGAGCCGAAGACCAACAAGCGGGCGTGTGTGTGTGTGTGTGCTGGTGGGGCAATGCCCAGCTCTACTTGGGGCCTGACTTTACACGCCTCATACTGGCTCGGTTTATAGACCAGACGTGGGACGGCTGTGCCGTGCTGGGGAGTGACCAGGGTCTGCTCCTAGCTATGTCTCTCTCCAGGTTCACTCATCGTGGGTAACGTGGGAGTCGGTTTTTTGGCTTTTGGCTTCAGAGCAAGGTTCGGAACAAAGGCGCAAGCCTTGCGCTGCAAGGGGTTTTTTGGCATTAAAGCGCTTAGGATAGGCTTGGTCGCAGGAGCACAAAGTGCTGATAGCGGCAACATGAACGTCTTGGTCGCGCCTGCGGCCAACGAATGGCAGGGGCTCCGGGAGATGCTGGACATTCTTCTAGCTGACAAGGGGCTGCAGTAAACAAGGGTTTTGTGTAATCATTTGTTTCAATGTGGTGCAGACACAAGGTGTCAGGTGTGCTCATCATTGCGGCACAGTCACACAGCTTGCTCATCCTCTGCAGCCCCGGCATGGCGGCTGCCCCCATGCTCACCATCCGCATGGCATTGTCGAGGCGGCTCCATGCGCCGCAGCAGCGTGTACTGCACCCAGTGGTTGCGGCTGCGCGAGAGCCGCGGGAGGTACAGAGCGCGCGCGAGCATCGAGCGCGAGCGCGCCGCATCCACAAACGGCCGCGCCGCGACCTCTTCCCACACCGCCGGGTCTGCGCGAGACATGGAGTGGAGCTTCAGAAGCGCGCAGCAGCCGGCCGGGCGCGAGCGCGCCACGTCAACGAGCACCCTCGCCGCAAGCAGCTCCCAGTCCGCCGGGTCTGCATGAGCGCGGCCCAGCGCGCAGCACATGGCCAAGCGTATGCCGCCACAACACACAGGTCAGGCAACGCACGTGCGGTACACCAGTTGCGTCTTGCATGCGGGCTGGCCCGGACAGAGTCCGCCAAAAGTACGGCCTGGGCCCAGACACAATTTGCCAAAGTGCTGTCCGGAGCAGGCGCATGTGCTCTGTGTGCGATTGCGGCTGCATCAGTCTGCAGCGGGCTCGCAGCTGCATCATGGCCTTCGCGCCAGCCCTGCTGCGCGGGCGGCACGCAGGCTGGCTGGGCCATACCCTGCAGCGGCGGCTCGCCGGCGCCCCGCAGCCCGACGAAGAAGTCGCAGCGCGCGGCGTCGGGCCACACGTTGGCAGGCTCCCAACGGTTGCGGTCGTTGAGCTCGGGCGGCGCCGCCGCCGTGCCCCCCTGGGCGCACGCGACAGACAGGGGATAGGCACACGGGCTCCAGAACAGGCTCGAAGTTCATCTCGGTCCTCGCCCCTGGCAAGCTGCTCAGCGCCCGCGCTGTCTCAGTCTGTCAGATATGCGTGTGTGTCGCGTGCGCACCTTGGCACGCTGAGCAACGCTCCACAAAGCAGAGGATTGCCTCCTGGACCCATGCTGGTGGCGACAGCCAGGTCCCTATGCTGCAGGGAGCCGCCCCTGCAGCCCCCACTGCGCTTGTGTCGTTACCGCCATGCGAGCAAGTCCGCCCCCGTCATGCGAGCAGCTTTGCTGGGCCCGGGCAAGTGCAGCGTCTGCGCGCCTGCGCGAGGTCGAAGGCGCGCGGCAGGAGCCCGCGGAACCCAGACGCGACGAAGGCCTGCCGGTAGGCAGGCCCCGGCAGGAAGAATGCGGACGGGTGGCGGTGCCACTCATCGCCGACGCACACGAAGGTCGCGTTGGCGCCTGCCGGCAGCTGCGCGCGCCGCGGCAAGCGTCAGCCGAAGCCAGCATGGGCGTGCAATAGAGAAACACAGCCGCCGGCAGCAGCAGGCCGGGCACGGCCACGGGGACGCAGCTCCATGCAATGTGCCGCGTGAACATCCGGCCACCATCGTCTGCCATGGATGCACAGATGGCTGCTCCCGGCGCCGGCGCACCTCTGGCAAGCGGCGGTACACGGCCATGGGCGCGCCATAGTGCGCCACCAGCGCCGCGGCGCGCAGCAGCGACAGCGCCGCCGCGGCCGCCAGCGCGCCGCGCGGCGCCGCCCACGCCGCCCACAGCACCGCGGCGCGCGGCAGGCCGCGCGCGCCCAGCAGCCGCACCGCGGCCGGCGCCGCCGCCAGGGCCACCGCCGCACCCAGGCACACCTGTGCAGCCGGGCCCTCCCAGGATCTGATACAAGTGAGTCAGGCATTGGGCAGCGGAGCGTGCTACGAGCGCGTGTGACGGCGCCCACGCCATGCCGCCCAGGCCACCACAGCATCACGCGGCGCGGCAGCCCGCGCCCAGCGCGGGCACCGCGGCCGGCGCGGCCGCTCTCGTCATTGCAGCGCCCAGGCGCGCCCGCCCGGCGCAGCAGTGCCGGCGAGGGCGCGGGGCAGGGGGCAGGCAGCAGGCAATGCGCGCCCCAGCAGTGCGAGGGCAGGGCAGGGCAGGGGTAGGGTAGGGCGGGGCGCGGCGAGCGCACCAGCGGGTAGATGACGTACAGGAAGCGCTCCTCCTTGTGTGGCAGCGCGCTGATGGCGGCCAGCCACAGCGGCGCGGGCGCGAGGGCCACAGCCATGCGCGCGCGCCCGCCTGCGCAGGTCACCCACCCCCATTGCAGCGTGCCTCACTAACCTGACAAGCATGACAGGAGGCATGGCGGCCAGTCTGACCAGTGTAGATAACACCTGCTCCTCTCCAAGGGAGACAAAGCAACCCGATATGCAGTCATCGGCCTGTGGCGCACATGCTCAGCGAGAGCAGCACAGGCTCAGAAGCGATCAACCGCCCTTGGAGGCATGCCAGCCGGGCCGCACCGGGCCTGCCGTGGCCGCGGCGGAGCAGCAGCGCCAGCGGCGCGGCCGCAGCGAGCGGCAGCGCGAGGTTGAGCGCGAGCGCGCCGCTGCGCAGGTAGAAGCCCGCGCCTTCAGTGCCGTAGAGCGCGCTGTCGCCGCCGCCGCCGACGTTGTAGCGCAGAAAGTTCAGCAGCGACACCTGCATAGGCGGGGGATGTAGGGTGTTATACCCTGCAGGGCGGGGGTGCCACAGGGACCGGCCAGAAGCGCAAACAACGTGCAGACAAGGACAGCGGCTGCAGTCACACAGAAGCGCCGCAGCGTCATCAGAATCTGGCGGAAGGCGACCTCCGCATGGGAGGCACGCCAGCAGTGAGGTACACATGTCACGCACACACAAACACCTAACGATGTGGTTGCAAGAATTGCAAGGGTGCTGAGGCTAAGAGCGTTGATTTTGCTCACTCAGTGTCATGCAGCGCAGGAACGGCGGGCCAGAGCTGCAGCGCCAGGCTGGCCACACTCCCCCGCACCGTCCAGCGGCCGTAGAAGGCGCGGTCAACAAGTACAAGCGGCCCCAGCGTGAGCGCCAGGGCGGCCAGGGCGGTGCCGAAGGCGCGGCCCAGCGGCGCGGCCAGCAGCACGTAGACGGCGTACGGCAAGAACGCCACGCCTGCGACCGCCACGCGCACCGTCACGGAGGTCCGTGGCAACAGGCACGCGGGCCCTGCGCTCAAGCGCGGCAGCTGCCGTGACGGCCGCGGCCGTGGCGTCTGCAGTGGAGAACACCTCCGCATGGGTGTGACCCGACAAGGGTCAAGGAAAGGGGTCTCAGGCATGCGCGCCCGCGACGGGCCAGCCCCAGACGATGCCAGCAGCAGCGGCCGCGACGACGCGCGCGGGGCGGCCCTGCAGCACGGCCGCGGCGGCCGCGGTGAGGCAGGCCATCGCGAAGCTGCTCGGCAGCAGGCCGGTGGCCGCGACAAACATGCCCGCGCACGGCACCAGCAGCGCCAGCAGCAGGTGCGCCGTCCAGCCGCCCACGGCCTCCCGCGTGGCCCTGGGGAGGCAGACATGCCATGTGACAGCCCACAGCAGCGACTGCGTCACATCAGATGTGGCCGGTGTGTATGAGCATGAGGCTGCGGGTGAGCTGTCTGGCCGTACTACATGCTGTTGGGACGGGGGAAGCGCATAAGCACGTGGAGGGCAGAGAAGCACGTCGCAGTGACTGATTACGCAGATCGCGCTCTATGACTCGGACGTGCTGGCCGTCAGCAGCACAGGCAGCGGGTGTGCAAGTGCGGAGTAGCAGGGACGGCAACATGTGCAGCTGCAGTGCGCGTTCGCACGCTTGCAGTACAATTTGTGTTGAACTGCAAACACACATGCAGGGTGCAAGGCATGACTATAAGGATGCCGCTCTGCTGCAGCACACCGCGCCTTGCATGCAGCTTGACTGCGCAGACAGCCATGCCACATGTGGGGCGCACTGGTAGAGCGCGGTCTCGCACAGGGCAGACAGCACTGCCAGGCCCGCCTTGGTCAGGTAGAATACCCACACCTTGCCTGCGGCACCCCACCTCATGCCTCGGAGACTTGCAGCCTGGCAGTCTATCATGTTACTCTGCGATACAGTTCAATGCGCAGCAAGGTGTTTGTGGGAAACGGGCATTGACAAGGCTTGCATGTCTGTTCAGCTGCAGCATGGACTTTGACAACATGCGAAACATTGCGAGCCTGCCTGCATGACTTGTGCTGCATGGCTGCAATTATGGTCAGAGACTGCCTCCTTGTCGCCTGTAGCACACACGGCATGTGGCGTGTGGAACAAGTTTTGTGGCGTGCATGTAGGGCAGCACCAGCGCCCGTGCCAAACAGCAGCGCCGCAGGGCCCGCCACCGCCGCATGCAGCAGCAGGTACAGGTAGGACCGCAGCGCGTACTTGGAGCTGCGCGCGGCAGGTTTATGGTCGCAGGCCATACGAACACCAAGACGGCCATGCTTGGCTAAATTTGGCACTCCCACATTAAGAAGTGAAAGGCTGGGCAGGCTAACGCGGCCCAGCAAACCAGCATTGCAGCCAGCCTCACCGGCCCTGCAAATACCAGCACAAGCAGGGCACCTTCATAAGGAGGAAGGTGATGGGCAGCCGCTATGGCACCTGTACTCCCAGGTCTGCATGCCGGAGCCATACAGCAGGAAGTGCAGCGGCTCCCAGTAGTTGTACACTTCGTCGCAGTCGTGCACGAGGTTGAGCCGCGCGCTGACCAGGCGCGCCGCCAGCAGCAGCAGGAACGCCCAGCGCGCGCTCAGGCCCCGCACCGGCCTCTCCGCCCTGCACAGGATGCAAGCCACTGATCGCCTGCCTGGAGCCTTGGTGGAGCTCTGCTGAAGCAGGTGAGCAGAGCGGTGCAGACACCGCAGTAGGCAGCGCGGCGACTCAACCTACATATCACGATGCAGAGCTCCGAGCGACTTGTCTCCAAAGCTAGCGCGCTATAAGCTGCGCCACCGTGCTGGCACTCGCATAAGGGAGGGCCCGAAGCGACAGGGCCAAGGCGTGCGCATGCCTTGGCTGTTGATGTCCCCGGCCATGGCGCTCTGGAGGCTTTGCGGCCGGCCCTGTGTGCCTGCTCCGCAGGCTAAACATTTTGAGCGCGCGCTCCGCCTTCAAGCGTGCCTACGCTGTGCGCACTTGATTGCCCCATCACGCGCGACTTACATCACTTCATGCAGGCAGTGCAAGCAGTGCCGTCAAGGAGCAACCTAAGCAGCTCCACGTGCGTGCAGTGACACCAGTATGCAGGCACTGCCTCGAAGCTCTGACTTCTAGACCCCTCTCGGGTGCTGTGTGCATCAGGCTCTAGTAACCAGGACAGACCAGATGCCGTTCTAGGTCCAGCACTGGCTGCAGGCTGCAGCCATGAGAAAGTTTTCCCACAGATTATGCATTATCTTCTGCCCGCCAGTGTGCACGTGCGTTGTACTCGGACTCACTGGTGAAGCCCAGCCTTCCGCGCTCAAGCACACGCGCAGAGCAGCCAAAGAGCCTTGGATAGACATATCAGGGCACTGCTGGGAGGTGGTACATGCGCGGGTCAAAGCAGTTGGGCACTGTGCCAGTCTGGCTGCTGTTTGCGGGCCGGGAGCCTACGCACAATTTTGCAGCTCCAGCGGCGCAGCTGCTCGAGGGCCAACGAGCTTTGACGAAGCATGCTGTGCCTTGCACAAGCAGCGGGTGTGCTTACAGCTCCTTGCACTCTGTAAAGCGCTCACTCAAAGGTCGTGTGACACCAAGACGTGCTGAAGCAATACAGACATGCTGTGCCAGGGGCAGGGGCGCCGACGTGCGGGCCCATGCAGCTTGGCTTCTTCCGCCCGCCGGGGCGAAACTGGCCACCCTGCACACGGCAACAAAGCATCAGCGCTTCAGCATCGCTCTCAAACCGCAGCGCGAAAAGGAGCTGCGGTGCGCTTTGTTTGCTGTGGAGCACGCAGGCACTTGAGGTTCCCCTGTCACTCCCACACTCGTCAGCGAGGAAGGTGTCACGTGGGCCCCAAGCAGGTCGTTCTGGCGCGAGCAGCGCAGCATCGGGAGCCCAGCGCACATGCAGCGCCTGGTGAACTTTGCACGCATGTACGCGCGCTACCGTGACCTGCCCTACCTCGCCACCTACCTGGCGCGGTGGGACCAAGCAATCCTGGCCCTGCTGCCCCACAGCAGGTGCTCCTGCACACCTGGCTGGTCTCCCCAGCACAAGCATACACGCCGTGCTGAACAGCGCGTCCAACAACGCGCTCAACCCCCCTGCTGTGAAGCCCGCCTTGCTTGTGAGGTCCCTGCAAAACTCGAACCTTTCACACGGCAGGAACCGTGCAAATACTGCAGGAGCCTCCACAGCAAGGCGGGCATGGCAGCAGGGGCAGCAGGGGCCCAGCGCGGTACTCTGACGCGTTGTTTAGCAGGGTATCATGCCCTGGGCATGTACACTGCTCCCAAGGGATGAGGTGCTCCCGCACAACACCTTTCAAGGGCTTGCTGGAGTACCACGATTGAGCGCGGCGTTTGGCAACGGCAGGGGGCCGGCGCCAGCGAACGAGCTGGCCAGGCGGCACCCCCACGTGCTCAACAACCGCGTTGAGCCGCTGCGCTGGGCGAAGGGCGCGGCAGCCGCCGGCCTGCCCGCCCACGCATGGGCTGCCGTGCTGGCGGACGTGCAACGCGCTGCGGGGCCGCCGGCGCCTGGCGCTGGCCAGGTGCCTGGGCCGGGGCCCATGCATGGCGGGGGTGGCCTTGCTGCCATGCAGTGCGCTCATGCTGAGGGCTCAGGGCCTCTGGCTGCTGTGGCTGGGGTATCGGGGCCCGCGCGCGGGGAGCGGCCAGCAGTTGGCGCAGCGGCCAGCGGAGCTGGGGCAGCGGGCTCGGAAGCCTGTGCAGCGGACGTCCGTCCTGGGGATGCTGCTGTGGCTGCCTGTGGGGCCAAGCATGGTACCAGGGAGCGTAGCTGTTTACGCGAGCAGGACACCCCCGTCGTGCGTGGCCGCCGGCTGCGCTTTCCAGGCGCCCCGCGGCGCCGGAAGCTGTTTGATGCGCGTGGGCGCGCCTTGGCAAGGGGCGGGAAAGGCGGCGCCGGCGCTGCGGTGCAGGAGAGGCCACCCCGCCCCATGCGCATGCCCTGACGCAGCAATGGGGGTGCGTGATGGTGTGCGTTTGGCTTGCAGTGTAGGTGCTCACCAGACTGGCTGTCTGGTCAGTCTGCATGCATGTCAAAATGCAATAAAAGTGTCCTTGCAATGTAAGCAGTCAGACGTTCTCATTACTCTCGCGTCACTCATTTCCTACCATGATTGTTGATATGCGTTCACGACTGATGTTGCTACAAGAACAGATGTGCCAGCTCGCTAGGGAGGTCATGCATTGTGCACACAGGGACAGGCTGACAATCCCCCGCCGTACATCAGCTCTGCGTGCAGCAAATAAATGTATGTAGGCACTTCGCGGGTATGCCCTCCAGCGCAAGAGCAGCACCCGCATGCATGCGCATAGCTGCTCGTGTCCAAGCCCACAAAACCTCTACACAGTGCAATGCAGCGCTGCTGTACCGTGTGCCCCTAAAGGTCCAGCACCTTCCCAACTGTCGCCGTCCCAGTCCCACAGGTGGGGCATGGCACGCCGCAGCTCAGCTTCAGTGAGCGCGGACACTGCGGCGTCAACGCAGGCCTCAGCGCGCGCGTCCTCGCCGGTACCCTGGCAGGGTCTGCATGCCCCACCTGCCGCAGCATCACCGGCTCCCACGCCGGTCTCGCCCAGGCCGCGCACGTCGCCGGCGGCCCCGCCCAAGCCCTGGCAGGGCTTGCGCCCGAGCGCCACCGGGGCGCCCGCCTCCTCGGCCGCCGTCGCGCTGCCGACCAGCAGCGTGGCGAGGCCCAGCGCTTTGGCGGTGCGCAGATTCTTGAGGCTGTCCTCGAACATGGCGATGTGGGGCCCGGGGGCTTCGCCCGCGGCCGCCAGCGCGACCCAGAACGCGTCGCGGCTGGGCTTGGCCGAGTCGCCCATCGCGTCCGCGCCGATGATGCCCTGGAAGCAGCCCTGGCCAGGCGGCGCGCCCGTCAGCGCCGCGGCCCGCCGCTGGGCAGGGCTGCAGGCTCAGGCTGCGCTGCGTGCTCGGCGGGTGTGCGGCTCTGCGTGCACTTTTGGTGCGGTTTGGTGGAACCTTGTTGATGTCGCTCGTGTGTGCCCCCAGGCGCTGCCTGCCGCCCACAAACAGACAGGCACAGGTGCAGAATGAATGAGTTGCAACCGTGTATCAGCAAACTTTGGCTGCTTACGGGCACTCGACTTGGCGGACGCAGGCGCAGGCGCCAGCACGCACCTGGAGGCCCAGGAGGCTGAGCGCGGCTCGGCAGTGCGCCTCGCTGCAGTTGGTGAAGACCCACTTGCGCTGTGGCAGGGAGAGCAGCAGCGCGCGCAGCTGCGCGCAGCACAACACCGGGTCGGCGAGCCGGGCGCACGCCTT
>JAABUX010010911.1_pt1 | contig 10090 bp, 10 predicted proteins | sample 5561851 | NCBI WGS metagenome assembly JAABUX01 (sample SAMN10711883, study PRJNA513361) | rock metagenome | isolation source: Antarctica rocks | place: Antarctica: Victoria Land, Richard Nunatak red sandstone | collected 2016-01-03 | reverse complement strand
GCCGAACCAGCCGCCCGCCTCCAGGCGCGTGCAGGGCAGTCCGAGTTCGTCCAAGAGCCACAGCACCTTCATCACGTTGCTGGAGTTGGTGCGCCCCCATAGGCAGAGCATTCCGTGACCCGTCGGTTCAGTTGCGTATCATCTAGCGGCCGGATCGGCGTTCGGCAACTTGCCGTAAGCGGCGGCGAACGTCATATGGCGGGATGATCCTTCCCCGTCTGCGCGTCGCCTTGGCGTTTGCCGTGCTGGCCTCCGGCGTGGCGCTGCTGGTGGCGTTGGGGTCGGAGCGTTGGGGCGGCCTGGTGCCGTGCGCGCTCTGCCTGGTGGAGCGTTGGCCATACCGGGTGGCGGCGCTGCTCGGCGTGATCGGGCTGGTGCTGCCACGGCATCTCGCGCGCCTTGCCTTGGCGGCGGTGCTGCTGGCGTTGCTGGCCGGAGCAGCGGTGGCGGCGGTGCATGTCGGCGTCGAGGCCGGCTGGTGGGCAAGCCCGCTGCCGCAATGCCAGGCGCCGCGCTACTTCGGCGGCACCCTGGCGCAGCGGCTGGCGCAGATGCCGGCGCATCCGTCCAAGGCCTGCGAGGACCCGACCTACCTGGTGCCCGGAATACCGATCAGCATGGCGCAGATGAACCTGGTGTTTGCCCTCGCACTTGCCGCAGGCCTCGCCACATTCGGCTGGCGCAGCCGAAGGAGCGAGCCATGACCGAAACCGACGTCATCCTGCCGGGAGATGCCACGCCACGGCAGCGCCTGGAACGCATGATCCGCGTCGACCATGCCGGCGAGTACGGCGCCAAGCGTATCTACCAGGGCCAGTTGGCGGTGCTGGGCCGCGGCGACAAGGGCGACATCCTGCGCCACATGCAGGAGCAGGAGCAGCACCACCTCGACACCTTCGCCGGCCTGATCGCCGACCGCCGGGTGCGGCCGACCGCGTTGCTGCCGCTTTGGCACCTGGCCGGCTTCGCGCTGGGCGCCGCGACCGCGGCGCTGGGCACCCGCGCCGCGATGGCCTGCACGGTGGCGGTCGAGGAGGCGATCGACGAGCATTACGCGGACCAGTCGGCCGAGCTGGGCGACGACGAGGCGGCATTGCGCGCCACCATCGAGGAGTTCCGCGCCGAGGAGCTGGAACACCGCGACATCGGCCTGGAAAACGAGGCGGAACTCGCGCCGGCCTACAAATTGATGAGCCGGATCATCAAGGCCGGCTGCAAGGTGGCGATCGCGGTCAGCGAGCGCGTCTGACCGGCTGATCTGACAGGCGGCGCTTCAGCCCGCCGCGTCGGAGTGCAGCAGCACGCCAAGCAGCCCGCAGGCGACGCAACCGGCCCCAGCCAGGAGGAACGCCGGCGCCACGCCGATGGCATCCAGCAGGCGAGGGGCCGCCAGCAGCGCCGCCAAGGTACCGAGGTTGCCGGCGACCAGCAGGGCGCGCATCGCCGCGGCCTGGTCGGCCGCCGCCAGCCGGGTCTGCCGCAGCACCGCCAGCGGGATGTCGGCCAGCGGCCCGTTGATGGCGCCGATGGCTGCGGCCAGGCACGTGGCCGGCAGCGCCCAGGCGGCCGGGGCCAGCAGGAACGCCGCCGCCATGCCCATCACGCCGAGGCCGAACAGCATGTCGGCACCGAAGATGCGTGCCGCCGGGCGGGCCGGCATCCGCCAGCCGCCGACAATCAGCGTGGTCATCAGGTTGGTGCTGCCGTAGCACGCGATCACCAGGCCGTAGGCCGCGAGGCCGGCGCTGCCATGACGGCCGGTCTGGGCGATCAGCAGCGGCAGCCCGAAGAACATCGTGGCATTCCACGTCCCGCTCAGCACCGGCAAGGCCAGCAGCGAGAAGCCCAGCACGCGATGCCGCCGCAACGCCACGAAGCCCCGCCGCACGCTGGCCAGCATCGTCTCGCGCGCCGGCATCGGTCGTGCTGTCACCGGCCGTAGCCGCGAAATCCCCGCCACCGCCGCGCCCGACAGCGCGAACGTCGCGGCATCCAGGGTCACGAAATGCAGCAGCGGCAGCACCGTGCTGAGCAGGCCGACGATGCCGGGGCCGAGCAGGCGGGCGATGCGCTCGGTGGTGTCGAGCAGCGCGTTGGCCGCCGGCAGCACCGCCGGATCGCCGACCGTGGCCGGCAGGCTGGCCTGCAGCGCCGGGCGGAACAGCGCCGAGCCGCCGGCCAGCGCCAGCACCGCCAGCACCAGGCTCCAGGCCGGCGGGGCGCCGCGCAGGCTCCATCCGGCCACCACCACCAGCAGGATGGCGGCACGGAACAGGTCGGCCGCCACCATCACGCGGCGATGGTCGCGGCGGTCCGCCCAGCGCCCGGCCAGCAGCGCCACCGCCAGGATCGTCGCTGCCTGCAGCGCATTCAGGTAGCCGGCCGCGGTGCCCAGCGCCTGCACCGCGATCCAGGCCAGCGCCACGGTGAACAGCTGGTCGCCGATCGCCGAGGTGGCCAACCCGCCCCAGAGCAGCGCCAGCGCCGGATCGCGCAGCGCCAGCAGCACCGGCGGCAGCAACCTCCCGGCGCGGCGGACCGTCGCGGTCAGGTGCGGCGAACCCAGTCGCGCAGCCGGATCCGCGCCTGCTCGAACACGCCTGGACCGGCCGCCCGCACATAGCCGCCGCCGCCGTGGACGCGGCCGATCAGGTCGAGCTTGGGGGTGTCGATGTAGCAGCGCGCGGCGTCCAGCACGGCGTCGTCGCGCACGTGCATCGCCACCACGCGCCCGATGACGAGCGCCCGCTCGGCCGGCAGTTCAATGGTCCGCTCGGTCACGCATTCCAGCGCCACCGGGCTCTCGGCGATGCGCGGCGGCGCAACCTTGGCGCTCGGCAGCGTGGTCAGCCCGGCCTCCGCCAGCTCGTCCACCGAGGCGTCGAACTCGATGGCGGTGACGTGCATCGCCTGCAGCAGCGCGAACGGCACCAGGTTGACGACGAACTGCCCGGTTGCGGCGATGTTGGCGGCGGTGTCCTTGTGCGCCGCCCCGTTGCCGCCGATGCCCACGCACAGCAGCGGCGGGTCGTCGGAGAACACGTTGAAGAACGAGTATGGCGCGGCATTGAGCCGTCCCTCGGCGTTCTGCGACACCACCCAGGCGATCGGCCGCGGCACCACCGTCGAAGCCAGCAGCTTGTAGCGGTCGGCGGTGGCCAGGGTCGCGAGGTCGAACAGCATGAGGTACCGCCGGATGTGGGGCCGCAGACTGCGGTGCGGGCGCTGGCGTGTCCAGGCAGCGCGGCGGCGATGGTTATGCCAGGTCGGTCTTGGCGAAGTCTTCGCCTTTGTAGATAAGCCTAGCCTGGTTGGCCTTGGCGCAGGCGTAGGCAAAGCAGTCCGCCATGTTCAGCGCGGCCGGATGACGGCCTTTACCATATTGCGCATACGCTTCTGCGGCGATTTCGCATTCCGCTTCGGCAATCGCCACGAATTGAAAGCGGCCAGCATCCAGGAACCGGCGCACGTGGACACGCGCGGCCGGCACCGGGAAGGAATATGACCGGCAGAGGCCGGCGATGGTCTCCCAAACCGACAGCCCCGAGCATAGCCGCCGCTGGTCTGCGTCGAGCGTGTCGGCAATGGCATCGCCGCCATCTTCGCCGGCAACGACAGCGATAAGTGCCGACGCATCGACGAAGATTGTCACAGGCCGCCGGACAGGTCGTCGAAGAACACCTTGTCCGCCGCCTCGCCCGTGCCAGGCGGCAGGGGATGCGCCGCGCGCAGCGCCGCGAAACGGTCGCGCAGCGGAATTGCGGCGGCACTCCTGTCCAGCTCCGCGCGAACCGCGAGCTTCACCGCATCCTGCTTGGAAATGCCGCGCAGACTCGCGAGTTCGGCGACCAGATGGGCGGTGGTATCGTCCTTGATGAAAAGCGGCACGGGCATTTCCTTTGGATATCCACCTATCTGATATTGGATATCCTATGCTTCAAGCCACCGCGTCGCGGCATTGGTTCAGCGTACACGGTTTACCGCCTTGCGCCTGGCCAGCACTGCGTCGATGCCGTCGAGGGCGGCGAACCCCATGGCGTCGCGGGTCGCCACCGTGGCGCTGCCCAGATGCGGCAGCAGCACCACGTTCTCCAGCGCGAGGTAGTCGGGATGCACCCGCGGCTCGCCTTCATAGACGTCGAGCCCGGCCGCGGCGACCTGGCCCGAGCGCAGCGCCGCCACCAGCGCCGCGTCGTCCACCAGCGTGCCGCGCGCCGCGTTCGCCACGATGGCGCCGCGCGGCAACTGCGCGATCCGGGCGGCGTCGAGCCAGTGCCGCGTGCCAAGCCCGCCCGGCGCGTTCAGCGACAGCACCTCGCATTGCGGCAGGAACGTTTCGTCGGCGGCGTGGAACGTGGCGCCGCGTTCCAGTCCGGGCGCCAGCCGGCCACGGTTGCGGTAATGCACCGCCATGCCGAACGCCGCCGCCATGCGCGCCACCTCGCGGCCGATGCGGCCCATGCCGAGGATGCCGAGGCGGCGGCCCGAGACCTGCGTGCCCAGCAGCTGCGTCGGCGCCCAGCCGTCCCAGCGCCCGGCGCGCAGCAGCCGCTCGCCCTCACCGGCACGCCGGGCGGCAGCGAGGATCAGCAGCATGGTCAGCTCTGCGGTCGCCACGCTCAGCACGTCCGGCGTGTTGACCACCGCGATGCCGCGGGCGTGCAGCGCCGGCAGGTCCAGATGGTCGGTGCCGACGCTGAAGGTGCCCACCACGCGCACGCTGTCCGGCAGGACGGCGACCACCGCCGCGTCGATCCGGTCGGCCGGGCAGCACAGCAGCGCCGCCGCGCCCGCGCACAGCGCCGGAATGTCGGCGCGCGGCAGGTCGCCGGCGTTGAGCAGGGCGTCGTAGTCGCGCGACGCCCTCGCCTCGACCGCCGGCGGCAGGCGCCGCGTGACGACGAGCCTTTTCATGTCCAAAGCGGATCGATCGGCGCGTTGCCGGCCAGCACCGCGGCGATGTTGTCCAGCGCGCGGAATCCCATGGCGTCGCGCGTCTCGACCGTGGCGCTGCCCATGTGCGGCGTCAGGAACACGTTCGTCACTTCGAGGAAGCGTTCGTCGAACGCCGGCTCGTTGCGGTAGACGTCCAGTCCGGCGGCGCCGAGGTGGCCCGACCGCAGCGCCGCCAACAGCGCCTCCTCGTCCACCAGCGCGCCGCGCGTGGTGTTGACGAACACCGCGCCCTTCGGCAGCCGCGCGAAAGCCTCGGCGTTCATCAGCGATTGGGTGGACGGGTCGCTCGGCGCGTGCAGGCTGAGGAACTGGCTGCGCGGCAGCAGCTCCCGCAGGTCGGCGACGAACTCGGCGCCCTGTTCCAGCTCCGGCGGCAGGCGGTGGCGGTTGCAGTATAGTATCGTCATGCCGAAGCCGCGCGCCCGCGCCGCCACGCCGCGGCCAATGCGGCCCATGCCGACGATGCCCAGCGTCTTGCCCCAGACCCGCGTGCCGAGCATCTCGCCCAACCCGTAGCCGTGCCGCCACCCGGCTCGTATGATTGCGCCGTACTCGTTGGCGCGCCGGGCGGCGCCCAGCAGCAGCAGGAAGGCGAGGTCGGCGGTGCATTCGCTCAGCACGTCCGGCGTGTTGGTCACGATCAGGCCGCGCCCCCGCGCCGCCGCCACGTCGATGTGCTCGTGGCCGACGCTGCAGGTGGCGGCGATGCGCAGGCTGGCGGGTAGGCGCGCGATCAGGCCGGCGTCGAGCTTGATGTTCGAGGTGAACAGCAGCGCCTCCGCCGCGTGCGCCTCCATCAACGCCAATGCCGCCTCGGCGTCGAGATCCTCGCCGCCAGGACTGGGACTGTCGAACTCGGCGGCGATGCGTGCGGCCACGGCGGGCGGGATCTTGCGGGCGACGATCAGGCGCGGCTTCATCGGAGGCTCCCTGGACATGTTGTCACGGTGCAGGCTGGTTATGATGCCGGCTGCGGGCTGGTTGCGGAAGGGCGGCGCGGGAGGCAGGCTCGCGCCATGCGCCCCAACGTCACGCCCGACATCGACCTGGCCGAGCGGCTGTTCGCCGAGCTCCACGCCGCGACCTTCGACGGCGTCGGCATCACCCGCGCGGCCTACGGCGAGGGCGAACGGGTGGCCCATGCGATCGTGCGCCGGGAAGCCGAGGCGATCGGGCTGGAGTGTGCCGTGGATGCCGCCGGCAACCTGCTGATGACGCTGCCGGGAGAGAATCGGGCCGCGCCCTGCGTGGTGATCGGCAGCCACCTCGACAGCGTCGCTTCGGGCGGCAACTTCGACGGCGCCGCCGGCGTGCTGGCTGGCCTTGCGACGGTGGCCGGAATGCGGGCCGCGGGCTTCGTGCCGGCGCGCGACGTGACCGTGCTGGCGGTGCGCGCCGAGGAGGCCGGGGCCTGGTTCCCGACCAGCTTCCCCGGCAGCCGCGCCGCCACCGGCACGCTGCCGCCCGAGGCGCTGGCGGTGCGCCGGATGGACACCGGCCGCAGCCTAGCCGAGCACATGGCCGAGGAGGGTTTCGACCCCGAGGCGGTCCGCGCCGGCGTCTGCCTGCTGCCGCCCGCGCGCGTCGCCGCCTATGTCGAGCTGCACATCGAGCAGGGTCCGGTGCTGGAGGCCGAGGGCGTCGCGGCGGCCATCGTGACCGGCATCCCGGGATCGCGCCGTCTGCGTGAGGGCCGCGTGCTGGGCGAATACAACCACTCCGGCGCCACGCCGCGCCGCTACCGCCGCGACGCCGCCATCGCCTTGGCCGAACTCGCGGTGGCGATGGACGAGCGCTGGTCGGAGCTGGAGGCGCAGGGGCACCGCATGGTCTGCACGTTCTGCGTGCTGGCCACCACGGCGGCGGCCGGCTTCACCAAGATCCCCGGCGAGGCGGTGTTCCAGCTCGATGTCCGCAGCGTGCAGCCGGCCAGCGTGGACGCGCTGTTCGAGGCGTTGGCCGACCGCGTGACGCGGATCGAGGCGCGGCGCGGCGTGCATTTCGCGCTGGGACCGGAGACCGGGAGCGCCGCTGTGCCGATGGATGCCGCGGTGCAGGCCGGCTTGCGGCAGGCGGCGGCCTCGCTCGGCATCCCGGTGATCGAGATGACCAGTGGCGGCGGTCACGATGCGGCGGCGTTCGCACAGGCCGGCGTGCCGTCCGGGATGGTGTTCGTGCGCAACCAGCACGGCAGCCACAACCCGCACGAGGCGATGCGCATGGCGGACTTTGCCGCGGCGACGGCTATCGTGGCGCGCTGGACGGCACAAGCCGCAGGCTGAACGCCAAGTGTCATTAATAAGGTAAAACGACTTTATTGGGATATGTGTCCTATAACTTTAGTTCACATACCCGTGTATCGGACAAATGTTGCCTGTTGGGCGTCGCCAGGCGCGGCAACGGGTTGCGCTGCCTGCCATGAAAACATACTCGCGTTCTCGTGACTTTCACAGTTACGGCTGCCTGCGGTTCAACAAAGCCGCAGGAGAAGAACGTACAACATCATTCTTTTTGCGAGTTTTAATATGTCACAGACTGCGGTTCGGGCTGCCGACTTTGTAGGTTCCATCGGCGTCAATACGCACGCCAATTTTGGTTGGACTAAATACGCCAATACAGGGTTAGTAGAACAAGACATCAGATACCTCGGGGTCGGCAACGTCCGTGACAACCTCGATGATCCGTCCTCGGCAGCGAAGCTTCAGGCGATCCACGATGCGACCGGCGTTAAGTTTGACATTACCACCGGTGTCGAAATCAATCTTGCGGCCAATCTCGCCGCGATCGCCGGCTTGGGCGCCGGCGTGGTCAGCTACGTCGAGGGCGCCAACGAACCCGATGTCTATGGCCCCAGCCTGGCGGCGGCGACGCAGGAGCAGGTGGCACTGTACGGCACCATCAAGTCGGCGATGCCGGGCGTCGGCGTGATCCAGACCAGCTTCGGCGGCGTCAACGACTACGGCACCACCGGCAACCAGTCGGCGTATGCCGATTACGGCAACGCCCACACCTATTTCGGCACCGGCAACAGCCCAGGCTGGAACAACAACATCCCATACATGAACGGCCTGGCGCAGGAAACCACGCCGGGCAAGTCGGTTGTCGTGAGCGAACTGGGATACTACACGATCAATGGCGCCGACTCGTCCAGCGTTTCCAACGACGCCCAGGCGAAGTACACCCTCGATGCGGTGCTCGACGCCTACCAGGCGGGAGACGTCAAGACCTACCTCTACGAGTTGCTGGACGCCAACACCGGCAACGGCAATGCCCAGGACAATTTCGGCCTGTTCAACTCGGACGGCTCGGCCAAGCCGGCGGCGACGGCGGTGCACAACCTGATCTCGCTGCTGTCCGACACCGCAAGCGCCGGCAGCTCGTTCGGCACCGGCAACCTCGGCTACAAGCTGTCGGGGATGCCCTCGCAGGGCAACTCCGAGCTGATGCAGAAAAGCGACGGCACCTTCTGGCTGGCGTTATGGAACGATGCGCGGGTTGCCGGGCCTTATGCCGGCCAAGTCGACAATGTCGACAACGTCAACGTGACGCTGGCCTTGGACAACTCGGCCAGCAAGATCGAGGTGTTCGATCCGCTGACCGGCACCGGCGTGATCCAGTCGGCCAACAACACCAACAACGTGACCATAAGCCTCCCGGACCACCCGGTTCTGGTCGAGATCATCCCGGGCGGCGTCAACACCACCACGGCAGCGGCCACCACCGCACCGGCCGTCACCACCCCGACCGCTGTCACACCGGCCCCGACCACAGCGGCCCCGACCACGCCGGCCCCGACCACACCGGCTCCCGCCACGACGAGTTCGGACGGCACGACCATCAACGAGGCCAACGGACAGAACCAGGTGGTGGCGACCATCAACAGCACCACGATCAACCTGAACGGCGCCAACAACACGGTGTTCCTGGACACTACCGGCAACACCGTCAACGGCACTTCCGGCAACGTCACGGTGATGGCGTTCCAGGGCGGCAGCGCGGTGAACCTGTCGGGCGGCAACGACTACGTGCGGATGGCCGGCACCGGCAGCGTGATCGACCTTAAAGGGCCGACCAACCAGATCGACGAGAGCGGCAGCAGCAACACCATCGTGCTGGAACCCACTGCGCTCGATACCGTGTTCGGCAACGTCATAAGCAACGACACCTTCGACCTCCGCCCGCTGCTTGCGGCCACCAACTGGAACGGCGACAAGTCGATTCTGAGCCAGTACATCTCGGTGGCTTCCTCGGACAACAACAGCGTCGTGGCAATGTCGGCGACGGCGAACGGATCCGCCAAGCAGATCGCCCTGCTGCACAACACCGGCAACTTTGACGCGTCGGCCTTGCTGGCCCACAGCATCACTTGATGCGGCGACAGGGGTGGGAGCGGGCGGCGCCCGGTCCCACCCCTGGCTCTTTTCGCCGCGGGGGTTTGCCGTAAGATCGCGCCATGAACCCTTCCGCAGCCCGCCTCGCCGTCGACATCGGCGGCACCTTCACCGACCTCGCCATCGAGCACGCCGGCCGCCGCGCCACCGCCAAGGTGCTGACCACGCAGTCCGCGCCGGAGCAGGGCGTCATCGCCGGCGTGCGCGGCATCCTGGCCAGCGCCGGCCTCGCCGCGTCCGACATCCAGATCCTGGTGCACGGCACCACGCTCGCCACCAATGCGCTGATCGAACGCAAGGGCGCGCGCACCGCGCTCATCACCACCGAGGGCTTCCGCGACGTGCTGGCGTTGGGCAACGAGAGCCGTTACGACCAGTACGACCTCAACATCCGGCTGCCGCAGCCCCTCGTTCCCCGCTACCTGCGGCTCGGCGTGCCGGAGCGGCTCGACAACGAGGGCCATGTGCTGCGCCCGCTGGACGAGGCGGCGCTGCTGGCGCTGGTGCCGGTGCTGCGGCGCGAGCGGGTCGAGAGCCTCGCCATCGGCTTCCTGCACGCCTTCGCCAACCCGGCCCACGAACGCCGCGCGCGCGACCTGCTGGCCGAGGCGCTGCCCGGCGTCCCGGCCTCGCTGTCGTCCGAAGTCTCGCCCGAGATGCGCGAATGGGAGCGGTTCTCGACCACCGCCGCCAACGCCTACGTGCAGCCGCTGATGGCGCGCTACCTGACGCGGCTGGAGCAC
>JAABUX010010909.1_pt1 | contig 10093 bp, 10 predicted proteins | sample 5561851 | NCBI WGS metagenome assembly JAABUX01 (sample SAMN10711883, study PRJNA513361) | rock metagenome | isolation source: Antarctica rocks | place: Antarctica: Victoria Land, Richard Nunatak red sandstone | collected 2016-01-03 | reverse complement strand
CTACGCCGGCCACCCGTCGATGGTCGACCCCACCCTGCGCGGCCGCCTCGTCGGCATCACCGTGCCCACCCTGGTGCTCTGGGGAGACAGCGACCAGATCGTCGACCCCGCCTACGGCCGCGCCTACGCCGCCGCCATCCCCGGCGCCCAGTTCCAGTTGCTGACTGCCACTGGCCACGTCCCCTGGATCGAGACCCCCGACCAGTTCCTGCGCGCGGTCTGGGACTTCGCCGACACTCATGCCCTCAACCGCCCCGCCCGCTAGCGCACCATCCACGCATGGGGCGCGTCACCAATCAATAAAGAGGTGGCCACACATGCGGTACGATCGAGTCAAGGATGGGTCGCACACGCGCGAGACACTGGTGGAGGACAGTGTAAGAATTGCGTCCATGGCTCAGCGCTGCTGACTGCCATGGAACACGCGCAGGACGATCAATATTGTGCCTAGCACGCGATAGTAGATGACGTACCGATAGTCGGTCTCGATCAACTTGCGCGTGCCAGGCACGGCGCCTGGCTCATCGATCTCGGGAGCGGCCTCCGGGAAGGCGCACGCGCGCCGGATCGTGGCCACGATCGAGGCCAGGACGCGCACGGCGGCGTCGGGGTTACGCTCCGACAGATACTCGTCGATGCTGTCGAGGTCGCGTGCCGCGGCCCGGCTAAAGCTGTAGCGTAGCATTGCGCCCCTTCCCGCCAATCATCGTCAGGATATCGCGCGCTCGACAGGCACGCCGTCACGCGCGCAGGCCGCGTCCAGCGCCTCACGGGTCAAGCGGCCGCGCGTTATGAGATCGCTCACCACTTGCTCACCGGGGATGATGTCCATCGTCCCGTCCTCAAGCGCGGCGAGCGTGGCGCGGACCTCGCGGATCTGCCACCCTTCCGTGGCCGCGTATGTCCGTAACGCCTCGACGAAGAGTTGGTTGCGCGGCCGGCCCGTCGCCTCCGCTAACCGGTCGTACACGTCGACCAACTCTCTCTCAACCCGGATGCTCTGCGCGACCGTAGCCATGTCTATTTCCTTCTCCCAGCTGCTCCATGTGTCCCAACGACCCTCATCTGTATCACAGTGTATCATAGGATCGCCAGGGGCTAAGGGAGCTTGCCCCCACCATCACCGCCGCGCTTCGGCGTTAGCGATAGTGGGGGCCACTGCCCAATCGACCTGCTCAGCCGGCGGCCTTACGGATCACCCGGTCGGCCACCGTGGACGGGGCGAGGTCGTAGTGCGACAGCTGCATGGCGCTATAGGCGCGGCCCTCGGTCAGCGAGCGCAGGTTGCCCACGTAGCCGAACAACTCGGCCAGCGGGGCCAGCACGTTATACTCGCTGCGCAGGCGGTCGACCAGGATCTCCAGGTGCAGCTCGCCCATGCCCGCGATGACCGTCTGGCCCGTCTCCGGGTCGGAGCGCACCCGGAAGGTGGGGTCCTCGTCGGCCAGCCGCGCCAATGCGTTGCCCAGACGGTCCCCGTCGTCGCTGCCGCGTGGTTCGATCGCCACTGAGACGACGGGCTCGGGGAAGCCGATCGACTCCAGCGCGATGGGCGCGGCGGGGTCGCAGAGCGTGTCGCCGGTGCTGGCGCCCTTGAGGCGCACGAAGGCCGCGATGTTGCCCGCGTAGACGGCCTCGATGTCCTCGCGACGGTCGGCGTGCATGCGCACCAGCCGCCCCACGCGCTCCTTGCGCCCGGTCGTCGCGTTGAGCGCGGGCGCGCCGGCCCGCGGCGTCCCGGAGTAGACGCGCGCGTAGACCAACCGGCCCACGAAGCGGTCGCTCACCACCTTGAAGGCCAGCGCCGCGAACGGCGCCGCGTCGTCCGCGGGGCGCACGGCCTCGCCACCCTCGTCGGGCAGGACGCCGATGGCCGGCGGCGCCGTCCGACGGCGAGGGCAGGTAGGCCACCACCGCGTCGAGCAGCGGCTGGATGCCCTTGTTGGTCAGGGCCGAGCCGCACAGCACCGGGTTGAGGCGGCCGGCGACCGTGGCCGCGCGCAGGCCCGCCCGCAGTTGCGCCCGATCGAGGTCGCCGCGCTCCAGGTAGGCCGCCATCAGGGCGTCGTCGGTCAGGGCCACGCGCTCCAGCAACTCATGGCGGTAGCGCGCCGCCTCGTCCCGCAACTCCGTCGGGATGGGGCCGTCGACCGGCGCCAGGCCGTGCGGGTCCCCATCGTGGTAGCGCACGGCGCGCATGGTCACCAGGTCGACCACGCCCCGGAAGTCGTTCTCAAGCCCGATCGGGATCTGGACCGGTACCGCGTTGGCGGCGAGCCGGTCGCGCAGCATGTCCAGGCAGCGCGCGAACGAAGCGCCGGTGCGATCCATCTTGTTGGCGAAGACGATGCGCGGCACGTTGTAGCGGTCGGCCTGGCGCCACACCGTCTCCGACTGCGGCTCCACGCCGGCCACGCCGTCGAGCACCACCACGCCGCCGTCGAGCACGCGCAGGCTGCGTTCCACCTCGACAGTAAAGTCGACGTGCCCGGGCGTGTCGATGATAGTGATGCGGTGGTCGTCCCACAGGCACGTGGTGGCGGCGGCGGTGATGGTGATGCCCTTGCGGCGCTCCTGCTCGGTGTAGTCCATGGTGGTCGTCCCGTTGTGGACCTCGCCGGTGCGATGGATGACGCCGGTGACGAACAGGATGCGCTCGGTGACGGTGGTCTTGCCGGCGTCGATGTGCGCGATGATCCCGATGTTGCGGGTGCGGTCGAGCGGATAGGGTCTGGTCATGGATAATCCTTCTTTCTATGCAAGATGGCCTGTTAAAGGGGCGCGGAGCCGCGGCCATGGGGCAACCACTGCTGATCGTGCCCCTTTGGGACGCGGACGCGGGCGTCCGTGACGCGGGCGCGCACCGAGTTATAGGGCGCGCCCACACGGCGTGTCGCAGGTTGGGTCGTGAGAGTCACGCCCGCGCCGCGCGCCAGGCACGCGCGGGCCGACGCGCCGCCCACCGAGCGCGCACGTGCCGACGCGCCGCGACATGGGGTGAGGCGCGAGAGCACAAAAAAGACCGTGGGTAGAACGGTGTGTCCTACCCACGGTCCGATTCGGGCGCCGGGACATTGCAATGTCCCCGACGGAACCTGTTGTGCATCGCCGCGCGGAGCGCGCACGACATGACGACGCTAGATCAGTTTATGATCTCCCGCGTCGAAGGGAGGTGTGTGCGCGACCGCGCGACGATGGCTGGGCAGAGCACGGCCACCGCGAGGCAAGGCATGGACACACGCGGCGTCATTGCGCCGTGTCGCCATGCCCGGCTCGGGAGCCGCCTAGCGCGTCAGGTCGAGGACGCTCACGCCCGGGGGTATGCTCCGCGTGCGCAGGCCCTGCCGCAGCCAGACGGGCAGCCATCCCCAGATCGTGGGCGTGGGCAGCGTGCCGCCGGACGTCACGACGACGGCGTGTCCCGTCCGCTCATCGACCGCCACCGCCCTCGGTCCTATGCCCACGCGGATGGTCCGCGGGAGGGTCCCGCTCCGCCCATCCAGCACGCCCACGAGGCCAGGGCCGACGAGTGTACCCGCTTGGGCGAGGGCGCCGCCGATGGTGACCACGAGGCGTCCAGTGTGGCTGTCCACGACCGCGCCCCCGAGGTGTCCGCCCACGCTCAGCGTGCGTAGCACCCGTCCACTCCGGCTGTCGAGCACGCCCACCGTCCCCTCTCTCCGGGCGACGACGAACGCCCGCCCGTGCCGCGCGTCCACGACGACATTGAGGGAAGGAAACCGGGGTACATTCCGCCCCACGACGACCCGGTGGAGCAGGCGCCCGGTCCCGGCATCGAGCACGCTCACGCCGGCGCCGTCGACAACGAACACGCGCCCGGCCCGCTCGTCGACGACGGGTGCGCTGGGATAGACGGCGACGGGCAGCGACGTGACGCCCAGCAGCCGTCCGCTCGCGGCATCGAGCATGCTGAGCGTGCCGCGGAGAGCGTCGCCGACGAAGACGCGATTGGTCCGCGCGTCCACCACGGGCGCGTCTTCGTCCCACGTCGTGACAGTCGTCGCGCGGCGCCTCCCGCGCACCGTTACCGTATGCAGGAGCCGTCCGCTCGCGGCATCGAGCATGCTGAGCGTGCCGTCGAAGCGGCTGACGAAGACGCGCCCGGTCGGTTGATCCACCCCGAGCGGGGAGCCCGCGAAGGCGCCGCTTCCGAGGGGTTGGGGCGGTAGAGGCAGGGCCAGCGCGCGCACGAGGCGCCCACTCAGGGCATCGAGCACGCTCACCCGCACCGCATCGCGCACGGGATCGGGTGTTGTCCCCACTGGCAGATAGTCGGGGAACCCGAGGACAAAGACGCGCCGCGCCCGACTGTCCACGGCCAGCCAACCGAGGGCGCCGCCCAGGGTGACCGGCGTCGTGCGCAGGAGGCGCCCGCTCCGCGCGTCGAGCGCGCTCACGTACCCGCGCAGGAGGGGAGACCCGAGGCCGGGCGCGCTGAGCACGAAGACACGCCCGAGGCGCTCATCCGCGGTCAGGTCATCCACCTGCGTCCCGGCAGGGAACGGGGCGACGGCGACGGTGCGCACGAGCGTCCCCGTCGCGGTGTCGAGCACGTCGACGCGCCCGCTGCTCTGATCGCCGATGAAAGCCCGCCCGGTTTGCGTATCCACGACGAGCGTGCCCGGGTCCGGGCCGACCGTCACGGTCCCGATGACGGGGTTCCCGGCCGGTCGGCGCGCCACGTCCATGGCGCCGCCGAGCAGCGTCAGCAAGGTCAGCCCGACCAGTATCGGCGTGTGCTTCACTCGTCTCTCCTCACTGTTGGCCTAGACACAATACGGTTCAGTTAAGGATTTCGGTCGATGCCGGATAGCACTGACAAGCGCGCCATTCACACGTAAAGGGGGCGTCCATCCTGCCCTTCATGGCATGCTGGACGAGGCTTTCGTGGCTTAACTGAACCGTATTGGGCCTAGACATCCTCCGCGGTGCCCTGGGCGTAGATGCGGCCGCGCGCGACGCGCAGGGCGATGCGCGGCAAAGGCGTGACGGCCGGGCCGGCGAGCACGGAGCCGTCCGCCCGGAAGCGCGCGCCGTGACAGAGGCAGCGTATGCTCAGCCCGTCTGGCGCGGGCTTGAGGCGACAACCCATGTGCGTGCAGAGCGCCGAGACCGCGTGCAGGCGCCCCGCGTCATTGAGCAGGAAGCCGAGCGCGCCCCCCGCGCTGAACGCCCTGATTCCGCCGGGTGGCAGGTCGCCGACCGCCGCGATGTCGTACCAACGCGCGTTCGCGGCCTCGACCAGCAGGGACGGCGGCTGCCGCGTCCGCAGGATGGCCGCGCCCGCGCCCCCGGCCACCCCGAGCGCGATGCCGCCAGCCAGCGTGGCCGCCGTGCGCAGGACGTCCCCCCGACCGATGCTGAACGGGCGGCGGTGGCGCGTGTCGTGCGCCCCGGCGTGTGCGCCCGCCCGCTCGAGCGCGCTGAGGTAGGCCGGCGTGGGGTCTTCTACCCCTGCGCGGGTTAGACGCAACTGGGCCGCCAGCACGCGTTCCGTCGTCTCCTGTGCCGTCAACTGGGCCGGAGGGGGCCGCCGGTCGGCGACGAGTTGATCCAGGAAGGCGTCGAGGTGGACGACCGGCTCTACGGACGGCCGCTCGTCATCGTGTCCACCCCGCGGTGGGTCGCGCTCATCGCTCATCGTCGGCCCGTCCTTCCCGCATACTGTTGTCCTCCCTTGGCCGCTCCCGCGCGTCAGAGGGCGACGAGTCGTTCCGGGGGGCTCGATCCGCTCTATATAGATACATACAGGGGCGTGTTACAACCGTCGGGCACGGCCGACCGCGACCGGCGGTTCGCGGTCATTGGCGGCGGGTTCATGCCCTCGGACAGCTCTGTCCTTCTTCCGGGCCTGTGTAACACGCCCCTGTATGTATCGCTGAGGGAGTCACGCGCCGGGCACACCACGGACGGAGGGTGCGGCGGATGGCTCTCGCGAGCCAGGGGGACGCAGTTCCTGGCATCACGGCGCAGCCTCACACAGGGGAGACCGCGGTAGGAAGGAGGGCCGCCTGGAACCGGCACAGACACCAGTAGACGCGTATACAAAGTGTGGCTCTCCGAACGGGGCCGGCCCGTGCGCGAGAGACCTGACGACAAGGGGGACCGACAGATGACAGCAGCCGTAGCCGTAGCAGGACTTACGCCGACCGAGCTCTCCATCCTCAAGGGTGGAGCCGTCGGGTGTGAGTCAGTCCAGAAGATCATCAACATGGCGGCGACCGCCGAGGCGTTCGCGGTGACGGCCCTCGGCCTGGCGCTGCAAAACGCCGCGGGCGGCACGCTGGCGCTCAACGCCGAGCAACGGCAGGCGCTGCGGGCGGCGCGGGCGGAGGAGCAGGCGCACTATGCCTTCCTGACCAGCGCGGGCGCCAGGCCGTTGACCACCACGTTCACCATGCCCGATCCCACGATCGTGACCGACGTTCCAACCTTTCTCAAGACCGTGATCACCCTCGAAGAGGTCTTCATCGCGGCCTACCTGGCCGCGGCCCAGGAGTTTGCCTTGCTCGGCGCGCCGCAACTGGCCCAGCGCGCCCTCGCCATTGCAGCGGTCGAAGCCGGGCACCGGGTGGCCTTCCGCTTCTTCGCGATCGATGCCGGGGTGCTCACGGGACTGCCGAACGATGTCGCCTTCCAGAAGGCGAAGTACAGCAGCGTCAGCGCGGCGGCGGTCGCGCTCGTGAACCTGGGCTTCATCGGCGGCAGCGGCGCGCGGGTCGCCTATCCCGGACCCGGCGCCATCGATACGACCGGCGTGACAAATCTCACGCCCTAACGGCCAGACGGAGAGGAGTACAAGCAATGAACAGATATGAGACGGGGGCACGCGCACAGGTCTCGCGGCGTACCCTCCTCACGGGCGCCGGCAAGGGCGTCGGCGCCCTGGGCGCGGGCCTGCTGCTGGCCCAGAGCGGGCTGCTGAGCCCGGCGGCGGCGAACGCCGCGCACGCCCTGACCCGCGGGGCAGCGGGGCAGACGGAGCAGGTCCAGGATGTCATGGACATCCTGGCGACCAACGAGGCTTTCGGGGTGACGCTGATCGGCACGGTGCTCGACAGCGCCAAGAACGGCGCCTACAGCCCGGCCATCCCCGCCAAGGTGTTGAAGGTCCTCGGGGGGGTGCGGGCCGAGGAGCAGTTCCACCTCGACTTCTTCAAGGCCGCCGGCGCGCGGTTGCGGACGCAGACCTTCTACCTCATGGACCCCAAGCTCCTGACGGATCCCCACACGCTCTTCACGGACCTCGTGGCGCTGGAAGACGCGGCGATCGCGGCCGTGATGGCCTCGCTGCGGACCTTCACGCGGGAGGGACGGATCGACCTGCTCAAGGCGAATTTCCAGTTTGCGACCGAGGAGGCGGAGCACCGGCTGCTGGCGAACCACGCGCTGGGCACGCGGCCAGCCAATGACCAGTCCTTCGCGCCAACGCTCTATGCGACGGTCGCGGAGTTCTACGCCGCCCTCAAGCAGAAGGGGATCATCGACGGCAGCGGGAAACGGATCACCTACCCCGGGCCGGGCCCCATCGACTCCAGCAACGTCATCTACCGGACGCCGGGCGGCCCGGAGGTGGCCTCCTGCGCGCCGCTGCCCTAACGCGGCACGGTACAGGCCCAGGGTCTGTGACGTGTCGTCGGCACACGGGTGGCCCGCGCGCCCAGACCAGACCGACAATTCGTTAGCGCGCAAAAGATCTGGGACAACTGGGAGCGCGGGCGGCCCGCCCGCTTGGCCCTGCGGCAGCTGTGCGCGGCAGCGACCGTCGTGGATGCGACCGATGCGGGCGGGCCGCCCGCGCTCCCAGTCGCCTCGCCACCCGACCCCAGGACTTTTGCGCGCCAACGACAATTCACGGACCTTGGGTACAGGCCCGCCACGAACACGCGGCCCTCACTGCCGCGACGTGACCCACTAATCTACAAGGCGCCATCGAGAGGAAAAACTCATGTTACGCATCCATCGTTCGCTACTGGCCAGTGTCTGTGCCGCCGCCACGGCGGCGGCCGTCCTGAGCGGCACGCCCGCACACCTGGGGCGCGCGGCCACCGCTGTCTCCGGCAAACCGGCCCTCATTGCCACCAGCACCCCTAAACCCACTGCGACCAAGGTCCCGGCCCCTACTGCCACCAAGATTCCGGCGCCCACCGCGACCAGGACAACGCCGCCCACCGCCACCACGGTTCCGGCGCCCACTGCGACCACGACCCCGGTCCCCGCTGCGACCGCGACCCCGGTCCCCGCTGCCACCACGTTCACGGTCGTCCCCAGTCAGAACGTCGGTACCACCGACGACAGCAATCAGTTCAACGCGGTGGCCGTGATAGCACCGACCAACGCGTGGGCCGTTGGGCATTTCTTGGGCGGCGTCGGCTCCACCCCCGGCACCTCCAACCTACAATCCATCATCGAGCACTTCAACGGCGCCAGTTGGAGCCTCGTCCCGAATCCGAACCCGCATGATGCAAATCGGCTCGATGGAATTTCGGCGGATTCCGCCTCCGACGTCTGGGCCGTCGGCCTGTCGGATACCAACGACGGCGTCACATTTCCGCTGGTCGAGCACTTCAACGGCGTCAGTTGGAGCGAGGTCAGCGTGGTGAACCCCGGCACGCAGATCGTGCTCAGGGGGGTCGCCGCGCTCTCGCCCACCAATGTCTGGATCGTGGGATTCACAAACACGACGAACACCCCCCCAGCCACGGTCATCGAACATTTCGATGGCAGAGCCTGGAGCATCGTGCCCAGCCCGAGCCCTGGCGTCCAGGGCAGCTTCCTGGCCGCCATCACGGCCGTCTCGCCAACCGACATCTGGGCCGTCGGCAGCGCGACCGTCCAGGGGAACGGCTACGTCGTCGAGCAGTCACTGACCGAGCACTGGAACGGGACAAGCTGGAGCGTCGTGGCCACGCCGAGCACCGGCGAGGGCAACCTGGTGGGCGTCTCCGCAAGCTCCTCGACGGACGTGTGGGCCGTCGGCGACGCGGGCATCGACCAGGTGATCGAGCACTGGAACGGCGCCAGATGGAGCGTCGTCACCGCTCCAGCTCCCTATAACACCGGCCTCAACGCGGTCACGGCGCTCGGGCCAAACGATGCCTGGGCGGTCGGCAACGGCGACTTCTCTGGATCCCCCTTGCCGCTTCTCGAGCACTGGGACGGTTCCGCCTGGAGCGTGGCGCCGAGTCCCCTGGGGGCGGAGAATGGCGAGCTGCATGGAGTCGCGTCCCTGCCCGGCGGTCTTGTCTGGGCGGTCGGCGACCAGATTCCAAACACGACCACGAATAGTCGCCATACCCTTACCCTGCGTCACACCGCCAGCTAAGGGAGAGTCACACGGGAGAGGAGCCGACCCACGCTGGCGACGCGGCCGGCGCGGGTCAGTTCCTCCGAGTCGAGCGGTCCGGGTCAGCGTCGCCACCAGTAGTGAACTGAACAGGAGAGAACAGCAATGAGAAAGCAGTACCTACGCCGTGTCGCCCTGGGGGGCGTCATCCTCGGCGGCCTCGGCGGCCTCGGCGGCGCCATCCTTGGCCTCGGACCCGGCACGGCGGCGCACCCGACGGCCCGGGCGGCTGGTCACATGAGCGGCATGCGCATGCCAATGGCACGGCCCGCCACCACGACGCGCGGCGGCGGCATGATGGTCCGGCTGCACCAGGCGGTGGTGCGCGTCACCATCCACAACTTCGCCTTCGGGCCGGCGCGCCTGGTGGTCTCGCCGGGCACGCGGGTTGTCTGGACCAATACGGACAGCGATCCCCATACGGTCAGCAGCAATAAGGGCGACTGGTCGTCCGACGCCCTGGATACCGGCAATCAGTTTGCGCGCGTTTTCAGCACAGCCGGCACGTTCCCGTACCACTGTAACATCCACCCCACGATGACGGCCACGGTCATCGTCTCGAGCACGGGTGCGAGCAGCGGCAGCGGCGGCAGCGGCGGCACTGCCGGCAACGGGTCGGGGATGAGCGCGATGGGCCCTATGAGCACGACGTCGATGACGGCGTGGACGGGCTATTATGACAGCCACAAGGTGCTCTTCATCTCCACCGACACGTCGAACAAGGAC
>JAABUX010010905.1_pt1 | contig 10095 bp, 9 predicted proteins | sample 5561851 | NCBI WGS metagenome assembly JAABUX01 (sample SAMN10711883, study PRJNA513361) | rock metagenome | isolation source: Antarctica rocks | place: Antarctica: Victoria Land, Richard Nunatak red sandstone | collected 2016-01-03 | reverse complement strand
CCAACCCTTCCGTATCTTCGACGGCGCGGCTGTTACCCGCCCGAAGCTGACGTTGCAGCAGCGCAAGGCTGTCCTGGACTTCGGCGCGGGACTGGAACCGGACTGCCACCGTCATCACGAACCGGCCCGGCAGCGCCAGCATGTCATCCAGCCGGGACGGGTCGAGGCGGCGCGGGTAGGTCAGCAGGCCCAGCGCGGCGGCCCAGGTCTGCGATGCGGCGCTGCCGCCGGCCGCATGGTCGATCCGCAGCATTCGCTTGTGGGCTACCGCGGTCACGTCCACCGCCGCGATCCCGGCCCCCAGGAAGCCGCACACGTCGGCAAGCGGCTGCGGCGAGAACTGCGTCGTGCGGAGAAGGTAAAGGAACTCGGCAATCTCGCTGAACGCCATGGCTTCATCGTCCATGGTGGGATCGTGCTCGATGCGCGTGCCCAGCCGCACCGGGCCGAACGGCCCCAGGGTGCCCAGCGCCAGGCGCATCGCGTCCTCTAGCTGCACTTCCAGCAGTGGGTCGGCGGCGCGGGAGGTGCGGCCCAGCCCGACCTTGGCCAGCACGTCCCGCGCCTTGTCGGTGACGCTGGCGAACGGGGCCTTGCGGGGCTTCACCCGGACCGTCAGGAACCAGTCAACGACCGCAAGGTCATCCTGGATGGAAGCATGGTATTCCCCCAGCAGGCGTTGGGCGTAGGGTGCCCCCGAGCTGCTGTAGCTGGCCGGCGGCAGCGTCGCATCGTGCTTGACCAGGTGGAGGTGGACTTCCACGTTCTGGTCGGCAGCGGCATTGAGGAACGCCACCAGGCGGCGCTTGTGGCCGTTGCGCTCCCCATTCATGATCAGCGAGAACGGTGCGCCCGGCATCCGCAGCACGCCCATGACAGAATCATCGCTGCAAAGCAGTGTTGCCGGGCCGATGTGATCGACGTAGGGGAAGAACTTGTCGCTGGCGCGCTCCATAGCGCCGGAATAGCCGAGCAGATCAGCGAGGCGTTCAAGCAGCATGGTCGGACGCCTCGCTGCGGTAGGGGGAACGGAGCGGTGCCGAGGCGAGCCGCGCGCCGCCCCAATCCGCCGTGTCCAAGCACCGGGCATCGAGACGGCACCAGGCCACGAAATTATCCCAGCCGTGGAAATCGGTGCGGAGCAGCACCTTGGCCGCGGACCAGACCATCCCGAGGACGCCAAGCGCGACGACATCGGCAACCAGGTCATTGACCTGGTTGCCGATGTTATAGGCCAGGAAGAACAGCACGCCGCAGGCGAGCAGGGATATCGACAGGGTGTGCGGCAGCCCCAACGTCATGGGAGGCCGGGTAGCCGCCATGTCGAACTCCTCATCCTCTAGCGGTTCGTCCTGGTCGGTCATCGGCTAGGCGACGCCCAGCAACGCTATGATCGCATCGGCTTTGGCAATGCCGAGAGCGCCGATGGCGATGGTGACCAACCCCTCCATCGTGTGCCGCCCTGTCATCATCCGCAGGAAGCCGAACACGATGCCGATGCCGGCGAGGACTTTGAAAGTCGCAACGACCGCATCTTTGATCGTGGACACGCCGAGGGGATCGGCGCCTTGGGCGTGCGCCAGCGTGACGGTGCCGAGGGTGAGCACCAGTGCGGTTAACGCAATCTGCGCCGGGGTGGCGGGCTTAGTGGGGGTCTGCTGCATGTGTCTCTCCTAGGGTGGCCGTGAGGACGGGGACGGCCGGGGTGCCGTCCGCCGGTGGTGCGGGAGGCTTGCCTTGCCGCGCACTGCACTGGGCGAGCGCCCAGGCGTCCCAGGCCGGCGCACAGGGCGGCGGAGCGGGAGGCTGCTGGGGCACGAGGGAGGATTGGGCGGGGGACGCCGGCAGCCCGGTTTGCTGCACACGCACGCGGTTCAACACAGCTTCGACGCCGGCCGCGTAGGCAGCGCCGCGTTCGGTGGACCCGGTGTTGTAGCGCCGATGGGCGAGAGACCAGACAGCGCGCACGTCGTCCGCATAGTGGTCAGCACCGGCCGCCATATTTCGGCAGGCGTCGAAAGCGGTTTCGACGGTCAAGCCGTGACCGGCGAGCTGGGCCGAGTTGAGCTGCATGAGGCCAAGGTCGATGGACCGACCTTGCGCGAGCAGCGCCGCCGCCCGCGCCACAGCCTCTTGAGCCGTTGAGGAATGGATTGCGGCGGCGGGCAGGCCGCGCACGCGATCAGCGTTCACGCCGATGATGAGGGCATCGCCGCCACTTTCGTGCAGCGCGATAGCGGCCAGGCGGGACTGAAACTCGCTGCCTGCCGGTGCTGCGCCGCACCGCGGGTCGGCGGCGAGCGCCAGGATGGCAGCCAGGGTGAGGGCGGTCGCGCTCACGCCACCGCCCTCCGGGTGGAGGCGGGCCTACTGTTCTTCCGAGTCCCCAGCCGGGGGTGGAGGGTCGCGCACCGGCCACTCCCATGGCGGCTTGTCAGGCGCAGCCCGAGCCGGTCCGCTTTCCTCTTTCGGTGGTTGCCCGGAGTCGATGGGCCGCAGGCCGGCGAAACGCTGCACGTCCTCGCTTCCGGCGTCGTAAAGGACGAGTGGACCTTTGTAGTTGAACCCTTTACGGAGCAGCCAGATAAGTCGGCCCACGCCGGACCCCATGTAAATCTTATCGCCCTTGTGCCGGAAGACTTGGAGAATTTTGTAGCCACGCCGCCAGTTCGTTCGGATGTAGCAGACGTACTCCGCGTCCACTGCATCATCATCCGAAGCAGTGGGCCGCATGACAATGAATGCTTGTAGGATACTGCCACCGTCGCGCAATCCGGCGCGTATGTCGGCCTCCTCGTAGCCCTCCTGCACCTTCCCTCCCGTGCGAACCCAGCGGCTTGCACGAAGCGATGCACAGATTCGGCACGGGAATAAACCCCGCTGTTCACGGGCGCGAGAGCGCAGCAGGCTTCTATGTGGCCCAATGAACACAATGGCAGCGTTCTACGGGCGACAGGTGCCAAGATATGCACCACCCCTGGTTGTGGCCTCTTGCCCAGGGAAGCAGGATCAGGATAGAGGCAAACCGTCCTGCTTCGCGCGATCTTAGACATCGCACGTCCTAGCGGACCAGGGTTCATCTTATCCCGAGCGAAATACACAGTCTCTCCCCCAAGCCCTTTTCGTTCTTGGTCAGCATAGTACGCCGCTCCCACCCGTGGCAAGGCACGTTTGCAATAATTTTTCTGCTGTGCTGCGGTCTATGCGAAGCTGCCGGCCGTCGTAGAGGCCCCTTGGGTCTGTGCGACCTATCGGCGCCGTGAACGGCGTCACGGAATGTTACGTACTGACAAACGTTGACAGTGTGACACATACAGCGTGTGGTTGCACCGTGTCTGCGCTTGCACGGGCGACGGCACATGGACGTGCGGTGCTAAAACAGCAACAATCGCAGTCTGAATGTGGAGGAGTGCCGGCCACCGCGTAGTTTGACCCACGAGAGCGAGCCGGAAACGGAAAAAGCCGCCCCGGCAAGGGCGGCTTTCCGAGAGGCACAAGACCCCAGCCCTGACAGGCTGAACATAGGCGATCCGATAGACACTAGAGTAAGGGCGGCTTTGAAAGCCGTCAAGGCTCTCGACGCCGGGCTTGTGCCCTCTCCGAAGGCTTGTCCCAGCAGAGGACGAGAGAGAGCATGGACACGCACACCGCACCGCCAACAGGCCGGCGCAAGATCACCCTACCCCAGCTCCGGGCCGAGGCCGCCCGAGGCGTTCCCCTTTCCCCGAGCAGCCCCGGCCGGGCACTGGCCGCCCTCAAACGGGCTGCCGCGGCATTGGGCGTGCCGCGGCGAGTGGTGGACTTGGTGGACTGCCTGATGAGCTACAGCCAGCCACAGGATTGGGCGGGCGGCCCTGGTCTTGGCCCCATCGTCTGGCCGTCCGATGCCGAGCTGGAGGATCGCCTATGCGTGGGTCCGAGCCAGCGCAAGGCCATCGTGCGTGCTGCGCTCGATGCGGGCTATGTGCGCCTGCGTCGCAGCCCGACCGGCAAGCGATGGGGCTACCGCGACACGAGCGGACGCGGCGCGCGCATCGTGGACGCCTATGGCTTCGACCTGGCACCCCTGGCAGAGCGCACGCCGGAGTTTCAGCGCGTGACGGCCGAGTGGGAGGCACGCCGTGAGGAGGGACGGCGGCTGCGGCGCGAGATCACCAGCTCGCGCAACCACGTCCTATCCCTGGTGGACCTGGCGACAGCGCAGAACCTGGACGGCACCGGTTGGTCCGGGGTTGCCGCCCAGGCTGACGCCTTGTGGCACGAGCGGGGCGCGCAGCGCGACCCCCTTCCCCTGGTGCCGATTGCGGCCCGGCTGCGGGCATTGAGCATCCACGTTCAGGAGCAGGTGACGGCGGGCCTGGCAGTTGTGGAAGCCGTGAAGAACGCCCCCGCGGGGGCGGAATACCGGCCCCACCTTACAACTACAAACCAACTTTCTATCGCATCTGCGAATACAAACCCGGCCGATAAGGCAGGGCCTGATCGGCCCGTTGCTGAACAGGAGAAGGGTAGTGGCGGCCAGCTCGACCAACCGGCAGCGCAGCAGCAGCCGCGAGTCGGGCTGACTCGGGAGAGCGAGATGCAGGCCAGCGCGTTGCGGGGGTTCGTAGTGACGCCAGGGTTTATCCTGGCGGTCGCGCCCATCTTCCGGGACTGGACTAGCAGCGCCCGAGCTGAATGGGACGAGCTGGACCAGGCCGCATTCCACGTAAGGTCAGCCCTTGGTATCTCCCCCCATGCCTGGGGGCAGGCGTGCATCACACTCGGCTTGAGGGAGGCCATTACGGCCTTGGCGGCGATCTGCGCCCGCCATGCTGCCGGCCAGGTGCGTTCACCAGGAGGACTGCTGCGGAAGATGGTGGAGCTGCACCAGACGGGCGGGCTGCGACTGGACCGGACCCTATTCGGACTGGCAGAGAAGACGACCGGCGGCCGGCGCAGGGATGCCGGCGTGAGCAGCCGACCTGTCGCGTAGTAGTTGATTGTGATATTGACCCTGTTCGCGCCGGTTGCTGCACTTAATGGTGATACTCTATCGGCGTCCAATATCAAATATGCTGCAATTATGAAATTCCAAAATGCTGGCCTATTGTGCGCAGGACGGGGTGGAAGCGAGCACGTTGAAGGACGTTCAAGGTCATTGGGTCTCAGCCGCACTGGCCCCCTGGTCGCGGTCCACCATGCTGGCCCCGATCTTTGCCCAACGTTGCAGGGAGCCAATATCGCATTAAGTGCAGCGATCCAAGCCGGATACCAGCTTCAAGTGCAGCATATCAAATTACCTGCAGTGCCTAAGGCTTTGATAAAGCCGGGTTCTGAATATCGCAATAAACTGCAGCGTGACAGGAGAAGTGTAGTGACGGCCAGCTTGATCAACCGGCGGCACCGCAGCAGCCGCGAGTCGGGCCGACTCGGGAGAGCGAGATGCAGGCCAGCGCACATCGGGGGTTCGTGGTGACACCGGGGTTCATCCTGGCTATCGCACCCATCTTCCGGGACTGGACCAGCAACGCCCGAGCTGGATGGGACGAGCTGGACCAGGCCGCGGCCCATGTCCGGTCAGCTCTTGGCATCTCCCCCCACGCATGGGGGCAGGCGTGCATCGCACTCGGCACCAGAGAGGCAATCACGGCCTTGGCGGCGATCTGCGCCCGCCATGCCGCCGGCCGGGTGCGTTCACCAGGAGGACTGCTGCGGAAGATGGTGGAGCTGCACCAGACGGGCGGGTTGCGGCTGGACCGGACCCTGTTCGGCCTGGCTGACAAGATTCGCAAGGAGACGGGAGCTGTCGGCGCCAGCCGGCCGGGCTGGGCGTGACGGCCCCTTGCAAAAGCCTCTTGCCATAGATGGCGGCTTGGCAAGAGAGTTATGCAGTAGCGGACGGGGCACTGCCGGGCGGGCTTGCATAACCGGCCGTTTTTGGAAGGGCATGTCATTCTCCGCAGTCGGCTTCGGCAGGTTGCCAAAGTCGATTTAAGTGGCTGATTGACCAGTCCAGCAACCCTCGGTTTGCGTCCGGATCACCCTGATGCGGGAGCTGCGTCGAGTGCCCTGTAGAGGGTGGCGTAGTGGCAGCGGCGCACCTTAGCAGCGGCGCGCACCGAGGTGCCCTTGTTGACCAATCGACGGCCCAGGGTCACCTGGTCCTGCATACGGCGCTGTTCCAGCCCGTCACCCCGGCGCTTGCAGCATGGCATCCGTTCAACTTGGAACGGCGCACCGGCAAGCACCTTGCGCTGCGTGTCGGAGCGTGATTCCGTCCGCCCAGGTGCTGCAGACAGGAGCCGCGACCGCCATGGCTGTGAAGACGACCACGAAAGCTGCTGCCAGGAGCGCAGCAAAGCCGCCCGGGAAAGCTGCCCTGGCAACAGCGATGCCGTCGGGTGCGACGGTCGGCACAGATGCCAGGCCGGCAAGCAAGGCCGCGGCGAAGCCGCCGGCGTCCGCCGTGACGACGAAGCATCTCTCGGCCAGGCTCGCCGAGCAGCATGGTATGGACAAGAAGCAGGCAGAGGCGGCTGTCGCCGGCGTGTTCGAGATGCTCGTCGCCCATCTCAAGTCGGGCGACCGGGTGAGGATCGCCGGCCTCGGACTTCTCGAGGTAAAGGACCGTCCGGCCCGCATGGGGCGCAACCCGGCAACTGGCGAGGCCGTCCAGATCAAAGCCAGCAAGAAGGTCACGTTCCGGGCGGCCAAGGACCTCAAGGACGCGCTCTGAGCGCTCGGCGCCGCATCCAGCCCTTCTTGGGGGATGTAAGCCCGAACCCTCTTGATAAGCGCCGGCAACGCCGCGACGAACGGCGCTCCTGGTGGCTCCCGCGGTTTGGACCACCTTCTGAAACGCCACCCGAAGCCGCAGCAGCAGGAAACGCCATGGACCGACTCACCACGGCGCCCCTTGCGGACACGGCGCCCCCGTCCTTCACCCCGGCGGACACCCGCATCGTGCTGATGGAGGGCATCAGCGCCAGCGCCGTCGGGATGTTCGCCGCCGCCGGCTACACCGACGTCGTCCGGCACGCCAAGGCGCTGGAGGGTGCGGCGTTGATGGAGGCGGTTCGTGGCGCCTACGTCCTGGGCATCCGCAGCCGCTCGCAACTGACGCGCGAAGTGCTGGCGGCGGCTGGCCCGCTGATGGCGGTCGGCTGCTTCTGCATCGGCACCGACCAGGTGGACCTGATGGCGGCGCGCGCCATGGGCATCCCGGTGTTCAACGCCCCGTTCAGCAACACCCGCAGCGTGGCCGAGCTGACCATCGGCGAGATCGTCATGCTGCTACGCCGCATCCTGCCCCGCAGCGAGGGCGCGCACCGTGGCGGCTGGGACAAGTCGGCCACCGGCAGCTACGAGGTGCGCGGCAAGACGCTGGGGATCGTCGGCTACGGCAACATCGGCAGCCAGTTGGGCACCCTGGCGGAGTCGATGGGGATGCGCGTCGTGTTCTATGACCGCGTGGACAAGCTGCGGACCGGCAACACCGCCGTCCTGGGCTCGCTACAGGATCTTCTGGGGATGTCAGACATCGTCAGCCTGCATGTGCCAGACACCCCCGCGACGCAGGGCATGATCGGCGCCGCCGAGATCGCCGCCATGCGGCCCGGCGCCTGCCTGATCAACAACAGCCGCGGCTCCGTGGTGGACATCGACGCTCTGGCCACAGCACTGCAGTCGGGCCACCTGGCAGGCGCGGCCATCGATGTGTTCCCAGCCGAGCCGAAATCGGCCGCCGAGGCGTTCACCTCCCCGTTGCAGGGCCTGCCGAACGTGATCCTGACGCCGCACATCGGCGGATCGACCGAGGAGGCGCAGGAGCGCATCGGCGAGGAGGTGTCGCGCAAGCTGCTGGACTTCCTGACCACGGGATCGACCGGCGGCACGGTGAACTTCCCGCGCATCGAGCAGCCGCGGCTGCCGGGCCAGGCGCGTTACCTGCATGTGCACCGCAACGTGCCGGGCGTGCTGGGCAAGCTGAACCAGGTGTTCAGCGCCCACAACCTGAACGTCAGCTCGCAGTTGCTGCACACGGATGGCGAGCTGGGCTACGTGATGATCGACGCCGGCTGCCCGCTGGACGCCTGCAAGGAGGTGCTGGGGGCGCTGTGCGCCATTGACGGCACGATCCGGGCGCGCGTGCTGCGCTAAGGCGACGCCCAAGAATACCTGAAGTGGTTGGGTTGGTGGATGTTGCGCATTTGCTCAGTCATCCCATCATTGCGATACCGCAAGTTTCGGTGTGAATACGTCGGCGTTTGAGACAGCTTCGGCGAACTTTTCGATCAGCGGCGTCAGCCTGTGCTCTGGCATGTTGGGGATGGGGTCGTAGAGCATGCAACCTTGCCGAAATAGGGGGTCCGGTAGCAGCGGAACCGAAAGTTCGATTCAGATCAGCCAACCGGTCGAGTGGAGAGCAGAAGCCCGCCGGTAGCGGATCGGAGGCTATCGGGCACACTGCCCTCTGAGGCAGACACTTCTACCTGGGTGGCTTGCCGAGCTTCTGCCTGCGAACTGCGTCGGTCCAGCTTCGCGACCGCATTGCGAGACGCCATCTGAGGCCGGCTGCGCACGCACACGCACAAGGCCACTCACGTTGGTCCTCGCACGAACATTCCGAGACGAAGAGCTTATGGGTCGTGCGGCGGAGGGAGCCTTAGCTTGACTTTGGCCTTTTCAGGCTGGGTAGCACGCGGCTTCGGTGAGGCTGTCGAGGAGCGCGCGTGGGATTGTTGCCATGTTCTGGGCCTGCGGGGACGTTGAGAAAGCCTGTGCGATCCAGACCTGGCTGTCGCGTAGTAGTTGATTGTGATATTGACCCTGTTCGCGCCGGTTGCTGCACTTAATGGTGATACTCTATCGGCGTCCAATATCAAATATGCTGCAATTATGAAATTCCAAAATGCTGGCCTATTGTGCGCAGGACGGGGTGGAAGCGAGCACGTTGAAGGACGTTCAAGGTCATTGGGTCTCAGCCGCACTGGCCCCCTGGTCGCGGTCCACCATGCTGGCCCCGATCTTTGCCCAACGTTGCAGGGAGCCAATATCGCATTAAGTGCAGCGATCCAAGCCGGATACCAGCTTCAAGTGCAGCATATCAAATTACCTGCAGGTAACTGGGGCAGATCCCCGGGCAAAGACGAACCGCCTTCCAATCTATATCCCTAAGAGAACGAATAAAGCCGCATAGATTCAGGGTGGTAGAGTTACCGACCCACTCTGACCTTTGTTCTGCTGCAACTGCGTGCCCGGGGTTTTGCCCCGGTTACACCTGCAGTGCCTAAGGCTTTGATAAAGCCGGGTTCTGAATATCGCAATAAACTGCAGCGTGACAGAGGCCATTACGGCCTTGGCGGCGATCTGCGCCCGCCATGCTGCCGGCCAGGTGCGTTCACCAGGAGGACTGCTGCGGAAGATGGTGGAGCTGCACCAGACGGGCGGGCTGCGACTGGACCGGACCCTATTCGGACTGGCAGAGAAGACGACCGGCGGCCGGCGCAGGGATGCCGGCGTGAGCAGCCGACCCGCAGTGCCGTCAGGCGTTGCGAAGTGAGCGGACCGCCCTGGTTCAAGACATGAATGGCGAGGCCGGGCGTCATGCAATCCTGCCAGCACGCTGCGGTACGTCCCTGGCAGGAGGAACGGAGGTTAGGCGATGGCGATCTACCATTTGCACCTGGGCATGGTGCAGCGCTCGAAGGGTCAGAGCGTGGTTGCGGTTGCGGCTGACCGTGCGCGGGTTCGGCTGCACGATGAGCGGCTGGATCAGGTGATGGTTCCGCTGCCGGCGAAGCGCGGCACGGCGCCGGTGTTCTCGGCGGTGCTGCTGCCGGATGGTGCGCCGACGGCGTACCGGGACCGCGGGACGCTGTGGAACGCGGTCGAGGCGGGCGAGCGGCGGCATGACGCTGGCGTGGCCCGCGAGGTCGAGTTCGCGTTGCCCTGCGAGTTGACGCAGGAGCAATCGGTTGCGCTGGCCTGCCAGGGGCTACGCATGAGATTTCTCTCGCCTGCCGCGCCCTGACGTATGATGACGCGCCCTCGCGGTTGCGGGGGAGCGGGGCATGTCGATCGAGAAGCTGGGCCGGTATCTTGTTGCGGTCG